>PJTT01000151.1_pt1 | contig 112534 bp, 116 predicted proteins | sample 1512261 | NCBI WGS metagenome assembly PJTT01 (sample SAMN08177685, study PRJNA422409) | Soil metagenome, whole genome shotgun sequencing project. | isolation source: Soil (2) enriched on wood chips | place: USA: Madison | collected 2015-01-15 | reverse complement strand
TTCGACTTGGTCTTCAGGTCCAAGACCATCTCCACCATCGACCTCAACAAGCCGGTGTGATCATCCTCAAACCGTCACGGATGTCTCCGAACACCTGTCACGGATGTCTCCGGTCTGAACATCTAAGAGAGAGGGGTCTTATTCAAGCCGTCGTCAGCAGCCGCGGGAGCTTGAAGGTCACGGTCTCGCGGGCTTCGACCAGTTCCTCGATCTCCAGGTCGAAGTGGCCGCTGATCGCGTCGATGACGCCCTGCACCAGGTCTTCCGGGGCCGAGGCGCCGGCCGTCAGGCCCACGCTTTCCACGCCCTCGAACCAGTTCCACTCCAGGCCCGAGGCGTCGTCGATCAGGTAGGCGGCCTTGGAGCCAGCCTTCAGGCCCACTTCCTTGAGGCGCACCGAGTTGGACGAGTTGCGCGAGCCGACCACCAGGATCAGGTCAGACGCCTCGGCCAGCATCTTCACCGCGTCCTGGCGGTTGGTGGTGGCATAGCAGATGTCTTCCTTGTGCGGGGCCGCGATGGTCGGGAAGCGCTGCTTGAGCATGGCGACGATGTCGGCGGTGTCGTCGACCGACAGGGTGGTCTGGGTCAGGAAGGCCACGTTCGAGGCGTCCTGCGGCTGCCAGGTGCGGGCGTCGTCGATGTCCTCGATCAGGGTCACCGTGCCCTCGGGCAGCTGGCCCATGGTGCCGACCACCTCGGGGTGGCCGGCATGGCCGATCAGCACGATCTCGCGGCCGTTGTCGAAGTGCTTCTGGGCCTCGACATGGACCTTGGAGACCAGCGGGCAGGTGGCGTCCAGATAGATCATCTGCCGCGACTTGGCCTCGGCCGGCACCGATTTGGGCACGCCGTGGGCCGAGAACACCACCGGGCGGTCGTCGGGGGCCTCGTCCAGCTCCTCGATGAAGATCGCGCCCAGCGCCTTCAGCCGGTCGACGACGTGGCGGTTGTGGACGATCTCGTGGCGCACATAGACCGGCGCGCCGAACTTCTCGATCGCCCGCTCGACGATCTGGATGGCGCGGTCCACCCCCGCGCAGAAGCCGCGCGGGCTGGCCAGGAAAAGGCGAAGCTTGGGACGGGGCGGCGCGGCGGTGCTCATGGCGCGGAACCTAAGCGTTCGAGGCCTTCGGCGCCAGACATGCGTGATGCGAGCATGCTCGACGCGGACGTTTGACGTCAGGCCTGAAACGCGAGCACGTTGCGAGGTCACGCATATGCCTTTATCAGGCTGCATGACGCCGGCTGGGGCACCTCCCGAACTGGCAATCCTTCTCGAACCGGACGTTTCATGCGCCGCACGCTTTCCGTCGCCCTCAGCGCCACGATGGCCCTGTCGTTCGCCATGACCGCCATGAGCGCTCACGCCCAGATGGGCGGAGGCATGGGCGGCCAGGGCGGCCCCGGTGGCGGTGGTCAGGGCGGCGACGACGACGGCGGCAAGAAAAAGAAGCGCGACGAGGAGTGGAACCAGCCCAAGGCTCCGCTGGCCCAGCTGCGCAACGCCGGCCCGTGCCCCTTCGTGAAGGTGCTGTACGACGCCAGCCGCTATGTCGAGTTCAAGGGCGGCAAGGAAAGCAGCACGGCCGCCGGCTACACCGGCGAGATCCAGGGCGTGTCCTCGGGCTGCGCCTACAAGAACGACGAGCCGATCAAGATGCAGGTCGAGGTTCTGTTCGCGCTGGGCCGTGGTCCCGAAGCGACCGAGCCGCGCAAGACCTATCGCTATTGGGTGGCCGTGACCGAGCGCAACAAGGACGTGCTGGCCAAGGAATATTTCGACCTGCCCGTCACCTTCCCGGCCGGCGGCGACCGCGTCTACGCCACCGAGAATCTGCAGACCATCACCATCCCGCGCGCCGACATCAAGACGAGCGGCAGCAATTTCGAGGTCCTGATCGGCTTCGACGTCACCCCGGAAATGGCCGCCTTCAACCGCGACGGCAAGCGCTTCCGGGTCAACGCCGGCCAGACCGCCCAGGCCCAGCAAGCAGGGACTCCTCCTAAGCAATGAACGATTTGAAGCGGTCCTTGAGCGAGGCGGCCGCGGCCGCTTTCCAGGCCGCCGGACTGTCTCCCGACTTCGGGCGCGTCACGGCGTCCGACCGGCCCGACCTTGCCGACTTCCAGTGCAACGGCGCCCTCGCGGCGGCCAAGAGCGCCAAGCGTAACCCCCGCGAGATCGCCGTCCAGGTGGTCGACCAGCTGAAGGCCGATCCGCGCCTGGCCTCGGTCGAGATCGCCGGCGTCGGCTTCATCAACATGCGCGTCAGCCCCTCGGCCCTGGCCGAGCGGGCCGACCAGATCGCCGCCGATCCGCGCGCCGGCGCCAGCCTGCTGGCCGATCCGCGCCGGGTGCTGGTCGACTACGCCGGTCCCAACGTGGCCAAGCCGATGCACGTGGGCCACCTGCGCGCCTCGATCATCGGCGAGTCGATCAAGCGCCTGTACCGCTTCCGCGGCGACCAGGTGGTGGGCGACGCCCACTTCGGCGACTGGGGCTTCCAGATGGGCCTGCTCATCACCGCGGTCGCGGACGAGGACGCCTTCATCGCCGCCCTGATGGAGAAGCTGCCGGACGCCCCGCGCGACTTCACCGCCGACGACGAGGCCAAGGTGCGCGCCGAGTTCGCCGGCCGGGTGACCCTGGCCGACCTCGACCGCCTGTATCCGGCCGCGGCCGCGCGCGCCAAGGAAGACGTCGACTATCGCGACCGCGCCCGCAAGGCGACGGCCGACCTGCAGAACGGCCGCTTCGGCTACCGTCTGCTGTGGAAGCACTTTGTCGAGGTCAGCCGCGTGGCCCTGGAGCGCGAGTTCCACGCCCTGGGCGTCGACTTCGACCTGTGGAAGGGCGAGAGCGACGCCGACCCGCTGATCGCGCCGATGGTGCGCCAGCTGGAGGACAAGGGCCTGCTGGTCGAGGACCAAGGCGCCCGCATCGTCCGCGTGGCCCGTCCCGGCGAGACCAAGAAGAAGAAGCTGCCCGACGGTTCGGTGATCGAGGTCGAGAGCCCCGATCCGCTGCTGGTGGTTTCGTCGGAAGGCTCGGCCATGTACGGCACGACCGATCTTGCGACCATTCTCGACCGCCGCCAGTCGTTCGACCCGCACCTGATCCTCTATTGCGTGGACCAGCGTCAGGCCGACCACTTCGAGCAGGTGTTCCGCGCCGCCTACCTGGCCGGCTACGCCCAGCCGGGCGGCCTGGAGCACATCGGCTTCGGCACCATGAACGGCGCCGACGGCAAGCCGTTCAAGACCCGCGCCGGCGGCGTGCTGAAGCTGCACGACCTGATTGAGATGGCCCGCGAAAAGGCCCGCGAGCGCCTGCGCGAAGCCGGCCTCGGTTCGGAACTGTCGCCGGAAGCCTTCGAGGAGACCGCGCACAAGGTCGGCGTCGCCGCCCTGAAGTTCGCCGACCTGCAGAACTTCCGCGGCACCTCCTACGTCTTCGACCTCGACCGCTTCACCAGCTTCGAGGGCAAGACCGGTCCGTACCTGCTGTACCAGACCGTCCGTATCAAGAGCATCCTGCGCAAGGCCGCCGAACAGGCCGCCAAGGCGGGGCCGGTGATCGTGGCCGAACCGGCCGAACGCGACCTGACCCTGCTGCTGGACGCCTTCGAGGGCGCGCTGTCGGAGGCCTACGACAAGAAGGCCCCCAACTTCGTGGCCGAGCACGCCTACAAGCTGGCCCAGGGCTTCTCGAAGTTCTACGCCGCCTGCCCGATCCTGGGCGCCGACGATCCGGCCGTGCGCGCCTCGCGCCTGACCCTGGCCCAGACGGCGCTCAAGCAGCTCGAGCTGGCGCTCGACCTGCTGGGCGTGGACGCGCCGGAACGGATGTAGATCCGCGCCCCTCTCCCCTTGCGGGAGAGGGTGGCCTCCGAAGGAGGTCGGGTGAGGGGTTGCACGTACAGAAACGCCGCGACAGCTGATCGGCTGTCGCGGCGTTTTGCTTTTGAGAGACCCCTCATCCGTCGGCCGGAGTTTATCCTCGGGCCGGCTTCGCCGGACCCGGGGGCCGCCACCTTCTCCCGCAAGGGGAGAAGGATCAGTCGGTGGAAAACGCCTCGACGTTTTCGATTTTCACGCGCTCTTCCAGCACCTTGCCCGCGGCCACCCTGCGCAGCCGCACGTCGCGGACCGGCAGGTCCTTCTCGCCCTTGATGCGGCAAATCGAACCGGCCTCCTCGACGCGCACGTCGCTGACCCGCAGGCCCTCGATCGCCGTCAGCCGCCGCTCGTAGGTCGGGACCAGGGTGCGCCACTGGTAGAGGACGTCGGTGTCGACCGCCAAAACGCTGCCGGCGATCTTCGTGGCGCTGACATTGGTCATGTGGATGTTGCGGACGAAGCCGCCGCGTCGCTCGTTGGTCTTGACGAACATCAGGTTGGCGATCGGCACGGCCCAGCCGTCTTCCCCCTTCCCGTCGCCGGTGAAGTGACAGTTGTCGACGAAGACGTTCTCTATACCCGCCGAAAGCTCGCTGCCGACCGCCAGCAGCTGGTGGCCGTTGCGAATCTGGCAGTCGCGCATGACGACGTTGCGGGTGGGCACGCCCAGGCGCCAGGCGTCCTGGTCGCGGCCCGACTTCACCGACACCGCGTCGTCGCCCTGGTCGAAGACGCAGTCCTCGATCAGCACGTTCCGGCTCATCTCCGGATCGACGCCGTCGTTGTTGTGGCCGTGGGCGCGGATCTTCACCCGGCGGATGACGACGTCGGTGCAGAGGAACGGGTGGATCACCCAGAACGGGCTGTCCTCGATGCTGATGTCCTCGACCAGCACGTGGCGGCAGCGGTTGAACTGGATGAACTGCGGGCGAAGGTTGGCTTCGCCGGCCGCCATCTGGCGCTCGCTCACCGGCTCGCCCCTGGCGGCCTTGTGATAGAGGGCGACCAGGGCGTCCATGTGCGGCTTGGGCCGCGCGTACCAGACCTTCCAGACGTCGAGCCTGGCCTTCAGCCTGCCGGGGCCGGTGATCGCCACGTTCTCGCAGTCGAAGGCGTAGACCAGCGGCGAATAGTTCCAGCACTCCAGCCCCTCCCAGGTGGTCTGGACGGCGGGCAGGTAGTCGGCGGGCTTTTCCGAGAACAGCAGGGTGGCGCCCTTGGCCAGGTGCAGGGCGACGTTGCTCTTCAGGTGCACCTTGCCGGTCGGCCAGGTGCCTTCCGGGATCACCACCACGCCCGCGCCGGCGGCGTTGGCGGCCGTGATCGCCGCGGTTATGGCTGCGCTGTTTTTTCCCTGGTCGCTCTGGTCGGCGCCGAAGTCGGTGATGACAAAGCGCTTGGCGCCAGAGAAGTCGGGCACGCCGATGCCGGGCATGTCGAACGGCGCGGTCGGGCGGACGAGCTTGCGCGGGAAGGGTTTGGCGAGCGCCAGGCCTGGGATCAGCGGCGCGGCCAGGCCGGCCGCCAGCGCCGTCCGTCGGGTCGGAAGGTGGATGCCCATGCCGCGTCTCCCAGAGCCGGGCGTCGCGCGCGCCCGTGTCAGGGCATTGCTCGCATGATGGGATGCGAAGTCAATATTTGAGATTTGATCCTTCTCCCCTTGCGGGAGAAGGTGGCGGCCGAAGGCCGACGGATGAGGGGTCTCTCAAAAGAAAACCGCCTCGCCCGGCCTGACCGCCTTCGCAGCGTCGAGGTCTGAGAGACCCCTCACCCGACCCGCTTCGCGGGCCACCCTCTCCCGCAAGGGGAGAGGGATCTAAACGAGCCGCTCCAGCCCCGCCCGCGCCGCTTTCAGGAACACGCTCGGCAGCGCCGACAGCCCTTCGTGCGGGGTCCAGACGAAGTCCCCGGCGACGTCGGCTTCGGTGACCAGCACGCGCAGGGTCAGGGAGAAGTGGGTGAAGACGTGTTCCACCGCCCCCAGATCCCGCCAGGGCGCCAGGATCGGCGCGACGCGGATCGCCTCATCGTCCGACCACGGACGATCACGCCAGTCGGAGGTCGGCAGGCCCAGCATGCCGCCCAGCAGGCCCTTGTCGGGACGCCGCACCAGGGCCGTCTCGCCCCGGCGGCTGACCACATAGGCCACGCCGTGGCGGCGGGGCCGGTCGGCCTTCTTGGTCTTGCGCGGATAGGTCTCGGGCGCGCCGCCGGCTTTGGCCGCGCAGAAGGTCTCGACCGGGCAGCGGTCGCACAGCGGGGCCTTGGGCTTGCAGATCGTGGCGCCCAGATCCATCAGGGCCTGGGCCCAGTCGCCGGGACGCTCGTCGGTGACCAGTTCGCCGGCAAGGCGCTTCAGTTCGGGCTTGGCGTCGGGCACGGGGGCCTCGACCGCGAAGAGGCGCGCCATCACCCGCTCGACATTGCCGTCGACGACATTGGCCTTGCGGTCGAAGGCGATCGCGGCCACGGCCGCGGCGGTGTAGGCGCCCACCCCCGGCAGGGCCAGCAGGCCCTCCTCGGTGTCGGGAAAGACGCCGCCGTGGTCATGGGCGACCGCGCGGGCGCAGGCCAGCAGGTTGCGGGCGCGGGCGTAGTAGCCGAGCCCCGCCCAGGCCCCCATCAGCGCGCCGTCCTCCTCGGCCGCCAGGGCCTCGACCGTGGGCCATCGCTGGGTGAAGACCAGGAAATAGGGCGTGGCGTGCGGCACGGTGGTCTGCTGCAGCATCACCTCCGACAGCCAGACGCGGTAGGGATCGCTGCGCAGCCCCATGCGCCCGGCGACGGGGCCGGTTCGCCAGGGCAGGACGCGGGCCTCGCGGTCGTACCAGGCCAGAAGTGCGGAGCGGATCGCGGCGACGTCGGTCATTGTCGCCTCCTATCGCAAATCCGCGCGCGCGAGGGGAGAGGGGGCGTGCTAGGCTTTCGCGCATGTACCGCCGCACGCTGCCCACGGCCGACGAAGCGCTGAAGATCCTGTCGCGCCGCCGCACCCGGCCGCCGATGCGCGTGCCGCCGCCGGCCGGCAAGAGCCTGGCCCCGCTGATCCGCGAACTGGACAAGAAATACGGTCAGGGTCCGGGCGCGTTGCAGGCCCGCTGGAAGGAGATCGTCGGCGACACCCTGGCACGCCGCACCGAGCCCGTCCGCATCATCAAGAGCCGCACCGGCGAGGGCGGCACGCTGGAATTGCGGGTCGATGGACCCGTGGCCTCGCTGATCCAGCATCAGGCCCCGCAGATCACCCAGCGTCTCGACCTGCTGCTGGGCAAGGGCGCGGTCACCCGCCTGCGGATCGTGCAGGGACCGGTGCGCGTCGCCGGGACCGCCGCCAGCGCCCCGCCGCGTCTCCGCCGCCGCCCGCCGCTCGACGCCGCCCAGGAGCGCGACCTGGCCAACAGCCTGGTCGATCAGCCCGAAGGGCCGCTGAAAGAGGCGCTGTTGAAGCTTGGTCGAGGCGTGCTGCGCAACGAAAGTTGACAACCTGCGCGCGTTCACGCTGATGCGCTCCAAGCCTCAAGCGCGCCATTTTCATGCCGATAAAGAATCGCGCTTAACTCTACTATTCACGTTCGAGGAAGACCCGACCATGCGCTCGCCCCTTCGCCGGATCCTGCTGGCCGCAGCCCTCGTCGCCGGCGTCGCCGGCCTTTCCGCCTGCAACAAGTCGGGCGGCGCCGTCACGGCCGACGACATGAGCCTGGGCAACCCGAACGCCAAGGTCACCGTCATCGAGTACGCCTCGGCTTCCTGCGTTCACTGCGCCCGCTGGAACGAGGAGGTCTTCCCGGCCTTCAAGCAGAAGTACATCGACACCGGCAAGGTGAACTACGTCTACCGCGAGTTCCTGACCGCCCCGCCGCAGGTGGCCGCCGCCTCGTTCCTGCTGGCCCGCTGCGCCGGCAAGGACAAGTATTTCTCGGTCCTGGACTCGGTCTACCGCTCGCAGGAAGAGATGTTCACCACCGGCCAGTACCGCGACGTGCTGCTGCGCATCGCCCAGTCGGCCGGCCTGGACGAAGCCAAGTTCGACGCCTGCGTCAGCGACGAGAAGGCCCTGAAGGCGCTCAACGACCGCATCGAGCGCTACTCCAAGGAAACCGACATCAAGGGCACCCCGACCTTCGTCATCAACGGCAAGAAGCTGAACGAAGAAGGCGGCGAGGCCCCGCTGGCCCAGCTGGACGCCGCCATCGCCGCGGCGAGCAAGTAAGCATGACCCTGGACCGGCGCGCGCTGATCGTTTCAGGCATGGCCGTAGCGGCCATGCCCGGCCTGGCGCACGCCGCCCAGATGCCGCCCCTGCCCGGCGACCACGTCATGGGCTCGGTCAAGGCCAAGGTGCAGATCGTCGAGTACGCCTCGATGAGCTGCAGCCACTGCGCCCACACCGCGCTCGAGATCATGCCGGCGATCAAGAAGCGCTACATCGACACGGGCAAGGCCCGGCTGGTGTTCCGCGAATTCCTGACCCCGCCCGCCGACCTGGCCGGCGCGGGTTTCCTGCTGGCCAATCGCGTGCCGCCGGCCCGCTATTTCGAGGCGGTCGAGGCGATCTTCGCGGCCCAGCACGACATGTTCCAGACCGGCGACTACTGGGGCGGGCTGCTGGGCGTGGCCAAGCGGTTCGGCCTGACCGAGGCGCAGCTGGAGGCGACCCTCAACGACAAGGCCGCGCTCGCCGCGCTGAACGGCCGTGTCGAGGCGGCCGCCAAGCGCGGGATCAACTCCACGCCCACCTTCTACATCAACGGCGAGGAATTCGTCGGCGAGCTGACGGTGGAAGACCTGGCCAAGGCCGTCGACAAGGCCCTGAAGGGCTAGCGGGCGGGCGCGGCCGTGCAGTTCCAGCGTCTGCGCCTTTCCGGCTTCAAGTCCTTCGTCGAGCCGACGGAGTTCAGGATCGAGCCTGGCCTGACGGGCATCGTCGGGCCCAACGGCTGCGGCAAGTCCAACCTGCTGGAAGCCCTGCGCTGGGTGATGGGCGCCAACTCCGCCAAGGCCATGCGGGCCGGCGGCATGGACGACGTCATCTTCGCCGGATCGGGCAATCGCCCGCCACGCAACCACGCCGACGTCACCCTGACCATCGACAACGCCGACCGCACCGCGCCGGCCGCCTTCAACGACGATCCGGTGCTGGAGGTCGTGCGCCGCATCGACCGCGGGGCCGGCTCGACCTACCGCATCAACGGCCGTGAAGTCCGCGCCCGCGACGTCCAGCTGCTGTTCGCCGACGCCTCGACCGGCGCCAACTCGCCGGCCCTGGTGCGTCAGGGCCAGATCAGCGAGCTGATCGGCGCCAAGCCGCAGAACCGCCGCCGCATCCTGGAAGAGGCGGCCGGGGTCTCGGGGCTCCACACCCGTCGCCACGAGGCCGAGCTGCGCCTGCGGGCGGCCGAGACCAATCTTACCCGCCTGGAAGATGTGGCCCGTGAGCTGGAGACCGCGCTGAACCGCCTCAAGCGCGAGGCGCGTCAGGCCGAGAAGTACCGCCGCCTGTCGACCGAGATCCGCGCCGTGCAGGGCGCGGTGCTGTTCGCCCGCTGGACCGAGGCCCGCGATGCGCTGGAGCGCACCCAGGCCGAGGCCACCCAGGCGATACGCGACGTCGAGGACACCGCCCGCGCCGCCGCCGCCGGCCAGGGTGCGATCGTCGAGGCCGAAACCGCCATGCCGCCGCTGCGCGAGGAGGCGACGATCGCCCAGGCGGTGCTGGGCCAGCTGGCGATCCAGAAGGACCGGGCCGAGCGCGACGCCGCCGCCGCCGCCGCCGAGTTCCAGCGCCTGTCGGCGGATCTCGCCCGCATCGACGAGGACCGCGCCCGCGAGGAGCAGGCGGCCGAAGACGCCGGCCGCAGCCTTGCCCGCATCGAGCCGGAACTGGCCGAGGTGCGCGCCCTGATCGCCGCCGCGCCCGAGCGCGGTCCCGAACTGGAAGCCGCCGCCAAGGCCGCCGAGGCCGCCCGCGCCGAGGCCGACGGCGCCGTCGAGCGCCTGGCCGCCCAGACCGCGGCGGAAGAGGCCCGCGCCCGCGCCGCCGCCCAGCGCCTGGCCGAGGCCGAAAGCCGCCTGGCCCGCACCGTCCGCGCCCTGGACCAAGCCAAGGCCGAACGCGCCGCGGTCGGTCCGGCCGTCGATCCCGCCGCCGCCGAGGCCCGCCAGCGTTTCGCCAACGCCGAGGCCGCGCTCGCCGCCGCCCGCGCCGCCCTGGAGACCGCCGAGGCCGAACGCACGACGGCCGCGCAAGGAGAAGGCGCGGCTCGCGATCTGGCCCGCAAGGCCGAGGACCAGCTAGGCCGCCTGCGCACCGAAGCCCGGGGTCTCGCGCAACTCACCGCCCCGCGCGCCAAGAGCGGTTTCTCGCCGGCCCTCGATGCGGTGACGCCCGACAAGGGCTATGGCGCGGCCTTGGCCGCCGCCCTGGGCGACGACCTGGAAGCCGCCCTCGACGTCCGCGCATCCTCGCACTGGGCTGGGGCGGAGACGCCGGCGACCGCTTGGCCCGACGGCGTCCAGCCGCTGGCCCCGCTGGTCAAGGCGCCGGCCGAGCTGGCCGCGCGCCTGGCCATGGTCGGGCTGGTCGAGCGCGCCGACGGCGAGCGCTTGGCCAAGGGTCTGCCGGTCGGGGCGCGGCTGGTTTCCAAGGAAGGCGATCTGTGGCGCTGGGACGGCTTCGTCGCCAAGGCCGACGCGCCCAAGCCGGCCGCCGTGCGGCTGGAGCAGCGCACGCGCCTGGCCGAGGTCGAGGCCGAGATCGACCTGGTCGCCCCGCGCGCCGAGGCCGGGGCCGCCGCCCTGAAGACCGCCGCCGACCGCCTGCGCGCCGCCGAAGACGCCCTGCGCGACAAGCGCCGGGGTCCGCCCGACGCCGAGCGCCTGCTGAACCAGGCCCGCGAGACCGTGGCCCGCTACGAGCGCGAGGCCGCCCAGCGCGAGGCCCGCGCCCAGTCGCTGGACGACACCATCGCCCGCTTCGAGGCCGAGCGCTTCGAGGCCGACGAGGCGCTTGCCGCCGTCCGCGCCGAACACGCGGCCGCCGAAAGCGTCGGCGACCTGGCCCCGCAACTGCTCGCCGCCCGCCAGGCCGCGACCGCCGCCCGCGAAGCCGCCGCCGCCGCCCGCTCTGCGCTGGACCTTGAGAACCGCGAGCGTTCGGGCCGCCAGCGCCGCGTCGAGAGCCTGGAGCGAGATCTCGGCGACTGGACCCGCCGCCGCGACGCCGCCGCCAAGCGCGCCGAGGGCCTGGAGGGCGACCGCGCCAAGGCCGCCGCCGCCCTGGAGGCCGCCCGCGCCGCCCCGGCCGAGCTGGAAGAGAAGCTCCTGGTGCTGGTCGATCAGTTCGACGCCGCCGAGCAGCGCCGGGCCAAGGCCAGCGACGCCCTGGAGGCGGCCGAGACCGCCCGCATCGCCGCCGACCGCGCCGCTCGCGCCGCCGACCAGGCCGCCGGCGAAGCCCGCGAGCGCCGCGCCGCCCTCGTGGCGCGCCTGGACGGGGCCCGCGAACGCTTCGCCGAGATCGCCTCGAATATTCGCGAGAGCGCTCGCATGGAGCCCGAGGCCCTGGGCCGGCACCTGGCGGGCGAGGCCGTGGCCGTGCCGAAGGACGCCGCCGGCGTCGAGGCCCACCTCTTCGCCCTGGAGCGCGAGCGGGACGCCATCGGGGCAGTGAACCTGCGGGCCGAGGAAGAGGCTCAGGAATACGCCGGCCGGCTGGAGACCATGCGCATCGAGCGGGCCGACCTGTCGGGCGCGGTGGCTAAGCTGCGCGACGGCATCGAGGAGCTGAACGCCGAGGGCAGAGAACGTCTCTTGGCGGCCTTCGACGTGATCAACGGCCACTTCCAGACCCTCTTCCAGGCTCTGTTCGGCGGCGGCCAGGCCGAGCTGCGGCTGATCGAGAGCGACGACCCCCTCGAAGCGGGGCTGGAGATCTTTGCCTGCCCGCCCGGCAAGCGCCTGGCCAGCATGAGCCTGATGAGCGGCGGCGAGCAGGCCCTGACGGCCAGCGCCCTGATCTTCGGCGTCTTCCTGGCCAACCCGGCGCCGATCTGCGTGCTCGACGAAGTCGACGCGCCGCTCGACGACGCGAACGTCGATCGCTACTGCAACATGCTCGATGAGATGCGCCGCCGCACTCTGACGCGCTTCATCGCCATCACCCACAATCCCGTGACCATGAGCCGGATGGACCGCCTGTTCGGCGTGACCATGTCCGAGCGCGGGGTCAGCCAACTGGTGAGCGTGGACCTGAGCACCGCCGAGGAGCTGGTCGCGGCGCAGTAGGGCGGAAGCCCCCTGAAAGGGACCCCAATCCGTAAAATCCCCGCGAAAGCGGGGACCCAGGCTTTTTCTGAAACCCCAGGGGCTCGACGATAAAACACCTGGGTCCCCGCTTTCGCGGGGATTTTACGGGGGAGGGGCGCTTTCCCTCTCCTCCGGCCTTTTGGCCACCCTCTCCCGCAGGGGGAGAGGGATCAGAAGAGGGCGGCCACCGCATGCCGCAGCGGGTTGTTCGGATCGGCCAGCAGTTTGATCGCCATGGCGCAGGAGATCGTCACCAGCAGCGGCCTGATCAGCCGGGCCCCGAACCGCACCGCCAGGCGCGAGCCCAGTTGCGCGCCGAGGAAGGCGCCGACGGCCATGGCCAGGCCGATCGGCCAGATCACCGCGCCCTTGAGGATGAACAGCGCCAGCGCCCCGACATTGCTGGCGGCGTTGGCCAGCTTGGTGTGGGCGGTGGCCTTCAGCACGCCGTAGCCGAGCAGGGTGACTATGGCGACCATGTAGAAGGCCCCCGCGCCCGGGCCGAAGATTCCGTCATAGAAGCCGATGATCGGCGCGATGAAGCCGGCGAACACCGGCAGAGCCAGGCGGGCCGGGCCGTCCTCGGCCTTCAGGGCCTTGGACAGGCCGAAATAGACGGCGATGACGATCAGCAATACAGGCACGAGCGCCGCCAGGACGCGCGGCGACAGAAGGCTGGCGCAGAGCGCGCCGGCCAGGCCCGCCAGGCCCGCGGCCAGGGCGATCGGCCAGGCGGTCTTCCAGTCGATCAGGCCGCGCTTGGCGAAGGCCCGGGTGGCCGAGACCGAGCCGAAGGTGCTCTGCAGCTTACTGGTGCCCAGGGCCGCGATCGGCGGCAGGCCGGAAAGCAGCAGGGCCGGCAGGGTGATCAGGCCGCCGCCGCCGGCGATGGCGTCCAGGGTTCCGGCCACGAAGGCCACGCCGAACAGGATGACGAGCAGCTGGACGCTCAGATGTTCCATGGCGATCCCTACAAACGCGAAAAGCCGCCCGGGAGCCGGGCGGCGGCAGGCGGCGGGTGAAGGAAGGGGAGGCGGCCGATAGCACGTCTCCCCATCGTTCGGATCAGCCGATCAGGTGGGCCCACTGGTGGGCGCGCGAGGCCTTGCTGTTGCGGCCCAGGGCCTTCAGCTCTTCGCGGGCCGCGGCCTTTTCTTCCTTGCGGACGCGTTGCTCGGCGGCTTCGACAGCCTTGCGTTCCTTACGCTCGGCGCGCTTGACGGCCGCGATCTCTTCCTGGCGGGCCAGGGCTTCGAGGCGGGCGATTTCCTTGGCTTCGGCGCGGGCGACGCGAACGGCTTCCAGCTCGGCGGCGCGTTGTTCATCGCGCTTGTCGAAATCAGGATCCTGAACGGTGGCCTTCGGCTTGAACTTGGCCAGCATAGCCTTCTTGGCTTCCTGCTGGGCGGTGATGCGATCGGCGAATCCGGTGTTCTTCAGGTAGGACATGAATCTTCGTGCTGTTGGAGAGGCGCGCCTCCTAAACCCCAAAACGGCGAAAAAAGCAATTGGAGCCGCCACGCTCTTCGTCGGACGGATCGTCGCGCGCCGGGGGTATCGCCAGCGGCGGGGCCGTCCCGGAGACCCAGATTCCGCGGATTGGCTGACCCTGCGGAAATTCCCCCGTCAAAACAGTGCCTTGTGCAGTTTCTCCACAATCTTGACGCACCGCAGCGCGCCCTATAGGTTCCGCCGCGATCAAGCCGGCCGAAAAAGCGCCTTCTTCAGGCGCGTCTGCGGGCGCTTTCGGACCTGACCGCTTCCCATGCCCAAGGCCGACGAACCGAACGACGAGGCTTTCAAGAGCCTGGACGCTCGGCTCGACGCTTTCGAGGCGCGGAAGGCGGCGGAAAAGCCCGCCAAGGCGGCGGACGAGAAGGCTTCCCAGGACGGCTATCGCCTCCTGGCGGATTTGATCGGGGGCGTTCTGGTGGGGCTGGGCTTCGGCTGGCTGCTCGACCACTACGTCGGTACGGGGCCCTGGGGAATGATCGGCGGTCTGCTGGTCGGAACCGGTCTCGCGATATTCTCCGTCGTCCGCAAGGCGACGAAACTGAGCGCGCAGGCGTCCAAGGCCCAGGCCGAGGATGTACACACGGGAGGCGGGTCCACCGCCCCCAAACAGAAGAGAGACTAGGGCCGATGGCCGATCCGATGCACCAGTTCCAGATCCAGAAGGTCGTGGAACTGCCCACCGTGAACGTCTTCGGTCTTCCGATCGATCTGTCGATCACCAATTCGGTGGCCGCGATGCTGCTGGCCGCGACCCTGGTCGTGGCGTTCTACGCCGTCGCCGCCCGCCGCGCCGTGGTTCCGGGCCGCCTGCAGACCGTGGGCGAGATGCTCTATGGACTTGTCGACGGCCTGGCGGAGTCGATCATCGGCCACGACGGCAAGAAGTTCCTGCCCTTCATCTTCACCCTGTTCGCGTTCGTGCTGTTCATGAACCTGCAGGGCATGTTCCTGGTGTTCACCGCCACCTCGCAGCTGGCCGTGACCCTGACCCTGGGCCTGATGGTCATCCTGACCGTGGTCGCCGTCGGCTTCGCCAAGAACGGCCTGAAGTTCTTCAAGCTGTTCGCGCCGTCGGGCGTGCCGTGGCCGCTGTACTTCCTGCTGGTGCCGATCGAGATCCTGTCGTTCCTGATCCGTCCGATCACCCTGGGTCTTCGTCTTTTCGGCAACATGCTGGGCGGCCACGTGGTGCTGAAGATCTTCGCCGGTTTCGTGATCGCCCTTGGCGGTCTCGGCGCGATCGGCTGGGCCGGTTCGCTGCTGGCCCTCTCCTCCGTCGTCGCCCTGACGGCCCTCGAGTTCATGGTGGCCTTCCTGCAGGCCTTCGTGTTCGCGGTGCTTGCCTGCGTCTATATCAACGACGTCGTGCACCTCGACAGCCACTGATCACCCTTTTCTCTTCAACCTATCTCTGAATTCTCAAGGAGCCTCACAATGGAAGCGGAAGCCGCTAAGTACATCGGCGCTGGCCTGGCCATGCTCGGCATGATCGGCGCGGGCATCGGCCTGGGCGTCATGTTCGGCAACTATTTCCAAGGCGCGCTGCGTAACCCGACCGCCGCCGCTCAAGAGCGTCCGATGCTGTTCCTCGGCATGGCGCTGACGGAAGCCCTGGGCATCTTCGCCCTGGTCATCGCCTTCCTGATCCTCTTCTCGTAATCCTCTGAGCGCGGCGGCGGTCGGTTCACGGCCTTCGCCGCGCTTTGATCTTTAAGAACCGAGCCTGCTCGCCCGTTTCGGGCCGCAGGCGCTAGCTGAGAGGCGCCCTCGCCCATGGCGACGGAAAATCACGGCACGGTCGCGACGACTGAAGCCCCCGGACACGAAAGCGGCGGTCTTCCGCAGCTCCAGTTCCAGCACTGGGGCGGTCAGATCGTCTGGCTGCTGCTCATCTTCGCCGTTCTCTACATCGTGCTGTCGAAGGGCCTGCTGCCCCGCGTCAGCGGCGCGATCGACGAGCGCGGCGCCAAGATCGCCGGCGACATCGCCGACGCCCGTCGTCTGAAGGACGAAGCCGAGGTGCAGGCCCGCGCGGCCGCCGCCGAGGTGGCCGAGGCTCGCGCCAAGGCCCAGAAGACCGCGGCGGACGCCAAGGGCCAGGCTTCGGCGCAAGCCGCCGAGCGCCAGGCCAAGGAAGAAGCCGTGCTGGCCGAAAAGCTGGCCGCGGCGGAAGCCTCGATCCAGGCCGCCCGCGACGAGGCCATGAGCCACGTCCGCACGGTGGCCGAGGAGACGGCCGGCGCGATCGTCGAGAAGCTGACGGGCAAGGCGGCTTCGGCCGCCGAGCTCAAGACGGCTCTGGCCTGAGGAGTAGCGGACCATGGAACACGAATCCCTGTTCAGCTTCTCCAATCCGGAGTTCTGGGTGCTGGTCGCCCTGGTGATCTTCTTCGGCCTGCTGGTCGTTCTGAAGGTCCTGCCGGGCGCCCTGTTCGGCGCGCTTGACGGCTACGCCGCCAAGATCCAGGCCGAACTCGACGAAGCCCAGAAGCTCCGCGAGGAGGCGCAAGCCCTGCTCGCCGAGGTCAAGGCCCAGCGCGAGGAAGCCGAGCGCCAGGCTTCGGCCATGCTCGAGGCGGCCAAGGCGGACGCGGTCCGTCTGGCGGCCGAGGCCAAGGAGAAGCTCGAGGAGCAGATCACGCGCCGCGCCCAAATGGCAGAGCGCAAGATCGCCCAGGCCGAGGCCCAGGCCGCCGCGGACGTCAAGGCCGCGGCCGTCGACCTCGCCGCCCAGGCGGCCGAGGCGGTGCTCCTGGCCCGCGTCGGAACCGGCGCCGACCCTCTGCTCGACGCGGCCATCGGCCAGATCGGCAGCAAGCTGCAGTAGTCCTCTTTGGACCGCTGAAAGATCGAAAGGCGCGGTCCGCGAGGGCCGCGCCTTTTTCTTTGTCCTATCCCCAAACTCTCGTCATTCCCGCCCTTGTGGCGGGAACCCCTCTGTCAGCCGCAAGGGCGGACGGGGCGGCGTGCTCAGCACGCCGCTTGCATCTCACGTGTCCGCGGAACCAGGGTTTCCCGCCACAAGGGCGGGAATGACGGGAGAAGTTGGGAAGGGGCGCCAGCTAGGCGGCTCTGCGCTTCAGCCACTTCCGCACAGCCTTCCGGGCCCGCTTCAGCACCCGCCAGCTGGGCCGGCGCAGGAACACCTTCTCGCTCCGCAGCAGCTGCTGCCAGGCCACCAGCAGGATCTCCGGCTCGCGGCGCATCAGCCTCCGGATCGGGAAGATCAGCTTGGGGTGGCGCTTCTGCCAGCGGATGAAGCGGCGGCGGGCCTGGAACGAGTTGCGCAGCACCACCATCAGCCCGATGACCAGCAGCGGCAGGCCGACGTGGCCGGGCAGGGGCGTGAGGATCGCCCCGGCCAGCAGGATCAGGCAGCCCAAGGCGATCAGCAGCAGCCGCGCGACGCGGGCCAAGGTCTCGCGAAGGACGAAGGCCAGTCGCCTGCGGCGCAGGCTCGACAGGCGACGGACGACCCTTGGGTCGCGGGGGCTCACTGGCCGCGCGGGTTGACCTGGCCCCGGCGCTTGAAGGACTTGCGCCAGCGCTTGGCCACCCGCCAGCGGCGCGGCACGACCAGCTTCTCGATGCGCAGCACCTGCTGCCAGGCCACCAGCACGACCTCCGGCTCGCGGCGCAGCAGGCGGCGCAGCGGGAAGACCAGCTTGGGGTGGGCGTGCTGGAAGCGCACGAACTGCTTGCGGGCCTTGAACGAGTTGCGCAGCACCAGCATCAGGCCGATGACCGTCAGCGGCACGCCCATGGGGCCGGGCAGGGGCGCGATCAGAAAGCCCGCGGCGATGAACACCAGGCCCAGAGCCACCAGCAGGCCGCGAATAATCCGGCCGAGAAGCTCGCGGGCGAGTTCGTCGGCGGCGGAGAGGCGCACGGGCGTCATGGCGATGGCGAAGTTCATGGGGGGCTGAACGGGGTATGTGGTCCGCCGGTTTCCGACAAAGCGCCGGCCCCCTCTTCCCACACGGTGCATATGGAAACGGGGCGCCCTTCCGTAAAGGCGCCCCGTTCCGCTTTCGTGCCTGTGTTGCGCCTATTCCGCTGCGAGTGGCGCGGGGGCAACAGGTTTCCACTTCAACTTCGGCTTTCGGGCCGCCAGGGTCTCGTCCAGACGCTTCAGCGGGGCCAGGTGCGGGGCGTTCTTGAACCGCGCGACCTCGCCAGCCTTGGCCGATTCCGCGAGCAGACGGAGGGCCTCGATGAAGCGGTCGAGCTCGGCCTTCGACTCGGTCTCGGTCGGCTCGATCAGCATCGCGCCATGCACCACCAGTGGGAAGTACATGGTCATTGGGTGGAAGCCCTCGTCGATCATCGCCTTGGCGAAATCGAGCGTGGTGACGCCGGTGCCTTCCAGCCAGGCGTCGTCGAACAGCGCCTCGTGCATGCACGGACCTTCGGGGAAGGCCGGGCTCATCAGGTCCTTGAGACGGGCCTTGATGTAGTTGGCGTTCAGCACCGCGTCCTCGGCCACTTGGCGCAGGCCGTCGGCGCCGTGGCTGAGCATGTAGGCGTAGGCGCGCACGTACATGCCCATCTGGCCGTGGAAGGCGCTCATCCGGCCGAAGGCCTGGGCGGCGACGCCCTCGGCTTCCTCGATCAGCTTGTAGCCGCCATCGTCATGCACCACCCACGGAGTGGGTGCGAAGGGCGCGAGGGCCTCGCTCAGCACCACCGGACCCGCGCCCGGACCGCCGCCGCCGTGCGGCGTCGAGAAGGTCTTGTGCAGGTTGATGTGCATGGCGTCGACGCCCAGGTCGCCCGGGCGCACCCGACCGACGATGGCGTTGAAGTTGGCGCCGTCGCAGTAGAAGTACGCGCCCGCCGCGTGGGTCAGGCGGGCGATCTCGACGACGTCGCGCTCGAACAGGCCGCAGGTGTTGGGGTTGGTGACCATGATCGCGGCCACGTGGTCGCCGAGCTTGGCTTCCAGGTCGGCGAGGTCGACACGGCCGTCGTCGGTCTGGGCGATCTCGACGACCGTATAGCCGCAGAAGGCCGCCGTGGCCGGGTTGGTGCCGTGGGCGCTGGTCGGGGCCAGCACGGTCTTGCGGTGGCCGTTGCCGGCCGCCTCGTGGGCGGCGCGGATGGCCAGCAGGCCGCACAGCTCGCCATGGGCGCCGGCCTTGGGCGACAGCGCCACCGCCGGCATGCCGGTCAGGGTCTTCAGCCAGTGGGCCAGGTTGTCCATCAGTTCGATGGCGCCCTGCACCGTCGACTGCGGCTGCAGCGGGTGGATGTCCGACAGGCCCGGCAGGCGCGCCATCTTCTCGTTGAGGCGCGGGTTGTGCTTCATCGTGCACGAGCCCAGCGGATAGAGCGCCAGGTCGATGGCGTGGTTCTTCTGGGACAGGCGCACATAGTGGCGCACGGCTTCCGGCTCGCTCAGGCCCGGCAGGCCGATGGCGTCGTCGCGGGTCAGGCCGGCCAGGGCGCTATCGGCGGCGACGGCGTCCGGCAGGTCGACGCCGGTCTTGGTCCAGCCGCCCAGTTCGAAGATCAGCGGCTCGTCCTGCAGCAGGCCGCGACCGCCCGACAGGGAGGCGAAGCCGGCGTCGTCATTGGAAGCTTCGGGACGGGTGGGACGTCCGACATTGTTCATGCTCATTGGACGGCTCCGGCCAGCAGCTTGGCGAAGAAGGTGATGTCGGTGTCGAGCGTGGTCTCGGTGGTCGCGACCAGCAGCACGTCGTCCAGGCCCGAACCCGGCTCCAGCCGCGAATAGGGCACGCCGGCGATGACGCCGTGGGCGGCCAGGGTCTCGACGACCTCGGCGGCGTCCTTGGGCAGGCGCACGGCGAACTCGTTGAAGAACCGCGGCGTCAGGATCTCGACGCCGGGAATGGCCGCCAGCGCCTTGGCCGTGGCCAGCGCCTTCTGGTGGTTCAGCGAGGCCAGCTGGCGCAGGCCCTGCTCGCCCAGCAGGCTCATGTGGATCGAGAAGGCCAGGGCGCACAGGCCGCTGTTGGTGCAGATGTTGCTCGTGGCCTTGTCGCGGCGGATGTGCTGCTCGCGGGTCGACAGGGTCAGCACGAAGCCGCGCTTGCCGTCGGCGTCCACGGTCTCGCCGCAGAGGCGGCCGGGGGCCTGGCGGACGAACTTTTCCTTGCAGGCGAAGAGGCCGACATAGGGACCGCCGAAGTTCAGGCCGTTGCCGATCGACTGGCCCTCGGCCACGGCGATGTCGGCGCCCATGGCGCCCGGCGACTTCAGCAGGCCGTACGAGACAGCCTCGGTGGTGACCACGATCAGCAGGGCGCCGGCCGCGTGGGCGGCCTCGGCGATCTTGCTGACGTCGGTGGCCGTGCCGAAGACGTTGGGGGTCTGCACGACGACGCAGGCCGTGTCGGCGTCGATGGCGGCGATCACCGCGTCCTCGGCGTCGATGGCGGCCGGCAGGCGCAGGGTGGTCACGCCGGCGGCGTGGGCCAGGGTCTCGACCGCGCCGACATAGTGCGGGTGGACGCCGCCCGACAGCACGGCCTTGGTCTTGCGGGTGACGCGCTGGGCCATCATCACGGCCTCGGCCGTGGCGGTGGAGCCGTCATAGAGCGAGGCGTTGGCCACTTCCATGCCGGTCAGGGCCGCGACCTGGCTCTGGAACTCGAACAGCACCTGCAGCGTGCCCTGGGCGATTTCCGGCTGGTAGGGCGTGTAGCTGGTCAGGAACTCCGACCGCTGGATGATGTGGTCGACCGTGGCCGGCACGTGGTGGCGATAGGCCCCGGCCCCGACGAAGAACGGCCCCTCGGCGGCCGAGCGGTTGCGGCGCGACAGGCGCAGCATCTCGCGCTCGACTTCCAGCTCGCCGGCGTGGTGGGGCAGGTCCACAGGCTCGCTGCGGCGGGCGACGGCCGGCACGTCGACGAACAGCTCGTCGATCGAGCCCGCGCCGATCACGCCGAGCATGTCGGCGCGGTCTTCGGGGGTCAGGGGGAGGTAGCGCATGGGGAGAAAACCTCGGTCGTCATCCCGGCCGGAGCGAAGCGGAGAGCCGGGACCCAGGGGCCGGCGCAGTGCGGTCGCCCCTGGGTCCCGGATCGCGCCAAGGCGCGTCCGGGATGACGTGGAAAAAGATCAGAGGGTGCTGAGGAACGCCTCGTAGGCGTCGCGATCCATCAGGGCGTCGACCTCGGCCGGGTTGGAGAGCTTCAGCTTGGCGAACCAGCCGCCGCTTTCCGGCACGGCGTTGACGGTTTCCGGCGCATCGCCCAGCTCGGCGTTGGCTTCCACGACCTCGCCCGACACCGGGGCGTAGACGTCGGAGGCGGCCTTGACGCTCTCGACGACGGCCAGGCCTTCGCCTTGGGCCACGGTCTTGCCGACTTCCGGAACTTCGACGAACACCACGTCGCCCAGCTGCTCGGCGGCGTAGGCGGTGATGCCGACGGTGGCGATGTCGCCTTCGACGGCGACCCATTCATGGTCCTTGGTGAAGCGCATGGTCTGGCCCTTGGTGGATTAGAGTTTGCGGACGTAACGGGTGGGAACGAACGGGGAGGCGACGACCTGCGCGGCCGCCGGCTTGCCCCGGACGATGACTTTCAACTGCGACCCGAGCACGGCGTAGGCCGGGGGCACGAAACCGATGGCGATGGCGCCGCCGAAGCTGGGGCCGAAGCCGCCGCTGGTGACCTTGCCGATGACGTTTCCGTCAGCGTCGGCGATCTCGGCGCCTTCGCGGGCCGGGGCGCCTTCCAGCACCTTCAGGTTCACGCGGACGCGCGACAGCTCGCCGGCCAGTTCCTTGGTGATGCGCGTTGCGCCCAGGAAGTCGCCGGCCTCGCGGCGGCTCTTGCCGACGGCGAAGTTCAGGCCGGCCTCGATCGGCGAGACGGTCTCGTCCAGGTCGTGGCCGTAGAGCGGCAGGCCCGCTTCCAGGCGCAGGCTGTCGCGGGCGCCCAGGCCGATCGGCTTGACGCGCTCGTCGGCCAGCAGGGTGTTCCAGACCCGCTCGGCCGCGTCGGCGGGCACCGAGATCTCGTAGCCGTCCTCGCCGGTGTAGCCCGAGCGGGAGATGATGGCGTCGACGCCGAACGCGGTGAGCGCGCGGGCGTCCATGAACACCATCGTGGCGGCTTCCGGCACGTGGGCGGCCAGCACGGCGGCGGCCTCGGGGCCTTGCAGGGCCAGCAGGGCGCGGTCTTCCAGGCGGGTGACGGTGGCTTCGCCGGCCAGCTCGCGGGCGATGATCGCGTAGTCGTTGTCCTTGCAGGCGCCGTTGACCACGACGAACAGACCGTCGTCGTCGGGACGGGCGGTCATCAGGTCGTCGATGATCCCGCCGTCGGCGTTCAGCAGCACGCCGTAGCGCTGCTTGCCGGCTTTGAGGCCCTGATAGTCGGCCGAGACCACCTTCTCGAAGCTTTTCGCCGGGTTTTCACCACGCAGTCGGGCCTGGCCCATGTGCGAGACGTCGAACAGGCCCGCGTGCTCGCGGGTCCAGAGGTGCTCCTTGAGCACGCCGTCCTTGTACTGCACCGGCATGTGATAGCCCGCGAAAGGCACCATACGCGCGCCGGCGGCGACGTGCGCGTCGTAGAGCGGGGTCTTCTTGAGGTCTTCGGTGGACACGCGGAGGGCTCCAAACGGGGACGGCGCTGCAAGCCCGGCTTTCGCCTGGCGATAGCGCCCCCGCTGTCCCTTTGACCTGAGAGATTCCGGACCTGAGCCAGGCCCTTGCTCCTTCGGCGGGCAGCTCTCGCAAGCTGCCACTTTCCAGCGTTCCTAAACCCGCGCGGTCCTTTTGCCTGAGCGTTTCCGGGGCGGTTGCGCCTTCGGCCTCGGGAGCGAATCCCGACGTCTCCCGCGAGGGTCAAGGCGGTCAATGAGCGAGGCGGGGGAGGGAGTCAAGCGGGGGCTTCGGAACGTGTCGACGGCTCGAAGGTCGCCCGCTTCCCAGGCACGAGAGCGCGCCTTCGTCTGCGCTATTGGTCGCGGGCTGATGATTGTGGTCGGCGCAGGCGCCGGCGCACCTCCAGCAGGGATAGGCCAATCGCGACATAGCCGAGCGGCGCAAGCATCAGGAACGCGAAGCCGGCCTCGGCGAGTTGGTCGCCGGCCGGTACGGGGCAGGCCGAGTCCACGAGCAGGAAGCAGCGCCGCGTCGCTGGAAGGTGCTCCAGGAGTGAAAAGCCGATGAACAGCAGGGCGTAGATGATCGCCAGGTCGCCCAAGGCGTCGCGCCAATGCAGGGCGCGGCCGAACGCCGCCCGGCATGCCCAGATCCCGAGCCACAGAATTGCGGGCAGCAGGATGAAGAGCATCAGCTCAGCCCTTCTTCACCGTGCCGCCCTGGCCGATGAAGCCGACGATCAGGAACTGCAGCACCGCGCCCATGGCCACGCCCAGCAGGGTGACGCCGAGCCAGGTGGTCGCCTTGGCCGCGGGGCCGACGCCCGCGTTTCCGACCCAGAGATAGACGCTCCAGAGGACCGCCGCGCCGACCATGGGGCCGATGAAGGCGAGGTTGGCCTTCGGACCCAGCCGCCGGCGGGCGATGAGCACCAGGATGGCGCAGCCGACCGCCTCGATCAGCGGGCCGACCAGGCTGACCGGTCCCTTGTCGGGCACGGCCGGGCCGCACAGCACCGTCAGGCCGATGGCCAGGCAGCCGATCGTCCAGTAGCGGCGGACGCCGATGGGGCCTTCTTTCACGCGTGAGGCATCGACGCGCGCACTTGGGCGCGCAGGACGTCGATGGGGGCCAAGCCCGCGTCGGTCTTGAAGTGCCAGTAGGTCCAGCCGTTGCAGGCCGGGGCCGATTGCACCATGGCGCCGATCTTGTGGATCGAGCCCGACAGGTCGCCGACCGCGATCGAGCCGTCCGGGCGGACCTTGGCGACGTGATTGCCCTTCGAGCAATAGAGGGTGTCGCCCGGATGCAGCAGGCCGGCCTCGACGATGGTGCCGAACGGCACGCGCGGCTCGGACCGCTTGCTGCCCATGACCTCCAGATCCTGGGGCGCGATCGGGATGACCTTGGCGATCCGCTCCTTGGCGTGGCCGACATATTCGGCCTCGCGCTCGATGCCGATGAACTTGCGGCCCAGGCGCTTGGCGGCCGCGCCGGTGGTGCCGACGCCGAAGAACGGATCCAGGATCACGTCGCCCGGCTTGGTGGTCGACAGGATCACCCGGTAGAGCAGGGCTTCCGGCTTCTGGGTCGGGTGGGCCTTGTTCCCGTCGGCGCCCTTGATGCGCTCCTCGCCGGTGCACAGCGGGATGGTCCAGTCCGAGCGCATCTGCACTTCGTCATTGGCCATCTTCAGGGCGTCGTAGTTGAAGGTGTAGCGCTTGGCGTTCTGGCTCTTGGAGGCCCAGATCAGGGTCTCGTGGGCGTTGGCGAAGCGGGTGCCCTTGAAGTTGGGCATCGGGTTGGTCTTGCGCCAGATGACGTCGTTGAGGATCCAGAAGCCCAGGTCCTGCACGGCCACGCCGACGCGGAAGATGTTGTGGTAGCTGCCGATCACCCAGATCGCGCCGTCGTCCTTGAGGACGCGGCGGGCGGCCTTCAGCCACTCGCGGGTGAACTTGTCATAGGCGGCGAAGCTCTCGAACTGGTCCCAGTGGTCGTCGACCGCGTCGACCTTGGAGTTGTCCGGGCGCAGCAGGTCGCCGCCGAGCTGCAGGTTGTAGGGCGGATCGGCGAAGATCAGGTCGACCGACTTCTCGGGCAGGGCGTTCATCGCCTCGATGCAGTCGCCCTGGATGATGGTTTCCGGCCCGAAGGACATGTCCGCTTCCCTGAAAAACACCCAAGGGAATCATGGAGTCCCGTGGTTACCCGGGAATGAACGGTCATGGTTAGCCGACGGTTAATCGCGAATCCGAAATCGGTTAACGACGCTTGATGTTCCTGTAATGTTCCGTATTGTGGACTCGACCGAGACGCGAAGAGGCGGGACGAGGGGGAAGGGGCATGGCGCTGATCCGCGGTTTCATCGCCGCCAGCCTCGACGGTTGCGTGGCCGACGCGGACGGCGGGGTGCAGTGGCTGGCGCCGTTCCGCAAGGTGGATCCCGGCTACGGCGCCTTCATCGACGACGTCGGCACCGTGGTGATGGGCCGGCGCACCTACGACCTGATCCCGAGCCTGGGCACCGGCTGGCCCTATGCTGGCAAGCGCGGCTTCGTCGTCACCTCGCGGCGGGGCGATCCGGTGCAGCGCGGGGTGAAGTTCTGGCGCGAGGGGGTGCCGGACCTGATCGAGCGCCTGCGCGACCTCGACGACGGCGACGCCTGGGTGGTGGGCGGCGCGGGCCTGCTGGCCGCCTTCGCCGAGGAAGGCGCGCTGGACCGCCTGTCGCTGCTGATCGCGCCGGTGCTGCTGGGCGAGGGCCTGCGCCTCTTTCCCGAACGCACCGGCGCGCCGCGGGGGCTGGTGTTGCGGGGGACGGCCGCCCTGGCCATGGGCGTGGTGCGGCTGGACTACGAACTGCCGCCGGTCCGGCCGGGACGGGGGAGAGGCCGGGCGGCGGGGCCGCAGGGCGTGGCGGAGGCGTGAAACCGGAGCAGGCTCCCGCCGCGAGGGGGAGCCTGTCTGATCTGTCAGGCGGAGACCGCGGCTTCCAGGGTCGGGTAGTCGGTGTATCCCCGCGCGTCGCCGCCGAAATAGGTCATGCGGTCGGCTTGATTGAACGGCGCGCCGGCCTTCAGGCGCTGCACGAAGTCGGGATTGGCCAGGGTCAACTGGCCGTAGGATTCCAGGTCGGCCAGGCCCGAGGCGATGTCGGCGCCGATCTCCTCGCGCGGGCGGCCCGGACGGTTGAGGATCAGGACGCCCGACCAGAGGCGGCGGATGTCGGTCAGCAGGACCTCGTCACCCTGGTGCATCACGTGCACATAGGCCAGGCCCAGCTTGTCGAGCTCTGCGACCAGGTGGCGATAGAGATCGGGTCCCTCTGGGCCTTCGTCGATGCCCCACATCGTCGTGCCGGGCGACAGGCGGATGGCCGTGCGGTCTGCGCCGATCTCCTCGGCGATAGCGGTGGCTACCTCGACGGCGAAGCGGGCGCGGTTCTCGATCGAGCCGCCATAGGCGTCTGTGCGGCTGTTGGCGCTGGGGGCGAAGAACTGCTGCACCAGATAGGCGTTGGCGCCGTGGATCTCGACGCCGTCGGCGCCGGCCTCGAGGGCGCGGGGCGTCGGGATGTCCTGCAGACCCGTGGCCGTGAACATCTGGGTCCCGGGGGCGACGGCCGAGGGGGCGACGCCCTGGCGGTGGTGCGGGGTGTTGTCGGGATGCGACATGCGCCCGGCATGCATCAACTGGATGAAGATGCGGCCGCCCGCGGCGTGCACGGCCTCGGTGACCGGCTTCCAGGCGGCGACATGGGCGTCGGTATGGACGCCCGGCGTGGTCAGATAGCCCTGGCCGTCCTCCGAGGGCTGCGTGCCTTCGGTGACGATGATGCCGACCCCGGAGCGCTGGGCGTAATAGCGGGCGGCCAAGTCGCCGGGCGAGCCGTCGGGCTTGGCGCGCGAGCGGGTCATCGGGGCCATCACCAGGCGGTTGGCGAGATCGATCCGTCCGAGACGGGCGGGGTTGAAGGCGCTCATCGGCGGGGTCCTTGTTGTTCAGGGCCACAGATGGCAAATGGGGTGATCGGTACAAAGTGGCCGGAATGGAATTGATTGATCCATTTATGGAGCAATGGATGAGCCGTCTCGGCGACATGGCCCTGTTCGTTGAGGTCATGAAGGCGCGCAGCTTTCGCGGCGCGGCCCAGAGCCTGGGCATGCCCAACTCGACGCTCTCGCGCCGGATCTCGGCGCTGGAGACGTCGATCGGCCTGCGCCTGCTGAACCGCACCACCCGGTCGATCGAGCCGACCGAAGCGGGGCAGATCTATTTCGAGCGCGCCTCCCGGATCGTTGACGAGGCCCGCATCGCCCACGAGGAACTGGGCGAGATGGTCGCCCGCCCGATCGGGACCCTGCGCGTCTCGCTGCCGGTGGACTTCGCGACGACCTGGCTGGCGCCGCTGCTGCCGGAGTTCGCGGGGCTCTATCCCGGCCTCGACTTCGAGCTGGACCTGACGCCGCGCAATGTCGATCTCGTAGCCGAGCCCTTCGATCTGGCGGTTCGCATGGCTCAGCCGGAAGGCGGCGGCCTGATCTCCAGGGTGATCGGCCGTTTGACCCCTTTCCTCTACGCTTCTCCGCGATACTTGGCCGACCATGGCGAGCCCGCGCACCCCGCCGAGCTGGAAGACCATGCCTGCCTGACCATGCCCGGCCGCGGCGCCTGGCGCCTGCAGGCGGGCGCCGAAGCCGTCGAGGTTACGGCTTCCAGCCGTTTCCGCGCCAACAGCGTGGGCCTGCTGCGACGCCTGGCCGTGCAGGGCATGGGCGTGCTGCTGGCGCCCGAGCGGGTGGTCGCCGACGAGGTGGCGAACGGTCGGCTGGTGCGGATCCTCCCCGACTGGCAGGGCCCCGTCGCTTCGATCTACGCCATCACCGCCACCCGGCTGCTGCCGGCCAAGACCCAGCGGTTCATCGACTTCCTGCGGCAGAACCTGCGCGACGGCGCGGAAGCCTGAGCCTACGGCGCCAGCACCACCCCGACGCTGGGCGAGGTTCCGCCATCGACCTGGGCCAGGAAGGCTTGCGCGATCGCCTCTCGACCCTCGCCGCGCTCCACCGTCAGCCAGCGCGGGGCGTCGGCGACGAAGGGGCCCCAGGCGGCGCCGTAGCGGGTTTCGAATTCGCCGGGCGCCCAGTCCTGGCGGCGCTTGGCGATGCGGTCGGGGGCGAAGAAGAACACCGGCTTGGGGCCGGGCAGGGAGCCACCGCCGCGTTCGGTCTCCCAGTGCGTGCCGCCGACCAGCAGGGAGAAGGCCAGATCCTCGCCGAAGGTCTCGTGCACGCTGAGCAGCACGGCCGCGTCGCCGGCGAAGTCGACGAACACCGCCGGACGCTTGATCGGCGCCGTTGGCAGGTCGGCATAGGTCACGACCTGGTCGTAGACGCCTAAGGCTTCGACGAAGGCGACGTTGCGCGGCGAGGTCAGGCCCACGACCTTGGCGGCGCCCCGGCGCTTGAGCAGGTGGGCCAGGCCGATCGCCGTCTTGGCTGAGGCGCTGGAGAGGATCACCGACTTCGCGCCGAACAGGGCGCTCTCATCCAGAAAGTCCTCGATCAGGAACGAGGTGATGAAGAGGGGCTGCAGCAACGCCTTGTGCGCCTCCAGCCCGTCGTCTTCGCCGACGGCTTGGTACTGGTTGTAGACCGCCGCCAGGTGGGCGCGGTGGGGCGAGACGTCGGTGAAGCCGGTGCGGCCGGGCTTGGCCTGCACCGTCAGGTGCGTCGACATCGGCCAGTAGCCGTAGAAGCGTTGGCCGACCGCGATGTCGGGATGGGCCGAGGCCTCGACCCGGGCGTGGCCCCAGACCGGCACGCGCCCGAAACCCTCCGGCGCGGGGAAGAAGTCCCAGTAACGCATGGCTTCGCCGAACACGGCGTAGGTGATGTTGTTGGCGGTCAGGGCGAAGGTCTCGATCGCCAGTCTTGCCTGGCCGTCCTCGAGCGGCGGCGGCTCGGTCTCGCGAAATTCGGTGCGGCGCAGGTCGGACTTGGCGACCAGAAAATCCCAGGCCATGGCGAGCCTCCCGTTCGTCGCCGGGAGTAGGCGGCAGGCTCGAACACAAGTCAAACAATTGTTTGAATTCTTGCCGCCTGTAGCGTCAACGGCGCATGGTCGCCGGCAAAAGGGAGAAACGACCATGAGCCTTGCGGGCAAGACCCTGTTCATCACCGGCGCCAGCCGCGGCATCGGCCTGGCCATCGCTCTGCGGGCCGCCCGCGACGGGGCCAATATCGTGGTCGCCGCCAAGACCGCCGACCCACACCCCAAGCTGCCCGGCACCATCTACACCGCCGCCGACGAGATCGCCGCGGCCGGCGGCGTGGCCCTGCCGCTGGTGGTCGACGTGCGCGACGAGGCCAGCGTGCAGTCGGCCGTCGACCAGGCCGTCGAGCGGTTCGGCGGCATCGATATCCTGGTCAACAACGCCTCGGCCATCTCGCTGACCGGCACGCTGTCGACCGACATGAAGCGCTACGACCTGATGCACCAGGTCAATACGCGCGGCACGTTCCTGACGTCGAAGGCCTGCATCCCGCACCTGAAAAAGTCGGCCAATCCGCACGTGCTGATGCTGTCGCCGCCGCTCGACATGAGCCCGCGCTGGTTCGGCGGCCACGTGGCCTACACCATGGCCAAGTTCGGCATGTCGATGTGCGTGCTGGGCATGGCCGAAGAGTTCAGGAGCGACGGGATCGCCTTCAACGCCTTGTGGCCGCGCACTGGCATCGCCACCGCCGCCATCCAGTTCGCCCTGACCGGCGAAGAGGGCCTGCGCCACTGCCGCACCCCCGAGATCATGGCCGACGCCGCCCACGCCATCTTCGAAAAGCCCTCGCGCGAACTCACCGGCCAGTTCCTGATCGACGACACGTTCCTTTATGGCGAGGGCGTGCGGGAGTTCGACAAGTACCGCGTCGATCCGACGGCCAGCCTGATGCCGGACTTCTTCGTGCCGGAGAACAGCGTCCCGCCGCCCGGGGTGGTGATTGGCTGAATGATCACCTCTCCCATGGGGAGAGGTTTCATTTGGGCTTCTTCCGTCCCGCCACCTCCAGCGCCTTGCGCGCCCACTCCAACAACAGGTCCTGGTCGTCCATGGCGTCGGCCGGGGCGCTCCAGTAGGCCATGGGCTTGCCTTCGCCGAAGGGATCGAAGGCGTGGGCGCCGGCGGCTTCGAACTGGGGTTTGAGGACCTCGTCGCCCTTGATGTAGAGGGTGTCGTCGTCGAGGATCGCGAAGAACAGGCCGTTCGCGTAGAGCCCGACTCCGCCGAACATCCGCTTGGGCTTCAGCTGTCCCAGAGGGGCCAGCTGCTCCAGCACGAACTCCAGGAAGTCATTCGAAACCGCCATGCCCGTCACCATACGTCCCGCCGCGCCCGCCGACGCCGCCCTGATCCTGTCGTTTGTCCGCGACCTGGCGGAATACGAGAAGCTGCTTCATGCGGTGGAGGCCACGCAAGCCCATGTCGAGGCGGCGCTGTTTGGCGAGCATCCCAAGGCCTTCTGCGACATCGCGGAGATCGACGGCGAGCCGGTGGGTTTCGCCTTGTGGTTCTACAACTTCTCGACCTTCGTCGGCCGGCACGGGATCTATCTGGAGGACCTGTTCGTGCGGCCGGCGGCGCGCGGTTCGGGCGCGGGCAAGGCGCTGCTGGCCAACCTGGCCCGCCGCTGCGTGGCCGAGAACCTGGGGCGGCTGGAATGGGCCGTGCTCGATTGGAACGTCCCGTCGATCGCCTTCTATGACAGCCTCGGGGCGGCGGCGATGGACGAGTGGATCGTGCGGCGGATGACCGGCGAGGCGCTGGAGCGGCTGACGGCGAGCTGAGGCGCTACTCCAGCCGGTCGGCCTTGCGCAGCGCCGGGAACAGCCAGGCCCAGGTTCCGGTGACGACCATGGCGCCCAGGCCCCCGAACACCGCCGCGCCGACGGGGCCGAGCAGCCAGGCGACCGCGCCGCTCTCGACCTCGCCCAGTTCGTTGGAGGCGCTGATGAACACGCCCGAGACGGCCGAGACGCGGCCGCGCATGGCGTCGGGGGTGACGATCTGCACCAGGGTCTGGCGGACATAGACCGACAGCATGTCGGCGCCGCCCAGCACCGCCAGCGACGCCACCGACAGCCAGACCAGCTTGGACAGGCCGAAGACCACGGTGGCCGCACCGAACACGAACACCCCGGCGAACATGATCCGGCCGGCGTGGCGGCGGATCGGCTGGCTGGCGAGATAGAGGCCGACCAGGGTCGCGCCGATGGCCGGCGAGGCGCGCAGCAGGCCAAAGCCCCCGGGGCCGATGTGCAGCACGTCGCGGGCGAAGACCGGCAGCAGGGCCGTGGCTCCACCCAGGATCACCGCGAACAGGTCGAGCGAGATCGAGCCGAAGACGATCTTGTTGTTCCAGACATAGGCCAGCCCTTCCTTGATCAGCTCCAGGCGCGAGCCGGGCTGGGCCTCGGGCTTGGTCGGCCGGCGGATGGCCGACAGCAGCAGCAGGCCGACGACATACAGAACCGCCGCGCCGCCGAAGGCCAGGCCCGCCGAATGCACCAGCAAGAGGCCGCCCAGGGCCGGGCCGACGATCGAGCCGGCCTGCCAGGCCAGGGCGTTCCAGGCGATCGCCCGGGGCAGCAGCGGCCGGGGCACCAGCATCGGTCCCATGGCGCCGGTCGCTGGCGCCATGAAGGCGCGGCTGGCCCCGAAGAACACGGCGACGACGAAGATCGGCCACAGGGCGTGGATGCCTTTGATCGCCAGGAAGAACAGGATCAGCACACTGACGATGTCGATCCCCAGGGTGATCATCGCGATGTGCTTGCGGGTGCTGCGGTCGGCCGTCTCGCCGGCCAGCAGGGTCAGCAGGAACAGCGGCACGAACTGCGCCAGGCCGATCATGCTGACCATGAAGGCCGACTCGCCGACCGACATGGTCTGGCGGGCGATGGCGTAGACCTGCCAGCCCAGGGCCACGGCCTGGATCTGTACCCCCAGCGTGCCGACGAAGCGCGCCCCCCAGAAGCAGAGATAGTCCCGCTCGCGCAGCAGGGCGCGGGTCGAGGTGTCGGGTTCTGGCGGCGAAGCAGGGGAGGCGGGGTCTGACATTTCGGCGCGGACCCTGCCCCTTGAGGCGAAGCGTCGCAATCGCGTTTGTCTCATAAGGCCGTCGATTTCGTTGACGTCGGGGTCATACGGCCCTATGCCGCCCGCCTCTGCCACGGGGAGCGCCGCTCATGCGACGCCTGCGACGAACCTGCGCCGCGCCGACTTCGGTCCGCGCCTGAACGCCCCGGAAAGGCGGCCGTCGCGGCCGCGTCACGCGCCGGGGATAAAGCCCCCTGCACGTACCCGGATCATCGCCGCACCATGACTGCTTCTTCTGCTTCTTTCGTCGCCGCTATTCCTCAAGATGCTCCCGCCGTCGAGGTCGAGGCCCCGCGCCACGCCGCCGCCGTCGAGGCGCTGGTCGATCGCGCCTTCGGGCCGGGCCGGTTCGCCAAGTCGTCCGAGCGGCTGCGCGAGGGCAATCGCAAGCTGGACGACTGCTCGTTCGTGGCCCTGCGCGGCGACGCGGTGATCGGCAGCGTACGCCTGTGGCCGGTGACCATCGGCGGCAAGCCGGTCGCCTTCCTCGGCCCGCTGGCGGTCGATGCGACCCAGCGCAGCGCCGGCCTGGGCCAGGCCCTGGTCGAGACCGCCTGCGCCGCCGCCGCCAAGGCCGGCTGGGAGGCCGTGCTGCTGGTCGGCGACGCGCCCTATTTCGCCCGCATCGGCTTTTCGGCCGCGCCGGCCGCCAAGGTCGTCATGCCCGGTCCGGCCGACCAGCGCCGGGTGCTGCTGAAGGCCCTGGTTCCCGGCGGGGACGAAGGCTTCGAAGGCCGCGTCGCGGTCGCTTAGGCCCAGCATCGCTTGAGCCGGGCGCGCGCATGGCCTACCTGAGGGCCATGCCCTCCGACACAGCCCGCACCGGACTTCAAGGCGTCGCCGACGCCGCCAAGGCCGCGCAAGGCGGCGAGGGGGAAAAGCGCGGCCTGCCGCCGGTGCATCTGTGGAACCCCGCCCACTGCGGCGACATCGACATCCGCATCCGCAAGGACGGGGTCTGGTTCCATGAAGGCACGCCGATCGGCCGCGAGGCCCTGGTGCGCCTGTTCTCGACCATCCTGCGGCGCGACCCCGACGGCTTCCACCTGGTCACCCCGGTCGAGAAGATGAAGATCGTGGTCGAGGACGCGCCGTTCATCGCCGTGCGCGTCGACCGGGCAGGCGAGGCCCTGCGCTTCCTGACCAATGTCGGCGACGAGGTCGAGGCGGGGCCGGAAAACGCCATCCGCGTCGAGGAGGACCCCGCCACCGGCGAGCCGCGTCCCTATCTGCACGTGCGCCGGGGGCTGGAGGCGCTGATCGCCCGCCCGGTGTTCTACGAGCTGGTCGAGATGGCGGCCGAGGGCGATACGCCGGACGGCCCGCGCTTGGGCGTCTCGTCCAACGGCGCCTGGTTCCCGATCGGCCCGGGGGAGGCCGAGCCGGCATGATCCCGCGAACGGACGTGGCGGCGCGGCGGGCCTGGATCCGCGAGCGCCTGGACCCGATCGAGGCCTATGATCCGAGCGTGGAGAACGTCTGGCGCTCGGACTACGACCTCAATCCGGGCCTGAAGATGGACAATCCGCACGCCCTGCGGCCTGCGGCGGTGCTGATCGGCCTGGTCGAGCGCGGCGACACGCTGAACGTCATCCTCACCCGCCGCTCGGACGCGCTGCGCAGCCACACCGGCCAGGTCGCCTTTCCCGGCGGGCGCTGCGATCCGGGCGAGACCCCCTGGGGCACGGCCCTGCGCGAGGCCAACGAGGAGGTGGGGCTGGACCCGCGCTTCGTCGAGGTGGCCGGTCTGCTGAACGGCTACGCCACGGTGACGGGCTTCTATGTGACGCCGGTGGTCGGCTTCGTCGATCCGGACTGCACGCTGATCGCCAATCCCGACGAGGTGGCCGACGTCTTCGAGACGCCGTTCGACTTCCTGATGAACCCGGCCAACCACCAGCGCCAGCATCGCGACACGCCCACGGGGCCGCGCTACTTCTACGCCATGCCGTGGAACGAGCGGTTCATCTGGGGCGCGACGGCCGGGATGTTGCGGGCGCTGTACGAACGGTTGCACCCGTAGAGCGTGGCAGCCGAAAGTGTGAGCGGTTTCGGCGTCCGCCACGCGCCAGAGTATGTCCCGACAGTTGGGGACGACGGCGTTTCCCCTCTTGGCTGGTCGAGCCATTCCCTGAAATAGTCGTTTGAAAGCAGGACGTCCCACCCGCGCCAACGGGAGACGGCCTGCCGTTGCGTAAAGGGGGACTTCGCGTGCAGACCCAGACCATCGGCAAGGCGCCGTGGATGGAATGGCCCGAGACCAAGGCGGTGATCGCCGCGCTCGAGGCCAAGGGCCGGCCGGGTTGCGCCCGCTTCGTGGGCGGCTGCGTGCGCAACACCCTGATGGGCAAGCCGGTCGACGACATCGACATCGCCACCACCCTGACGCCCGACCAGGTGATCGAGGCCCTTGGCGAGGCGGGCCTGAAGGCCATCCCCACCGGCGTCGACCACGGCACGGTGACGGCGGTGGCCAAGAAGATCCCGTTCGAGATCACCACCCTGCGCCGCGACGTCTCGACCGACGGCCGCCGGGCGGTGGTGGCCTTCACCCACGCCTGGGAGGAGGACGCCCAGCGCCGTGACTTCCGTTTCAACGCCCTCTATGTCGACGGCGAGGGACGGCTCTACGACCCGACCGGACACGGGGTGCAGGACGCCAAGGACGGCAAGGTGGTGTTCGTCGGCGAGCCGATGACCCGCATCCGCGAGGACTACCTGCGCATCCTGCGCTTCTTCCGCTTCCAGGCCTGGTACGGCAAGGGCGAGCCCGACCAGAAGGCCCTGGCCGCCTGCAAGGCGCTGAAGGGTCTGGTCTCGGGGCGCGCCGCCGAGCGCACCCAGAAGGAAATCCTCAAGCTGCTGGCGGCCGATGATCCGCGTCCGGCCCTGCGGCTGATGGCGGCGACCGGCGTGCTGGCGGCGATCCTGCCGTTCGTCAAATCGCTGGCGCGACTGGACGGCCTGGTGGCCATCGAGACCGAGCAGCTGTTCGAGAACGACGTCGAGCTGCGGCTGGCCGCCCTGATCCCCGACGACGTGGCCCTGGCCCGCGAGCTGGCCGAGCGCCTGCGCCTGTCCAACGCCCTGAAGGAGCGGCTGGCCGAGGCGGTGGGAACCTCGCCGCGCATCGTCTCGTGGATGAGCCCGCGCGAGGCCCGCCGCGCCGTCTACGCCCTTGGCCTGCGCACCTTCACCGACCGGGTGAAGCTGGCCTGGGCCGCCTCGACCCGCCTGGCCACCACCCCGCAGTGGCGGGCCCTGCTGGCCCTGGCCGAGACCTGGGATCAGCCGTCCTTCCCGTTGACCGGCGAGGAAGTGATGCGCGCCGGCGTGCCCAGGGGGCCGCTGGTCGGCGAGGTGATGCGCGAGGTCGAGATCTGGTGGATCGACCAGGACTTCATCGAGGACAAGCTGTCGGTGATCGAGCGCCTGAAGGCGGTCGTCCAGGGCATGGCGGTTTGAGGAACCTCCCCTTGTAGGGGAGGTGATCGCGTATGGGTTTGGACGAGGATTAGGTCCCCAAAAGGTTTGCCTTCCTGGGCCTTGTGCCCAGGATCCATCGTTCAGCATCCTCTGAACGGGACGTGTTCCTGAGGACTTTCGGCTCCCGAAAACGTCAAACTCAGAGCCTGCCGCCCGCATGGGTCCTGGGCACAAGGCCCAGGAAAGCATCTCTAATTTGCCCATGCCTCATATGCGATAGCCCTGCCCGTTCCATGAAGCCGGCGCCCTCTCCCTTGAAGGAGAAGGCGCCGTGTCACCTCAGTTCAGGCCGAACGAGGCCTCGTAGATGATCGGGGTGTAGGTCCCCGAGGTCCAGTAGATGCGGGCCTTGCTGGCGTTGACCGTCGGGAAGCTCACCGTCTTGGAGGCGCCGATGGTCGTGCCGGTATAGGCCGTGGTCCAGCCGACCGTGGGGCCGGCCCAGTACTCGATGCGGTAGCCGCCCGTGCGATCGCCGAACTCCGACATCGTGGCGGTGTTGAACGGCTTGCGGACGCCGAAGTCGACCTCCAGCCAGGTCCCGGCGATGTTGGCGCCGCTGCCCTGCCAGTTGGTGTTCGGATCGTTGTCGAAGGCCTTGGCCGCGCCCTGGGTGGCGTCCCACTGCGACGAGGCCGCGTAGGAGCGGTTCAGCGCGAGGTTGGCCGAGACGTTCGGCGTGGCGTTCAGGCTGGCCTCGTAGATGATCGGCGTGTCGATCCCCGAGGTGAAGTAGAGCCTGGCCTTGCGGCCGGTCACCGCCGGGAAGGTCACGGTGCTGGAAGCGCCGATGCCGGTCCCGGTATAGGCCGTCTTCCAGGTCGAGCCGTTGAGGTACTCGATCCGGTAGCCGGTGGTGCGGGCGCCATACTCGCTGATCGTCGCCTGGCTGAAGGTGGAGTCCTTGCCGAAGTCGATCTCCACCCATTGATTGGCGAAGCCCGAGGCGGCCTGCCAGTTGGTGGACGGGTCGCCGTCGAAGGCTCCCCGCGCCGTCTGGCCGGCGTCCCAGTTGGACGAGCTGGCGTAGGTCAGCGTGTTGGACAGTGCGTCGACGCGGTCGGTCCCCTTGGACAGCGTCGGGGTCAGCCAGCCGCCCTCGTCGAACTCGTTCCAGGCGTACATGATCACCGTGTTGGCGTCGGCGGTCGCGGCGAAGTTCTGGTTCCAGGTCAGGGCGTTCTGCAGGTTGGTCGCCACCTCGGCCGCCGTGGCCTGCTGGGCCCAGGCGTTGGTCGGCGGGGTGGGGATGACGAAGCTTTGCGGATAGAGCGCCCGGGGGCGGTTGTCCCAGCCCGCCGTCACCCACGGCACCACCTTCTTGCCGGTGGCCTTGTGGTTGTTCCAGTTGGCGCTGTTCTGGCTGATCACCTGCGAATAGGCCGCGCCGTTGATCGGGCTGTCGGCATAGGCGCTGACCGCGTCGGCCCCGACCGTCGAGGCGATGCTCGCGGCGGTGGACGAGGTCGGGTTCATCACCACGATGTACGGGTTGGGCAGGCCCGCCGTGGCCGCCGCCGCGCGGACCTCGGCCACGTAGCTGGCCGCATAGCTGTCAGCCGAGAAGCCGAACAGATAGAGCAGCGGCCGGCCGTTCAGCACCTTCTGGAAGTGCGGCTTGGCCATCTCGGTCACCAGGGTCGGCGTCGGGATCGAGCCCGGGCCGAGCACCAGGGTGAAGTTCAGGCCCTCGCGCTGGGTGCTGGCCTGGTAGAGGTTGCGGGCGATGTCCATGCCGCTGCCGTCGGCGTAGTAGCAGAAGGCCCAGTAGTTCAGGCCCGCCCGCTTGGCGTAGGCGATGTCGGCGTCCATCTGGCCTTGCGTCAGCTGGCGCACCAGGACGCTGCTGGTCGAGGTCTCGACCCCGTAGAACGGGATCCGGTCGTGGAACTGGTTGGGGCCGAGGGCGCCCTCGACCTCGAGACCGATGTGCGAGCCGGCGATGACGCCGTTGGTGCTGGTGTCGCCCACCCAGGCGTCCCAGCGGATGGCGCCGACGGTGGCGCCGGGGCCGTTGGCGGCCAATGCCGCGGCCGGGGTCAGTGACGCCAGGCACAAGGCGGCCGCTACGGCCATCGCGCGTTTGGACGCCCGGCCGCGTAGAGGCTGGAAGCTATGCATGTCTGAAATACCTTTTGGTTCAATAGGTTTGGGTTGAAGCCACGCCGGTGGAAAATTCCCGGCGGGCGGCTGCGTCGACCGCGGCGACGTGATCCTTGGATCCAGCCCCCGTTTTCGACAGTTCCTATTTTGTTCTCATGTTGCGACAGAGTCGGACGCCTCGGCCGGCCTGGCCGACCGAGGCGAAGAGATTTCGGCGCCTAGCGGAGTTCGAAGTAGACCGTGCCCTCGCCCTCGGTGTGGGCGACGATGGCGATGTCGTGCTCGACGCCGTCGTCCAGGGTCAGGCGGCCGCCGCCGGCGCGGAAGGCCTCGCGCATCGCGGCGGGCTCGCCGGTCAGGCTGCCCTTGCCGGCTCGCCGCGCGGCCGAGCCGCCGGTGATAAGCAGCGAGAAGTCGATGTCCTGCCGCTGGCGGGAAATGGTCAGGGCGCCGGCGCCCGTACGGGGAGTGGGGGGAACTTTACGCATGGCGATGATAACGCCGAGCTTGGCCGTTCGATCCTTGTCGATGGAAATAAGGCGCCGGTCGAGCAGGTCGTGACGAGATTTTCCAAAAATGAAAGCGGCCTGGCGCCGCTTGTGGAAATGAAAAAGATTCGAAATCGCTTGTGAAATAATCCACAGGCGCGCATGATTTGGCGATCGAATATCGAAATGGTTCGGCCGCTCTCCACGCTTGTTCTTCGGATCGAGCGCCCGAGTCTACCCAAAACCTCTCCGAAAATTTGATCGCGCGGACCATTACGGCCGTGCGGCTACACCTGTCTTAAGGATACTCTCCCATGGCTACCGGCACCGTGAAGTGGTTCAACTCCACCAAGGGCTTCGGCTTCATCCAGCCCGACGACGGCGGCGCGGACGTGTTCGTCCACATCTCGGCCGTCGAGCGTTCGACCCTCGGCTCGCTGAACGAAGGCCAGAAGGTCGCCTTCGAACTCGAGCGCGATCAGCGCAGCGGCAAGATGTCGGCCGGCCAACTCCAGGCCGCCTGATCTCGACGTCTCAATTCGCCCGCGGGATCCTCCCGCGGGCGTTTTCGTGAAGGGATCTCATGAGTTCATTCCAAAACGTCGGCCATGCCGATCGCCTCAAGACCGCGGCCCAGGCCAAGGCGGCCCTGCTGGCCAAGTTCAAGCCCAAGGCGGCTGTCACCGATCCCCAATTCGAAGACCGCGCCGCCCTGCGCGCGGCCGAACTGACCGCGGTTCGCAAGGAGCGGTCCGCCGCGCGGGCGCTCATCAAGGCGGAAGCTGTCGAGCAGCAGGCGGCCCAAGACCAGGCTCAGGCGGCTTTGGCCGAAGAAGCGCTTGCCGCCAAGCGTGGAGCGCGTAAGGAACGTAAGGCGCTCACCAACGCTGAAGCTAAGGCCAAGCGCGACGCACGTTACGCCGCGCGTAAGGCCCGCGCCTGACTGCGCGGACTTTCTTACAAAGGGAGCCGCCATGGCCCGCAAGCCGAACTACAATTTCGAACGCCAGGAACGCGAGCGCCTGAAGGCGGCCAAGGCCGCGGAAAAAGCCGCCGAGAAAGCCGCCGAACGCGCGGCCAAGCGCGCCGAGTCGGGCGAAGGCGAGGGCGAGCCCTCGGCCTGATCCGCCGGCCCTGAGCCGAGGGGCCTTACTTCTTTTCCGGGTTCCGGACCGACGGGCCTTCCATCTTGGAGGTGTCGGTGTTGATCGGCGGCAGGTTCGCCGGCCGGCCGGTCAACTGCTCGATCGGATAGATCGTGCCGCACTTGAGCCATTTGCCGGCCCAGGCGCCGCCTCGCGCCTCGCAGTTCGCCTTCGGCCACACCCACAGGTAATGATAGCCGAACACGCCAACGATGCTGGCGAGGAAGATGCCGATGAAGATGATCTTCAGGCGGTTGATCGTGCGGTTCATGGCGGCGTCTTAAGCACCGGCCGCGCTATGTGGCTAGCCCCATTTCGCGAGGCGGAGCGCCGGACGGCGCTGACGGCGCGCGGAAGGTGTCGTACATTTGTTTGAATGATCCCTGAAAAAGAGCATTACGCTTACGTTAGGGGAAACTTGCAAACCTGTGCGGACGCGCTAAGTCGATTGTCCAAGCAGGGGAAACCTCGAAAGAGCAGCCAGGAGGCGGCGTAGACCGATGAAGGTTCTGGTCCCGGTCAAACGGGTTATCGATTACAACGTGAAGGCTCGGGTGAAAGCCGACCAGACGGGCGTCGACCTGGCGAACGTCAAGATGTCGATGAACCCGTTCTGCGAGATCGCGGTCGAAGAGGCGGTGCGCCTCAAGGAAAAGGGCGCGGCGACCGAGGTCGTCATCGTCTCGATCGGCCCGGCTCAAGCCCAGGAAACCATCCGCACGGCGCTGGCCATGGGCGGCGACCGCGGCATCCTGATCACCAGCGACGCCGACCTCGAGCCGCTGGCCGTGGCCAAGCTGCTGAAGGCCGTCGTGGCCGAAGAACAGCCCGGCCTGGTCCTGATGGGCAAGCAGGCCATCGACGGCGACAACAACGCCGTGGGCCAGATGCTGTCGGCCCTGCTCGACTGGCCGCAGGCGACCTACGCCTCGGCGATCGAGATCTCGGGCTCGGCCGCCAAGGTCACCCGCGAAGTCGACGGCGGCCTGCAGACGCTCGACGTCGACCTGCCGGCCGTGGTCACCGCCGACCTGCGCCTGAACGAGCCGCGCTACGCTTCCTTGCCCAACATCATGAAGGCCAAGAAGAAGGAAATCGCGCAGAAGACCGTCGCCGACTACGGCGTCGACGTCGCTCCGCGCCTGACCGTCGTCAAGGTCACCGAGCCCGCCAAGCGTTCGGCGGGCGTCAAGGTCGAGTCCGCCGCCGACCTCGTCTCCAAGCTCACGACCGCGGGGGTGCTGTAATGGCCGTTCTCGTCATCGCCGATAACGACAACGCGCACCTGCGCGACGGCACCCACAAGACCGTCACCGCCGCCCTGAAGCTGTCGGGCGACGTGGACGTGCTGGTCCTGGGCTCGGGCGTTTCGGCCGTCGCCGCTGAGGCCGCCAAGATCGCCGGCGTCCGCAAGGTGCTGACCGCCGAGAGCGACGCCTTGGGTCACGGCATCGCCGAAGCCCAGGCCGACGCCGCCCTGGCCATCGCGGGCAACTACGACGCGATCCTCGTTCCGGCCACCGCCGGCGGCAAGAACTTCGCCCCGCGCATCGCCGCCAAGCTCGACGTCGCCCCGATCAGCGACATCGTCGAAGTGGTGTCGGCCGACACCTTCGTGCGTCCGATCTACGCCGGCAACGCGCTGGAGACGGTTCAGTCGTCCGACGCCAAGAAGGTGATCACCGTCCGACCGACCGCCTTCCCGGCGGCCGGCGAAGGCGGCTCGGCCTCGGTCGAAGCCGTCTCGGGCGCCGATGCGGCCAAGACCCGCTTCGTCAGCGAAGAAATGGTCAAGTCGGACCGTCCGGAACTGGCCGCGGCCAAGATCGTCGTCTCGGGCGGTCGCGCCATGGGCTCGGCCGAAGAGTTCCAGGCGGTCATCGAGCCCCTGGCCGACAAGCTGGGCGCCGCTGTCGGCGCTTCGCGCGCCGCCGTCGACGCCGGCTACGCCCCGAACGATTACCAGGTCGGCCAGACCGGCAAGGTCGTCGCTCCGCAGCTCTACATCGCCGTGGGCATCTCGGGCGCCATCCAGCACCTGGCCGGCATGAAGGACTCCAAGGTGATCGTCGCGATCAACAAGGACGCCGACGCGCCGATCTTCCAGGTCGCCGACTACGGCCTGGTCGCCGACTACAAGACCGCCGTGCCGGAACTGCTGAGCGCGCTCACCGCCGCCGGCAAGTAAGGCTTCTCGCCTGTCGAGAACGGAAGGCCCGGGAGCGATCCCGGGCCTTTCTTTTTGATCCATGTCCTCCGCAAAACCCCTTATGCGGCCCCCCGGATTTGCGTGGGATCGGGCTTGGGCTTAAGCCGATCCCATGACGCAACAAGCCGACACCCTTTCCGATCTCGACGCCCAGAAGGCCCGTGCAAAGGCCTGGTTCGAGAGCCTGCGCGACCAGATCTGCGCCGCCTTCGAGACCCTGGAGGACGAGGCCCCCGCCGCGCTCTACGGCGACAAGCCCGGCCGCTTCGAGCTGAAGCCCTGGGATCGGCCGGCCGGCGGCGGCGGGGTGATGGGGATGATGCACGGCCGGCTGTTCGAGAAGGTCGGGGTGCATGTCTCGACCGTGTTCGGGACCTTCCCGCCGGAAATGGCCAAGACCATGCCCGGCGCGGCCGAGGATCCGCGGTTCTTCGCCACCGGCATCAGCCTGATCGCGCACATGACCAATCCGCGCGTGCCGGCGGTGCACATGAACACCCGCTTCATCGCCACCACCAAGGGCTGGTTCGGCGGCGGCGGCGACCTGACGCCGCTGCTCGGCTACCAGCGCCAGCAGGACTTTCCTGACGCGATCGACTTCCACGCCGCCTACCAGCGGGCCTGCGACAAGTACGATCCAGACTGGCACGCCAAGTACAAGGCCTGGTGCGACGAGTACTTCTTCCTGCCCCACCGCAACGAGCCGCGCGGCATCGGCGGCATCTTCTACGACCACCACGACAGCGGCGACTGGGAGCGCGACTTCGCCTTCACCCAGGACGTCGGCCGGGCCTTCCTGGAGATCTATCCCACCCTGGTCCGTCGTCGGATGGGCGAGGCGTGGACGGCGGACGAGCGCGAGCAGCAACTGGTGCAGCGCGGCCGCTACGTGGAGTTCAACCTGCTCTACGACCGCGGCACGATGTTCGGCCTGAAGACTGGCGGCAACGTCGAGTCGATCCTCAGCTCCATGCCGCCCGAGGTGAAGTGGCCGTAAGGGGCGATTCTGAGGCGGTGTCGGGCGGCTACAATTCATATGGGTTGAGCGCGTCGGACGGCGAAGCCGTCTAAACTCTGGTCCAACGCGCTCAAGGCGCCGCCGCCCTGAAGAAGAGCCTTCCTAGCCCGGTGTGATCTCGTCGAGGGTCAGCAGGCCGTCCTCGTCCACGTCGAGGCGCTGGAAGCGGGCGATGGCCTCCTTGCGCATCTTCCTGACGGCCAGGTCGATCAAGGGATCGGGCGCCTTGGCCTTCAGTTGAGCCACCGCGTCGGGCGGAAAGGTGGCGCCGGCGACGTATTCGTCTCGCGTCAGCCGCTGGTCGCGGTCAGTATCGCCCAACTTGAACACCGCCATGGCCGCGCCCACGCGCATCACCCGATATTCCTCGAAGCTCAGTCGCTTGTCGCGATCGATGTCCAGGCGGTCGAAGGTGGCGGCCAGGCCGGGCGAGCCGAGGGTGAAGCCTGTCTTCCTCGGCCTGGCATCGTCCGGCGGGACGACCGAATAGGTCACTCCGTCGTCGGGGCGCTTGAATTCGGCGAGGCTCAGCAGGCCGTCGTCGTCTTCGTCGAGGGCGGCGAAGTCGGCGCGGAGGCTGGTGGCTTGGCTGGTGGCGGGGGCCAGCACCACGACGCCGCCGACCAGGGCGGCGAGGGCGAGGGCGGGATAGACGAAGGTCCTGCGGATCATCACGGCTTTCTCCGATGTGAGGATTTCCACCGGACGGGCCAGATAGGCGTCGATGAAGTCGCGAAGCACGTCGCTCGCCGGGCGGTTCTCCTGTTCGCACCGCTGCATGAAGTCGCGCTTCATGCCGTGGGGCAGGCGGACCTGCAGCGTCTCGGATTTCTTGGGTTCGCGTCTCATCTGGGCCTAGCTTCCGGCTGTCCGGGCTCGCAAGCAAGCGCCGATCACCGTCGACCGGAACAGCCGAGCCGTCAGGACGCCAGGTCAATCTTGTACGTACAGAGGGCCTCGCGCCGGCTCAGACCGCCAGGCAGACCACCTGGGCCACCCGCAGGTCGCGCCGCAGGCCGTCGGCGATGCGGCCGTAGTTGTCGGTGGTGATGGACTCGCCCGGGGCGAATTCGGGAACGCCGGTGTCGCCGCCGCGGCGGGGCGAGCGGGCGATCAGGGAGCGCAGGCTTTCGGGGGCGGTGGTGTAGATGCGGCCCCGGCGCGGGGACTCGGCCACCGTCACGCCGATCACTCTGCCTGCGCTGTCGAGGGCCGGGGCGCCGGAGAGGCCGGCCAGGGTGCCCTTCAGATTGTCGGTGCGGCCGACCTCGGCCCAGACAAGCACCGGCTCGGTGCGGGCCCCTCGGCCGTGGATCACCAGGTTCTCGCGGCCGATCAGGCGCGAGGCGACTTCGCCGGCGTGGCCCTGCGGGAAGCCGGGGTGGAAGGCTCGCATGCCCTTGCGCGGGTCGCCGGTGTTCATCGGCATGGCCGGGGCGCCGCCCTCGGTGGTCAGGATGGCGGCGTCGAAGCGCGGATCGATGATGACCCTGGCGGCCACGCCGCGTCCGTCGGCGACCAGGATGGCGGCCGACTTGCAGCCGTCGACCACGTGGCGGGCGGTCAGCCAGATCCCTTGCGTCCCCACCGAGAAGGCCGTGCCCGAGGCGGGCTCCTGCTTGTCGGGCACCTGGACGACGATCGACGGGTCGAAGGGCGAGGCCGGGCCCAGCGGCACGCCTTCCTCGCCGGGCACCGGCGGCGGCGGGGGAGGCGCGTCGGCGCGCTCCTGGCGGCCGACGGCGACCACCAGCAGGGCGGCGACCACGGCGCCGTAGACCAGCCAGTCTGGAAGCTTGGGGAAATGCACGCGCCCCGCTCCGGTTCGTCCCTCCGCCTCAGCCCGCCACGCCGGCGGCGATGATGATGGCGGTGGCGAGCTTGGCGCCGACCAGCAGGGCCGCGGCCGAGACCTCGCCCTCGTTGATCCGCTCGGGCAGGCCCTTGAGCATCATGTCGGTCAGGCGGAAGACCAGCAGCTGCAGCGCCAGGGTGGCCACGCCCCACAGCAGGATCTCGATCACCGAGGTCGAGGCGGCCAGCGAGGCGGCCAGCGGAATGGCCAGGCCCGTCAGCACCCCGCCCAGCGACACGGCGGCGGCGGCGTTGCCCTCGCGGATCAGCTTGATCTCGCGATGGGGCGTCAGGAGGATGTAGATGGCGGCCCCCGCGATGAGCATGACCATGGTCACGCCCACATGGGTCAGGGTCGTCAGCAGGCCGTTGGCGAAGGCCTGAATCTCGGGCGACTGGATCTGAGGCATGGTTACGCGACCCCCGGGGACTGAAGGGGCAAGCTCTAACACGGGTCGGCGAGTCTTGCGTAGAGGGCTCGCCTCAGGCGCGTTCGGACGGGTCAGCCGTTACCGTTGCAGGTCATCGAGACCAGGTGCTCGGTCTTGACGTCGTACATCACCGAGACGACCGAGCAGCCGCCGTCGGCGATGTCGGGGATGGCCGACAGCGGGCCGATGCGCACGCCGATGGTGCGGCCGCTGTCGTCGCGCACCCAGCGGCCGACGATCATCTTGCGGTCGTCGAGGGTGACGCCGGCGTAGTCGCGGCCGTAGCGCCAGGTCGGGGCCATGCCTGGCTTGCGCGAGGTCTGGGATTCCAGCTTGGCCACCTGGGCGGGGGTCGGCGTCCAGTAGGGGCGGCCGCGCGGCAGGGTCGCGCCGGCTGGCGCGGCCACAGCGAAGGCGGTCAGGGCGAGTGCGACGAGGGCGCGTCTCACGCCGCGTCGTCCGCGTCCTCTTCCAGCATCCCGGCCATGGCCGCCATCGACAGCTTGCGCAGGGCGCTGGCGCGGACCTTCTCGCTCTCGCTCTTCAGCTGGCCGCAGGCGGCCAGGATATCGCGGCCGCGCGGGGTGCGGATCGGCGAGGAGTAGCCGGCCTTGTTGAGGATCGCCGCGAAGGTCTCGATCGCGCCCCAGTCCGAGCACTCGTACTGGCTGCCCGGCCACGGGTTGAACGGGATCAGGTTGATCTTGGCGGGGATGCCTTTGATCAGCTTGACCAGCGCGCGGGCCTCGTCGGGGCTGTCGTTGACGCCTTTCAGCATCACGTACTCGAAGGTCACCCGGCGGGCGTTGGACAGGCCCGGATAGGCGCGGATGCCGTCCATCAGCTGGGCGATCGGGTACTTCTTGTTCAGCGGCACGAGTTCGTCGCGCAGCGGGTCGTTGGTGGCGTGCAGGCTGATGGCCAGCATGGCCTGGGTCGTCTCGCCCAGCTTGCCCAGCATCGGCACGACGCCCGAGGTCGAGACCGTGATCCGGCGACGCGAGATGCCGATGCCCTCGTTGTCGCTGATGATCTCGATGGCGTCGGACGCCTGGCCCAGATTGTAGAGCGGCTCGCCCATGCCCATGAACACGATGTTCGAGAGCAGGCGGTCTTCCTTGTCGGACGGCCATTCGGCGAGGTCGTCCTTGGCGATCTGCACCTGGGCGACGATCTCGGCCGCCGTCAGGTTGCGCACCAGGGGCTGGGTGCCGGTGTGGCAGAAGCTGCAGTTCAGCGTGCAGCCGACCTGGCTGGAGACGCACAGGGCGCCGACCCGGCCGACCGACGGAATATAGACGGTCTCGACCTCGATGCCCGGGGCCATGCGGATCAGCCACTTGCGGGTGCCGTCCTTGGAGACCTGGCGCTCGACCACCTCGGGGCGGGCGATGGTGAAGGTTTCGGCCAGGCGCGCGCGGGTTTCCTTGGCCACGTCGCTCATCTGGGCGAAGTCGGTCACGCCGCGGTGGTGGATCCAGCGGAACACCTGGGTGGCGCGCATCTTGGCCTTGCCGTGCTCGACCACGCCGCTCTCCGTCAGGGCGGCGATCAGCTGCGGGCGGGTCAGGCCCGACAGGTTGACGGGCGGCTTGGCCGCATCGGCCCCGGTTTGCTTTTCAGCAGGGGCGACGCGGGACAGGTCGAGGGTGACGCTCAAGGGGCGGTCCGGGAAATTCGAGGAATGTGCGGGGTCGAGGCGGGGATATAGCAGATGTGGGGCAGTTTTCCAAAAGCGGCCGCTGGTCGCGCGGGGCGAGGTCGCTAATCAGAGACCCTCTCCCTGTGGGAGAGGTGTCCGCGAAGCGGACGGAGAGGGGAGTGGCTGCGAAATCGGCCGCCGCCTCGAAAGCTGAAAACGGCCCCCCTCTGGCCCTCCGGGCCACCTCCCCCAGAGGGGGAGGATCTTGTGGCGCCAGCTCCAGCCCCCTTCGACAATCCCGCCATCTCCCGCTAAACCGCGCCCATGCCGTTCACCGCCACCGTCATGACCATGTTCCCCGAGGCCTTCCCCGGCCCGCTCGGCGTCTCGATGATCGGGACCGCCTGGAAGGAGGCCGACCTGTGGCGTTTGGAAACACTGGACATTCGCGCCTTTTCCAAGGATAAGCGCGGCTTCCTCGACGACACCCCCGCGGGTGGCGGCGCGGGAGCCGTACTGAAAGCGGACGTCATCGCCTCTGCGCTCGACAGCGTGGACCTCGGCGGGCGGCCGCTTTTGTACATGAGCGCCCGGGGCAGGCCCCTGACCCAGGCGCGCGTTCGTGAGTGGTCCAAGGCGCCCGGCATCGTGGTGCTGTGCGGCCGCTTCGAGGGGGTGGACCAACGGGTGCTCGACGCCCGCGGGTTCGAGGAGGTCTCCGTCGGAGACGCGGTTCTCGCCGGTGGCGAGGCGGCGGCGATGGTGGTGATCGAGGCGTGCGTTCGACTGGCCCCGGGTGTGCTGGGGAACATCGAGAGCACGCTGGAAGAAAGCTTCGAGGACGGTCTCCTCGAGCATCCGCAGTACACGCGACCGCGGACGTTCGAAGGGCTCGACATCCCCGAGGTGTTGCTGTCGGGCGACCACAAGAAGGTCGACCAGTGGCGGCGCAGTATGCGTGAAGAAACGACCCGCGAGCGGCGTCCAGATCTCTGGGAAGCGCATCTCGCCAATCAACAGGCAAAAGGCGGCCCGAAAACGGGTAAGCCCAAGGAGAAATGATCATGGCGATCAACATCGTCGCTCAGCTCGAGCAAGAAGAAGCGGCCCGTCTGCTGGCCGTCCGCGCGATCCCGGACTTCCGTCCCGGCGACACCCTGCGCGTCAACGTGAAGATCAAGGAAGGCGAGCGCGAGCGCGTTCAGGCCTATGAGGGCGTCTGCATCGCCCGCGCCGGCACCGGCGTCCACGAGAGCTTCACCGTCCGCAAGATCTCGTTCGGCGAAGGCGTGGAACGTCTGTTCCCGCTGCTCTCGCCGAGCATCGAAAGCATCGAAGTCAAGCGCCGCGGCGTCGTCCGTCGCGCCAAGCTGTACTACCTGCGCGACCGTCGCGGTAAGTCGGCCCGTATCGCCGAGCGCGTCAACGTTCGTCGCGACGCCGAATAAGCCCTTCCGCTTCGGCGAGAGGATCGAAGGCCCCGGTGGAAACGCCGGGGCCTTTTGCTTGTGCGCCCTTTGCCTGTGCGCCCTTTGCTTGTGCGCTTGTGCACAGCGCCGGATCGCGCGCAATCTCAGGTTAAGTCGATGAAGCGGGGGCGACATGCGGCGGATCTGGACGATTGGGTGTCTTTTGACGTTGCTGGCGATCGCTCCCGGCGGCGCGGCCCAGCCGTCCGCCTCGTCCCTGGTCGAACCTTCCGGCGACATCTTCGCCGGGCCGATCTGCCGCTCGCGGCCGGGGCCGACGAAGATCGCATCCGTGTCGCCCGTAAGGTGAAGCTTTGTGCGTTCGCACGCTTGTTGACAGAACCGCGTTCTAGGCGCTGAATGCTGTCACCCCCGCCGCTCAGTCGACGGGCTTCCAGACCGTCTCCTTTCTAGTGGACGGCCCTCTTCAGGTGGAGCCATCGGCCCCTGGAGTGTTGAAAACGATGTCAGGGCGCGCCGACAGGTCTCTACGACCGGCGCGCCCTTAGTCGTTCCGGGGCTCAATCGTCTTTCGGCGTCAGCGACCCGTGACCTTGGCGAGGTCGCGATCCAGCGCCGCGCCGTCGAACGGCACGACGATGATCTTGCTGCCGTGCCCGTTGCTTCCCGTCTGCGCGTCCTTGGGGGTGTCGACCACGGCGAAGGTCATGGCGACCACGTGGCCGTTCTCGACGACCACGCCCGGACGCTCCAGCTTGTTCCAGTGGTTCACCGTTCCGTCGGCGTTGCGGATGAAGTCCGCACCGGGCTCGTAGGCCAGGCCCTGTAGCTTCCAGCCGGCGATCCCGTCGCGCGAGATCAGGTGGTAGGCGCGGCGCTCGCGCCACTGGTTGACGACGATGTGGTACCAGCCGCCGCTATGCCAGACGACCGGGTCCTCGAAGGCGCGCATGTCGCGCTGGGGAACGCCCTCCAGGCCGCGATAGACACTGTCGCCCATCACCGCGTACGGGCCGAGGATCCCGGTCCTGCTGATCAGGATCTGCCCCGATCGCGGCACGATCTGATAGGCGCCGTCGGGGCGCAGCATCACGCTGAAATTGGCGGCGCGCGCGGGCTTGGCCGCCGGATCGTTGCGGATGGCGACGTCGCCCGGCGTCTTGACCAGTTGGAAGCGGCTCTGGTCGAGGCTGATCGTCCCGAGCTGCCGCCACGGGCCGTCGATCCCGTCCGACACGAAGACGTCGCCGTCGCGCGTCTCGCTGACCACTGCGGCGTAGCGTCCGTCGTGCGTCTTCAGGGCCGTGACGTTGTGGCCCCGGCCGCCCTGGTTGTCGGGCCAGGTCAGGCCGGTGTCGCGATAGGGGCCGAACAAGGTGTCGCTGATCGCCCCGACAGCCAGGGACTCGCCCCAGGCCTTGTGGCCCAGCGCCTGGTCCCAGCGGCTGGCGAACATGCGGTAGCGGCCGTCGGCGCCCTTCAGGATCTGGCCGTCCCAGTAGTTCCACCGGGTCATGCCTGCGTCTTCGAGGCCGTTGGCCGGGTCGCGCGGACCGACCTCCTTCGCGCCCCAGGCCGTGGTGGACAGCGCCGCGGGCGGCATCGGCCGGAAGTAGTCGATGAAGGGCTTGGGACCCAGCGTCGGCACGGTCTCGACGGTCGGGCCGGCTGTGACGGCGGCGCCTTGCGCGGCCACGACGCCGGGAAGCGCCGAGGAGAGGAGAAGACAGGACAGGGTCGCCGTCAGGGCGAGCTTGCTGGAACGCGAGAACATGAACTTCCACCACCGGACTTGAGCATACCGCCGGCGGACGATTTCATGGGTGGAATTAATATTACATATGAAATCGACAAGGCCGCACAGGCGGCCGGTGTCGTCTGGCCGACGCTTGCGGGGCAAGAAACATGCGTCTCAACCGCATTTGAGCGCTCTCTCGGGGCAGGATCGATCACCGCCCGGCGGTCACGCAGCGGATTTTCGGCGCATCCACGCTTTACGCGCCACCGCTTCGGGCCTAGATGCGAGGCGCTATGACCCGCGCAACAAAGACCCTCTACGACAAGATCTGGGACGCCCACGTCGTCAGCGAAGCCGACGGCGAGGCCATCCTGTACATCGACCTGCATCTCATCCACGAGGTGACGACGCCACAGGCTTTCGCTGGCCTTCGCGCCGCGCATCGCCCCGTGCGCCGGCCGGACCGCACGCTCGCCGTGGCGGATCACAACGTGCCGACCGAGAACCAGGCCGCCGGCGTCGACGCCGTCGCCGACGAGGAGGCGCGCCTTCAGCTTCAGACGCTTGGCCGCAACGTCGCCGACAACGGGATCGAGTATTTCCCGATGGGCGACATCCGCAACGGCATCGTCCACGTGGTGGGTCCCGAGCAGGGCCGCACCCAGCCGGGCATGACCATCGTCTGCGGCGACAGCCACACCTCGACCCACGGCGCCTTCGGGGCCCTGGCCCACGGCATCGGCACGTCGGAAGTCGAGCACGTGCTGGCGACCCAGACCCTGCGCCAGAAGAAGGCCAAGAACCTGCTGGTTCGGGTCGACGGCCAGCTGGGCCCCGGCGTCACCGCCAAGGACATCGCGCTCGCCGTCATCGGCGAGATCGGCACGGCCGGCGGCACCGGCTATGTCATCGAATACGCCGGCGAGGCCGTGCGCGGCCTGACGATGGAGGGCCGCATGACCCTCTGCAACCTGACCATCGAGGGCGGCGCCAAGGCCGGCCTGGTCGCGCCCGACGAAACCACCTTCGAATACGTCATGGGCAAGCCCGCCGCGCCGAAGGGCGCGGCCTGGGACATGGCCGTGGCCCACTGGAAGACCTTCTTCACCGACGAAGGCGCCGTCTTCGACCGCACCGTCGTCATCGACGGCTCGGCCCTCGTGCCGATGGTCACCTGGGGCACCAGCCCCGAAGACGTCATCCCGGTGACCGGCAACGTGCCCGAGCCGGAAAGCTTCGGCACGGCCGACAAGCGCGCCGCCGCCCACCGGGCTCTCGAATATATGGGCCTGACCGCCGGCCAGCCGATCTCGGAAGCCAGGATCGACCGCGTCTTCATCGGCTCGTGCACCAACAGCCGCATCGAGGACATGCGCGCCGCCGCCGCGGTGGTGCAGGAAGCCTTCCTGCACGGCCGCCTCGTCGCGCCGCACGTCAAGGCGATGGTCGTGCCGGGCTCGGGCCTGGTGAAGGAACAGGCCGAGGCCGAGGGCCTGGACGCCATCTTCAAGGCCGCCGGCTTCGACTGGCGCGAGCCGGGCTGCTCGATGTGCCTGGGGATGAACCCCGACCGCCTCGAGCCGGGCGAGCGCTGCGCCTCGACCAGCAACCGCAACTTCGAAGGCCGTCAGGGCCGCGGCGGCCGCACACACCTGGTCTCGCCGGCCATGGCGGCGGCGGCGGCGATCGCCGGCCACCTGGTCGACGTGCGGACCCTGCTGTCGTGAGCCTGCTGCTCGCCCTGGCGGCGGCTTCGACCTTCGCCGCGCCGCTCGACCTGCCCAAGACGGCGCAGGTCGAGATGGTCGTGGTCAAGAGTCGCGAGGACATCCGTGACGGCAAGGCCGCCGCGCCGATCGGCGGCAAGACGGTCTACGCCAAGACGATCGAGACCCGGGGCGACGGCTACCGCGTGACGCTGAAGCCGGTGTCGACCGAGCTGCCCAAGGTCGGCACGGCCGCGCAGCAGGCCAAGGTGCAGGCCGCGCTCGAGGGCATGCTGGCGCGGACCTATGTCTATGACGCCGACGAAAGCCTCTCGCCGGTGTCGATCGAGGATTGGCCGGCCACGGTCGCCGACGTCACCAAGGCGCTGACCGCCCTGGCTGGCGACGATGCGGACGCCGCCAAGGCCATCGGCGCCGTGACGAGCATGTTCGCCAGGATGAGCCCCGAGCAGGCCGCCACGGTCATGCTCAAGGAAGACAGCCTGCTGACCGTGCCGGTGAACGTCGAGCTGGAGGTCGGCAAGCCGCTGACCTACGACGACGAGATCGCCAGTCCGTTCGGCGGCGGCGCGATCAAGGCCAAGGGCGTCGTCTCGATCGAGAAGATCGACGAGGCGCGCGGCGTCGGCGTAGTCCGCTGGAGCCGGAGCCTGGATCCGGAGTCGACCACGGCGATCATCACCAAGATGATCGAGGCCATGGCCGCCCAGATGGGCCCCGACGCCCAGAAGCCCGACGTCAAGGCGATGTTCGCCAAGATGAAGTTCGAGAACACCAGCGGCTGTCTCTACGAGATCGACCTGAAGATCGGCCTGCCGATCAAGGCCGACTGCGAGAGCAAGACCGTTCTCACCGATCCGAGCAGCGGCCAGCTGAACGGCCGCACCGAGCGCTGGGCCATCACCCAGACGCTGAAGAACTAGGAGAGGCGCGACATGCAAGCCTTCACCCGTCTCGACGGCCGCGCGGCGCCCCTGTCGCTGGCCAATATCGACACCGACCAGATCATCCCCAAGCAGTTCCTGAAGACCGTCGAGCGCGAAGGCCTGGGCAAGGGCCTGTTCTTCGACTTCCGCTTCGACGCGGCGGGGAACGAGATCGCCGACTTCGTGCTGAACCGGCCGGAGTACAAGGGCTCGTCCGTGCTGATCGCCGGCGACAACTTCGGCTGCGGCTCCTCGCGCGAGCACGCCCCATGGGCGCTAATGGACTTCGGCATCCTGTGCGTGATCTCGACCAGCTTCGCCGACATCTTCAACAACAACTGCTTCAACAACGGCCTGCTGCCGGTGGTGCTGGCGCCCGACGAGGTCTCGCTCCTGATGGACGAGGCCAAGGGCGGCAACCACATGGTCAGCATCGACCTGGAAGCCCAGACGGTGATCTCGCCCTCGGGCAAGACCTTCGCCTTCCAGATTGATCCGGTGCGCAAGCAAAAGATGCTCAAGGGCCTGGACGCTATCGGCGAGACCCTGCAGCACGCGACCGACATCGACGTCTTCGAAAGCAAGCGCGCCATCGGCCAGCCCTGGCTGGAATAGCTCGGCGCGCTCCCTCCCCCTGGATGGGGGAGGGCTGGGGTGGGGGTGACTACGGCGGTTCGGTTCGCGCTACATCCTGACAGGCTTCCACCCCCCCATCCCCGACCCTTCCCCCATCCAGGGGGAAGGGGGAGATTTTCGAATGACCCTGATCCTCGCCGGCTCCATCCGCTTCGCGCCCGAGCGCCTGGAGAGCCTGCGGCCGCACCTGGCGGCCCAGGTGGCCGGATCGCGCGGCGAGCCGGGGTGCCTGGCCTACGCCCTCTCCGAGGATCCGCTTGATCCCGGCCTGATCCTGGTGTTCGAGCACTTCACCGACGAAGCGGCGCTGGCCTTCCATCGCGCTTCGCCGCATATGGCGCTCTGGCGCGAGGCTCAGGCCGAGCACGGCGTCCACGACCGCCGCATGTCGTCATTCGACGTTTCTGACTATCGCGAGATCTGAAATGGCTACGCTCCTCCTGCTCCCCGGCGACGGCATCGGTCCGGAAGTCTGCGCCGAGGTGCGCCGCGTCGCGGCCGCGCTCACGCCGAACCTGGTGGTCGAGGAAGCCATCTATGGCGGCGCCAGCTACGACGCGCACGGCACGCCGCTGACCGACGAGGTGCGCGATCGCGCCCTGGCCAGCGACGCGGTGCTGATGGGCGCGGTCGGCGGTCCCAAGTGGGCCGACGCCCCGCGCCACCTGCGCCCCGAGGCCGGCCTGCTGAACCTGCGCAAGGCCATGAACGTCTACGCCAACCTGCGCCCGGCCTATTGCTTCGAGGCCCTGGCCGGCGCGTCCAGCCTGAAGACCGAACTGGTCTCGGGCCTGGACATCATGTTCGTGCGCGAGCTGGTCGGCGGCGTCTATTTCGGCGAGCCGCGCGGCATCGATGTGCTGCCGGACGGCCAGAAGAAGGGCTACGACACAGCCCTCTACACCACCAGCGAGATCGAGCGCGCCGGGCGCGTGGCCTTCGAGCTGGCCCGCGGCCGCAAGAACAAGGTCCACTCGGCCGAGAAGTCCAACGTCATGGAGTCGGGCCTGCTGTGGAAGCAGGTGATCACCGAACTGCACAAGCGCGAGTATCCCGACGTCGAGCTGGAGCACATCCTGGCCGACAACTGCGCCATGCAGCTGGTGCGCGCCCCCAAGCAGTTCGACGTCATCGTCACCGACAACCTGTTCGGCGACATCCTGTCGGACGCGGCGGCCATGCTGACCGGCTCGCTGGGCATGCTGCCCTCGGCCGCCATCGGCGATCCCAACAAGCCGGGTCTGTACGAGCCGATCCACGGCTCGGCCCCCGACATCGCCGGCAAGGGCCTGGCCAATCCGCTGGCCGCCATCCTGTCGTTCGAGATGGCCCTGCGCTGGTCGCTGAAGGAAGTCGAAGCCGCCGATCGTCTGCTGGCGGCGGTCAAGGCCGCTCTGGATTCGGGGGCGCGTACCCGTGATCTCGGAGGTGAACTTACGACTGTTCAGATGGGTGATGCGGTATTGTGTCGCATCTAAAACGCTGAATAGCGTTGTTATTCCTGCATTTTGCAATCTGTGCTTAAGTTTTATCGCCCAGTTCCTCGTCTTATCGAATGATAGGTTGAGGGCTGGGCGAAATGCGTTTCAACGACTTGAAGATCTCGACGAAGCTGGGCATCGCGTTCAGCGCGCTGATCATCGCTTTCATCGTCTCGTCGGCGGTGGTGTACACCAGCCTGCAGCGCATCGAGGACGCCGCCGTCTCCAGCCAGCGCAGCCAGTCGCTGGCCACCGACGCCCAGTCGGTGATGAACCTGGTGCTGGAACAGCAGAACGCCCTGCGGGCCTACGCCCTGCTCGGCGACGCCGACTTCGCCCAGACCTACAAGGACAACGCGAGCCAGTTCGACCAGGCGCTGGACGCCTTCGAGGGCAAGACCACCGTCGCCGAGCAGAAGGCCCGCATCCAGCGCCTGCGCGCGGCGATGGCCGACTGGCGCACGACGATCGCCGAGCCGGTCCAGGTGGCCATGGCCAACGATCCGGTGATGGGCCGCGTCACCGCCGGTGAACTGACGGGCCGCAAGAGCCTGACGCAGATCCGCGCCGTGCAGCAGGAGCTGACCGCCGCGGCCAGCGACCGCGTGGCGCTGCGGGCCAAGGAAATGAAGTCGGCCATGGACACGGCCATCCTGTCGCTGGCGATCGGCGGCGTCGTCGCCCTGGCCATCGCCGGGGTGATGGGCTGGATGCTGTCGGCGACCATCGGCGCCTCGGTGGCGGCGATGACGGCGGCCATGCGCCGCCTGGCCGGCGGCGACAACAGCATCGAAGTCCCGGCCGTCGGCCGCAAGGACGAGGTCGGCCAGATGGCCGAGGCCGTGCTGAGCTTCAAGGACGCCGCCATCCACAAGCTGCGCCTGGAAGGCGAGGCCGTCGAGCAGCGTCGCCTGACCGAGAGCGAGCGCGCCCGCGTCGAGGCCGAGAAGGCCGCCAAGGCCCAGGAAGACGCCGTCGCGGTCGCCGCGCTGGCCGAGGCCCTGGACCACCTGTCGAACGGCGACCTGACCTTCCGCATCACCGCCCGCTTCGCCCCGGAAACCGAGCAACTGAAGGCCGACTTCAACGCCGCCGTCGCCCGCCTGGAAGAGGCCATGCGCGGCATCAACGGCGCCGCCGGCGGCATCCGCGCCGGTTCGGAAGAGATCGCCCAGGCCTCCGACGACCTGTCGCGCCGCACCGAGCAGCAGGCCGCCAGCCTGGAAGAAACCGCCGCCGCCCTCGACCAGATCACCGCCACCGTCCGCAAGACCGCGACCGGCGCCAAGGAGGTCTCGGGCCTGGTGGCCGACGCCCGCGCCGGCGCCGAGCGCTCGGGCCGGATCGTCGACCAGGCCGTCAGCGCCATGGCCGGCATCGAGCAGTCCTCGGGCCAGATCGGCAACATCATCGGCGTGATCGACGAGATCGCCTTCCAGACCAACCTGCTGGCCCTGAACGCCGGCGTCGAAGCCGCTCGCGCCGGTGACGCCGGCAAGGGCTTCGCGGTCGTGGCGCAGGAAGTGCGGGCCCTGGCCCAGCGCTCGGCCGAGGCCGCCAAGGAGATCAAGGGCCTGATCTCGACTTCGACCCAGCAGGTCGGCTCGGGCGTGTCCCTGGTCGGCCAGACCGGCGAGGCCCTGCGCGCTATCGTCAGCCAGGTGGCCAGCATCGACGCCCTGGTCGGCGAGATCGCCGCCAGCGCCCAGGAGCAGGCCACCGGCCTGCACCAGGTCAACAGCGCCGTGAACCAGATGGACCAGGTCGTCCAGCAGAACGCCGCCATGGTGGAAGAGGCCACGGCCGCCACCCACTCGCTGAAGGGCGAGGCCGGCGAACTGGCCGTGCAGGTCGGCCGCTTCAAGGTCACCGGCGGCGCCGCGGTCGCCTCGGCCCCGCGCGCGGCCTCTCCCGCCTCGCGTCCCACCGCCAGCCCGGCTCGCGCCGCCCAGGCCCGCGCCGCCGCCTTCGCCAGCCAAGGCTCGGCCGCCCTGAAGGTCGAAGCCGACACCTGGGAAGAGTTCTGATCCCCCTTCTACCCTTGTGGGAGAAGGTGTCGGCGCCAGCCGACGGATGAGGGGTTCCCAGACGCAAGACGCCGCGACAGCTGAACAGCCGTCGCGGCGTTTCTGTATGTGCGACACCCCGCTTTCGCGAGGCTGCCCTCTCCCGCAAGGGGGGAGGGGTTTTAAGCCAGGGTCCGCACCTTGGGCTCGCGGTCCCAGAACCGCTTGACCGCGGCCGCCAGGAAATCCTCGCCAAGGCCGGTCACGCCCTCGTCCGGCTCGACCCCCGCCTTGTCCAGCAGGGGCTTGGCGGCCTCATTGGCGCCGATGGCCTTGAGGTGGCCGAAGGCGTCCATGACGAACTGCACGGCGGCGGCTTCCTTCAGCAGGGCCGCGCAGCCGGCGTCCGACAGCACCAGGGCCACGGCGTCCACCGTCACCGACGGCGTTCCGGCCAGTTGCCCGTCGGCCGGGATCAGTGTTCCGTCCGCGCCCTTGGCGCCGCCGATCTTCGGGGCGATCACCTTGGCCACGGCGCCGGCCTTGCCGATCGCCGCCTTCAGTCGATCGACCGCCTTGGCGTCGGAGCCGTCGGCGACCAGGACGCCGATAACGTGGCCCTTCAGCTCGGCCGGAGCGCGCGGGCCGTTGACGATCCGCAGGGCGGGCGAGGGCGGCAGGTCCCGCACCGGAACCGCGGTCTTCGAGGCCTTGGGCACGAGCATGTTCAGGCCGTCGCCGACCCGGGCCGCCAGCTCGGGATCGACATTGACCAGGTTGGACAGCATCCGTGTCCGCACCGCCTCGATCCCCACCTTCGACAACTCGAACACCAGGGCCGAGGCCAGGTGCGCCTGTTCGGCCGGGTCGAGCGAGCGGAAGAACAGGCGCGCCTGGCTGTAGTGGTCGGCGAAGCTTTCGGGGCGGATGCGCAGCTTGTCGCCCTGCTCGTCGTCGCGGTCGGCGGCCTCGTGGGTATTGAAGCCGGTGGCCGGGCATTCGCGCGGCCCGCCGATCTCGCCGGCTGTTTCGGCCAGGCTGTTGGGCTCGTAGTTGGCGCGGCCCTTGGGCTGCAGCATCTGCATCATGCCGTCGCGCTGGAAGTTCATCACCGGGCACTTGGGCGCGTTGATGGGGATCTGGTGGAAGTTGGACGTGCCCAGACGGCTCTTCTGGGTGTCGAGATAGGAGAACAGGCGCCCCTGCAGCAGCGGGTCGTTGGTGAAATCGACGCCCGGCACGATGTTGCCCGGGCAGTAGGCCGCCTGCTCGGTCTCGGCGAAGAAGTTGTCGGGCCAGCGGTCCAGCACCATGCGGCCGATCGGGGTGATCGGCAGCACCTCCTCGGGGATGATCTTGGTCGGGTCGAGGACGTCGAACTCGAAACCGTCGGCGAAGGCTTGGTCGAAGGCCTGCACGCCCAGCTCCCATTCGGGGAAGTCGCCGCGCTGGATGGCCTCGAAGAGGTCGCGGCGCTGGAAGTCGGGATCGGCGCCGGCGATCTTCACCGCCTCGTCCCAGAGCGTCGAGGCCACGCCCTGCTTGGGTTTCCAGTGGAACTTGACGAAGGTCGACTTCCCCCGGGCGTCTATCAGCCGGAAGGTGTGGACGCCGAAGCCCTCGATGGTGCGCAGGGATCGCGGGATGGTCCGGTCGCTCATCGCCCACATGATCATGTGGGTGGCCTCGGGCATCAGGCTGATGAAGTCCCAGAAGGTGTCGTGGGCGCTGGCGGCCTGGGGATAGCCGCGGTCGGCCTCCATCTTCACCGAGTGGACGAGGTCGGGAAACTTCATGGCGTCTTGGATGAAGAACACCGGGATGTTGTTGCCCACCAGATCCCAGTTGCCCTCCTGGGTGTAGAACTTCACCGCGAAGCCGCGCACGTCGCGGGGCGTGTCGACGCTGCCCGCGCCGCCCGCCACGGTGGAAAAGCGCACGAACACCGGGGTCTTCTCGCCGGGGCGCTGGAAGAGGTCGGCCTTGCTGAGCCTGGCCGCTTCTGGATAGGGCTCGAAGAAGCCGTGGGCGGCCGAGCCGCGGGCGTGGACGATGCGCTCGGGGATGCGCTCGTGGTCGAAGTGGAAGATCTTTTCCCGCAGGACGAAGTCTTCCAGCAGCACTGGGCCGCGCGGGCCCGACTTCAGCTGGTTCTGATTATCTGAGACCTTGACGCCCTGATTGGTGGTCAGGTGGCCCTCGGGTCCGTGCGGGCCGTCCTTGGGAACCTGTTGATGGGTTTCGTCGCCCGTTCCGCGCTTGGTGATGAAACCGTCGTCCATGGCCTGCCCTCGTTGGTCCCGGCAGTGTTGCGGGGACCGGTAGCCAAACCCTGGGGTGAGGAAGGCGGTTCCTCCGGCGACGCTTGCGGCCTCAACCTTCCAGCCGGGCCTTCAGGGTTTCGAGATCGCGGGTCACCGCCTGGGCGTCGCGCTCGAAGGCGGCGTCGTCCATGTCGGGCAGGCGGAAGAGGGTCAGGGTGACCTCGGCGCCGTCGCCGTTGGCCACCACGCGCAGGGGAACGGAGACCTCGGTCCCGTCGGCCAGGGTCACCCAGTGGTCGAGAACGCCGTAGGGATTGTCGGGCGAGAAGCGCACGCGGGCCTCGCCGCCGGGCGCATCGACGATCCAGACGTCGGGCTCGGCGGAGGCGCGCAGGCCGCCGCCCAGGCCCGCGGCCCATTCGGGCATGGTCTCCGGACGTCGCGCATAGTCATAGACGTCGGCGGCCGTTCGGGCGACGCCGATGGAGATCGGGCGGCAGGGATTCAGGGGCATGGACATCTCGCGGCCAAGCGGCGCGCGAGCTCTCCGCGCCGAAGGGTCAGGAAAGGGCTGTGGCCAGGGCGATGATGCCGGCCCAGAGGCCGAGGCTGGCGCCGACGATCGCGACGCGCTCCCAACGGATCCGGCGGCGGGGCGACGCGGTCTGGTGGCGCGCCTCCAGGCTGATATAGGCCATGGCTTCCTCCTCCGTCTCTGTTCTCCCTGGGGGAGGGAGCGGACGGTTTCATTTGAGACGATCTCCTGGGTTGCAACGCTTGGCAAGGGCGAACGGCGCCGTGGAGTGACAAAAATGTGTGTTTTCATACAGCGACTTGTGTCGACGGGCCGACCCAACCCCTAGATCGAGCCCGTTCCGTGGTACGGACGGCCGATCACCTGGTCCTCATCGCCCTCCCAGGCCTCGTCGTCGGGCATCGAGACATTGGCCTCCCAGTGCTCGGCCTGGCTGCTGCCCGAGCCGCTGTCGGTGTGGCGGACGATCTCGTCGATGTCGTGGGCGCTGCGCGGGGCCGCGCCGGGAATCGCGGCCGGCTCGGCGGGGCTGAGCGCGTCGTTCTGGAAGTCGACGTGCTGCGGATAGAAGGCCAGCCGGCCGGCCAGACGGTCCATGCCCTGCAAGGGCGACTCGTAGGACCAGACGGCGTCCTCGATGATCTGCCGGTCGCGATAGATCGTGTAGTAGGTCGCCTGACCCTTGTAGGGGCAGCGGGTGGTCTTGTCGGACTTGCGCAGGAAGGCCATGGCCACGTCGCCGCGCGGAAAGTAGCGGACCGGCGGATAGTCGGCCTCGCGGAGCACCAGGACGTCGTCGCTGTCGGCGATCTCGTGGCCTTCGAACAGCACCCGCACGCGGCCGCTCTCGCGGGCGCAGGTGATCGGATGGTCGGGATTTGACGATTGCATGCGCGTTCCCCAGTCGTTGCGGGTGTCGTTGCGGAACCTGTCGCCACTGAAACGCGCGGGGCGGGGCAAGCGCTCCCTTCCGGCAAGCCTTTGCTTGTGAAACGGAAAGCCGCGTGATCTTCTCCCCGCGAACTGGGGAGGGGAGGGCGAAACGACCGTTGGTGTCGCCCTATCTGACTTGAATACAGTCAAGGTCGAGAATGAATAGCATTGTCATTGTTATTGGCGTGCTCGTCACGTTATTGACGGGTCTGCCGGTATTCCTGCAGCTTATCAAAGAGCACCCCAAGGGGCTGATCATCCTGTTCTTCGCCGAGATGTGGGAGCGCTTCTCCTACTACGGCATGCGGGCGATCCTGATCTTCTATCTGACGCAACATTTCCTGTTCGAACCGAAGGTGGCCAACGCCCACTATGGGTCCTACACCTCGCTCGTCTACCTGCTGCCGCTGATCGGCGGCTTCCTGGCCGACAAGTGGCTGGGCACCCGCAAGGCCGTCGCCTTCGGCGCCCTGCTGCTGGTGGCCGGCCACCTGACCATGGCGGTCGAGGGCAAGCCGGCGACCCAGACCCTGGCCTATGCGGGCCAGACCTACGAATTCCAGGCCGAAGGCCGCGGCGACGACCGCGTGGCGCGCCTGATCGTGGCGGGCAAGCCCTACGACATCTCGGCCAACAAGGCCGGCGACTTCGAGATCAAGAACCTGGCGGCCGACGCGCCGCTGCCGGCCGTGCTGCCCAAGGGCCAGTACAAGCTGGGCGTCGAGGGTCGTGACCCGACCTACCTCAACATCTTCTGGCTGGCCCTGTCGCTGATCATCGTCGGCGTCGGCTTCCTGAAGCCCAACATCTCGACCATCGTCGGCCAGCTCTACCCGCAGGGCGACCCGCGCCGGGATCCGGGCTTCACCCTCTACTACTACGGCATCAACCTGGGTTCGTTCTGGGCCTCGCTGCTGTGCGGCTATCTGGGCGTCAAGGTCGGCTGGTGGGCCGGCTTCGGCCTGGCCGGGATCGGCATGCTGGCCGGCTTCGTCGTCTTCGTGCTGGGCAAGCCGCTGCTGATGGGCAAGGGCGAGGCGCCCGACGCCAAGGCGCTGAAGCAGAACGTCGCCGGCCCGCTGAGCCGCGAGCACCTGATCTACCTGGTGTCGCTGCTGGCGGTGGGCGTGGTGTTCTTCCTGGTCCAGCGCAGCGCCATCGTCGGCGTGACCCTGACCCTGGGGATGATCGGCTCGATCGGCTACATCCTGTGGTTCATGTTCACCAAGGTCGAGAAGGTCGAGCGCGAGCGTCTGGGCCTGGCCATGTTCCTGATCTTCGGGGCGGTGGTGTTCTGGACCCTGTTCGAACAGGCCGGCTCGTCGCTGAACCTGTTCGCGGCCACCAACGTCAACCTGAACCTGACGTCGGCGCCGATCCACCTGTTCGGAAGCGCGGTGACCATCGCCACTCCGGGCCAGCTGAAGGCGGCGGGTCTCGACCCGGCCTCGACCTTCTGGATCGACTCCAGCTTCAACGCCGCCCAGACCCAGGCCCTGAACGCCGGCTGGATCCTGATCTTCGCCCCGGTGTTCGCGGCCCTGTGGACCTTCCTGGGCCGTCGCGGCAAGGACCCCAACCCGGTCGTCAAGTTCGGCCTGGCGCTGCTTCAAGTCGGTTTGGGCTTCCTGGTGCTGCAGTGGGGCTCGACCTTCGCCGACGGCGCCTTCCGCATGCCGCTGTTCTTCCTGGTGCTGATGTACATGCTGCACACCACCGGCGAGCTGTGCATGTCGCCGGTCGGCCTGTCGCAGATGACCAAGCTGTCGCCGGCCTCGATGGTGTCGTTCGTCATGGCCGTGTGGTTCATGGCCGTGGCCATCGCCCAGTACGTCGGCGGCTTCATCGCCGGCCTGACGACGGTGGAAACCGTCGGCGGCCAGGTGCTGGACCCCGAGGCGGCGCTGCGCACCTCGCTGCAGGTGTTCAACGTCATCGGCCTGATCGCCGCCGGCATCGGCGTGATCTTCCTGCTGCTGTCGCCCTTCCTCAAGAAGTGGTCGCACGGCTCGGACGAGCATCACGCCGCCCCGGTCGATACCGCGACGGTCGCCGACTGAGGCGGGCGTCAGCCCTGATGACGAAGGCCCCGGAGCGATCCGGGGCCTTTTTCTTTGCCCCGTTTTCTTGGGCGGTTGTCTGGTTTCGCACAGCCGCCCCGGACCGCGCCGCGCGTAATCGCTCGAATGCAATTTTCGGTCGCGCGTGGCGACCGGCGGGGAGGCGGCGATGGCGACGACCTATACGATCTTCGGCGCGGGGCCGGCCGGGCTCTACACGGCCTGGCGGCTGGTCACGGGCGGCAAGGCCGTCGCGGGCGACACGATCCAGCTCTACGAGTGGGGCGATTACGCCTTCGACGGGCCGGGCTCGGGCACGCGCCTGCCTGCGGGGCGCATCGTCACCCACTTCTGCTTCGACGATCCCAAGCAGTCCTACATCGAGGCGGGCGGCATGCGCTTCATCGAGTGGGACGGCACGCAAGGCCACCAGCTGGTCACCCTGACCATCCAGGCGCTTGGGCTCGCAGGCAAGGTCATCGACTTCAACACCACCGACAACCCGCTGCTGTTCCTGCGCGAGGAGCACATCTACCAGAGCGACCTGGCGACCCACCCCGCGCCCTACAACACGCCGGGCAACAACGAGCAGCCGGCCGCCACCCTGTTCTCCAACATTTCGGCCCTGATCACCGGGACCGCGCCGGTCTCGACCCGGACCCAGCAGTGCGCCTTCTACGGTTCGGGCCGGTTGCCGGACACCTTCAACTCGTTCGTCTATCCGCCGGGCGCGATCGCCGGCAACATCGGCTACTGGAACGTCTTCTACGACCAGGCCGGCAACGAGGGCTACGAGTACGCCGCCGACGCCGGCGGCTACACCTCCAACGTCATCAACTGGAACGCCGCCAACGCCGCCGTCTATAATGGCGAGTTCGCGCCGGGCGGGGCGTTCAAGACGGTCAACGGCGGCTACTCCCAGGTCTTCGTCCAGCTCTACCAGCAGGCCCTGGCGGCGGCGCGGGAGGCGGGGGTGGATCTCGTGCTGACCCAGCGCACGCGCCTGCACTCGGTGTGGCTGGAGGACGACGTCGTCAACTACCGCCTGGCCAGCGCCGAGAACCCGTTCAAGGGCGGCGAGGTCCAGACCACCCAGAACGCCTTCCTGGCCATGCCGCCGGCCTCGCTGGATCTGGTGGCCGAGGCCACGCGCTACGCCGACATGCCGGCCGGGACGCTCGACATCCTCAACGCCGAGGGCGTGCAGCTCTACATGGACGGGGTGATCCGCCAGCCGTCGATGCGGGTGATGCTGTTCTTCGACCGCCCGTGGTGGACCGACGCCGACGTGCCCTATCCGCCGGACCTGTCGGGCAAGGACAACGTCTTCGGCCCAACCATCACCGACCTGCCGCTGCGCCAGGTCTACTACTTCGGAAACAACAGCGACGGCGCGGCCAAGCCGACCTACGGCGTTTTGGCCTCGTACGACGACATGCAGTACGTGCAGTTCTGGCAGGAGCTGGAGATCGGTGTGGGCGAGCGCCGCAAGGTGCCGATCGACCAGGACTACCAGGTGCTGTTCGGGCCCCGGAAGGCGACCGACACCATGATCCGCATGGTGCTGCTGGAGCTGGCCAAGGTGCACTGGGGCGACCCGAACGCCGCCCACCAGATCCCCTGGCCGGTGGAGTCGATCTTCGACGACTTCTCGCTCAATCCGTTCGGGGCCGGCTATCACGCCTGGGCCGCGCACTACGACATCTGCGACGTGATGCAGAAGATCCGCCAGCCGACGGGCCTCGTGCCCGGCGCCACGGCGGCCAACCTGTTCATCATCGGCGAGGCCTATTCCAACGACCAGGCCTGGGTCGAGGGCGCCTTCTGCACGGCGGAGTCGGTGCTGGTGCAGTACTACGGCATGACCACCATCGCCGACACGACCAACTATCCGCTGATCTGCGCCTGCTGAGGGGCCGGGCTAGGCGGCGGCTTCGGCCGCCGCCGCGTCCTTCAGCGCCTGGACCTTGGGCTGACGGGCCGCGACCAGGAACGACAGGGCGATGGCCACCACGCCGATCAGGGCGGTGTAGACGAAGAAGGCCACATAGCCCGCGCCCATGGCCGCGCCGCTGACCTTCAGCTTGGCGCCGGCGGCGGCGAAGGTCTCGGGCGGCAGGCGAGCGAACAGGGCCTTCAGCGCGCCCAGCGGCCCGCCGTGCTCGGCGGCGACCGCCGAGGCCTCGACGATGCGGCCCGACTGCGAGGCGACCAGCTTGCCCGGCAGGGCGTAGAGCGACGAGAACAGGGCGTACTGGGTGGCCGTGAAGCCGGCGCTGGTCAGGCTCGACATGTAGGCGATCAGCGCCGTGCCGGCGATGCCGCCGCAGATATTGTCCAGGCAGATGCTGGTGAACAGCATCGGTACGCTGTGGCCGCTGACGGCCAGGACGGCGAAGCCCAGGTTGCTGATCGGCTGGGCGAAGGCCCCGATGATCAGAGCCTTCATCAGGCCGAAGCGGGCGACGATGACGCCGCCCAGGAACACGCCGATCATCGAGGCGATGATGCCGAACACCTTGCGGATCTCGGCGATCTCGGTGAGCGAAAAGCCGAGGTCGCGGTAGAACGGGTTCATGATGTTGAGCACGAAGTCCGAGACCCGGTAGACGCAGATCGCCGCCAGGATCAGGCCGGCCACGCCCGAGAAGCGGGTCGTGAATTCCTTCAGCGGCTCGCCGAAGGCCTTGGACATGTAGACGCCCGGCTTGGTGCGCAGGCCGGGGATCGGCCAGGCGGCGATCACGATGACGCCCAGGCCGACCAGGGCGCCGAACAGCTGCAGCCAGACGCCGTTGGGCTTGGCGGTCCAGGCGTCGGCCAGGGCCTCGCCCCCGACCAGCTTCGACAGCAGGCCGGCGTCGCCGGCCAGGCCCGAGCCCAGGATCAGGGCGCCCAGGGCGATGATCGCCAGGCGCAGCAGCCATTCGACCACGACCAGGGCCTGGGGCTGGGCGACGTCGTCGGTGTGGATCGGGCGGATGGTGTGGGCGGCCTCGCGCGGGGCCCACAGGGTGGCGCCGACGCCGATCAGCACGGCCAGCGCCATCAGGGCGTAGGAGAAGTTCCAGCCGAAGCGCTCGGCCAGGAGCAGCGGCACGGCGCCGGCCATGACCATGGCCCCGCGATAGCCCCACTGCACGGCCACGGCCATCGGGCCCTGGCGCTCGGCGTCGGCCACCTCGATGCGCCAGGCGTCGATGACGATGTCCTGGCTGGCGGTCAGGAAGCCGGTCAGCACGGCCAGGGCGGCCAGCAGGCCCAGATTGGTCGCCGGGTTCAGGGTCGAGATGGCCCAGAGGCCCAGCATGATCCCGGCCTGGCAGACCAGCATCCAGGCGCGGCGATGGCCGAGCAGGCCGTGCAGGACCGGGATCTTCGTCCGGTCGATCAGCGGGGCCCACAGGAACTTCAGCGAGAACGACAGGGTGGCCAGGCTGAAGAAGCCGATCACCGACAGCGACAGGCCAGCGTCCCGCAGCCACAGTGACAGGGTGTCGAAGATCAGCATGTAGGGCAGGCCCGAGGCGAAGCCGAGGCCCAGCAGGGCCAGGGCCCGCCGCTCTCCGAACACCGACAGGGCGCCGAGCAGGCTCTTCTTGGGCGGCGCCGCGGTCGGCGTGCTGTCCTGGCTCATGCGGTCTTCCCCCGAGGCGACGGGGAAAGCGCGGGTCCCGTCAGCGGGCGACCTTGGCGCGCGTCGCGACGTTCGTCCAGCGGCGCGGGCGGTCCGGGCCGGTCCAGCGCGACAGGGCCTCGCGCAGGGCGGCCGGCGTCAGGGGCTTGACGAGAAAGTCGTCCATGCCGGCCAGCAGGCACTGGCGGCGGTCCTCGTCGAAGGCGTCGGCGGTCAGGGCCAGGATCGGGGTCTCGACGCCCTTGTCGCGGACGGCGCGGGTGGCCTCCAGGCCGTTCAGGCCCGGCATGCGCAGGTCCATGAACACCAGATCGTAGGTCCCGCGCGACAGGGCGGCCACGGCCTCGTCGCCGCTGGCGATGCGGTCGACCGTGCAGCCCTCGCGCTCCAGCAGGGTGCGGGCCAGCAGGGCGTTGATCGGATTGTCCTCGGCCAGCAGCACGCGGGCGCCGGGGGCGGCGGCTGGGGCGATGCGGTCGTCCTGGGCCTCGGCCGGGGTGACGATGGCCTCGAGGGCCGCGTCGATCGGCTTGGCGGCCAGCACCTGCGTGACCAGCGAGGCGCGGCGCAGGGGCTTGATCAGATAGCCGCTGAAGCCGGCCTTCGACAGGCTGGGGATCAGGTCGCGCTGGTCGGGGGTCAGCAGGGCCACAGCGGCGCGGCCGGCGGGGGCGGCCAGCGGACGATCCGGCGCGGCCAGGGCGGCGTCGACCAGCAGCACGGTGGCGGCTGGCAGGGTCGCGATCTTGTCGAGGCCGGCCAGGTTCCTGACCCAGGCGCCCGACGCGATGGCCTGGGCGCCGACGGCCTCGCGGACCACCGGGTTGGGCGAGACCACGGCGACGAACCGGCCTTCCAGTGGAGGGGGGGGCAGCGGCGGAGCGGCGGGGGCTTCTTCGTGACGGGCGAAGGGGGCCTCGAACCAGAAGTCGGCGCCGCCTCCGCCCCCTTCCTTGATGGAGGCCTCGCCGACGCCGGCCGCGCCGTCCATGGCGGCGGCCAGGCGGGCGACGATGGCCAGGCCCAGTCCCGCGCCGCCCAGCTGGGCCTGGTGCGAGGGATCGGTCTGGACGAAGGCCTCGAAGATGCTTTCGCGCTGCTCGGGCGCGACGCCCGGGCCGGTGTCGGCCACCGAGAAGCGCACGCGGCCCTCGCCGACGTCGCGGGCGGTGATCAGCACGCCGCCCTTTTCGGTGAACTTCACGGCGTTGCCGGCGAAGTTCAGCAGCACCTGGCGAAGGCGGCCCTCGTCGGCCAGCAGCGGCGGCAGGCCGCGTTCGACCGCCCAGCCGATCTCGATCCCCTTCTCGTGGGCGCGCGGGCTCATCAGCTCGGCCACCTGGCGCAGCAGGTCCTCGATGTGCACGGGGGCCAGGTGCAGCTCCAAAGCGGTGGCGCCCAGGCGCGCGAAGTCGAGCACGTCGTTGACCAGGCTCAGCAGATGGTCGCCGCTCTCGCGCAGGGCGGAAACGTAGGAGCGCTGCTCGGCCGTGAGCTTGGTGTTTTCCAGCAGACGCGCCATGCCCAGCACCCCGTTCAGGGGCGTGCGGAACTCGTGGCTCAAGGTGGCCAGCTGTTCGGCGGTGACGGCGTCGCGGGTCTTGGTCATGGCGCGTGAGTGTAGGGGGCGCGGGTTAAGGTCAGGTTCGCGGCCCTTCTCCCCCTGCGGGAGAAGGTGGCGGCCGAAGGCCGACGGATGAGGGGTCTCTCAGATGGGAGACGCCCCGCCGGGCCTGACCGCTGCACGCGGCTTTGAGTTTTGAGAGATCCCTCACCCGACCTGCTTCGCAGGCCACCCTCTCCCGCAAGGGGGAGAGGGACATGGGCCGCGGGTTTCAGAAAAAGCCTGGGTCCCCGCTTTCGCGGGGATTTTACGGGGGAAAGGCAGGTCGGCGCTGGGGAAGTTGAAAACGGCCCCCTCCGGCCCTTCGGGCCACCTCCCCCAGAGGGGGAGGATCTGGCGCGGCGCTCGGTCTCGGTCCCTCCACCACTTGGTGGTCCCCGTTGCACGGGGAGAGGGATCAGAGGGTTTCCATTTCCCCCACCGTCGCCGTCCGCCGGTGCGCCAGGGCCTCGGCGATGTGGACGCGTTTCACCGACGCCGCGCCTTCCAGGTCGGCGATGGTGCGGGCCAGGCGCAGGGTGCGGGTCCAGCCGCGGGCGGAGAGGCGGCCGGCTTCGGCGGCGCGGGTCAGCAGGGTGCGGCCGGGCTCGTCGAGGGCGCAGATGCGTTCCAGCAGTTCGCCCTCGGCGCGGCCGTTCAGCACTTCTGGCGTGCCTGGCATGACGTTTTCGGCGCGCTGCGCCTGCAGGCGGCGCGCGGCGGCCACGCGGGCGGCGACCTCGGCCGAGCCTTCGCTGGAGGCCGGCAGGGCCAGGTCGGCGGCGGTGACGGCGGGCATGTCGACGGCCAGGTCGATGCGGTCCATCAGCGGACCCGATACCCGGCCCTGGTAGTCGCGCTGGCAGCGCGGCGCTTTCCCGCACGCGCCTCGCCCGGCCCCGCCATGACCGCAGCGGCAGGGGTTCATGGCCGCCACCAGCTGCACGCGGGCCGGATAACGGATGTGGGCGTTGGCGCGGGCGACTATCACCTCGCCGGTCTCCAGCGGCGCGCGCAGGCTGTCCAAGGCCTGGACGCCGAATTCGGGCAGTTCATCGAGGAACAGGACGCCGTTATGGGCCAGCGACACCTCGCCCGGCTTGGCCTTCAGCCCGCCGCCGGTGAGGGCGGCCATGCTGGCGCTGTGATGGGGCGAACGGAAAGGGCGGGCGCGGGTGAGCGTGCCCTTGGCGATCAGCCCGGCCACCGAATGGACCATCGAGGTCTCCAGCAGCTCGCCCGAGGTCAGCGGCGGCAGCAGGCCCGGCAGGCGCTGGGCCAGCATCGACTTGCCCGAGCCGGGCGGGCCGACGAACAGCAGGTTGTGGCCGCCGGCCGCGGCGATCTCCAGAGCCCGCTTGCCTTGCTCCTGGCCCTTCACGTCGCGCAGGTCCTTGGCGCGCTCACCCTCGACCACCGGGCCGGGCGAGGGGGCGGAAAGGATCTGGCTGCCCCGGAAATGGTTGATCAGGGCCACCAGCGAGCGCGGCGCCAGGATCCGCGTGCCGCCGGCCCAGGCGGCTTCCGGCCCGCAGGCCTCGGGGCAGATGAGGCCCAGATCCATGGCTCCGGCCGCCATGGCCGCGGGCAGGGCGCCGGCGCAGGCGACGATGCGGCCGTCGAGCGACAGCTCGCCCATGGCCGCCCAGCCGTCGAGCGCGTCGGGCGGGATCACGCCCATGACGCCGAGCAGCGCCAGGGCGATAGGCAGGTCGAAGTGGGTGCCTTCCTTGGGCAGGTCCGCGGGGGCCAGGTTGGCCACGATGCGCTTTGGCGGCATCGACAGGCCAAGGCCGGCGAAAGCCCCGCGCACCCGCTCGCGACTCTCGGCCACGGCCTTGTCGGCCAGACCCACCACGGCGAAGGCGACGATCCCGCCGGTCAGCTGCACCTCGACGTCGACGCGACGCGCCTCGACGCCCTCGAACGCCACCGTGACGACCTTGGCCGCCATCCCGATCCCCCGGTTTTTGTCCTAGTTATCCACAAGTCCAGCATGGGGACCGGTTCGGAGCAAGAACAAAAATCGAACGTTTTGAGAAAGTGTGACGATTCAGTATACTAGCGACACTTGTTCAAGCAGAGGTTGATCGGATGGCTTCGATCCGATCCCAGAGGATTGCGGCGGCGTCGATTCCGCTGAACCGCTTCAATTGCTGCGCGCCGGTGGGCGAGGTGACGTTGATCTCGGTCAGGTAGTCGCCGATCACGTCGATGCCGACGAACAGCAGGCCGCGCTTCTTCAGTTCAGGGCCGATGATGGCGCACAGCTCCTTGTCGCGGGCGGTCAGCTCGACGGCCTCGGCCCGACCGCCGACGCGCAGGTTCGAGCGCACCTGGCCGGCGGCCGGCACGCGGTTGATGGCGCCGACCGGCTCGCCGTCGACCAGCAGCACGCGCTTGTCGCCCTTGCTGACGGCGGGGACGAACTTCTGGGCGATGACCTGCTCGCGGCTGATCATGGCGTGCAGTTCGAGCAGGGCGTCGAGATTGGGATCGTCCGCCAGCAGACGGGCCACGCCCGAGCCGCCGCCGCCGTAGAGGGGTTTCAGGACGATGTCGCCGTGACGGGCGCGGAAGTCGTAGATCGCCTCGTGGTCGGAGGTGATCAGGGTCGGCGGCTGCACGCCGGGGAAGTCGGTGACGAACAGCTTTTCGGGCGCGTTGCGCACCTCGGCCGGGTTGTTCACCACCAGGGTGTGGGGGTGGACCTTCTCAAGGAAGTAGGTCGCGGTGATGTAGGCCATGTCGAACGGCGGATCCTGGCGCATCAGCACCACGTCGACGTCGTCCTTCATGTCGAGCACGACGGTCTCGCCGAGCTTGGCGTGCGCGCCCTTATCGGCGAACACCTCCAACGGCTGGGCGCGGGCGAAGACGCGGCCGTCCTCCAGGGAGAGCTTGTCGGGGGTGTAGAACCACAGCTTATGGCCGCGGATCTTGGCCTCCATCATCATCAGGAAGGTGGTGTCGGTGTCGATGTTGATCCCCAGGACGGGATCCATCTGGACGGCGACTCTCAGCGACATGACGACTCCGGGGCAGGCTGCCGCCAACAAGGGCGGGAGAGGGTAGTGGCCTAGTTAGGGCGGCCACAGGACGAATGCGAGCCCTTTGCGACCTCAGCAATTCTATGACCCGACCTGTCCAAGTCTGAAGCCCTTGCGAGGAATCCATATCGCCGCCGTTCGATCGCCGAAGGGGATGCAGCCGTCGGTCGTGGCGCACGCCCCCGCCCAGGCGCAGACGATCGCGTCGAGGGCGTCCTCAAAAGCCTTCAGTTTCCAGGTCGGGCTATCGGGCGCAGGCAAGGTAAGCGCGTCGGCCGTCCCGGCGACCTCACCGTCAAGCCGCTCGACGATCTGCCGCCATACGTCGAAGAGCGCCTCCCTGCGAAGGGGAGCGGCCAGCACGGGCCAGTACTTTCGTAGTTTGCTCGTCTTGTAGCGGAGGCGTTCCCGAGCATCCGCCAATTCTACCAATGCAGGGTGCGGGTAGACTTCGATGAGCCCTCGTTGCGCCCGGCCGGAAGTCAGCAGGTCATATCCAAGGTGTGCAAACTCCGACCGGAGGGTGTCGCTGATCGGGCCGGGACGGATCGAACTGGGCGTGTGGGTGCTGCACTTCCTGCCGCCGTAGGCCCGGGAGACTTCGTTGTCAGCCGTTCGACGGGACGTGATGGCTTCAAGCGACAGGGGCATGTCGATCGCGACGAGATCGACTGTGGCCAGGCCGAGCGAGGCGGATCGTTCCAACAGGCTTTCGGGGGAGGGGACGGAGCCCCTCGGCCGCTGAACTATGTCGCTCGCCGGCGGCGCCAGGTAGTCGTCATAGGACGACGCAACGCTAAGCAATCGCCAGCCAAGCTCGTCGCCGGTGATCAGCGCGACGCCGCTGGGCTCCGTCGCAGTCCACGCCGCGTCTATGCCGAGTACGAGCATGGACGGTTCCCCGCTCGGATGCCGTTCAGCAGCAGCTTAACACGTTCCAGCGCCGCCCCTTCTTAGTTGAGCCGCAGCCGCACCCGCTCCCGCGCCGCCCGGGCCGCGATCGTCGCACCGCCGTCCAGCGTCTGCGCGCGCGACAGGGCCTGGAGCGCCCCGGCCAGGGCGCCCTGGCCTTCGCGGGCGGCGGCGACGTCGAGCCAGGGGTGGTGGTCGGTGGGGTCGAGCAGGGCGCGGCGCAGGGCCGAGCGCTCGGCGCGGGCCCAGTCGCGGGCCTGCTGGGCGCGGGCGAAGATGTTGTTCTGCAGGCGGATCAGCACGGCGCGGTCGGAGATCGGGGCCATCAGCTGGTCGAGCCTTGCCGCGACGTCCGGCATCAGGCCGGTGCGCAGGGCCCGGCGCGACAGCTCCGACGGCAGCACCACCCGGCCCTCGCTGAACGGATCCAGCGCCAGCGGCCCCTCGTCGGTCTCGATGCGCAGCAGGAAGTGGCCGGGGAAGTCGACGCCGAACACCTCCAGCCCCGCCTCGCGGGCGGCGTGGATGTAGAACACGCCCAGGGCCACCGGCAGGCCCTTGCGACGCTCGGCGATGGCGATGACGTCGGCGTTGTCGGGGTGGTCATAGGTCAGCAGGTCGCCGGTCAGGCGCAGGTCGCCGGCCATGGTCTCGGCGATGGCCTCCTCGGGCGACTCGCTCCGCAGGCGGCTCTTCAAGCGCTCGACGGCCGAGCGGGCCAGGTCGAGGGCCGGCTGCTCGTCGCGATCGGGATCGTCGTGCACGGCGCAGGCCGTGGCCGCCTCGAACAGCGGGAAGCCGTCGTCGTCGTGCTCGCCGGCGCGGGTGAGGATTTCCTCGGCCTCGTCGCGGGTCATGCCCAGCCCCTCCCGTCATCGGGCCAGGCGTCGGGGACGTGGCGGGGCGGGCGGCCGGGCGACATCGCCAGCAGGTCCAGGCGCACGGCCATGCCCTTCAGCCCGGCGCGCGAGGCCGCGGCCAGCGCGCCCGCGCGGCGCAGGCGCATCCGTTGTTCGAAGCTCACCGCCTCCAGCGCCGCCTCCAGGCTCGTCCGGCTCTTGACCTCGACAACGATCAAGACGCGTCCGCGTTGCGCGAGGATGTCGATCTCGCCCGCGCGGGTGGCCAGGCGGAAGCCGAGGATGCGGTAGCCCTTCAGCATCAGCCAGGCGGCGGCGATGGCTTCGGCTCGGCGGCCGGAGCGTCGTGCGGCCGCGCCGCGCGCGCTGCGGATGTCGCGGAAGGGACCGGCCGTCATCCAGCCTCCTTCAGGGCCAGGGCCTGGCGGTAGAGGTCCTTGCGCGACAGGCCCAGGGCCTTGGCGACCTCGGAGGCGGCCTCGCCCAGCGGCAGGCGGCTCATGGCCTCGCGCAGGGCGGCCTCGGCGTCGTCGGCGCTGGCGGCCTTCTCCTCGCCGGGTCCGACGAGGATGACGATCTCGCCCTTGGGGGCCTCGAAGCGGGGATCGACGGCCAGCTCGCCCAGCGGACCCCGCACGCAGGTCTCGTAGAGCTTGGTCAGTTCACGGCACACCGCGCCCGGACGATCGGCGCCGAACACGGCGGCCATGTCGGCCAGGGTGTCGTCCACCCGCGAGGCGCCTTCGAAGAAGATCAGGGTGGCGCGGACGTTGGCGAATTCCTCGAGGAAGGTCTTGCGCGCGCCGCTCTTGGGCGGCGGGAAGCCGGCGAACAGGAAGCGGTCGGTGGGCAGGCCGGCCAGGGTGAGCGCCGCAAGGGCGGCGGAAGCGCCGGGGATCGGGAACACGGGATGGCCGGCCGCGATCGCCTCGCGGGCCAGGCGGTAGCCGGGGTCGGAGACCATCGGCGTGCCGGCGTCCGAGACCAGGGCCACGCGCTCGCCGGCCTCCAGCCGCTCCAGGATGGCGGGGATGGCGCGCTCGGCCACGTGCTCGTCGTGGCGTTCGAGTTTGGTCTTGATGGAATAGGCCGACAGCAGCTTGCCGGTGACGCGGGTGTCCTCGGCCAGCAGCAGGTCGCAGGCGGCCAGCACGTCGAGCGCCCGCAGGGTGATGTCGCGCAGGTTCCCGATCGGCGTGGCCACGAGATAGAGGCCGGGCGCGAGGGGGGCGTCGGACAGGACGGGCGGGGGAAGCAGACGGCTCAAGACGCGGAACTATCCTTGTGTGGGGCGCTGCCCCGGAGAAGGTGTCGCGAACAGTTATCAGGTCGCCAGCATGCCCGTAAGCCGGTCGAGCACGAGCCTGCCCTGACGCGTGGCGCGCAGACGCATCGGGTCATCGACCAGAAGCCCGGACTCGACCAGCGATTTCACCTTGGGCGTGTCCGCGCGCAAGTCGAGGGCGGCCATCTCGGAAAAGGCCACGCCGTCGTCGATGCGCAGGCCCAGCAGCAGGCGCTCCTCGGCGGCCTCGACGGCGGAAAGGTCCTCGCGCTCGAAGCCGGTCCCGTCGCGGGCGACGGCGGCGATGTAGTCGGTGATCTTCGCGCGGGCGGTGGTCGCGATCTTGCCCGAAGGCAGGGTGAGGCGGCCGTGGGCGCCGGGGCCGACGCCGACATAGTCGACGCCGCGCCAGTAGACGAGGTTGTGGCGCGAGCGGGCGGCCGGTCCCCGGGCGTGGTTGGAGACCTCGTAGGCGTCGAAGCCGGCGGCCTCCAGCACCTCCTGCGTCGTTTCGAACAGCTGGGCGGCCAGGTCCTCGTCGGGCGGGACGATCTTGCCGCGGCCCACCGCGCGGTCGAAGGCGGTGCCGGCCTCGATGGTCAGCTGGTAGGGCGAGACGTGCTCGGGACCGTAGGCCAGCATTTCGGCGAGTTCCTCGCGCCAGGCGGCGTCGGTCTGGCCGGGGCGGGCGTAGATCAAGTCGACCGAAAGGCGCGGGAAGAGGCGCGCGGCCGTGGCGATGGCCCGCCTGGCCGAGCCGGCGTCATGGTTGCGGCCCAGGAGCTTCAGCGAGGCGTCGTCCAGCGCCTGGACGCCCAGCGACAGCCGCGCCACGCCCGCCTGCGCCAGCGCCTCGAAGCGGCCGGCCTCGGCGTCGGTGGGATTGGCCTCGAGGCTGATCTCCAGGTCGTCGGCCGGGCTCCACAGAGCCTTGGCGATTTCGATGACGCGGGCGACGGCGGCCGGGTCCATCAGCGAGGGCGTGCCGCCGCCGAAGAAGATCGACAGCAGGCGGCGCGGTCCGGTCAGGGCGCGCTGGGCGGTCATGTCGGCGACGATCGCGTCGGCCAGCGCCGCCTGCTCGTCGGTCCGCCCCCGGTCGCGCACGACGTTGAAGTCGCAATAGGGGCAGATGCGGGCGCAGTAGGGCCAGTGGACGTAGAGGCCTAGGGGAGGGAGGTTTTCCACTATCCCGTCCCCCTAGACCGAGCATCCCCGCGAAGGCGGGGATCCAAGCCGAGGCGCCGAATGGATTTCGGCGGTGAAGCTTCCACGCCGGGCCCCCTCTGGAGCGTCAGCTTGGATCCCCGCCTTCGCGGGGATACGCGGAGAAGAAGGTAGAGGGCCGAGATCACTCAAACAGCGCCGCCTTCAGCTTCTCGAAGGCCACGGCGCGGTGGCTCATGGCGTCCTTGACGGCCTGCTCCATCTCGCCGAAGGTCAGGTCGTGGCCGGTGGGGATGAAGATCGGGTCGTAGCCGAAGCCCTTGTCGCCGCGCGGCGGGAACACCAGCGTGCCGTGCACCTCGCCCTGCACCACCACGGCCGGGCCGCCGTTCGGCCAGGCCACGGCCAGCGCGCAGGTGAACCAGGCCGACATGTCTTCCGAACCCGTCTCCTCGATGCGCTCGGCCACCTTGTCCATGGCCAGGGCGAAGTCCTTGGTCGGGCCGGCCCAGCGGGCCGAATAGATGCCGGGCGCGCCGTCCAGGGCGGTGACCGACAGGCCCGAGTCGTCGGCCAGGCTGACCTCGCCCGACAGGTCGGCGGCGTGGCGGGCTTTCAGCAGGGCGTTGCCGACGAAGGTCGTCTCGGTCTCGTCCGGCTCGGGCAGGCCCAGGGCGCCGGCGGCCAGCACCGTAAAACGGCCGTCGAGCAGGGCGGCCAGCTCCTTGGCCTTGCCCGGATTGTGGGTGGCGGCGACGATCTTCTGGCCGTTGATCAGTTTCAGGGTCATCGCGCGGCTCCTCTACAAAAGACGGCCCGTTAGACCCCCGGCGGATCCTCGCCGCAAGGCCCGATCATTGCGAAAGTTTAATATCGTTTATCGATAAGCGACATTGTTCGCTGGCCGCCGATCGGCGATCCTGGCGACATCGGAGAAAGGCTTCTCCGTCCCCCCGCCTGGAACCGCCCTGATGACCTTGCCCCGCTTGTTCAGCCTGCTGGAAACCTCGGCCTTCCGCCTGGCGACCGTGGCGCTGATCGCGGGCCTGCCGATCTCGGCCGTGACGTTCCTCGCCCACTCGCTCTAGACTTCAATCCGGCGACCGCCACGGCAGGCGAGTCGCCAGAGCATAGGTGGGGACAAAAGCCCATGCGCGCCTTGGGGCCGGGCTCGGTATCGAGCTTCCTGAAGATCATTCTCGACGTCAGCTACTATGTGCTGTGGATCTGGGTCAGCCTGCTGGCCCTGGTGACCATCCTGGTGCTGCTGCTGAGCTTCAACACCGACCTCTTGACCTCGATCCTGCCCAGCGAACTGGCCGAGCCCCTGGCCAAGAACGGTCCGGGATCGGCCGCCGCCCTGGCCGGCTGGGCGCTGATGTCGGGCGGCTGGATGGCCATCGTCGAGCGGCTGCGCAAGATTTTCGCCACCATGACCTTAGGGGACCCGTTCCACCCCGAGAACGTGCGCCGCCTGCGGGTGGTGGGCGGGATCCTGGCGGCCCTGGAGGTCGGGCGCTATGTGTTCGCCGCCCTGACCCGGGTGCTGATCGACGGCGAGAAGGTCGTCGACGGCTCCTTCACCCTCAACGCCTGGTTTTCGGTGCTGGTGGTGTTTGTCCTGGCCGAGGTGTTCCGCGAGGGCGCGCGCCTTCGTCGCGAAGCCGAACTGACCATCTGAGCGCGGAGTTCGTCTCGCCATGTCCATCCGCGTCAATCTCGACCGCGTGCTGCTGGAACGCCGCATGTCGTTGACCGAGCTGTCCGACCGCGTCGGGGTGACCATCGCCAACCTGTCGATCCTGAAGACCGGCAAGGCGCGGGCCATCCGCTTTTCGACGCTCGACGCCCTGTGCCGCGAGCTCAATTGCCAGCCGGGCGACCTGATGACCTTCGAGCACGGGCCGGGCGAGGGCCACGACGAGGACTGAGGGGGATAGGCATCCAGCTGTTCGCGACCTTCAAATCCGTGTTTCCCCGCGAAGGCGGGGACCCAAGCTGATTTTCAGGATGAGGCGCGACCGTGGATCGATCCCAGCCTCGGCTTGGGTCCCCGCCTTCGCGGGGATGCTCGGTGAAAAATGAGCTCGGGCTGGTGAACGTCGATCCGACCTAAAGGCGCCCTTGCGGCGAGAGCCGCCGCGCCACACCTGCTGGCCATGCAAATCGTCTGTCCATCCTGCGGGGCGGCCAACCGCCTGCCTGAAGAGCGTGATCCCGGCGCCGGCAAGTGCGGGCGCTGCAAGAGCGCCCTGTTCACCGCGACGCCCATCGAGGTCGACGCCGCCGGCCTCGACCGCCATCGCCGCCTGACTCAAGGAGCGGCCGTGCTGCTCGACGTCTGGGCCCCGTGGTGCGGGCCGTGCCGGGCCATGGCGCCCAACTACGCGGCTGCCGCCGGCAAGCTGGAGCCCCGCGTGCGCCTGCTGAAGCTGAACTCCGAAGCCCATCCCGCCCCGGCCTCGGCCCTGGGCGTCAGCGGCATCCCGGCCCTGATCCTGTTTCGCGACAACGCGGTGGTCGCCCGCCAGGCCGGCCTGATGAGCGCGCCGCAGATCGTGGACTGGACGACCCGGGCGCTTGCTTAGGCGATGTCTTGACCCCTCCCCCATCAAGGGGGAAGGGGGGATCTACCAGGAGATCAGAATGATCGAGCGTATCGGCAAGGCGGCGCGGTGGAGCGACGCGGTGGTCTTCAACGGCGTGGTGTTCCTGTCGGGCCACGTCGCCGAGGAGACCGTGGGCGGTTCGGTGCTGGAGCAGACGAAGGAAGTGCTGGCCCAGATCGACGACACCCTGGCCCAGGCGGGATCCAGCAAGGCGCGCCTGCTCAGCGCCACTATCCACCTGGCCGACATCGGCCAGATCGGCGAGATGAACGCGGCCTGGGACGCCTGGGTCGACCCCGAAAACCCGCCGGCCCGCACGACCGTCGAGGCGCGGTTGGCGGATCCGGGCTATGCCGTGGAGATCACGGTGGTGGCGGCGCGGTAGGGGGCTTTGGCATGTTCGGCCGTTGGTTCAAGAAGCGCGATCTCAAGCCGGGAGACGATTGGCCGCCTTTGCCCAAGAGCGGCTTCGTCGCGGGTCGCGCCGCGACCCTCGAAGACGTTCAAGCCGGGAATGCCGTGTTCTGCCAGACAACGGAGATGGGCGACTTAGCCGTCCCGTTTCAGATCGCGATCCCTCAATACGTGCTTTGGACGAAGGAGGACGGCTGCGTCGCGAAGGCAATCCTGATCCAGGCTGAAAAGCACATCTCGGATCACGAAGGAAAGCCCGTGCTCGGGCTTCGGACGCTCGATGGCAGTGAGGTCGTCGCGTCGCGCGAGGAAGTCCAGATGCTGGGCGACAAGGCGCCAACCCGCTAGTTCGGCCTAGGAGAAGGCTCCCCGCCGTGAGGGCGGGGAGCCTTCTCTCTACTTGCCGATCGCCGCGCGCTGGAATTCGAACAGCTCGCCGATGCCCTTTTCGGCCAGGCCGAACAGGGTGTCGAACTCGCCGCGGGTGAAGCCGCGCTTTTCGCCGGTGGCCTGGATCTCGACGATCTCGCCGCCGCCGGTCAGCACGAAGTTGCCGTCGGCCTCGGCGTTGCTGTCTTCTTCGTAGTCGAGGTCGAGGACCGGAGTGTCCTTGAACACGCCGCAGGAGATGGCGGCCACCTGGCCCAGGATCGGGTCGGCCTTCAGCACGCCCTCTTCCAGCAGGTAGTTGGTGGCCAGGCGCAGGGCGACCCACGCGCCGGTGATGGCGGCGGTGCGGGTGCCGCCGTCGGCCTGGATGACGTCGCAGTCGAGGCTGATCTGGCGCTCGCCCAGGGCCTTGAGGTCGACGACGGCGCGCAGGGAGCGGCCGATCAGGCGCTGGATCTCCTGGGTGCGGCCGGTCTGCTTGCCGGCGGCGGCCTCGCGGCGGCCGCGGGTGTGGGTGGCGCGGGGCAGCATGCCGTATTCGGCCGTGACCCAGCCGGCGCCCTTGTTGCGCATCCAGCCGGGGACGTTCTCCTCGACGGTGGCGGTGACCAGCACCTTGGTGTGGCCAAAGCCGATCAGGCACGAGCCCTCGGCGTAGCGGTTGACGCCGGTTTCCAGCGTGACGGCGCGCAGTTGGTCGGGGGCGCGTTCGGACGGACGCATGCGGAAACTCCGGTCTGGTTGGCGGGGGCTAGTCGTGGTTGAAGGCGCCGCTTATCCTCCCCCGGACGGGAACCTCCAAGTCCCCGCTCGATTTTTTCGCCTTTCGTACCTATCTCCCCGTTCCCATTTGAGGGCCATGACACAGCTTTTTCCGGGACCGATCGCTCGGACGCCCGGCCTGACCGAGCTGGACGCCCGCGCCCGCGACATCTTTCGCCGGGTCGTAGAGGCCTATCTGGAGACCGGCGAGCCGGTGGGCTCGCGCACGCTGTCGCGGGGCGGGATCCAGCTGTCGCCGGCCTCGATCCGCAACACCATGCAGGACCTGGCGCAGCTGGGCCTGCTCGACAGCCCGCACACCAGCGCCGGGCGGATGCCGACGCACGCGGGCCTTAGGATGTTCGTCGACGGCTTTCTGGAGGTCGGCGACGTCGGCGAAGACGAGCGGCGCGAGATCGAAAGCCGCCTCTACGCCAAGGGCCGCACCTTCGAGGAGGCGCTGAACGAGGCCTCGGCCATACTGTCGGGCCTGGCCGGCGGGGCCGGCATCGTCGTCACCCCGGTCCGCGAGGGCGGGGTAAAGCACGTGGAGTTCGTCTCGCTGGGCGGCGGCCAGACCCTGGCGGTGATGGTGTTCGAGGACGGCACGGTCGAGAACCGGCTGATGCGCGGCGGGGCGGGGCTGACGCCGTCGGCCTTCCAGGAGGCGTCGAACTTCCTCAACGCCCGCCTGCGCGGCCGCACCCTGACCGAGGCCAAGGACGAGATCCGCGCCGAGCTGGAGACGGCTCGGCGCCAGCTGGACGAGACCGCCGCGCGCCTGGTCGAGGACGGCCTGGCCGCCTGGGGCGGCGGGGAGGGGGCCGAGCGGGCCCTGATCGTCCGCGGCCGCGCCAACCTGCTGGCCGAGGGCGGCGCCCGCGAGGACCTGGAGCGCGTGCGCCAGCTGTTCGACGACCTGGAGCAGAAGGGCCAGCTGATCGGCCTGCTCGACGACGTCCGCGACGCCGAGGGCGTGCGCATCTTCATCGGGGCCGAGACGCGACTCTTTTCGCTTTCGGGTTCCTCCGTGATCGCGGCGCCCTATATGACGGGGCGACAGAAGGTGCTGGGCGCGATCGGCGTGATCGGCCCCACGCGTTTGAACTATGCCCGGGTGATCCCGCTGGTGGACTATACCGCCCGCGTGCTCGGCCGGATGATCGATGGATGAGGACTGTTTGGAAATGACCGACGAGCAGACGCCGGCCGAAGACGTCGCTTTCGAAGCCGAGGACGCCGCCCAGGAAATCGAGGCCCTGAAGGCCGAGATCGCGGCGATGAAGGACCAGGCGCTGCGCTATGCGGCCGAGGCCGAGAACGTCAAGCGCCGCGCCGAGCGCGAGATGAACGACGCCCGCGCCTACGCGATCCAGAAGTTCGCCCGCGACCTGCTGGGCGCGGCCGACAACCTGTCGCGCGCCACCGCGGCCAGCCCGCGTGATTCGCAGGACGCGGCGGTGAAGAACTTCATCGTCGGCGTCGAGATGACCGAGAAGGAGCTGCAGGCGGCCTTCGAGCGCAACGGCCTCAAGAAGGTCGACCCGACCAAGGGCGAGAAGTTCGATCCCCACCTGCACCAGGCGGTGATGGAGCAGCCTTCGGACGAAGTCGCCGCCGGCGGCGTCGTCGCCGTGCTGCAGGTCGGCTACGAACTGCTGGGCCGCCTCGTGCGCCCGGCCATGGTGGCCGTCGCCGCCAAGGGCTCCACCGGCCCGGCCCCGGCCGAACCGGCCGCCGCCGCCAATCCGTACGCGGCTTCCGGCGAAGAGTCGGGCGGGTCGTTCGACACCAAGGCTTGATGATCCTGATCCTTCTCCCCTTGCGGGAGAAGGTGTCGGCGTAGCCGACGGATGAGGGGTCTCTCAGACATGAAGCGCCGCGACAGCTGAACAGCCGTCGCGGCGTTTTCGTTCGTGCGACCCCTCACCCGACCTCCTTCGGAGGCCACCCTCTCCCGCAAGGGGAGAGGATGCGAAAAGCCTAGGCCTTCACCTTGCTCCACACCCGCTCATGCAGGTTGAAGGCCACGGTCTGGACCATCGGTTCGACGATCCCCACCGCGAGCGCGATGCGCCAGTCGCGGGTCAGGGCGTAGGCGACGGCGATGGCCACGGTCAGGTGCATGGTGGCGTAGGTGGCGGTCTTCAGGGCGAGACGCATGGCTTTCGGCCTTAGTTGCGATTGATTATCAATATAAGCTATCGCCGAAACCGATCAAGAGGACAGGTTTTCAACATCCACCCCCGTGATCCACAGCCATGGCTTGCGCCAAAGGCCTTGCAGGCTCTTCCCAGAGGCAGGGATTGCGCTAATGTCCGTGGTCCATTGACGACGGGGCGGGCGCTCGGGGGGATTCTCTTGACGACGACGGTTCCGCGTCCAGCCTGGACCGAGAAATGAAGCTTACCATCGAGCGGGCGGCGCTGCTGAAGGCGCTGGGTCACGTGCAGAGCGTCGTCGAGCGGCGCAACACGATCCCGATCCTGTCCAACATCCTGCTGTCGGCGGATGGCGACACGCTTTCGTTCTCGGCCACCGATCTGGACATGGAGATCATCGACGAGGGCCTGGCCCAGATCGACGTGCCCGGCCAGATCACCGCCCCGGCCCACACCCTGTACGAGATCGTCCGCAAGCTGCCCGACGGCTCGGACGTGTCGCTCAGCTTCTCGGGCGACGATCCGCGCCTGGTCATCCAGACCGGCCGCTCGCGCTTCAACCTGCCGGTGCTGCCGGCCGGCGACTTCCCGGTGATGAGCAACGAGGGCCTATCGGGCCGCATCGCCGTCGACGTCAACGAGCTGATGCGCCTGATCGACAAGACGCGCTTCGCGATCTCGACCGAAGAGACCCGCTACTATCTGAACGGCCTCTACCTGCACACGGTCAACGAGGGCGGCGAGACCAAGCTGCGCGCCGTGGCCACCGACGGCCACCGCCTGGCCCTGGCCGAGATGCCGGCCCCCGAGGGTTCGGCCGGCCTGCCGGGCGTGATCGTGCCGCGCAAGACCATCGCCGAGGCCCGTCGCCTGCTGGAAGACGCCGGCGAGTCGATCGACCTGCAGGTCTCGCCCCAGAAGGTCCGCTTCGAGTTCGGCCGCGCCGCCCTGACCTCCAAGGTCATCGACGGCTCGTTCCCCGACTACATGCGCGTGATCCCCAAGGACAACGCCAAGATCCTGACGCTCGACAACGACCTCTTCGCCAAGGCCGTCGACCGGGTGGCCACCATCTCGGCCGAGAAGAGCCGTTCGGTGAAGCTGGCCATCGAGCCGGGCCGCATCACCCTGACCGTCCGCAACATGGAAGCCGGCCAGGCCGTGGAAGAGGTCGAGGTCGACTACGACGGCGAGCCCTTCGAAATCGGCTTCAACGCCCGCTACCTGCTCGACGTCTGCGGCCAGATCGCCGGCCCGCAGGCCGAGTTCCGCTTCGCCGACCCGGCCTCGCCCACCCTGGTGGTGGACCCGGTCGATCCGGGCGTGAAGTACGTGCTGATGCCGCTGCGGGTCTGATCGGGACGGCAGGGTGCGCTTTGTCGAGCGGTTCAGGCAGATAAAGGCGCAGACGCGGCGTCAGCTGATCGGCGTTTCGGCTTCGAATCGCTTCGGCTACGTAATCGGTATGACGTTGCGCGCCCAAGCCGCCCCGCGTCCCCTGACCAAGGTGCTCGCCAAGGATGACATCCGGGGTCTGATGGCCGAGTTGGGACGGCGCGAGGCGCCGTTCCTCGCCGCTCTGACCGAGCGGCCGCTGCCGGACTTTCCGAGCGTGCGCGAAGCTTTCAAACACCACTGCACCCTTCTGCACCTTCCTGTCCGCCACCCCGGAGAGGACGGTGGGATGGACGTCTTTCCCATGCGCCGGCGCGCCTATATCGCGCTTGAAAAGGCGTTGCGCGGTCATCCGGACCAAGCGCTGAAACGCCTGGACAGGCTGGTCGCCTGGCGCCGTCTCAATCCCGGCGAGCCTGACGGCGTCTTCACGCCGGAGGGCTTCGTCCGCGCGATGTGGACGCCGATCACGCCGGCCACGCTCCATGCCGCCGCAGGCGCGATCGGCTATCTGATCGATGATGCGACGGCGGCGCACTACTACGGTCTTTCCCATGCCGAGAATGCCGAAGACGATCGGGTCGCTCTGATGCTGGCGGTCCTGCTGGTCCGCAACGGTCGAGGGGGCGAGGCGATCACCGTGATCGACGCCAGTCTGCCGCGTCGGCGATCCAGGATGGCGGCGGCCGAAGAGGAGCTCCGCCTTCATCCCCATCCGTCGACATGGGAAGTTTTCGCCGACGAACGCGCCGGCGTCGAGGCGCTCGAACATCTGCGGGCCGACGCCGCCGGTTCGTCCGCCTGATCCCTCTTCAAAGGACCCTGACGTGAAGCCTCGCCTGCTCGCCCTGACCGCCGCCCTGGCGCTTTCGGTCTCCACCCTCGCCCTGGCCCAGACCGCCCCCGTCGAGCGCCGCGAGATCGGCAATCAGATCCTCGAGAACGTGCCGGTCGCCGATCCGTCGATCCGCGAGGGCCTGGCGCGCTATCAGAATGCGCGTGGCGCGGCCTTCCAGGACTGGGCGGCCGACGGCGGCATGCTGATCGTCACGCGCTTTGGCAACACCAACCAGATCCACAAGGTGGCCAACCCCGGCGCCGACCGCAGCCAGCTGACCTTCCATGACGAGCCGGTCAGCGGCGTCCACACCTTGCCCACCGGCGAAATCCTGTTCTCCAAGGACACCGGCGGCGACGAGTGGTTCCAGCTGTTCGTCCGCGACGCCTCGGGCAAGGAGACCCAGCTGACGGAAGCCGGGACCCGCAACCAGTCGCCGGCCTGGTCGGGCGACGGCAAGGTGCTGGTCTGGGGCCGGGCGGCCAAGGGCTCGGCCAATTACGACATCGTGCTGCGCGACCCGGCCGCGCCGGGCGGCCGCCGGGTGATCTTCCAGGGCGAGGGCCAGGTCTCGCCGATCGACGTCTCGCCCGACGGCAAGACCGTGCTGCTGGGCCGCTATTTCTCGATCGGCCAGTCCAAGCGCTGGCTGCTGGACGTCGCCACCGGCAAGACCACCGAGCTGAACCCGACCAAGGGCAAGGTCGCCTATGACGGCGGCGTGTTCACGCCCGGTGGCAAGTCGGTGCTGATGCTGTCGGACGAGGGAGCGGACTTCATGCGGCTGGTCGAGTTCGACCTGACGACCGGCAAGAAGGCCCTGGTCTCGGGCGAGCGGCCCTGGGACGTCGAGGACTTCAAGCTTTCGGGCGACGGCCGCGTGCTGGCCTATGTGGTCAACGAAGACGGCTATTCGAAGCTGGTGGTGCAGGAATTCCGCACCCGCCGCGCCCTGCCGCAGCCGGAACTGCCGGGCGGCGTGGTCTCGAACCTGGCCTTCTCGGGCGACGGTTCGAAGATCGGCTTCTCCCTGGCCACGCCCACCACCTCCAGCGACGCCTGGAGCCTCGACGTGGCGAGCGGCCAGGTGACCCGCTGGACGGCCTCGGAACTGGGCGGCCTGGACCCCGCGGCCCTGGTCGCGCCCGAGCTGGTGCGCTTCCCCTCGTTCGACAAGCGCTCGATCCCGGCCTTCGTCTACAAGCCCAAGCTGGCGGCGGGGCAGAAGGCCCCGGTGATCATCGACATCCACGGCGGTCCGGAAGGCCAGTCGCGGCCGGTGTTCAACGCCTTCCACCAGCACACGGTGGCCGAGCTCGGCGCGGCGGTGATCGTCACCAACGTTCGCGGCTCGTCGGGCTACGGCAAGACCTATCTCGACCTCGACAATGCCGAGAAGCGCGAGGACTCGGTCAAGGACATCGGCGCGCTGCTGGACTGGATCAAGACCCAGCCCGACCTCGATCCCAGCCGCGTGGTGGTCTACGGCCAGTCCTACGGCGGCTACATGTCGCTGGCGGTGATGACCCACTATTCCGACCGCCTGGCCGGCGGCGTCGAGCGCTACGGCATCAGCAATTTCGTCTCGTTCCTGAAGAACACCGAGGCCTATCGCCGGGACCTGCGCCGCGTCGAATACGGCGACGAGCGCGACCCCAAGATGCTGAAGGCCTTCGAGACGATCTCGCCGCTGAACAACGTGGGCAAGATCACCAAGCCGATGCTGGTCATGCAGGGCTGGAACGACCCGCGCGTGCCGAAGTCGGAGTCCGATCAGGTGGTCGAGAAGCTGCGCGAGAAGGGCGTCCCGACCTGGTACGTGCAGTTCAAGGACGAGGGCCACGGCTTCCTCAAGAAGGTCAACAACGACCGCCGCCGCGAGGTCGAGACCCAGTTCCTGGAGAAGGTGCTGGGGACCGGCGCGGGTCAGTGAGCCGGGGAGGTCCGGCGGGCCTGCTGCGCGAGGAGCGCTTCGACGACCTCTTCGACCGCATGCTGACCCTGTGGGAGGCGATCGACTTTTCCGGCTGCGCGACGTGGTTCGAGCGGTCGGAGGCGGTCGCCGCGGCTTTCTCCTCGCTGGAGGCGGCCGTGGACCTGGCGGTCATGAACTCGGCGGTGCACCGGGCGATCGCGCCGGATGCGCCGTTCGAGGCTGCTGTGCGCGACCTGGTCGATCGCGACGTCGCGCGGACGATCTTCGAGGTCGAGATGCGCCGCGTGCTGCTGGGCGCGGCTGGCGTCTGGCGGCTGACCGAGGTGGAGGTCGCGCGGGGGTATTTCGGGTAGGGGAGCGGTTCCTCATACCCTCAATTCTCGTCATCCCGGCCGCAGCGAAGCGGAGAGCCGGGACCCAGGGGCAACCGCAGTGCACCGACCCCTGGGTCCCGGGTCTGCGGTCCGCTACGCGGCCCTCCGCCCGGGATGACGATCTTGAATGTGCTGTGAAATCCTGTGGCGGAGTAGGGATTACCACGCCTCTTGACGCCCGCCGCCGCCCCGCGCCACCGTCCGTTTCATAAGAAAACGGGAGAAGGCCGCCATGGCGAAGATCAGCTACATGACCGTCGGTTCGAACGACCTGGAGAAGGCCAAGGCCTTCTACGACGCCCTGCTGGGCTCGATCGGCATGAAGCCGTTGTTCGAGCACCCGTCCGGCGGGCGGCTCTATCGCGGCAAGGGCGTGGGCATGTTCGGGGTGCTGGGGCCGTACGACGGCAATCCCGCCTGCATCGGCAACGGCATGATGGGCGGCTTCGACTTCGACACCCGCGAGGAGGTCGACGCCTTCCACGCCAAGGCTATCGAACTGGGCGGCGCCTGCGAGGGCCAGCCGGGCGAGCGGATGCCCAAGGCCTATTTCGCGTACTTCCGGGATCTCGACGGCAACAAGTTGTGCGCCTACCGGCTGGGGGAGTGACTAGCGAACCTCCCCCTCTGGGGGAGGCGATCGCTTAGCGATCGGTGGGGGGAGGTTGGCCAAGGCTTCCAAAGCTGAAAACGGCCCCCCTCCGGCGCTTCGCGCCACCTCCCCCAGAGGGGGGAGGATCTCTTGCGCCAAGCCCCGTTTCCGCCGTGATGCGGGCGTAGCGCGGTGGTGTCGCTCCACTCTCCTTCTTTGCCGGAGACACCCCCATGCGCCTGGCCTGGGACCGCATCGTCGTCGTGCTGCTGAGCGCCGGGGCCTGGGCCCTGGTGCTGGTCGCCGGACCTCACCTGCTGCACGGCCTGCGCAGCGCCCCGCGCCTGCTGGCCCATGCCGGCGGACGCCGCTGGCAGGGATAGGCGTCCAAGGTCAGGTGGGCGTTTGGCGTCCCGCGCGACCTGCCTTAAGAGACGCCCATGGCGTCCGCCACCATCGCCCGCCTGCGGCTCACCGACTTCCGATCCTACGAGCGCGCCGATCTCTCGACCGGCGGGCGCAGCGTCTACCTGTTCGGGCCCAACGGCGCGGGCAAGACCAACCTGCTGGAAGCCGTCAGCCTGCTGTCGCCCGGCAAGGGCTTGCGCGGGTCGAGCCTGGCCGAGGTCGGGCGCCGGCAGCCGGGCGAGGCCGTGGGCCGGGCCTGGGCCGTGGCGGCCGAGATCGAGGAGGCCGACGGCGAGATCCTGAAGGTCGGCACGGGGACGGAAGCTGCCGGCGCCACGCGCCGCATCGTCCGCATCGAGGGCGAGACCGTGCCGCCGGGGCGTCTTGCCGACCACGTGCGCCCCATGTGGCTGACGCCTGCTCAGGACCGCCTCTTCCTCGAAGCCGCCTCCGACCGCCGCAAGTTCTTCGACCGGCTGGTGTTCGCCGCCGAACCCGCCCACGCCAGCCACGCCAACGCCTACGACAAGGCCCAGCGCGAGCGCATGCGCCTGCTGACCGACGCCGCCGACGGCGGGGCGAGCGCCGATCCGGCCTGGCTGACCGTGCTGGAGGCGCGGCTGGCCGGGGCCGGGGCGCTGATGGTCCAGGCCCGGGCGCGGACCCTCACCGCCCTGCAGGCCGAGATCGACAGTCGCGGCGACCGGCCCTTCCCGCAGGCCCGCCTGGCCCTCACCGGGGCCTGGGAGCAGATGGCCCTGGACGGCGCCGACGCGGCCGAGATCGAGCTCCAATTGGCCCAGGCTCTGGCCGCCGCGCGACCCCGCGACGGGGCCGCGGGCAGGGCGCTGACCGGCCCGCACCGGGGCGATCTGGCGGTGTTCCACGTCGACAAGGACCGTCCGGCCTCGGAATGCTCGACCGGGGAGCAAAAAGCGCTGATTTTGAACCTGGTTTTGGCCCAGGCGGCGAGACTTTCGCGTGCGGAATCCGCGCCGAATCCTATAGTGTTGCTCGACGAAGTCGCCGCGCATCTCGACCTCACCCGGCGAGCGGCTCTGGCCGACGAACTCACGGCGCTCAAGCTCCAGGCCTTCCTCACCGGCACGGACGAGTCGCTGTTCGACCATCTCAAGGGTCGGGCTCTGGGCGTTCGCGTCAGCGAAGCCGGTCTGACCCCCATTGAGTCTACGGCTCTGGAAGACGAATGACCGAGAATACCGAAGGCCAAGTCCCCGAAGTTCCCGAAGAAGCCGTCGCCGGCGAATATGGCGCGGACTCGATCAAGGTCCTCAAGGGCCTGGACGCGGTGCGCAAGCGCCCCGGCATGTACATCGGCGACACCGACGACGGTTCGGGCCTGCACCACATGGTCTACGAGGTGGTCGACAACGCCATCGACGAAGCCCTGGCCGGCCACGCCACCAAGGTCCAGGTGATCCTCAACGCCGACGGTTCGGTGACGGTCACCGACGACGGCCGCGGCATCCCCGTCGACATCCACGAGGGCGAAGGCGTCTCGGCGGCCGAGGTCATCATGACCCAGCTGCACGCCGGCGGTAAGTTCGACCAGAACAGCTACAAGGTCTCGGGCGGCCTGCACGGCGTGGGCGTCTCGGTCGTCAACGCGCTGTCGGACTGGCTGGAACTGCTGGTCCACCGCAACGGCAAGGTCCACCAGATGCGCTTCGAGCGCGGCGACGCGGTGACCTCGCTGAAGGAAACCGGCGTGTCGCCGGTGCGCGACGAAGGCCCCAAGGCCGGCGAGGTGCTGACCGGCACCGAAGTGACCTTCTTCCCCTCGAAGGACACCTTCGCCTTCATCGATTTCGACCGGAAGACCCTGGAGCACCGCCTGCGCGAGCTGGCGTTCCTGAACTCGGGCGTCACCATCTGGTTCAAGGACAACCGCGACGCCGAGCCGTGGGTCGAGAAGCTGTTCTACGAGGGCGGCATCGAGGCCTTCGTGCGCCACCTCGACAAGGCCAAGACCCCGCTGCTCAAGGCCCCGATCATCGTCAAGGGCCGCAAGGACAAGGTCGAGGTCGACCTGGCCATGTGGTGGAACGACAGCTACCACGAGCACATGCTGTGCTTCACCAACAACATCCCCCAACGGGATGGCGGCACGCACCTTTCGGCCTTCCGCGGCGCCCTGACCCGGGTGATTTCGAACTACGCCGAAAGCTCCGGCATCCTGAAGAAGGAGAAGGTCAACCTGGGCGGCGAAGACAGCCGCGAGGGCCTGACCTGCGTGCTGTCGGTCAAGGTTCCCGACCCGAAGTTCAGCTCGCAGACCAAGGACAAGCTGGTCTCGTCGGAAGTGCGCCCGGCCGTCGAAAACCTGGTGCAGGAAGGCCTCTCGACCTGGTTCGAGGAGCATCCGAACGAAGCCAAGGCCATCGTCAGCAAGATCGCCGAGGCCGCCGCGGCCCGTGAAGCCGCCCGCAAGGCGCGCGAGCTGACCCGCCGCAAGAGCGCGCTCGACATCACCAGCCTGCCCGGCAAGCTGGCCGACTGCTCCGAGCGCGACCCGGCCAAGTCCGAAATCTTCATCGTCGAGGGCGACTCGGCCGGCGGCTCGGCCAAGCAGGCCCGCAACCGCGACAACCAGGCCGTCCTGCCGCTGCGCGGCAAGATCCTGAACGTCGAGCGCGCCCGCTTCGACAAGATGCTGTCGTCCGACCAGATCGGCACGCTGATCACGGCGCTGGGCGCCGGCATCGGCCGCGACGACTTCAACCCGGACAAGGTGCGCTACCACAAGATCGTGCTGATGACCGACGCCGACGTCGACGGCGCCCACATCCGCACCCTGCTGCTGACCTTCTTCTACCGACAGATGCCGCAGCTGATCGAGCGCGGCTACATCTACATCGCCCAGCCGCCGCTCTACAAAGCCGCCAAGGGCAAGTCCTCACGCTACCTCAAGGACGACGCCGAAATGGACGCCTTCCTGGTGGACGAGGGCGTCGACGGGGCCGAGCTCGACCTCGTCTCGGGCGAGCGCCTGATCGGCCAGGACCTCTTGGCCCTGGTGCAGCTGGCCCGTTCGGCCAAGGGCAACATCGACCGCCTGGCGACCCGCGCCCCGGCCTCGGCCATCGAGCAGGCGGCCCTGGCCGGCCTGCTGGGCGAGACGCCGGACGCGGCCAAGGCCGCCGCCCGCCTGAACCTCTACAACGAGGAGGGCGATGGCCCCTGGTCGGGCGAGCGCGGCGACACCGGCTTCGTCTTCAGCCGCGTGCGCCGGGGCGTGTCGGAGCGCGTCGTGCTCGACGACGTGCTGCTGCACGCCGCCGACGCCCGCCGCCTGGCCGAACGCGCGGTCAAGCTGGCCGAGGTGTTCTCGGGCGTCGCCACCTTCCGCCGCAAGGACAAGTCGACCACGATCCGTGGCCCGCTCGACCTGGTGCAGGCGGTGCTCGACGCCGGCCGCAAGGGCCTGACCATCCAGCGCTACAAGGGTCTGGGCGAGATGAACCCCGACCAGCTGTGGGAGACGACCCTCGACGTCGACGCCCGCACCTTGCTGCAGGTCAAGGTCAACCACGCCGACGACGCCGACGACATGTTCAGCCGCCTGATGGGCGACCTGGTCGAACCGCGCCGCGAGTTCATCCAGGAAAACGCCCTGGACGCCGAAGTCGACGTCTGAGGACGGCGGCCTGAAGCGAGCTTGAAAACCCTCCCGAGCCGGCCGGTTCGGGAGGGTTTTTCATTTGGGGCGGCCCCCAATTGGCCTGTCATTCCCGCCCTTGTGGCGGGAAGCCCTCTGTCGGCCGCAAGGGCAGGAGGGGCGACGTGCTCAGCACGTCGCTGGCGCTTCACGTGTCAGCTGAACCAGGGGTTCCCGCCACAAGGGCGGGAATGACGGGAGATAAGGGCGAGCCCTCACCCCGCCGGCGGAATGTCCGCCTTGGTCGGCCGGATCATCTCGAACAGCGCCGAGGGCTCGACGGCGACGTAGTCGCCGCGGCCGCCCCAGCGCAGGATCGGCTCGCCGGCCGGCGCGTCGTAGACGCCATCGGCGCGGATCAGGCGGCGGTCGATGTGGACGGCGACGACCTCGCCGAAGGTCATCCAGGTCTCGACCTCGTCGCCGTTCGCCTTGGTCAGCTTGAACGACTGGGTCAGGCGGCACTCGAAGTTCACCGGACTTTCCAGCACGCGCGGGGCGGCGACCAGGCCGCCGGCGACGGGGGTCAGGCCGGCCAGTTCGAACTCGTCCTGGCCGGGGGCGGCAGGGGCGGAGGTGATGTTCATCGCCGCCGCCAGGTCGCGGGTGGCCAGGTTCCAGCAGAACACGCCGGTGGCCTGGATGTTGGCCACGGTGTCCTTCCAGCCGGTGCTGGCGAAGCCGACGATCGGCGGGGTGTAGTTGAAGGCGTTGAAGAAGCTGTAGGGCGCCAGGTTGCGGCGGCCTTCCGCGTCCACCGTCGAGATCCAGCCGATCGGGCGCGGGCCGACGATGGAATTGAACGGATCGTGGGCCAGGCCGTGGCCGTCGCGGGGCTGGTACTGGTGGGCGTCGGCGGCGGCCATGGGGGGCTCCTCGGTGGAGCTGTGCAGGTAGGGACGGGGGAGGCGGCCCGAAAGACCCTCTCCCTGTGGGAGAGGTGTCGGCGTAGCCGACGGAGAGGGGAGTGGTGAGAAATCAGCCGAAGCTGCGGCAGCTGAAAACGGCCCCCCTCCGGCGCTTCGCGCCACCTCCCCCAGAGGGGGAGGATCTTACGACCAGCCCCCGCCCAGCGCCTTGTAGATCGCCACCACGTCGGTGTTCACGCCCGTCTCGGCCACGGTCAGGGCGTCTTCCGCCGACAGCAGCGTCCGCTCCGCATCGAGCAAGACGAGGAAGTCGATGCCGCCTTCCTTGTACTGGATCCGCGCCAGCTCGGCGGCGCGGCGGGAGGCGGCGGCCTGGTCGGCGAGGCTGGCCAGGCGCGCCTGGCGCTGGCGGTAGGAAACGAGGGCCGTCTCCAGGTCCTCGATCGCGGTCAGCACGGCCTTGTCGTAGGCCGCCAGGGCCGCGTCGTTGCGGGCTTCCGCAGCCTTCAGCCGCGCATGGGCGCCGCCGAGGTCGAGGGCGGGCCAGCTGACCGACGGGGCCACCGACCAGGCCTGGCTGGCGCTGTTTCCGAAGCCGGAGGCCGTGCCGGTGAGGAAGCCGACGAAGCCGGTGACGCGGACGCGCGGGAAGAGGTCGGCCGTGGCCACCCCGACCTTGGCCGTTTGGGCCGCCAGCCGCCGCTCGGCCGCCTGCACGTCGGGCCGGCGGCGTAGGAAGGTCGAGGCGTCGCCGATCGGCAGGGCCGTGACCAGCGGCGCCGGATCCTGGGCGCGGGGCTTCAGCTGGACGTCGAGCGCGCCGGGCCGCTGGCCGGTCAGGACGGCCAGGCGGTAGTTGGCGCGGGTCTCGGCGGTGACCAGTTCGGGGATGGCGCTTTCGGTGGCCTTGAGGCGGGCCTCGGCGCTGGCGACGTCGATGGCCCCGCCGGCCCCGGCCTCGAACCGCACGCGGGTCAGGCGCAGGGTCTCGCGCTGGGTTTCCAGGTTGCGGCGGGCGACGGCCAGTCGGGCCTGGGCGCCGCGCAGTTCCAGATAGTTGCGGGCCACCTCGGCGGCGACGGTGACCTGGGCGTCGCGCAGGTCGGCCTGGGCCGCGCCGGCCTCGGCGCTGGCGGCCTGCACGCCCCGGCGCACGCGGCCGAAGAGATCGAGCTCCCAGGCGGCGTCGAAGCCGGCCTGGTAGGTGTCGCCATAGACGCGCTGGCCGTTCGAGGTGGGCTGCTGCTGGTCGGCGGCGGCGTAGGTCCCGGTGGCGGTGACGCGCGGGGCGGCGTCGAGGCGGGCGTCCTTGAAGAGGGCGCGGGCTTCGTTCACCCGGGCCACGGCGATCTCGAGATCGAGATTGGTGGAGAGGGCCTGGGTCACCAGGGCGTCGAGCGTCGGGTCGCCGAACGCCTTCCACCATTGGGCCTCGGGGGCGGCGGTGGAGGCGACCGCGGGCGCGGCGTTCTGCAGGGCGATGGGGGCGACGACGGGGGCCTTGTAGTTGGGGCCGACGGCGCAGGCCGTGGCCAGCAGCGAGGCGCCGGCGATGAGTGAGGCTTTCAGGAAGGTCATGGGAAACCTCGAAGGTCTCCCTTCCCCCTTTGATGGGGGAAGGGTCGGGGATGGGGGTGACAGAGGTTCAGGATGGGGAGAGGTCGGCGTGACGTCCGCCGCCGTATTCACCCCCACCCCTGGCCCCTCCCCCATCAAGGGGGAGGGGAAGAGGCGCGTGGTCGTCAGTGGGCCTCCGCTTCCACGGTCGGCGCGGGCTGGCTCTTCACCAGCGAGCGCGAGCCGCTGAGACGGCGGATGACGTAGTAGAAGACCGGCGTCAGGATCAGGCCGAAGACGGTGACGCCCAGCATGCCGGAGAACACCGCCACGCCCATGGCCCGGCGCATCTCGGCCCCGGCCCCGTGCGACACCACCAGCGGCCAGACGCCCATGATGAAGGCGATCGAGGTCATCAGGATGGGACGCAGGCGCAGGCGGCAGGCTTCCAGCACCGCTTTCAGCGGCGTGTCGCCCTCGATCTCGCGTTCGCGGGCGAACTCGACGATCAGGATGGCGTTCTTGCACGCCAGCCCCACCAGCACGATCAGGCCGATCTGGGTGAAGATGTTGTTGTCGCCGCCGGTGACCAGCACGCCGGCCAGGGCCGACAGCAGGGTCATGGGCACGATCAGGATCACCACCAGCGGCAGGCTCCAGCTTTCGTACTGCGCGACGAGCACCAGGAAGGCCAGGAGCACGCACAGCGGGAAGATGTAGATCGCCGTGTTGCCGGCCAGGATCTGCTGGTAGGTCAGCTCGGTCCATTCGAAGCCCATGCCGGCAGGGAGTTCCTGCTTGGCCAGTTCCTCGAGGGCCTTCTGGGCCTGGCCGGTCGAGAAGCCCGGCGCGGGGCCGCCGTTGATCTCGGCGGTCAGCATGCCGTTGTAGTGCATCTCGCGGTCGGGACCGGTGGCCTCCTTGAAGCTGATGAACGAGCCCAGCGGGATCATCTGGCCAGCGCCGTTGCGGGTCTGCAGGCGCAGCATCTGCTCGGGCTGCAGGCGGAAGCTCTGGTCGGCCTGGACGTTGACCTCGTAGGTCCGCCCGAAGCGGTTGAAGTCGTTGACGTACAGCGAGCCCAGATAGACCTGCAGGGTCTCGAAGAGGTCGGTCAGCGACACGCCTTGGGCGCGGGCCTTCTCGCGGTCGATGTCGGCCTGGATCTTGGGCACGCTCACCTGGTAGCTGGAGAAGACGCCCGCCAGGGCCGGATCCTTCTGCGCCTTGGCGATGATGTTCTGGGTGGCCTTGTAGAGCTCGTCCGAACCCAGGCCCGCCTTGTCGACGATCTGCATACGGAAGCCGCCGATGGTGCCCAGCCCCTGCACGGACGGCGGCGGGAAGACCGCGATCTGGGCGTCGGGGATGGCGGCGAACTTCTGGTTCAGCTGGCCGACGATGGCGTTGGCCGAGAGTTCCTTGCCGCGGCGGTCCTTGAAGTCGCTGAGCGGGAAGAACACCGCGCCGGCGTTGGGGCTGTTGATGAAGCCGTTGGCCGACAGGCCCGGGAAGGCCACCGAGTGCTCGATGCCTGGGGTCTTCATGGCGATGTCGCCCATCTGCTTGATGACGGCCTCGGTGCGGTCCAGCGAGGCGGCGTCGGGCAGCTGCACGACGGCGACCACATAGGCCTTGTCCTGCTGCGGCACGAAGCCGGACGGGGTGCGGGCGAAGGCCAGGCCCGTCAGCAGCAGCAGGCCGCCATAGACGAACAGCGAGGCGGTCGAACGGCCCAGGGTCGCCTTCACGCCGCGGACGTAGCCGTTCGAGGCGCGGTGGAAGACCTTGTTGAACGGCGTGAACAGCCAGCCCAAAGCGCGGTCGATCAGCTTCTGGAAGCGGTCCTTCGGTGCGTCGTGCGACTTCAGCAGCACGGCGGCCAGGGCCGGCGACAGGGTCAGCGAGTTGATCGCCGAGATGATCGTCGAGATGGCGATGGTCAGGGCGAACTGGCGGTAGAACTGGCCCGACAGGCCGGTGATGAAGGCCGTGGGGATGAACACCGCGCACAGCACCAGGGCCACGGCGATGATCGGGCCGGTGACCTCGCTCATCGCCTTGCGGGTGGCCTCGGGCGGCGAGAGGCCGTTGGTGATGTGCCGCTCGACGTTCTCGACCACGACGATGGCGTCGTCGACGACGATGCCGATGGCCAGCACCAGGCCGAACAGGGTCAGCGCGTTCAGCCCGAAGCCCAGCAGCAGCATGATCGCGAAGGTGCCGATCAGCGACACCGGCACGGCCAGCAGCGGGATCACCGAGGCGCGCCAGCCTTGCAGGAAGATCACCACCACGATGACCACCAGGATGATGGCCTCGATCAGGGTGTGGACCACCGAGTCGATGCTTTCCTGCACGAAGGCGGTGGTGTCGTAGATGATCTCGTAGTCGACGCCTTCGGGGAAATCCTTCTTCAGCTCCTGCATGGTCTTCTTGACGTCGGCGGCCATCTGCAGGGCGTTGGAGCCGGGGCGCTGGAAGATCGGTACGGCCACGGCCGACTTGTTGTCGAGCAAGCTGCGCAGGGCGTAGTTGTTGGCGCCCAGCTCGACCCGGGCCACGTCGCCCAGGCGGGTGATCTGGCCGTCGGCGCCGGCGCGGATGATCACGTCGCGGAACTGCTCCTCGTCGGTCAGGCGCCCGGGGGCGTTGATCGACAGCTGGAACTCGGCGCCCGAACCGGGCGAGGGCGGCGCGCCAAGCTGGCCGGCGGCCACCTGGACGTTCTGCTCGCGCAGGGCCCGCACGACGTCGCCGGCGGTCATGCCCAGGGCCGCCACCTTCTCCGGATCCAGCCACACCCGCATGGAGTAGGCGCCGGCCCCGAAGATCTGCACGTCGCCCACGCCGTCGATGCGCTTCAACCGGTCGCGCACGTTCAGCTGCGCGTAGTTGCTGAGATAGAGCATGTCGTAGCGGTTGTTGGGCGAGATCATGTGCACGACCAGGGTCAGGTCGGGCGAGGCCTTGTTGGTGGTCACGCCGATGCGCTGCACCTCCTGGGGCAGTTTCGGCAGGGCCTGGGCGACGCGGTTCTGCACCTGCACCTGGGCCTTATCCAGGTCGGTGCCGAGCGCGAAGGTCACGGTCAGGATCATGGCCCCGTCCGAGGCCGACTGGGACGACTGGTAGATCATCCCCTCGACGCCGTTGATGGCCTGTTCCAGGGGGGCGGCGACGGTCTCGCCGATCACCGACGGGTTGGCGCCGGGATAGGCCGCGCGCACCACCACGGTCGGCGGCACCACCTCGGGGTACTCGCTGATCGGCAGGTTGGGCAGGGCCACGAGCCCGGCGATGAAGATGACGATGGACAGGACGGCGGCGAACCGCGGCCTGCCGACGAAGAATTTTGCGAAGTTCATGGCGGGCGTCCGGAGAGGGGAGGGACGAGTTTGGAGACCCCTCCCGTCGGCGGATGGGGGAGGGGCAGGGGTGGGGGTGTCTGCTGAGGGCGGTGAGAGGCGCCGGCGTCTGTCGGCCAGCGCTGCTGTCACCCCCATCCCCGGCCCTTCCCCCATCGAGGGGGAAGGGAGAGGGCTTTAGTTCTGGCTCGTGGCGGTCGCGACCGCGGCCACCTTGCGGGGACCGGCTTCCAGCTGGCCCAGGTCGGCGGCCTCGGTCTTCACCGCCACCGGGGCGACGGCGTCGCCGGGCTTGACCTTCTGCAGGCCGCCGACGATCACCCGGTCGCCGGGCTTGAGGCCCTGGCGGATGACCCGCAGGTTGCCGGCCAGCGGGCCGATCTCGACCGGGCGGTACTGGGCCTTGTTGTCGGCCCCGACCACGATGACGTAGCGCTTGCCGAGATCCGTCGCGATCGCCCGGTCGGGGGCCAGGGCCACCGTCTGGGCGGCGGCGCTGACCAGGCGGATGCGGGCGAACAGGCCGGGCGTGAACCGGCCGTCGGCGTTGGCGAAGATCGCCCGGCCGCTGATCGTGCCGCTCTTGGCGTCCAGGGCGTTGTCGATGAAGGCCAGCTTGCCGACGTGCGGATAACCGTCCTCGGTCATCAGGCCCATATAGACCGGGCTTTCCTTGCCGCGCTCGGCGGCGGCGTATTTCAGGAAGGTCTGCTCGTCGGCGCTGAAGGCCGCGTAGATCGGGGTGTCGGAGACCACCGTGGTCAGCATGTCGGCCTGGGTGACCAGGTTGCCGCGGGTGATCAGGGCCTTGGAGACCCGGCCATCGATCGGCGAGGTCACGCGGGTCCATTCCAGGTTCAGGCGCGAGGTCTGCAAGGCGGCCTGGGCGGCGGCGAGATTGGCCTGGGCGGCCTTTTCTTCCGACGACAGCCGGTCGAATTCGCTGCGGGCCAGGGCGTTCTGGTCGATCAGCCGCTGGCCGCGCTCGCGGTTGACGACGGCGAGATCGAGGCCGGCCTTGGCGCGCGCCACCTCGGCCGAGGCGCGGGCGGCGTCGGCCTGGAACGGGCGCGGGTCGATCTCGAACAGCACCTGGCCCTTGCGGACATAGGCGCCTTCGGTGAAGCGGACGGTGTTCACATAGCCGCCGACCCGGGGACGGATATCGACGGTGTCGACCGCTTCCAGGCGGCCGGTGAAGTCGTCCCACTGGCGCAGCGACTTGAAGGCCACGTCGGCGACGGTGACCGGGACGGCGGGGGCGGGGCCTTGCTCGGGCTGGGCCTTGGCGCTGCAGGCGGCCAGGACCGCCATGGCGGCGAGGCCGGCGAAGGTGTTGATGGCGTGGCGCATCGGGGAACCTGTCGAAAAGAACGCCCGGGGGAGCGGGCGGACGGGGAGGGACGCTTGAACTGCTATTCCCAGGCCGGGCGGCGAGCCCGGCGGCTGGGCTTGGGCTGGGAGGCCGTCCGGCCGATCCAGCGCTTGAGGGTGCGGCCGTGTTCGGCGGCGGTGGTCAGCCAACCCATCACGGGAGCGGCCGGGGCTTCGGGGGCGGCTGTGAGGTCGCTCGCGTTCGGCATGGCTTGCGCTCCGTTCAGGGGCTAAGAGGGAGGAAATGTCGCAGGGTCGGTTGCTTGAGGCTGGTTGCTTGACTTGGCGATGGCGGATAACGATCTAGAATGTGACGATACCGTTCGGTATCACTGACATCCGGAGAGATACTGACCGGTAACTCTCACGTCAAGGCGAGGTGCTGCGAAAATGGCTGCGAGAAAATCTGGGGAGGTCGGCTCGGGGGAGCTGGGAGCCGGGACGGCGTGCGCGCCGGACGGCCCGCCGGCGTCCAAGAGGCCCGCCCGCGACCGGATCTTCGAGACGGCCCGCGAGCTCTTCTACCAGCACGGCATCCGGGCCGTCGGCGTCGAGGCCATCGCGGCCGAGGCCGAGGCCACCAAGATGACCCTGTACCGGAACTTCCCCTCCAAGGACGAACTGGTCGCCGAGGTCCTGCGCGAGCAGGAGCGCGAGTACTGGGCCTGGTGGGACGGTGTCACGGCCATGTGCTGCAGCGATCCGCGCGGCCAGCTGGAGGCGATCTTCGACGCCTTCGAGACCAAGGCCTGCGACACCAACATCCACGGCTGCCCGCTGTCGAACGCCGCCATCGAGCTGCACGAGGAAAACCACCCCGCCCAGCAGGTGTCGGTGAACTACAAGCGCTCGCTACATGGCCGGCTGATCGACCTGTGCAGCCGCGCCGGCGCGGCCGACCACGAGCTGGCCGACTCGCTGATGCTGCTGATGGAGGGCTCCTACACCGCCCGCGTCACCCTCGGCGCCGACGGCCCCGCCCGCTCCGTCGCCCGCGCCGCGCGGAGCTTGATCCGGGTGCACCTGGGGGATCGGTAGGGGCAAGGCCCCCTCCGGCCCTCCGGGCCACCTCCCCCAAAGGGGGAGGATCTAAGAGCGCCGAGCCAGGAAGATGCTCCCCCTCTGGGGGAGCTGTCGCGGAGCGACTGAGGGGGTCATCCCCGGATATTCGACGCCAATCCGCGCGCCCCGGCCACCGCATCGGCCCAGGTCACCTCGAACCCCGCCTCATCGCCATAGTACGGATCGGCCACGGCCTGGCCGGTCCGCCCCTCGACGTGATCCAGCAGCAGGCTCAGCCGCGCCCGGCTTCCGGCCGGCGCCAGCCGCTTCAAGTTCCGCAGATTGTCCAGGTCCAGCGCCACCACGTGGTCGAAGCGCTCGAAGTCGGCCGCCGTCACCTGCCGCGCCGCATAGTGGCCGATCTCCACCCCATGCCGCCGCGCCGTCGCCTGGGCCCGGCGATCGGGCGGATCGCCCGCATGCCAGCCGCCGGTCCCCGCGGAATCCACGACGACGTCCAGCCCCAGCCGCTGCGCCTCCAGCCGAAACGCGGCCTCGGCCAGCGGCGAGCGACAGATGTTGCCCAGGCAGACGAACAGCACGGAAACGGTCATGCCGAACCGCTAGGCCAAAACCCGCCGCGCCGACAACTCTGATTTTTCAGGAGATCTTCTAGGAGAAGAAAATGGCGCGCCCGGAACGATTCGAACGTCCGACCCTCAGATTCGTAGTCTGATGCTCTATCCAGCTGAGCTACGGGCGCGCATTTTCGGCAAGAGAGACTGGCGCACCCGACACGATTCGAACGTGTGACCTTTGCCTTCGGAGGGCAACGCTCTATCCAGCTGAGCTACGGGTGCATCCGCCTTGCGGAAGCGCGGTCTTAGCCGAAAGCCGCGCCTGCGCAAAGGGTTTTGGTCAGCCTTTCGCCAGATAGACGAAGCGCAGCACGAAGAGCGCGGCGAGGACCACCAGCAGCCAGTCGCCCTTGCGCAGCTTGCCCGTCGCGGCCTTGAGGATCGCGTAGCTGGTGATGCCGAACGCCAGGCCGTTGGCGATCGAGAAGGTCAGCGGAATGGTGATCACCGTCAGGAAGGCGGGGATGGCCACCGTCGGGTCGTTCCAGTCGACCTCGGCCAGCGAGCCGATCATCAGCGCCCCCACCAGCACCAGCGCCGGGGCCGTGGCGGCGGCGGGAATGGCCTGCACCAGCGGGGCGAAGAACAGGGTGATCAAAAAGAGGATGCCGACCACCACGGCCGTCAGGCCGGTGCGGCCGCCGGCGGTGACGCCCGAGGCGCTCTCGATGTAGCTGCACACCGTGCTGGTGCCGGCCGCCGCGCCGATCATGGTGGCGGCCGAGTCGGCGGTGAGGATGCGGTTGAGGCGCGGGATCGTGCCGTCGGGCTGGACGAGGCCGGCCTTCTTGGTGACAGCGACCAGGGTGCCGACATTGTCGAAGAGGTCGACGAACAGGAAGACGAAGATGATCTCGAGCAAGGCGACGCCCATGCCGCCACGCAGATGCAGGGCGGCGCCCACGTCCATCTTCAGGAAGGTGGCCGAGAGATCCGTCAGGCTGTAGGTGCCGGGGGTGAACTTCGACAGGCCCAGCAGCCAGCCGGCGATGGCGGCCAGCAGGATGCCGATCAGGATCGCGCCCTTGACCCGCCAGGCCTGCAGGGCGGCGATGACCACGAGGCCGATCAGGGCCAGGGCCGCCGTCGGGGTGGTCAGGTCGCCCAGGGCCACCGCCGTGGCCGGATTGGCGACGATGACGCCGGCGTCCTTCAGGCCGATGAAGGCGATGAAGAGACCCACCCCCGCCGCGACGGCGGAGAACAGCGGCCGCGGGATGGCGGCCACGATCATCTGGCGGATGCCGGCGACGGTCAGGATCAGGAAGGCCACGCCCGAGATGAACACGCAGCCCAGCGCGGTTTCCCACGGCACGCCCATGCCCTTGACCACGGTGTAGGTGAAGTAGGCGTTGAGGCCCATGCCCGGCGCGAGCGCCAGCGGGTAGTTGGCGATCAGGCCCATCAGAATCGAGCCGAGGCCGGCGGCCAGGCAGGTGGCGGCGGCGACGGCGGCGACCGGCATGCCGGCCTCGCCCAGGATCGCCGGATTGACCACGACGATATAGGCCATGGTCATGAAGGTGGTCAGGCCCGCCAGCACCTCGGTGCGGACGTTGGTTCCCTGGGCCTTCAGGTGGAAGAGACGTTCGAGCATGGCTTATCGGCCTCCGGCCGTGGGCAGGGTCCGCGCGTAGCGGTCCCAGTTCTTGACGAGGTCGCGGGCGACGACGCCCCCGACCAGGAATTCGGCTTCGAAGCCGGCCTTGGCGCCGTCGTCGTGCAGCACGCGCGGGAAGGTCGGCTCGCCCAGGGGCGGGCGGGTGTAGTTGCTGGCCGTGCGCAGCACCAGCACCCGGCGCCGGTCGATGCGGCCGCTGTCGGCATGGGCGTCGAGCACGTCGAGGATCCCCTGGTCTTCGCAGTCGCTCATGGTGAAGGTCCCCGCGCCGTCGGTCCAGAGCTTGACCCAGTCGCGCGCCCACTGGGTGCGCTGCGTACCGTGCCAGAACCGCACCGTGCCCAGGGCGTCGCCCTGCAGCACGAACGGCGGACGGGCCGCGTTCGGCTCCTTCACATAGCCGGCGCGCAGTTTCACCAGATCCGGATTGTCGGGCAGGACGACGTTCTTGGTCAGAGCGTAGGCCCAGTCGACCAGGCCCTTGTCGAGCGTCCAGGCCATGGCGCTGGAGCCCTCGGCCTTGCCCTTCACGTTCGGGCGGTCGGCGTCGTTGGAATAGAGGCCGTAGGGCCAGTCGGCGGGGATCTCGCGGTCGTCGACCTCGTAGATCGGGTCGGCGTCGACGACGTAGCGGGCCCAGGCGGCGCTGCCGACCGAGGCCGAGGCCGGATCGACGCCGGCGATGCCGCTGACGATCCAGTAGGCGTGGGAGAGGTCGAACTGGTCCGACAGGATCAGGGCCGCGACGCTCTCACGGGTGCGGCCGCGCATGTCGCTGACGATGGCCAGCACGCCGTCGTCGGAATAGCGGGCGACGTGGCGGATACCGGGCACCTTGATCTGCTGTTTCAGCGGCCAGCCCTCGACCCAGGGCTGGAACTCGCCGGCGACGTCGCCCGTGTCGGCCCCGATCTCGAAGGTGGTGACGACCACGACCTTGATCGGGATGGGGATCGGGATCGGCTTGGCGGCCGCCTGGGCCAGGCCGGGGACGCTCGCGCCCAGGAGGACCGCCCCCAAAATGGTCGCCAAAGCGACCAATGTTCTTAGAATCCAAGCCCTCATGCCTGCCCCGCTTACTTAAAACGGCGCGAAAGTCGTCGGAACCGGCGGACGATGCAACAGGCTGGACGTCGGCCCTTCCGGCGGCGGCGCGCGCGAGGCTAGGGTGCCGCCGAATCGACCATCGGAAGCCTTGCCCCATGCGTTTCGTCTCGACCGCCCTCGCCTGCGTTCTGCTGCTGACGCCGATCGGCGCGCCGATTGCCGCGAACGCCGCCGAGCGCCTGGACGCCGCGCCGCGCACGGCCGTGGTCAGCGCCTTCCCGCCGGAGATGGCGGCGCTGGAGGCGGCGACCGCCGACAAGCACGAATATGTCGCCGCCGGCACGCGCTACGTGACGGGCAAGCTGGAGGGCAAGCCGGTGGTGCTGTTCCTGTCGGGGATCAGCATGGTCAATGCGGCCATGACCACCCAGGCCGCGCTCGACCGCTTCCATGTCGTCCGCATCGTGTTCTCCGGCGTGGCCGGCGGGGCCGATCCAGAACTCGAGGTCGGCGACGTGGTGGCGCCGGAGACCTGGGCCCAGACCTCGGAAATGGCCTATGCCCGCGAGGTTCCGGGCGGCTTCGCGCCCACGCCGGGCCTGGTCAGCGACCTGCCCAATTTCGGCATGATGCATCCGCGCGCCGTGACGGTGAACCAGGACCCGGCCAAGGCCGAGGACAAGCTCTCCTTCGCCGCCGATCCGGCCCTGATCGCCCTGGCCCGCAAGTCGGTGGAAGGCCTGGCGCTGAAGCGCTGCGCGGCCGACCAGTGCCTGACCAAGCCGCCCAAGGTGGTGGTCGGCGGGGCCGGCGGCTCGGGTCCGGTGTTTGTCGACAACGCCGCCTTCCGCGACTACGCCCACAAGACCTTCGGCGCCCGGGTGCTCGACATGGAGAGCGCGGCCGTGGCCCAGGTGGCGTACGTGAACAAGACCCCGTTCATCGCCTTCCGCAGCCTGTCGGACCTGGCCGGCGGCGATCCGGCGACCAACCAGTTCCCGGTGTTCCTGCGGCTGGCGGCGGATAACTCCGCGACGGTGGTGCGGGCGTTTGTCAGGGCGCTTCCGTAGTCAGCGGAGCTCTCCCAACCCAAGTCCACCTCTCCCATAGGGAGAGGGAGGGGCCCATGCGCAGCATGGGAGGGTGAGGGGTTTCGGACTTTCCGGACAGGGCAGGGTCAAAAGGGGACGAGACGGCAGACGTCTTACCCCCTGACCCTCCCACGCCTTCGGCGCGGGCCCCTCCCTCTCCCCATGGGAGAGGTTTTCCAGAGCGCCTTTACGTCTTCAGCGGATCCTTGGCGTTCGGATCGCCGTAGGTCAGCGACACGAACACGTCCTCCAGGTCCGGATCTTCCGTCGCGATGTCCTTGATCGACACGCCCGCCCCGCGCACGGCGGCCAGCACGTGCTCGACGCTCGACTGGCCGGTGCGGTAGCTGACCGAGAAGGCGCCGCCGGCGCGACCCTTGGTGTCGAAGCCTTGCAGCGCCGGCGGCGTCGCCAGCGGGCTCTCGGGGGTCACCACCACGTTGCGGATGTCCATCCGGCCCAGCAGGGTCGGGGTCGGCTCGCAGACCACCACCTCGCCGCGGTTGACGATGGCGATCTGGTCGCAGAGCTCCTGGGCCTCTTCCAGATAGTGGGTGGTCAGCACGATGGTCACGCCCAGCTCGTGCAGGCCCTTCACATATTCCCACAGCTGGCGGCGCAGCTCGACGTCGACCCCGGCGGTCGGCTCGTCGAGGATCAACACCGGCGGCTGGTGGACCATGGCTTTCGCCACCATCAGTCGCCGCTTCATGCCGCCCGACAGCTGGCGGACGTAAGCATTGGCCTTGTCGCCCAGGCCCAGGGCGTTGAGCAGCTCGTCGGTGCGGCGCTCGTTCTTGGGCACGCCGTAATAGCCGGCCTGCACCTCCAGCGACTCGCGCGGGGTGAAGAAGACGTCGGCGGCCAGCTCCTGCGGCACCACGCCGATGGCGGCGCGGGCGTCGCGCGGACGCTCGTCGATGTCGCGGCCCCAGATCCGCACCGTACCCGACGACTTGCGGGTCAGGCCGGCCAGGATGTTGATGAAGGTCGACTTTCCCGCCCCGTTCGGACCCAAGAGGCCGAAGATCGAGCCGCGCGGCACCTTCAGGTCGATGCCGTTCAGCGCCCGCTTCTCCGGCGCGGTCTTGGTGGCGGGATAGGTCTTGAACAGGCCCTCGGCTTCGATCGCGTAGGCAGGCAGGTCCATGAAGCGTCCAATCAAGGCCCGTCGCGGGGCCGAAGGCTTTGAAAACGAAGGCGCGGCGCCTTGCCCGAATTGACGCGGCGCCGACGCGTCGCATAGGTATGCCTCGTTCGCCGCCTAGCCAAGGCCGCGCTCAGAATTCGAAGGTTAGTTCCCATGGCCAAGGCCAAGTCCGAAGCTCCGACCGCCCCCACGGGCATGGACGTCGCTGTCACCGCCGGCCCGGCCCCGGAAATCGTCCACGTCCATTCGCACCGCATCGCCTGCGAAGGCGTCGGCGGGGCGCTGGGCCACCCGCGCGTGTGGCTGGAGATGGGCGCGGCCGGTTCGGTCGACTGCCCCTATTGCGACCGCCGCTTCATCGCCGCCTCGCACGCCGGCCACGACGAGGATGAGCAGCTCGCCCCCGGCGTCTACGAAGGCCCCGGCGGTCACTAAGTTGGACGATTCCAGCCTCTCCGGCCCGCGCGCCGAGACCCTCGCCCAGGCCTGGGAAGCCGCCGAGTGGCCGCACGACCCGCCGGTCCTGCGCGCCATCGCCATGCCGTCGGACACCAACCCCGAAGGCGACATCTTCGGCGGCTGGCTGCTGTCGCAGATGGACCTTGCAGCGGCCTCGATCGCCTTCCACCGCGCCGCCGGCCGCTGCGCCACCATCGCCGTCGACGGCATGGTGTTCATCAGCCCGGTGTTCGTCGGCGACGAGGTCAGCCTGTTCGCCCGCATCGTCCACACGGGGCGCACCTCGCTGAAGGTCGAGGTCGAAGCCTGGCGCCGCCGCCGCGACGGCGAAAAGGCCCACAAGGTGACCCAAGGCGTGTTCACGTTCGTCGCCATCGGCGAGGACCGCAAGCCGCGGCCTTTGCCTTAGAGGCGGCCTTGCCAAGGCCAGGCCTCGCTCCGAAGATCGGCGCACGACGTCGTCGGGGAGCGGGCCATGCCGGGCACTCTACCTTTCATGCGCCTGGTCCACGCCGACTGGAGCACGCGCGAGGGCAGTCGCTGGACGGCCCAGGCCCGTCGTGAAGGCGCGGGCTGGCTGGTCGAGGCGCCGCGCCTCGTCGGCCCGCTCGATCGCTTCGTGCATGACCTTTTCGCCGAGCCGGGCCCCGTGCTGGCGGGCTTCGACTTCCCCATCGGCCTGCCCGAAGCCTATGGCCGTGCGACCGATCTGGCGGGGTTCGGCCAGGCCGTGCAGGCCTTTGGCGCCGCTCCCTGGGCTCGCTTCTACGACGTCTGCGATCGGCCCGACGAGATTTCGCTCCAGCGTCCGTTCTACCCCCGGGTTTCCGTCGCCGGCGTGCGGCGCGACGAGCTGTCGAACGGGCTGGGCCTGGGCGACTTCGCGGCGCTGTTGCGCCAATGCGAGCGGGCGACGAGCGACCGACGGGCCGCCTGCGCCCTCTTCTGGACCCTGGGCGGCAATCAGGTGGGCAAGGCCGCCATCCACGGCTGGCGCTCTGTGGTCGGGCCAGCCCTGGTGCGCGGCGCCCGCCTCTGGCCTTTCGACGGCGACCTGGGCGCCCTTTCCGGGCAGGGCCGGCCGGTTCTTTGCGAGACCTATCCCGCGGAGGCCTATCGTCACCTCTCGGTCGTTTTTCCCCGCGACGGCAGCAAGCGACGACGCGAAGACCGGCTTGCGGCGACAGCGGGCCTGGCCGAGCGCTGCGCCGCCCATGGGGTCGGGCTGGACGCGGACATGCGCCAGGCGCTCGAAGACGGTTTCGGCCGCCATCGCACCGGGGAAGACGCCTTCGACGCCGCCATGGGCCTGCTGGGCATGATCGAGGTGGTGGAGGGACGGCGGGCCGCCGGCCCGCCCTGCGCCTACGCGTCGGCCTGGGAGGGATGGATCCTGGGCCAGGCCGCCTGAGGGCCCGGCGCCTTTATTCCAGCCCCTTGGCCACGCCCTCGCGACGCGGATCCGCGCCGCCTTCCAGCACGCCGCCCCCTCCTGCTTTATTTGGGCGAACGATCACTCCGTGCAGGCCCGAATTCTCGTTCTGGCCTTCCTTGACCAGCACGCCGCGCGCTTGAAGCGCCGCCGTCAGTTCAGGCCCGAAGCGGTCGACCTCGCCAGAGAACACGTCGCCGCGCGCCACCAGGTTCGGCAGGGCCACGGCGTCCTGCATCGACAGGCCCCAGTCGAACACCCCGACCATGGCCTTGAGGTTATAGGACAGGATCGCCGAGCCGCCCGGCGAGCCGACGGCGGCCAGGAACTTGCCCTTCTTGTCCAGGACGATCAGCGGCGACATCGACGAGCGCGGGCGCTTGCCCCCGGCCACGGCGTTGGCGCCGGGCAGGCCGTCCTTGTCGATCGGCGCGAAGTTGAAGTCGGTCAGTTGGTTGTTGAGGAAGAAGCCGCCGACCATCCGGCCCGAGCCGAAGATGCTCTCGACCGTGGTCGTCATCGACACCACGTTGCCGGCCGGATCGACGATGACGAAGTGGGTGGTGCCGCCAGGCTCGATGGTCGAGTCGGGACCAACCTTCGGCGCGCCCTTGGGCAGGCCGAAGGTCGGGACCGGGCCGGCCGTCTCGCCGATCAGCTTGGCGCGTTCCTTGACATAGGCCGGGTCCAGCAGGCCCTCGACCGGCACGGTCACCTTGCCCGGGTCGCCGACATAGCGGTCGCGGTCGGCGTACATCACCCGCTCGGCCTCGGCGATCTGGGTCCAGGCGATCGGGTCCTTGGGGCCGCGCTTGTCGATGTCGGTGTGCTCGAGCATCAGCAGGGCCTGCAGCAGCGACACCCCGCTCGACGAAGGGTTGGGCACGCAGACGGTGTAGACCTTCCACGGCCGGCACAGGGCGTCGGCGCTGCGCGGCTTGTAGGCCGCGAGGTCCGCCAGGGTCATGGCCGAGGGCCGCTCGCCCTCGTGCAGCTTGGCGACGATCGCCTCGGCCAGTGGGCCTTCATAGAGCGCCGACGGACCCTCGGCGGCCAGGCGGCGCACGGTGGCGGCGTAGGCCGGGTTCTTCAGCGTCTCGCCGGCCTGGTAGCGCTGGCCGTCGGGCTTGGTGAAATAGGCGGTGGCGTCGGGCGTCTTGCCCTGGGGCGAACGGCCGTTGATCATCGAGGCCAGGCGCGGGCTGACCGTGAAGCCCTGGTCGGCCAGCTTTTCGGCGTCGAGGAACAGGCGGTCCCAGGCGATGGCGCCGTGCTCCTTCTGGGCCTGGGCCAGCATGCCGACCGCGCCCGGCACGCCGGTCGAGCGCCCCGACAGCACCGCCGAGATGAACGGCACGGGCTTGCCGTCGTCGCCCAGGAACAGGGCCGGCGTCGCGGCCGCCGGCGCGGTCTCGCGGCCGTCATAGGCCGTCACCTTGCCGGTCTTGGCGTCGTAGACCACCAGGAACGAGCCGCCGCCCAGGCCTGAGCTCTGCGGCTCGACCAGGCCCAGCACCGCCTGCACGGCCACCGCCGCGTCGACGGCCGAGCCGCCTTCGCGCAGCACCCTAAGGCCCGCCTCGGTGGCCAGCGGATTGGCCGTGGCGACCATGCCGCGCGGGCTGTAGGCCGCAGCGGCGCCAACCGTGCTCGGAGCCGTGACCGCGGCCGGCCTGTCCTTGGCCACCGCCGCCGGCGTCGCGCAGCCGGCGATCCCTCCGCAAGCGGTCAGGACGGCGAGGGCGGCGAGAACGGGCAGGCGCATGGGCGGATCCTCGGAACGGAGCGCGGAACAGGTCCTGGCGAGCGGCTTCAAAGCCGACTCCCGGGACGGAGATTCGACGAACCATGCCCCCGCCGCCGCCAGCGCGCTCGCAAAAAACACCGCCTGGCATGCCTGCGACATCTTTTCCGGCCGTTGAAACCGTTACAGCACAAGGAGTCGCCCACTTATCCACCGGACTCGGCGACTTTTTTCGACAAGACGCTTGCACACCCCCGGGGTCCGGGCTATTTCCCCCGCCTCGCCGCAAGGCAGTGCGCGCCCGTAGCTCAGCTGGATAGAGCATCAGACTACGAATCTGAGGGTCGGACGTTCGAATCGTTCCGGGCGCGCCATTTTCCCAAAATGACAAAACCGCCGGCTTCCCAGGCGCGCCGTCGTCCGCGCTAACGGCCGGCCAGAGCCGACTCCAGGCACTTGACGATGCTGTCGCCGCTGAAGGGTTTCTTCAGGAAGCAGGCGGCGCCGAGGGCCAGGCCCCGGGCGCGGGCGCGGGCGTCGTCGAAGGCGGTGATCAGGATCACGGGGGTGGCCAGGCCGCGTTCGCCCAGGGCCAGTTGCAGGTCGAAGCCGGAGAGGCCGGGCATCTGGACGTCGCTGATCAGGCAGTCGGCGCCGGACGAGACCTCGGAGGCCAGGAAGGCGGCGGCCGAGGCGAAGGTGGCGACGCGGTGGCCCAGCGAGCGGATCAGGGCTTCCAGGGAAGCCCGGACGGCTTCGTCGTCGTCGACCACGGCAATCAACGGGGCTTGCGACACCTACTCGTCCCTTCCGGCTCGTCCCTTCCGGTCCCGCCGGGAGCGCGCGGACTGGCGGCGGGCGGCGGGTGGGATCTATCTGCCCCAGACCGGCCGGCGGCGGAATCATACTCGGGTGTATGGCGTCATGTCGCAGGGGCGACGCCGAGCAGTTCGGCCATGCGCACGAACTCCAGCATCGAGCGCGCCTCCATCTTCCGCATGGCCGAGCCGCGGTGGATCTTCACCGTGATCTCGGAGAGCCCGATCTCGAAGGCGATCTGCTTGTTCATCAGGCCGGCGGCGACCAGGGCCATGACCTGGCGCTCGCGGGCGGTGAGGGTGTCGTAGCGGCGGCGGGCCTCGTCGAGCCCCGAGCGTTCGGCGCGCTGGGCCTGGTCGCGGCCGATGGCGGCGGTCACCGCGTCGAGCATGTCCTGGTCGCGGAAGGGCTTGGCCAGGAAGTCGACGGCGCCGGCCTTCATGCCGCGCACGGTCATCGGGATGTCGCCGTGGCCGGTCATCAGCACCACCGGCATGCGGATGTCGGCGGCGTTGAGCTGGGCCTGGAAGTCGAGGCCGCTGACGCCGGGGAGCCGTACGTCCAAGACGAGGCAGCCCGCGTCGTGCGCATGTCCGGAGCGAAAGAAGTCCTGGGCGTTGCCGAACAGGCGCGTCTCCAGCCCGACCGAGCGGAACAGGCTGTCCAGGGCTTCGCGTATGGCCCCGTCGTCGTCGACAATGTGCACCGTCGGAACCGACATGAGGGCGATAGCTGGACCAACCACTGCGCGCCGTCAATAAAGGGGCGCAACCTTCGGTGATCTCGATGCGCGACCACCCCGACGTCTTGAACGTTTCGACCGAATCCCTGCTCGGCCTGCTGGACACGGCCCGCGAGCCGATCCTGGTGCGCGACCTGGAGGGGCGGATCCTGTTCTGGAACCAGGGGTGCGAGGCGCTGTACGGCCACAGCCGCGAGGCTGCCCGCCACGCCCATGCGCCGCGGTTGCTGGAGACGGTGTTCCCGGCCCCGCTGGAGGAGATCAACGCCCGCCTGCTGGCGCAGGGCGCCTGGCGGGGCGAGGTCACCCGGCGGCTGGCCGACGGTCGCCAGGGGGTGATCGACCTGCGCTGGTCGCTGCGCCGCGACGCCTCGGGCGCGCCGGCCGAAATCCTGGAGACCGGCCGCGACGTCACCGAGGCGCGCAAGGCCGAGGAGGCCCTGCGGCGCAGCGAATACCGCTTCCGCAACGTCTTCCACGCCATGAGCGTGTCGTTCTGGGAGCTGGATTTCTCGGCCCTGGCGGGGATGTTCGGCGCCCTGCGCGCCAAGGGCGTGACCAGCCTGCGGGCCCACATCGCCGAGAACCCGCGCTTCGTGCGGCAGATGATGGAGGCCAGCCAGGTCGTCGACGTCAACGAGAAGTCGCTGCAGCTGTTCGAGGCCACGCGCGAGCAGCTGCTGGGTCCGGTCGACCGCTTCTGGCCGCCGTGCAGCGAGCACGTCTTCGCCGCCAGCGTGATCGCCGCCCTGGAGAAGAAGCCGCACTACGAAAGCGAGGCGCGGTTCCGCACCTATGACGGCCGCGAGTTCGACGGCCTGTTCACCTGCTGCTATCCGCGCGAATACCTGCCGCAGGGGGCGACCCTGGTCGGGGTCATCGACATCACCGACCGCCTGCGCGCCCAGGAGGACCTGCAAAGGGTGCAGGCCGAGTTGGCCCATGCGGCGCGGATCTCGACCCTGGGCGAGCTGACCGCCTCGATCGCCCATGAGGTCAACCAGCCGCTGTCGGCCATCGTCACCAACGGCGAGGCGGGGCTGCGCTGGCTGAAGCGCGAGACGCCGGACCTGGAGGAGGTGCGCCGGGCCTTCGACCGGATGATCGGCGAGGCCAACCGCGCCTCGGGCGTGATCGGCCGCATCCGCACCATGGCCGTCAAAGGCGAGCCGGAGACGACGCGGCTGGCGCTCGGCGCGCTGGTCGAGGACGCCGTGCTGCTGGTGCGGCGCGAGCTGACGGCCAATGGGGTGGCCCTGCGCGCGCAGGTTCCCGCTGACCTGCCGGAGGTGGACGGCGACCGGGTTCAGCTGCAGCAGGTGCTGGTCAACCTGATGGTCAACGCCGTGCAGGCGATGGCCGAGGGCTTGGAGGACGAGGCGGAGCGCGTGCTGACCGTGCGTGGTGCTGTGGAGGGGCAAGGGGAAGGGCAGGCGGTGGTGCTGTCGGTGGCCGACAGCGGGCCGGGCGTGGCGAGCGCCTGCCGCAGCTGTTCAACGCCTTCTACACCACCAAGTCCGGCGGGATGGGCATGGGGCTGTCGATCTGCAAGACCATCGCCGAGGCTCATGGCGGGACGATCGTCGTGACGTCGGAGCCGGGGGAGGGCGCGCGGTTCGATCTTCGACTGCCCCTGGCGGCCGCGTCGCAAGAGGTCGATTGATGAATTTTTCTCATCGAGCCGTGAAAAGCTGAGCGGCTAATTTTACGATCGCGCGCGCGCTAGATTGGCTCCGCAAGATCCCTCGCGGGTCTTCCTCCCCCAAAAAAGCCAATCGGAATATCCTGCACATGGCCATCAAAGCCTATGGCGCCTTCGCCGCCGACAAGCCGTTGGAAGCGATGGACATCACCCGCCGCGCCGTCGGCGCGCACGACGTCCAGATCGAGATCGCCTATTGCGGCGTCTGCCACTCCGACCTGCACACCGTGCGTTCGGAATGGGCCGGCACCCTGTTCCCCTGCGTGCCCGGCCACGAGATCGTCGGCCGCGTCTCGGCCGTCGGCGGTTCGGTCAGCCGCTTCAAGGAAGGCGACGTGGTCGGCGTCGGCTGCATGGTCGACAGCTGCAAGCACTGCCACTCGTGCGACGACGGCCTGGAGCAGTTCTGCGAGAACGGCTTCGTCGGCACCTATAACGGCCCGACCGAAGACGCCCCCGGCCACACCCTGGGCGGCTACTCGCAGCAGATCGTCGTCAACGACGGCTTCGTGCTGAAGATCAGCCACCCCGAGGAGCAGCTGGCCGCCGTGGCCCCGCTGCTGTGCGCCGGCATCACCACCTGGTCGCCGCTGCGCCACTGGAACGTCGGCCCGGGGAAGAAGGTCGGTATCGTCGGCATCGGCGGCCTGGGCCACATGGGCGTCAAGCTGGCCCACGCCCTGGGCGCGCACGTGGTGGCCTTCACCACTTCGGAAGCCAAGCGCCAGGACGCCCTGGACCTGGGCGCCAACGAGGTCGTGGTGTCGCGCAACGCCGATGAGATGGCCGCCCACGCCAACTCGTTCGACTTCATCCTCAACACCGTCTCGGTCAGCCACAGCCTCGACGCCTTCACCGCCCTGCTGAAGCGCGACGGCACCCTGTGCCTGGTCGGCGTGCCGGAACATGCTCACCCGAGCCCGGACGTCGCCGCCCTGATCTTCAAGCGCCGTTCGATCGCCGGTTCGCTGATCGGCGGCATCGCCGAGACCCAGGAGATGCTCGATTTCTGCGCCGAGCACGGCATCGTCTCCGACATCGAGATGATCAAGATCCAGGAGATCGAGACCGCCTACGAGCGCATGCAGAAGAGCGACGTGAAGTACCGCTTCGTGATCGACAGCGCCTCGCTGGCCGAGGGCTGACGGGCGGGGTCCGCGCGGCGTCGAAAGCCGCGCGGACCCACCTCGCAAGGTAGCGATCCCATACCTGGGTATGACCCCGCCAAACCCAGGGACTGCGACGATAAGCGCGGGTGCGATGGCGACGTGCGTCGCGCTCGCAGAACAATGATCCTCGAAAACGAAGGGGCCCGTCGGGGCGCCCGCAGTCAGGGATCGAAACCATGTCCTTCCTCGCCCCGTCATCCTTCTCCGACGCCGCCCCCTCCACCGGCCTGATGGCCGCGCGGGAACTGGCCGGCGAGCCCCGCGGCTTCGCCGACCTGCGCGAGGTGCTCGGCGCCCTGGAACGGTCGCTGGAGCGTTCGGCCGAACCCGAGGCCGCCACGGCCCGGGCCCTGATCGCCAAGGCCTCGGCCCTTGTCGTCGGCGTTGGCGTCGTCGGCGTTGCCGCGCCGCAGGTCGCGCCGGCCGTGCAGGGCGGCCTGGCCCCCTGGCAGGCGCGCAAGCTGCGCAAGCACATCGACGAGGGCCTGGAGGGCGATCTCAGCACGGCGGCTCTGGGCGGCCTGGTGGCGCTCAGCCCCAGCTATTTCGGCCGCGCCTTCAAGGTCACCTTCGGCCAGACGCCGCATGCCTATGTCACCCGCCGGCGGCTGGAGGCGGCCCAGTACATGATGCTGACCACCCGCGAGCCGCTGAGCCAGATCGCCTATCTGTGCGGCTTCGCCGACCAGTCGCACCTGTGCCGGCTGTTCCGCCGCGCCATGGGCGCCGCGCCCCAGGCCTGGCGCCGGGCTCACCGCCTGGCGGCTTGAGCGGCGTGTGGCCCTCGTCCTTCGACAGGCTCAGGATGAGGACCAAGGCCCGGGCTGTGCAGTAGAAACCTCATCCTGAGCCTGTCGAAGGACGAGGTTTCGTTCCGCGCGCCCGTCTCCACTACGCGACCGTTCCGGCCACACGTCGCGCGCGAGCCGCCGATCCGCGCGACACCTCTCCCGGGAGACTTCCAGGAGAGACGGCCATGGCGAAGTGGTTGAAGAGCGGTGCGGACGCGGGCGTTGTGGCGGCGGCGGACCGTGCGGTGCGCGAGACGGTGGAGGGGATCCTCGCCGACGTGGCGGCGCGGGGCGATGCGGCGGTG
>PJTT01000150.1_pt1 | contig 112650 bp, 114 predicted proteins | sample 1512261 | NCBI WGS metagenome assembly PJTT01 (sample SAMN08177685, study PRJNA422409) | Soil metagenome, whole genome shotgun sequencing project. | isolation source: Soil (2) enriched on wood chips | place: USA: Madison | collected 2015-01-15 | reverse complement strand
CTATTACGGCCTCTTCCGGTTCTTCATCGTCCGCTTTGACCTCAAGACCCCGGGCCGCGAGCCGGAGGAGGAAGCCGCGCTGCTCAACGCCGCCCCGGCCCCCAGCGCCGGCGGCCGCGGGGCTGACTTTGTCATCGCCCTGGGCGGCTCTTCCAACCTCGTCAGCGTCGACGCCTGCACCACCCGCCTGCGCCTGATCGTCGTCGACCAGAAGGCTGTCGACGAGGCTCGCCTCAAGGCCCTGGGCGCGCGGGGGATCGTCAAACCCTCCGACAAGGCCTTGCAGGTGGTGCTGGGCCCCATCGCCGACACCGTCGCCGGCGAGATCCGCCAGGCCGCCGGCGCGGGCGCCGTACAGGCTCAGGCCGTCGTGGCCGTGGCTTCGGCCAAGGCCGCTGACCCGGCCACGGCCCAGGCCCTGCTGCCCGGCCTTGGCGGCGCGGCCAACATCGCCGCCGTCAGCGCCTGCTCCAGCCGTCTGCGGCTCGAACTGGCCGATCCGTCCAAGCTGGACGAGGCGGCGCTCAAGGCCGCCGGCGTCCGCGCGCTCGTGCGGCTCGACGGACCGGTGGTGCACCTGGTGCTCGGACCCAAGGCCGAGGCCGTGGCCAAGGCGCTGCAAGAGGCGGTGGCCGTCTAGGGCGCATTTCCTTCCACCGCCTTCCTGGGCCTTGTGCCCAGGATCCATGCCGCCCCCTGCTCAGACCTTTCGAGCGCGGCCGCTGTCTGAGCAGCCGCCGGCATGGGCCCTCGCCACAAGGGCGAGGGAGGCGGGAAGATAGGAGCGAGGGGGCGGCAGAAGGGAAGGGGCGGGGGCAGTGATCCTTCCGCCCCATCCCTGGCCAAGACTCGACGACTCGCGTCATGCGGGGCCGCGCTCGCGGGGCGCGGGCGCCTTTTCGTGGGCGCCGGGCGCAAGTTGCGCGCGCGGAGGTCGGTAGATTACGCGCGGAGCTTGCGTGCGCCCGGGGTGTTGGGCGCGAATGGTCGCAAAAAAGGCATTAAATTGGTATTATGCCTGGCCCCGTCCAATAAGGACAAAATTTCACTAATCAACTGACTTCATTCGCATTTGTTGCCGATCGCCGATATGCGGCGCGGCTTAGCCCGACAAATTGGGCGCCTAACCGGCAATCTCTGCCGAAATACAAGCAATAGAACGGGTTGTCGGCTTTGACGGGTATCGCGTCGGCCCCTAGGTTGCCGGTGAGCAGCGAAAAAAGGTCTTTAAATGGTCTGCTCAAAAACAACGCCGCGGGGGAGCGGCGTTCACAGGGCGCGCGCGCCGCGCCAGCTTGAGGGGATAACAGGATGATCGGTCACAAGCTTACGAGTTTCAGGCCCGCCGCCCAGCGCAAGGCCTTCGCCCTGGCCCTGCTGGCGGGCGTCAGCTTCGCCGGCGTCGCCGCGGCGCAAGACGCCGCGCCCAGCGAGGCCGTCGACGAGGTGGTGGTCACCGCCTTCCGCAAGAGCCTGGCCACGGCGCTCGACACCAAGCGCAACGACGTGCGCGTCTCGGACGGCATCTCGGCCGAGGACATCGGCAAGTTCCCGTCGGAAAACATCGCTGAAGCCATCCAGCGCATTCCGGGCGTGCAGATCTCCAACATCAACGGCCGCGGCTCGACGATCAGCATCCGGGGCCTGGGTCCGCAGTACGCCCTGACCACGGTCAACGGCCAGGCCTTCAAGAGCTCGAACTTCACCGACGGCTTCCGCTACGACGTCATCCAGACCGAGCTGGCCTCGGGCATCCAGGTCTACAAGTCGCCGACCGCCGACATGGACGCGGGCGGCCTGGCCGGCACCGTCAACATCGACACCGTGCACCCCTTCAACGTGAAGGGCCGCCAGCTGATCTTCGCCGGCAAGCTGCAGCAGCAGGAGCTGATCGGCGGCGACCCGACCGCCAAGTTCGGCGCGACCTATGTCGACCACTTCCTCGACGGCAAGCTGGGCGTCTTCCTCGGCGCCGGCTACCAGGAGCTGAAGGACCGCGGCGACTATCTGTGGATGGACCGCTGGACCGTGAGCAACGGCGTCTACACGCCGGCCCGCCTGCGCTATCGCCGCATCGACCGCGAGACCAAGCGCAGCATGGTCAACGGCGCGATCCAGTTCAAGCCGACCGACGACCTGCAGATCGACGCCATCGCCACCTACGCCAAGGACGAGACGACGCAGGAACTGCACCAGCAGGTCTTCCTGTTCACCACGCCCTCGGCCTCGAACGTGGTGACCCTGGCGACGGCGAACAACACCGCCACCAAGGTGCAGATCAACAACTTCCGCCTCGAGAACAACCACCAGCACGAGGACCGTCCGCAGTCGACCGGCGCCTTCACCACCAAGGTGCGCTGGACCGGCATCGAGAACTGGGACTTCAGCGGCGTCGGCCACTATTCGCGCGGCCACGCCCTGTTCAACGAAGAGGCGGCGATCCTCGGGGTCAACATCTCGAGCGCCACGCTCGACATCAGCAACCCGAAGAACATCGTGTTCTCGACGGCGACGGCGCTGGACGACACCGCCCAGTACAACACCTCGACGCTGATCCGGAACACCTACCCGAACGGCGCCTACCGGACGATCGACTCCTACGAGAACGCCGGCCAGTTCGACGCCAAGCGCTACGTGAACTTCAGCATCCTCGACTCCGTGCAGTTCGGCGCGAAGATCCGCCAGGAAGTGCTCAAGCGCTACGTCGTGCGCCGCGACGGCCAGAACACCATCCCGGCCTCGTACTCGCCGACCATGGCCGGCTCGGGCATCCTGGTGACCAACTTCCTGGACGGCGACATGACCCTGCCGGGCAGCTGGGTCTCGCCGAACCTCGACGCCTATCGCGCCGCCCTCAAGGCCCAGGGCGTGACCGTCTACGAAGCCTTCGACCCGGCCGGCTCGTTCCGCGTCGAGCGTGACCTCGGTTCGCTCTACGCCATGGCCAACCTGAAGGGCGAAGTGCTGTCGCGCACCTTCCGCGGCAACATCGGCGTGCGTCGCGAAAGCACCGACCAGACCGTCAACGGCTATGTCGGCGGCGCGGCCAACCCGCTGAACACCGAAGTCAAGCTGGTGGCCGGCACCTACACGACCAAGAAGTCGTACGACAACGTCCTGCCGTCGGCGAACTTCAGCTTCGACATCACCGACAACCTGCTGCTGCGCGTCGCCGCGGCCAAGGTGCTGGTGCGTCCGATCATCGACTCCAACAACCAGCTGGCCACCACCATGACCAGCACCACCGACACCACCGGCCACAAGGTCTACACGATCTCGATCGGCCAGGGTTCGCTGGATCCGATGACCGCCAACCAGCTGGATGTCAGCCTGGAGTGGTACTACGGCTCGGGCAACGGCCTGTCGGCGGGCTTCTTCTCGAAGAAGGTCAAGAACGGCGTCTACACCTCGACCATGTGCCCGACCGCATACGAAGGCACCTCGCTGTCGACCGACAGCAGCGGCGTCTGCGTCTCGGCCGCCGGCGACACCTACACCATCACCCAGAGCTTCAACGACGCGCGCACCGTCGACATCCACGGCTACGAGCTGAACTGGCAACAGTCGCTCGACGCCTGGCTGCCGATCGCGGGCTTCGGCCTGATCGCCAACTACACCCACGTCAATCCGGCGACCTCGGTGACCGGCTTCAAGCTGGCCAACCTGTCGGAGCACACCGCCAACGGCACGATCTACTGGGAAAACCAGACGTTCAGCGCGCGCCTGTCGGCCAACTACCGCAGCGCCTACGACCAGACCTCGGTCGAGAGCTTCTTCTCCGGTCCTCTGGGCCACACCGTCGATGCCCGCACCCAGTTCGACCTGAACCTGGGCTACAACATCAACGAGAAGCTCAGCCTGTCGTTCGCGGCGATGAACATCAACAACGCCCAGGAGAAGGCCTATCTCGGCAACGAGAGCCGCTGGCAGATGACCTCGGTCACCGGCCCCAGCTACTACCTGTCGTTCCAGTACAAGATGTAACCCCGTATCTCCTCCCCGGAGACGCCGTTCCGTGCGGCGCAACTGCTGGTCGCCGCCTGACTCCTGGGCGGCGACCAGATTTTCGTTTTGGAGCAAGAGCCAACGATGCCGTCCATCCCCTCGCGTCGCCAGACCCTGAAGCAGGCCCTGGCCCTGATGGCCGTCTCCACCGCGCCGTCGCTGGCCCAGGCGGCAGGCAAGGCGGCGGGAGAGCCGGGCGGCGTGGCGGCGGCGCGGGCGGTGCTGGCGCGGCGGTTCGGACCCAAGGCGGCCGGGATCCAGCTGGCCCTGACGGCCTCCAAGGGCGGAAAGCCCGGCTACGTGGTGAAGGCGGCCGGCGGCAAGGCGGCGATCAGCGGCGACACGCCGGTGGCCCTGGCTCGCGGCGCCTATGCCTATCTCAAAGACAACGGCGCGGCCTCGGTGAGCTGGGAAGGCGACCGCGTCGCCCTGCCGGCCCGCCTGCCCGACGCCGACACCGGCCGGGTGGAAAGCCCCTTCGCCCACCGCGCCTATCTCAACACCTGCACCTATGGCTACACCACGCCCTGGTGGGGCTGGGACCGCTGGAGCCGCGAGATCGACTGGATGGCGGTCCACGGCGTCGACATGCCGCTGGCCATGGAGGGCCAGGAATATGTCTGGCGGGCCCTGTGGCGCGAGTTCGGGCTGAGCGAGGCCGAGCTGGCCGAGTATTTCTCCGGGGCGGCGTTCACGCCCTGGCACCGGATGGGCAATATCGAGGGCTACGCCGCGCCCCTGCCGACCGCCTGGATCGACAAGAAGAAGGACCTGCAGGTCAAGATCCTGTCGCGGATGCGCGGCCTTGGCATGACGCCGATCCTGCCGGCCTTCGGCGGCTACGTGCCCAAGGCCTTCGCCAAGAAGAACCCCAAGGCCAAGATCTACCGCATGCGGCCGTGGGAGGGCTTCCACGAGACCTACTGGCTCGATCCCGCCGACCCGCTGTTCGCCAGGATCGCCGGCCGGTTCCTGGCGCTCTACACGGAAACCTATGGCGCGGGGACCTACTACCTCGCCGACTCCTTCAACGAGATGCTGCCGCCGATCAACGCCGACGGCGCCGACGCGCGCGACGCGGCCTATGGCGACGGCACGGCCAATACCTCGGCGACCAAGACCAAGGTCGAGGTCGATCCGGCCCTGAAGGCCGAGCGCCTGGCCGCCTACGGCAAGGCGATCTACGACTCCATCCGCCAGGCCCGGCCGGACGCGGTGTGGGTGATGCAGGGCTGGTTGTTCGGGGCCGACAGCCACTTCTGGGATCCGGCCGCGATCAGCGCCTATCTCAGCCGCGTGCCGGACGAGAAGCTGATGATCCTCGACATCGGCAACGACCGCTATCCCGACGTCTGGAAGAACGCCAAGGCCTTCGGCGGCAAGCCGTGGATCTACGGCTACGTCCATAACTACGGCGGCAGCAACCCGGTCTATGGCGACCTCGATTATTATCGCCGCGACATCGCCGCCGTGGCGGCCAGTTCCGAGACCGGCAAGCTGTCGGGCTTTGGCATGTTCCCCGAGGGCCTGCACAACAACTCGATCGTCTACGAGGCGGTCTACGACCTGGCCTGGAACGGCGGCGGGGCCTCGACGGGCGCCTGGCTGTCGAGCCGGTCGAAGGCCCGCTACGGCAAGACCTCGCCGCAGCTGGACGCGGCCATGGACCTGCTGGTCCAGGGCGCCTATTCGACCCGCTACTGGTCCTCGCGCTGGTGGAAGAGCAAGGCCGGGGCCTATCTCTTCTTCAAGCGGCCGACGGCGACCATCGGCGAGTTCCCCGGCCATCCGGGCGATCGGGTCAAGCTCGATCAGGCCGTGCGGGCGCTGAGCGCCCTGGCGCCGGGCTACGCCAAGGAAAAGCTGTTCGTGCTCGATCTGGTCGACGCCGCCCGGCAGTTGGCCAGCCTGGAGATCGACGTGCAGCTGCAGGCCGCCGTGGCCGCCTATCGCAAGGGCGACGCGGCCGCCGGCGACGCCGCCCGCCGCAAGGTCGAGGACCTCGCCCTGGACGTCGACGCCCTGCTGGGCGTGCAGCCCGAGACCCTGGCCACCTGGATCGACGACGCCCGCGCCTATGGCGACACGCCCGCCGACAAGGCGACCTATGTGAGCAACGCCAAGGCGCAGGTGACGGTGTGGGGCGGGGAGGGCAACCTCAACGACTACGCCTCCAAGGCCTGGCAGGGGCTCTATGCCGACTTCTACCTGCCGCGCTGGGGCCGCTTCCTCGACGCCCTGAAGGCGGCCGGGACCGGGTCCTTCGACGAGGCGGCCGTGGTCAAGGACGGGATCGCCTGGGAAAAGGCCTGGGTGGCCGCCGACGTCGCCTATAGCCGAGCGCCGCCGGCCGATCCGGTCGCCGGGGTCAAGGCGCTGATCGCGCGCATCGACCGGGCCTAGCGAGCCGAACCACTTTGGCTTTCGACGTCCACATTCAACCGTTCAATCCCCGCGAAGGCGGGGACCCAAGCTGACTTTCAGGATTACGCGCGTTCCCGGGCAGGCCCGCCTGCTCAGCTTGGATCCCCGCCTTCGCGGGGAGACACGGTGCGGGGAGGCGAGCTCCGGAATGTCGAATGGCTCGAGGATCAGACCATGAGCACCAAGCCCGCCCCCCGCTTCCTGTCGCTGGACGTGTTCCGCGGCCTGACGGTCTGCCTGATGATCGTGGTCAATACCGCCGGTCCCGGCGCCAAGGCCTTCACCCAGCTGGTGCACGCCAAGTGGTTCGGCTTCACGGCCGCCGACGCGGTGTTTCCCTCGTTCCTGTTCGCCGTCGGCTGCTCGATGGCCTTCGCCTTCTCGCGGCCGATCCCGCTGCCGGCTTTCAGCGCCAAGGTGCTCAAGCGCACGGCGCTGATCTTCCTGCTCGGGTTCCTGATGTACTGGTTCCCGTTCGTGCATCACGTGGACGGGCACTGGGCGCTGGCGCCGTTCTCCCAGACCCGGGTGATGGGCGTGATGCAGCGGATCGCCCTGTGCTACCTGATCGCCGCCTTCGCCGCGCGGTTCCTGTCGCCACGCTGGATCCTGGCGCTGTGCGCGGGCCTGCTGCTGGGCTACTGGGCGATCCTGCTGGGCTTCGGCGACGGCGATCCCTATTCCAAGCTCGGCAACGCCGGCACCAAGCTCGACCTGCTGGTGGTGGGCCGCGACCACCTCTATCGCAAGGATGGCGGCTTCGATCCCGAGGGGCTGCTGGGCACCCTGCCGTCGGCGGTCAACGTGCTGGCCGGCTACCTGGCCGCCCGCGCCCTGCGCCAGGCGACCGACACCCGCAAGACCCTGGTCCGCATGGCCGGTATCGGCGGCGTGCTGATCCTGGCGGCCCTGGCCTGGAACCCCTGGTTCCCGATCGCCAAGAAGCTGTGGACCGGCCCCTTCGTGCTGCTGACCGTCGGTATCGACCTCCTGCTGCTGGCCGCCCTGACGGCCGTGCTGGAAGGCCGCGAGCCCAACGCCGCCACCCGCTTCTTCCAGGTGTTCGGCCTCAATCCGCTGGTGATCTACCTGTTCTCGGAGCTGTTCGTGGTCACCCTGAACCAGTTCGCGATCGGGGGCGTCGGTCCCTACGAGTGGGTGGGCGTGCATGTGTTCCAGGCGGTCGCGCCGGGGCCGGTGGGCTCTCTGCTGTGCGCCGTGGCCTACATGCTGGTGTGCTGGCTGCTGGGCTGGGTGATGTACCGCAAGAATTGGGTGGTGAAGCTGTAGGGGCGACTCCCTCTCCCTTTCTTCCCGTCATTCCCGCCCTTGTGGCGGGAAGCCCTGGTTCCGCTGACACGTGGGGCGCAAGCTGCGTGCTCAGCACGCAGCCTCAACGGCCCTTGCGGCTGACAGAGGGTTTCCCGCCACAAGGGCGGGAATGACGGGAGTTTTGGAAGGGTGGTTCGCACCAGTCCTTACATCGCCCCCGCCGCGGCCCCTTCGGCATAGCCCCTCAGGCGCGCGGCGATGACCTCGCCCACCGCTTCCGCCGCGGGGCGCTGGGGGAAGTGGGTGCGCCAGACGATGCGGACGGTGCGGCTGGTCAGGGCCGACAGCGGCCGCAGCACGATGCCGGCGTCCTGCGCCGCGCCCGAGGCCAGGCCCGGGATCAGGGTGGTGCCGTAGCCGGCGGCGACCATGTTCAGCAGGGTGGAAAGGCTGGAGGCGCGCAGGGCCGTGCTCAGCGCGGTGCTGGACTTGCCGCAGGCCTCCAGCGCCTGGTCGCGCAGGCAGTGGCCGTCGGCCAGGACGAGGATGTCGCGCGCCAGGTCGGTTTCGGCGATGACCTCTTGGCCGGCCAGCGGATGGTCCGGCGGCAGGGCGGCCAGGAACGGCTCGGCGAACAGGGCGCGGCCGTCGAGGTCGGGCGCGGCCTCGTCGGTGGCCAGCAGGACGGCGTCCAGTTCGTGAGTGCGCAGACGCTCCAGCAGGGCGGCGGTCTGGTCCTCCCAGGGCTCGATCTCGAGATGGGGCAGGGCCTCGCGCAGCGGTGCGAAGATCAGCGGCAGCAGGTAGGGGGCCAGGGTCGGGATGATCCCCAGGCGGAAGCGGCCGGCCAGCGGGTCGCGCAGGTTCCGGGCCGTTGCCAGCACTGCCTCGCCGGCCGTCACCGCCGCCCGGGCGTGGTCGAGCAGTTCGCGGCAGGCGGCGGTCGGGGCGGCCGTTTTGCTGGTGCGCTCGAAGAGGGTGACCCCCAGCAGTTCCTCCAGCTTGCGGATCTGCACCGACAGGGTGGGCTGGCTGACGCCGCAGGCGCGGGCGGCGCGGCCGAAGTGCTCGTGCTCGGCCACGGCCAGCAGGTAGCGCAGGTCTCGCAGGTTCATGGTTCCTCCCGATAGGGGAAGCCTATCGCAACCATTGGATCTTGGCGCTTCTATTCAATCTGAGTTTGCGTGAAGGTCCTTCGCGGCGGCGCCCTCGGGCGTCGCCGGAATTAGGGCGCGGGACAGGTCGCGACGCCGTCAAAGAGCGCGATCGTCCCTCCGCCCCGGGAGGACGCCTTCGATGCCTCACGCCGTGGACGCCGTCCTGCAGGACGCGCTGCGCCGGGCGGGACTGCCGAGCCGTGGCCCGGCGCCCCGACTCCTGGCGCTGCTGCGCGCCTCCGAGGAGACCCACCTGACCCTGCCCGAGGTCGCCGACCTGGCCGCCGAGGCAGGGCTGTCGATCCCACTCGGCGAACTGGCCCGCCAGATGGAGGCCTTCGCCGACCACGGCCTGGTCTCGCGCCTGCCGACCACCGGTCCCGAGCCGGTGTTCGACACCCAGCCCGAACCGCATTTCCACATGGTCTATGAGGAGACGGCGCGGATCGTCGACCTGCATGTCTCGGAGGAGACCTTGCTGGCCATGCTGCGCGACGCCCTGGCCCGGCGGCCGGGCGGGGTGGAGGTGATGGTGGTGCTGCGCAAGCCTCCGGAGAGTTAAGGCCAATCGCCATTCAGGCTCGGTGCGTGGTCCTCGTCCTTCGACAAGCTCAGGATGAGGACCATCCACAGGCTTGGGCAGAAGAGAAACCTCATCCTGGGCCTGTCGAAGGACGAGGTTTTCGTCTCAGACGCCGAATATCGATCCGCCCTAGGCGTCAGCTGACTTCGGTGGGCGCCAGGGCGATGTCGACCATGATCTCGCCCGAGATGTCCTCCAGCGCCGCCTGCACGGTCGACACCGACAGGCCGGCGGGCAGGCGCAGCCGGGCCTCCATGTGGAACAGCGGCGCGCCCGAATGCGGCTCGACGCTGAGCCGCGTGCCGAAGGTCTCGATATTGGCCGAAAGGCCGCTCAGCACGCCCGTCACCTGGTGGACGATGCCCGGCTGGTCCTGGCCGACCAGGGCCAATTGGATCGCCTCGCCTGCGCTCTCGGCGACCTCTATGGCGGGAGCGATCCGCACCTCCAGGCCTTGAGCGTCCACCGCGCCGACGGCGGCGCGCAGGGCGTCGATCCCGGCCTCGTCCAATTCGACCAGCACCGAGCCGACATAGAGCCCGCCCAGCCGGCTGAGATGGCTCTCCAGCCAGTTGCCGCCGGCCGACAGCACCGCCTGGGCCAGCGCCTGGGTGAGGCCCGGCCGGTCGCTGCCGACGACGCTCAAGATCAGCCTGGCCATGGGTGTCCTTCTCCTCGGGAACGCTCGGCGCGAGCCAGCCACGGGCCGGCCCGGCCGTCAATGCGCGCGGCTACCCGCGCAGCATACGATCCACTCGCCCGGCCAGGTCGGCGACGGCGAAGGGCTTGGTCAGCACTTCCATGCCGGGCTGGATATGGCCGTGGTTGAGGACCGCGTTCTCAGCGTAGCCGGTAATGAACATCACCTTCAGGTCGGGCCGCAGGGCGCGGGCGGCGTCGGCCACCTGGCGGCCATTCAGCCCGCCGGGCAGGCCGACGTCGGTGATCAGAAGGTCGATGCGGGCGTCGGTCTGCAGCAGGCGCAGGCCGGCCGGACCGTCGGCGGCCTCGATGCAGGCGTAGCCCAGCTCCTGCAGCGCATCGACGATCAGCATCCGCACCGTGGGCTCGTCGTCGACCACCAGCACGGTTTCGCCAGCGGCGGCGGGCGCGGGCAGGGCGGCGGCGACGTCGCTCTCGTCGCTCTCTTCCTTGCCGAAGTGGCGCGGCAGGTAGATGCAGACCATCGTGCCCTGGCCCAGTTCGGAATAGATCCGCACGTGGCCGTGCGACTGGCGGGCGAAGCCGTAGACCATCGACAGGCCAAGGCCGGTGCCCTCGCCGATCGGCTTGGTGGTGAAGAACGGGTCGAACACTCGCTCCTGGACCGCCTTGTCCATGCCCACGCCCGTGTCGCTGACGCAGATGCAGACATATTGGCCCGGCTCCATGCCGCGCTCGTCGGCCGAGCGGCGGTCGAGCCACTTGTTGCCGGTCTCGATGGTGATGCGGCCGCCGTCGGGCATGGCGTCGCGGGCGTTGATGCAGAGGTTGAGGAGGGCGTTCTCCAGCTGGTTGGCGTCGACCAGGGTGGGCCACAGGCCGCCGGCCGCGACGGTCTCGACCTTGATCGCCGGCCCCACGGTGCGGCGCACCAGCTCGACGAACTCGGCCATCAGCCGGTTGATGACGATCGGCTTGGGCGACAGGGTCTGGCGGCGCGAGAAGGCCAGCAGGCGGTGGGTGAGGGCGGCGGCCCGCCGCGCCGCGCCCTGGCCGGCGGCCACGTAGCGGTCGACATCGACCATGCGGCCCTGCGACAGGCGCGTGCCGATCATCTCGAACGAGCCGGAGATGCCCGACAGCAGGTTGTTGAAGTCGTGGGCCAGGCCTCCGGTCAGCTGGCCGACGGCCTCCATCTTCTGGGCCTGGCGCAGGGCGTCCTCAGCCTCGCGCAGGCGGTCCTGCTCGGCCAGGCGCTCGGTGACGTCATAGACGAACTGATAGGCGCCGGCCTGGACGCCGGCCTCGTCGCGCAGCGCGCCGAAGCGCATCTCGTAATAGCGGCGGTAGCCGGCGGGATCGCCATAGGCCTCGACCGCGACGAACTCCTCCCCGGCCAGGGCGCGGGACCAGACTGCGCGCACCTGCTCGCGGTTTTCGGGCTGGTCGTCCAGCAGGTCGAGCATGCTGTCGCCGACATGGGGCGCCACGCCGAACACCCGCTCGAACTCGTCGGCGGCGGCGCTGTTGATGGCCAGCCAGCGGAAGTCCTGATCGGCGACCTGGATGAAGGCGTTGGCGCCCTCCATCGCGTCGGCCAGCACCCGGCGCTCGGCCAGGGCCGAGGCCACCCGCTGCTCCAGGGTCTCGTTCAGCTGGCGCAGGGCCAACTCGGCTCGGCGGCGCTCGGTGACGTCCTGGAACAGCACCGCCACCTGCCTGCGTTCGGGCGGCTCGATGCGGAAGGCCGACAGCGAAAGGTAGCGGCCGGTGGCCACCAGCTCCTGCTCGAAGCGGATCGGCTGGCCGGTGCGCAGCACCTGCCCGTAGCGCGCCACCCAGGCGTCGGCCTCGTCGCCCACCATCTCGCGCAGCTTCTGGCCGACCACCTCGGGGATGCCGGCGTGGCGGGCGTAGGCGGCGTTGGCGTCGACGTGGACATAGTCGCTGAGCGGCCCGTGCGGGCCGTCGAAGAACTCGATGATGCAGAAACCCTCGTCCATCGAGTCGAAGAGGGTGCGGTAGAGCTGCTCGCTCTGCGCCCGATGCTGCAGCGAAAGCCGCAGGTCGAGCTGGCTCATCACCTGCCGGGCCAGCACCTGCAGGGTGCGTTGCTGCAGCGGCGACAGTTCCTTGGGCGCGGTGTCGAGCACGCACAGCGTGCCGATCGGCAGGCCCTCGGCGGTCTTCAGCAGGGCGCCGGCGTAGAACCGCAGGTGCGGCTCGCCGGTGACCAGGGGATTGCCGTCGAAGCGGTGGTCGCGGGTGGCGTCGGGCACCAGCAGGAAGTCGTCTTCCAGGATCGCCTTGGCGCAGAACGAGGTCTCCAGCGGCGTCTCGCGCACGCCCAGGCCGACCTCGGCCTTGAAGAACTGACGGTGCTCGTCGATCAGGTTGACGACGGCGATGGGCGCGCCGCAGATCTCGGCCGCCAGGGCGACGATCTCGTCGAAGGCCGCCTCGCGCGGGGTGTCCAGAATGTCGTAACGGCGGAGCGCCGCGAGGCGATCGGCCTCACGCTCCGCCGGATCGGCGGCGTCCATGCGAAACTTGAGGCCCCCCTCAATCACTGGCGGCGTCGGATAGCCGACGCGCCTATCGACTAGAGGCTTAAGACGCTTGGCGTGGTCAACGGTTCCACACGATCAGGGTAAAGTTTTTCAGCCCCAGCCTTCCGACACGCCGGCGCGGCGGGCCATCGGGGTGACGGCCAAGGGCTTCTGCGAGGGCTGCGGCTGATCGGCCGGCTTGCCGTAGAGCCAGCCCTGGGCGAAGTCGACGCCGGCCTTGCGGACCACGTCCTCGACCTCGGCGGTCTCGACCATCTCGGCGACGGTGCGGACGTCGAGATCGCGGCACAGCTCGACCAGGCGGCGCACCATGGCCCCGTCACGGCTGTTGCCGGCCAGTTCGCGCACGTAGCGGCCGTCGATCTTGACGATGTCGAGGGTCAGTTCCTGGAGGTAGGCGAACGAGGCCGCGCCGGCCCCGAAGTCGTCCAGGCAGACCAGCGAGCCGAGGCCGCGCAGGGCCTGGATGTGGCGGTTGGCGCGCGGCAGGTCGTCGATGGCGCTGGTCTCGGTGACTTCGAAGATCAGCTTGCCCCTGGCGGCCGGAGTCTGGGTCAGCAGGCGGTTGATGTGATCGACGAAGGTCTCGCTGACGATGGTGCGGCCCGAGACGTTGACGGCCAGCTTCACCGCGCCGCTGCGGTCCGAGGCGATCCGGCGCACCGCCTGCTCGGCGATGGCGTGGTCCAGCTCCTCGATGATGTCGAACTCCTCGGCCATGCGGATCAGGGCGAAGGGGCTGGCGCCGTCCTCGAAGCGGACCAGCGCCTCGTGGTGATGGGCCTGGCCGGAGGCGAGGTCGACCACGGGCTGGTAGGCCAGGGTGAAGCGGCGCTGGCTGACGGCCGCGCCCAGGGCTCCGGCGCGGGCCAGGGTGCGCTTGACCGAGCGGTTCATCGCCTCGGACAGGGTGAGCGGCGGAGTGTCCTTGAGGCCCTCGCGCAGGAAGTCGTCGAGGGCGTAGCGCAGGGCGCGCAGGCCGCGCGACGAGGTCCCGCCGTCCAGCGGCACCACGTGGGCGCTGGCGTCGAGGGCGGCGATCTTGGTCAGGCGGGCGGCCAGGGCCTCGGGGCGGTCGTCCTTGGCGCGCAGCAGGGCGTAGCGCTCGGGAGAGACCTGGGTGGCCATGGCCCCGGCGTGGGACTCGGCCCGCACCGCGCCGGCGATCTTCAGGTCCAGCGCCAGGGCGTCGGGCGCGTTCAGGCCCTCGCGCAGGGCCGACAGGCCGGCGAACTCGACCATGGCCAGTTCCAGCTCGAGCCCGGTGACCCGCGCGGCTTCAAACAGGCCCTTGGCGATCTCTTCGAAGTTCTCGCGCGGACGCAGGCCGGCGGCGTCGAGGCCTCCCGCGGGCGCGCGGGCGGCGGTGACCGCGATGGAGGTGCGACCGAAATTGTCGGGGAGGGCGCGCAGAGTGACTCCAACGAAGCGCTCCGGCTCCCCGGCGACGCGGACGGTGACCGGACCCCGGCGCTGGCCCTCGTCGAGAGCATAGAGCGCGGCGTCCATCAGCGGGCGGTCCGCGGCGGTGAACAGGTCGCGCCAGACGCGGCCGATCAAGGAGGTTTCAGGCTTGCCCATGATCTTTTGCGCCGCGCCCAGGGCGAGGCTGACCCGGTCGCCCTCGAGTTCCAGCAATAGGTCGGCGCTGGCGAAGGCCAGTCCCAGCAGGCGGCGCGGATCGATCGACAAGGCAGAGCTCCCCAGAGGTGGGGCAGCTTGCGCGCCTTAGCTTAAAGACCCGTGCACGGGGGCGGGTCGCCGATGGGGCTGCGACCGCCCGTCGCAGGGGGCTCCGGCAGGCGCGCCGGAACGAAAAAGAACATCTTGCGAACATAGAACAAAATGTGTACGCATTAATCATTCCACAGGCGGTGGGCGCCGAGGCGCTCGAACTTCCGGCCGGACGGTCGGAATCATGGAATAAGGCGGATCATCCAATGACCAGTCAGGCGGCTTTGAAACTCGTGGGCAAGGAAGAAGGCGACAAGGCGCGGGCGCTAGAAGCGGCCCTGGCGCAGATCGATCGGGCCTTCGGCAAGGGCTCGGTGATGAAGCTGGGCGAAAAGGGCAAGGTCGAGATGGAGTCGGTCTCCACCGGCTCGCTCGGCCTGGACATCGCGCTGGGCATCGGCGGCCTGCCCAAGGGCCGGGTGATCGAGATCTACGGTCCCGAAAGCTCGGGCAAGACCACCCTGGCCCTGCACGTCGTCGCCGAGGTCCAGAAGGCCGGCGGCACCGCCGCCTTCGTCGACGCCGAGCACGCGCTGGATCCGGGCTACGCCTTCAAGCTGGGCGTCAATCTCGACAACCTGCTGGTCTCGCAGCCGGACAACGGCGAGCAGGCGCTGGAGATCACCGACACCCTGGTGCGCTCGGGCGCGGTCGACATCGTCGTGGTCGACTCCGTGGCCGCCCTGACCCCGAAGGCCGAAATCGAAGGCGAGATGGGCGACAGCCTGCCCGGCCTCCAGGCCCGCCTGATGAGCCAGGCGCTGCGCAAGCTGACCGGCTCGATCAACAAGGCCAACACCATCGTCATCTTCATCAACCAGATCCGTCACAAGATCGGGGTGATGTACGGCAGCCCGGAAACGACGACGGGCGGCAACGCGCTGAAGTTCTACGCCTCGGTGCGCCTGGACATCCGCCGCACCGGCTCGGTCAAGAACCGCGACGAGATCATCGGCAACAACGTCCGCGTCAAGGTGGTGAAGAACAAGGTGGCCCCGCCGTTCCGCGAGGTCGAGTTCGACATCATGTACGGCGAGGGCATCTCGAAGCTGGGCGAGATCATCGACCTGGGCGTCAAGGGCGGCATCATCGACAAGGCCGGCTCCTGGTTCTCCTACAACAGCCAGCGCATCGGCCAGGGCCGCGACAACGTCCGCGAGTTCCTCAAGAACAACAAGGACCTGGCCAACGAGATCGAGATGGCCGTGCGCAAGGCCTCGCAGAAGATCGAGGAAGAGCTGCTGGTCGGCGGTCCCGAGGACGGCGAGGAAGAATAAGAGACAACTCGGGGCGCGCCTGCTCCGAGTTTCGCGGCCGCCGCCCGCCGAGGGCGACCCCGCCATACGCCCGCGGCGGACTACACCGCCACGACGGCCGCGATCCCCGGACGCCTGGACCCCATGCCAGGCGTCCGATTTCGTTTATCCTCCCCCGCAAAGCGGGGGAGGTGGCGCGGCGCGAAACGCGCCGTGACGGAGGGGGCGACCGCCGCAGAGCGCCGGCCTTCCCCCTCAGTCGCTCCGCGACAGCTCCCCCAGAGGGGGAGCATCTTCCTGGCGCGGCGCCGACCAAAAGATCCTCCCCCTCTGGGGGAGGTGGCGCGAAGCGCCGGAGGGGGGGCGTTTTCAGCTTCCGAACTCCCGGCCGCTTTCCTCCCCGCGACAGGGTCGGCGAGAAGCCCCAGCCCCCTCAGTTCCCGATCTTCGTCCACGGCCGCTGCACGCACACCGGCGCGCCGTCGATCACCGCCACCCGCGCCGATCCCGCCGGCGCATAGAACGCCTGCCGCCCCCCGACGCTGACCGCCAGGGCGATCGGGCCGCTGAAGTCGCAGACCGGCGCCTCGCGTTTGCCGCCGGCCTGGGCGTAGGTCCGGTGGGTGCATTCCATGTGGCCGGCGCCGCGCGCCACGCTGAGACTGTCAAAGGCGAAGGTCATCGGCTTGCGCTGCCGGGCCTCGAAGGCGGCCTGGCTCAGGACCGGGCAGGGCGTTCCCGCCAGGCTCCAATAGGCCTCGGCGGCGCCGGCGGCCTCGCGCTGCTTGACCACGACGAAGCCGATCAGGGGCGCGGCGAGGGCGATGGCGATCGCCGTCCAGAAGATCCAGCCGCCGCGCCTGGCGCGTCCATCTACCCGCACGGCCCCCGGTCGTCTCGCAATCCCGGCGTCGGTCATGGTCTTCTCCCGTACGGCGATAGTAGGAGCGGGAGGCCTGTCAAGCCAAGGGGGCGACAGCGCCCCAAGAGAGGGCGTCTCCCAACCGCGAGGTGCGGGCCTAGGTTCTCCTCCTCTGGGGCAGGCTACCGTATATGCAACGCTATCAAATTGAGATGCTTTCCTGGGCCTTGTGCCCAGGATCCATGCCCGCGGCAGGTTGTGATTTTCAGGCCTTGTGCAGCCGAAAGTGCGCGGGCGCCTGCCGGATTCAACGTAGGCTGAACGATGGATCCTGGGCACAAGGTCCAGGAAGGCAGGCCTTTAGGGAATAGGTCTGCGTACAATTCCATATGCAATAGCCCCGCCCCGAACGGGGAGGTGGCCCGGAGGGCCGGAGGGGGGACGTTTTCAGCGTCCGCCGCGTTGGCCGTCCGCCAACACACGCCCCCCACCGATCGCCAGGCGATCGCCTCCCCCACGGGGGGAGGTTCTTCCATTCGATTTCCACAAATCTTGAAACCGCGCTATGCAGCGCCGACTTCCGGCCGACACCGGACCTTTCGAGATTCCCGAGACGACGATGCCTAGCCTCAACGAGATCCGCAGCACCTTCCTCGACTACTTCGGCAAGGCCGACCACGCCGTCACGCCGTCGGCGCCGCTGGTGCCGCAGAACGATCCGACCCTGCTGTTCGTCAATGCGGGCATGGTGCCGTTCAAGAACGTCTTCACCGGCGCCGAGACGCCCGCGCATCCGCGCGCGGCCAGCTCGCAGAAATGCGTCCGCGCCGGCGGCAAGCACAACGACCTGGACAACGTCGGCTACACCGCCCGTCACCACACCTTCTTCGAGATGCTGGGCAACTTCTCGTTCGGCGACTACTTCAAGGAACAGGCGATCACCCACGCCTGGACCCTGCTGACCGGCGAGTTCGCCCTGCCCAAGGACAAGCTGCTGGTCACGGTCTACCACACCGACGACGAGGCGGCCGATCTGTGGAAGAAGATCGCCGGCCTGTCCGACGACAAGATCATCCGCATCCCGACCAGCGACAACTTCTGGTCCATGGGCGACACCGGCCCCTGCGGCCCGTGCTCGGAAATCTTCTACGACCACGGCGAAGGCATCTTCGGCGGCCCTCCGGGCAGCCCGGATGAAGACGGCGACCGCTTCATCGAGATCTGGAACCTGGTGTTCATGCAGTTCGAGCAGCTGGCCGGCGGCGAGCGCCTGTCGCTGCCCAAGCCCTCGATCGACACCGGCATGGGCCTGGAGCGCATCGCCGCCGTGCTGCAAGGCCAGCACGACAACTACGACATCGACCTGTTCAAGGCCCTGATCGCGGCTTCCGTCGAGCTGACCGGCGTCAAGGCCGAGGGCGACCAGGCCCCGTCGCACCGGGTCATCGCCGACCACCTGCGCTCGTCGTCGTTCCTGCTGGCCGACGGCGTCACCCCGTCGAACGAAGGCCGCGGCTACGTGCTGCGCCGGATCATGCGCCGGGCCATGCGCCACGCCTATCTGCTGGGCGCGCAAGAGCCCCTGATGCACCGCCTGGCCCCGACCCTGGTGGCCGAGATGGGCCAGGCCTATCCGGAACTGCGCCGCGCCGAGGCCTCGATCGTCGAGACCCTGCGCCAGGAGGAAGAGCGCTTCCGCGTCACCCTGGGCCGCGGCATGGGGCTTCTTGACGAAGCTACCGCCGGGCTCGAAAGCGGCGGCGTGCTGGACGGCGAGACCGCCTTCAAACTCTACGACACCTACGGCTTCCCGCTCGACCTGACCCAGGACGCCGTGCGCGCCAAGGGCATCACGGTCGACACCGACGGCTTCGACGTGGCCATGGACCGCCAGCGCCAGATGGCGCGCGCCAACTGGGCCGGTTCGGGCCAGCAGGGCGCGGCCGCCGCCTGGTTCTCGATCAAGGAAAAGGCCGGCGCCACCGACTTCGTCGGCTACGAGACCACCGAGACCACCGGCGTGGTGAAGGCCATCGTCGCCGACGGCGCCGAGGTCGAGGCCGCTGAAGCGGGTCAGACCGTCGACGTGCTGCTCGACCGCACCAGCTTCTACGCCGAGAGCGGCGGCCAGGCCGGCGACACCGGCGTGATCGAGGCCAATGGCGCGGAAAGCCGCGTGCTCGACACCCAGAAGCAGGCCGGCGAGCTGCACGTGCACCGAGTCGAGCTGGCCGGTCCGCTGAAGGTCGGCGACCAGGTCGTGGCTTCGGTCGACGCCGAGCGCCGCCACACCACCCGTTCCAACCACTCCGCCGCCCACCTGGTGCACGCGGCCCTGCACCATGTGCTCGGCCCGCACGTCGCCCAGAAGGGCCAGATGGTCGACGGCGAGCGCATGCGCTTCGACTTCAGCCACGGCGGCCCGCTGTCGCCCGACGAGATCGAGCGCATCGAGGCCGAGGTCAACGCGGTCATCCGTCAGAACGTGGCGGCCCAGACCAAGGAAATGGCCCCGCAGGAGGCCATCGAGGCCGGCGCCGTGGCGCTGTTCGGCGAGAAGTACGGCGACAGCGTGCGGGTGCTGACCCTCGGTGACAGCCTGACCGAAGCCGGCAAGGCCTATTCGGTCGAGCTGTGCGGCGGCACCCACGTGGCCCGCACCGGCGACATCGCCCTGTTCAAGATCGTTTCCGAGCAGGGCGTGGCCGCCGGCGTGCGCCGCATCGAGGCCCTGACCGGCGAGGCGGCGCGCCGCTTCCTGCTCGACCAGGCCGGCGTCGCCAAGGCCCTGGCCGACCAGTTCAAGACCCCGGTCGCCGAGGTCCTGGCCCGCGTCGACGCCCTGGTGGCCGAGCGCAAGAAGCTGGAGAAGGAACTGGCCGAGGCCAAGAAGCAGCTGGCCCTGGGCGGCGGCGGCGCGGCCTCCGGTCCGGAAGACGTCAATGGCACCGCCCTGATCGCCCGCGTCCTCGACGGCGTCGGCGGCAAGGAACTGCGCGGCGTCGCCGAAGAGTTCAAGAAGCAGCTGACCAGCGGCGTCGTGGCCCTGGTGGGCACGACCGACGGCAAGGCCGCCGTCACCGTGGCCGTCACCGCCGACCTCGTCGCCAAGTTCAGCGCCGCCGAACTGGCCAAGGCCGCCGTGATCGCCATGGGCGGCCAGGGCGCGGGCGGCAAGCCCGACTTCGCCCAGGGCGGCGCCCCGGACGCGACCAAGGCCGACGACGGCCTGGCCGCCATCAAGGCCGTTCTGGCCGGCTGATCGCCTTAGATCGGCCCGCTTCCTCGCCGAAGCGGGCCGACTTCGTTCTCAAGTCAGTATCGGCGGACCAGCGCCTGCGTAAGATCCACAACATCATGCCCGATCCCGCCGAGCGTAGCGCCTGGCGGGTCTGGCTGGGCCTCGCCGCCGTGGTGGCGGTGATCGGCGGCGGCGTCGGCCTGACCGTCTCGCGCTGTACGCGCCCGCCCGAGCCCGGCACCAAGGCCGAGCGTCAGGTCGCCGCGGCCGCCACGCCCGTCGTCCTGCCGCTGGAGGCCAAGGACTGGCGCGGCAAGATCGACTACCGCGCGCTGGACGCCCGCATCCGCACGATGATGGCCGACCGCAGCATGACGGGCCTGGCCGTCGCCGTGGTCGAGGACGGCCGGCTGTCGTTCGTGAAGGGCTATGGCCAGACCACGCCGAACGACGGCGAGGCGGTGAACGCCGACACCGTGTTCCGCTGGGCCTCGCTGTCCAAGACCGTGGCCTCGACCCTGAGTGCGCGTCTGGCCGGGGAAGGGGCGTTCTCGCTGCAGGACCCGCTGGCCAGGTTCGGCGTCAGCCTGCGCCTGCCGGGCGGGGCCGAGCAGACCCTGACGGTCGAGCAACTGCTGTCGCAGCGCACCGGCCTGCCTCGCAACGCCTATGACGGCTGGCTGGAAGGCGGCCGCGATCCGAAGACGATCCGGCAGGCGCTGGGCACGGTGCCGCCGCAGTGCCCGCCGGCCACCTGCCACACCTACCAAAATCTGGCCTACGACACGATCCGCGAGGTCATCGAGGCCTCCACCCACCGGCCCTACGCCGAGGAGGCGCGCCAGAAGCTGTTCCTGCCGCTGGGCATGGGCAGCACGACCATCGGCATGGAGGAAATCCGCGGCGAGCGGCATTGGGCGCGGCCCACCCGCTATGGTCGCGAGTCGATCCTGGCCGAGGCCTATTACCGGGTGCCGGCCGCCGCCGGTGTGAACTCCAACATCGTCGACCTGGCGCGCTGGATGCAGGCCCAGATGGGCCTGGCGCCCGCCGTGCTGCCGGCCAGGGTGCTGGAAGAGATCCAGCGTCCGCGCGTGCTGACCAACCGGCCCTACGGCAACTCGCCGCTGGGCCGCTCGCTGGACAAGCCGGCTTACGGCCTGGGCATGCGCAGCTTCGGCTATCAGGGCCACCGCCTGGCGGGCCACAGCGGCGCGGTCGACGGCTACCGCTCGACCATGATGTTCGACCCGGCCACCAAGACCGGCGTCGTCATGCTGTGGAACAGCGAGAGCAGCCTTCCCTTCAAGCTGCAGGCCGAGGTCTTCGACCTCTACTACCACCTGCCGTTCACCGACTGGTTGCAGCTGAAGGGCAGCGACGCGGTGGAGGTCGCGCCCTGAGGGGCGGCGGTTTTCGTCAGCTCAAATCCATCGTCATCCCGGCCGAAGCGCGCAGCGCGTAGAGCCGGGACCCAGGGGCGGCCGCAGTGCGCCGGCCGTCCGCGGGTGGTGAACCCGTGCGCTGGGCCCAGTCCCCTGGGTCCCGGGTCTGCGGTCCGCTTCGCGTCCCTCCGCCCGGGATGACGGGCGAGGGGGCTAAACGAAAAAAGGGCGCTCCTCCCTCTCGGAAAGAGCGCCCCTGTCATCTGAAGCCTGAGCTCTTAGAACTTCGCGCGAACGCCGAAGAAGTAGCGCGAGCCGAAGGTCTCGTTGCCGATCCGGCGGGCGGCGCTGTTGTATTCGATGCGCACCTCGTCGGTCAGGTTCACGCCCTCGACGAAGACGGTGATCTTGTCGTTGACGTTGTAGCTGGCCGAGGCGTCCAGCGAGCCGAAGGCCTTGTTGAACTCCGGCAGGTTGCCGCGGCCGGCGGCCGTGATCAGCCAGTCGTCGCGCCAGTTGTACGAGGCGCGGGCGCTGAACTTGTCGTTCTCGTAGTAGAGCGAGACGTTGTAGCTCTTACGCGATAGGCCCGGGAACGGCAGGATCTCGTTGGTCAGCAGGTTGACCCCCTTGAAGCCCTTGTCCTTCTGGTAGGTGAAGTTGGCCAGCACCCCGAAGCCGTCGAACGGCGCGGGCAGGAAGTCGAAGGCGTACTGGCCGCCGATCTCCAGGCCGTTGATCGACACCTCGTCGGTGCCGTTGACCGGGCGCGAGATGGCGTAGGTCTGGCCGTCGATGACCTCCGAGGTGGTCTGGTTGATGATGAAGGACGAGATGTCCTTCCGGAAGTAGGTCGCCGAGACGAAGCTGTCCTTGGCGAAGTACCACTCCAGGCCCGCGTCGTAGGCCGTGGCCTCGAAGGGCTGCAGGTCCGGATTGCCGCGCGAGCCGGTGAAGCCGATCTGGTCGATGCTGCGGCGCAGGGCCAGCTGGCTGGGGGCGGCGCGGGCCATCACCTTGCTGGCGGCGGCGCGGCCGATCAGCTTGCCGGGGATGAACTCGAACCGCAGGTTCAGCGACGGCAGGGTCTTGGTGTAGCCGCCGTCCTGCTCGCCCTTGACGAAGTTGACGATCGGGGCCGAGGTCGTGCCGGTCTGCACGCGGTTGTAGCCGGTGGAGACGGTCTCGGTGTCGACCACGCGCACGCCCAGGGTGCCGCTGATCCCCACGGGCAGTTCACGGAAGTCGAAGGCGGCCTGGACGTAGGCGCTGCGAGTCTTCTCCTCCACCGACCAGGTGTCGAGGAAGGCCTGGAAGGTGCCGCGGCCGCCATAGGTCTCGGCGGTGTTGGCGTTGGGATTGACGCCGTAGACGTCGTTGATCAGGCCCGCCGTCGCCAGGGTGGCGGCGTAGGTGCCCATGGTGTTGTCGTTCCATTGGCGGATGCCGCCGGAATAGCCCAGGTCACCGGTCTCGAAGAACGGGATGCTGTTCACGATCGAGTTGATGTTGACGATGTTCTCGAGCGTCGCGCACGAGGTCGCCACCGCGACCACGGCGCCGCTGCTGGCGTCGTTACGGCAGTTCAGGCGCGTCGTGCGCTGGTAGAGGATCTGGTCGGTCTCGAACTGCCGCGCCTGGACGCCGGCCTTGATCGAGGTCAGCCACGAGCTTTCCGGCTTGTAGGTGACGTTGAACTGCTGGGCGGTCTCTTCGGAGGTGTTGTTGCGCGGGTTGAACAGGGCGTCGATCCGCTTGACGCCCTGGCCGGTGGTGACGTCCAGGCCCGGGAACGAGAAGTTCGGCGCGCCCTGGCCGCCGGTGTAGTCGACGACGGCGCGCGGCACGCCGAACACCGTGGCGGTGGAGTTGATCTCGTTGTTCTGGACCTCGGCGTTCGAGTAGTCGAAGCGGGCGTCGAACACCCAGTGGTCGAGCTTCCATTCGCCGCCGACGGCGGTCGTGTACTGGGTGCGCTTCAGCCCGCCCAGGATGTTGCGGTAGGCCAGGTCCATCGGGAAGTTGGCGTCGCTGGTCAGCTCGATGTGGTTGACCGTGTTGTCGGCGCCCAGCGTGGTCTTGCTGTAGTCGATCAGGCCGCCCGAGGCGCCCAGCTGCAGGAACGAGCTGTTCACCTTCTCGCTGGCGGTGGCGTAGGTGGCGTCGAAATAGGCCTTGAAGTTGTCGGTCGGCCGCCATTCGACGACGCTGCTCAGGGCTTTGCGCTCGGTCTCGCGGCGGTCGATGATCAGGCGCGGGATCTCGGGGATCCAGTCCAGCGTGCCGTCATTGTTGACGTCGGTGCTGCGCCCGGGCGTCGCGCCCGTGCCGGTGGCCGTGGCCGCCCGGCGAATCCAGCCGGTGGTGCGGGCGTTGTTGCTGTTGAGGTGGCGGTTTTCCCAGGTGCCGGACAGCAGGACGCCCAGCTTGTCGTCGAAGAAGGTGCGGCTGCCGATCAGGGCGACCTTGGGGTCGTATTCCTTGGCCAGGTTCGAATAGACGCCCTGGATCGAGCCGGCGACATAGGGATCCTTGCTGTCGAACGGCCGGCGGGTGATCACCCGCACGGTGCCGCCGATGCCGCCCTCGGCCATATCGGCGGTCGGCGACTTGACCACGTCCAGGCGCGAGACGAACTCGACGGGGATGTCGCGGAAGTCCACGGCGCGGTCGCTGCCGCCGACGGTGAGCGACAGGGCCGACGAGCCGTTGATCTCGACGCGGTTGAGGCTGGGATCGGCGCCGCGGATGCTGACGCCGCGGCCTTCGCCGTCCTGGCGGCTGATCTGCACGCCGGTCACCCGTTGCAGGGCTTCGGAGAGGTTCTTGTCGGGGAACTGGCCGATGTCCTCGGCCGAGATCGAGTCGACCACCTGCAGCGAGTTGCGCTTGGTGTCCATGGCGCTGCGCAGCGAGGCGCGGATGCCGGTGACGACGACTTCCTCGACCGCGTCGGGCTCGACGGTCTGGCCGGCCGGGGCGGCGGGCGCGGTCTGGGCGAGGGCCATGGCCGGGGCGGCGAACACGGCGGCGGCCACCGCGACGCTCGAAACACCCGCCCACAGTTGCGCGCTGGTCGACGACTTCATCGTTTCCTCCTGTGCCTGACGTGGCTCGGAGGCGACCCGGGGGGAGGGGCGACGCCGAGATCATCAGTTTTCATATTGTGGGAACTTATCCCGATAATCGGGATGATAACCGCCTCGCTCCGGAAATGTCGAGTGGGATACGATATGTCGTATTAGAAATGGGCTGAAAGCGCCGATCTGGCCAATCGCGGCAACGTGAGGATTTGCTTGGCTTTTTCAGCGCCTCAGGTTGAGAGCGAACATATCGCCGATATCGGAAAGGCCCGACCTGGCCCGGGTCGCGACGACCCCGAGGGCGACGTCCGCACAGCCTGCGCGGCCAAATCGAGGCCGACCTAAACAAGACCCCGCGGCTCTCCGCCGACAGTATCGGCGGTGTTCTATCCACTCCGTTTCCAAGGACACCGTCGATGCCGATCACGGCCACCCCGACCCCTGGCGATCAACTGATCACCCCGACCGACCACACCCTGATCATGATCGACTTCCAGTCGCAGATGGCCTTCGCGACCAAGTCGATCGACCCGGTCTCCCTGCGCAACAACGCCGCCCTGGTGGCCAGCGGCGCGGCCGGCTTCGGCGTCTCGACCATCCTGACGACCGTGGCCGAGAAGAGCTTTTCGGGCCCGATGTTCACCGAGGTCACCGAGCCGTTCCCGGGCAAGGCCCTGGTCGACCGCACCTCGATGAACAGCTGGGAAGACGCCGGCGTGATCGAGGAGGTCAACAAGATCGGCAAGGGCCGCATCGTGCTGGCCGGCCTGTGGACCAGCGTCTGCATCGTCGGCCCGGCGCTGTCGGCCCTGCAGCAGGGCTATGAGGTCTATGTGATCACCGACGCCTGCGGCGACATCTCCGACGAGGCCCACGAGCGGGCCGTGCAGCGGATGATCCAGGCCGGCGCGCGGCCGATGACGGCCCTGCAGTATCTGCTGGAGCTGCAGCGCGACTGGGCGCGCGGCGAGACCTACGACCTGACCACCGGCATCGCCAAGAAGTTCGGCGGCGGCTACGGCCTGGGCATCATCTACGCCAAGACCATGTTCAACGCCCACGAGGGCTGACGAACCGGCCCGCGCCGGCCGACCTTCCAGGTCGGCGCGGACCGCCTTTCAACAAGGCGTTCCAAGATGAAGATCTATCTCCTGTCGCTCGCCGCGGGCCTGGCCGTCGGGGTGTTCTACGCCCTGGTGCAGGTGCGCTCGCCGGCGCCGCCGGTCGTGGCCCTGATCGGCCTGTTCGGCATACTGGTCGGCGAGCAGATCCCGCCGCTGGTCAAGAGCCTGGCCGCCCGCCAGCCGGCCGCCGTCTCGTGGCTGCGCCACCAGGTGGGGCCGCACATGTTCGGCAGCCTGCCGGGGGCCGTGAAGCCCTCCGAACAGGCGCGCGCCGAGCCGCCCCATCGCCAAGCCTGACGTCTCCAGTTGCCTTGGCCCAGTTCCCTCGGCCCCAGTTCCCCCGGAGTATCCGCATGACCTCGCCCGACCTGATCCTGCGCAACGGCCGCTTCACGACCCTCGACCGGAGCAATCCCAACGCCCAGGCCGTCGCCGTGACCGGCGGACGCTTTTCCGCCGTGGGGACCGAGACCGAGGTCATGGCCCTGGCCGGGCCGGCGACCAAGGTGGTCGACCTGAAGGGCCGCCGGGCGCTGCCGGGCCTGATCGACAACCACCTGCACATCATCCGGGGCGGGCTGAACTTCAACATGGAGCTGCGCTGGGACGGCGTGCGCTCGCTGGCCGACGCCATGGGCATGCTCAAGCGCCAGGTGGCGATCACTCCGCCGCCGCAGTGGGTGCGGGTGGTGGGCGGCTTCACCGAGCACCAGTTCGTCGAAAAGCGCCTGCCGACCATCGAGGAACTGAACGCCGTGGCGCCCGACACGCCGGTGTTCATCCTGCACCTCTATGACCGCGCCCTGCTGAACGCGGCGGCGCTGCGGGTGATCGGCTACGACCGCGACACGCCCGAACCGCCCGGCGGCCAGATCATCCGCGACAGCCAGGGCAATCCGACCGGCCTGCTGCTGGCCAAGCCCAACGCCCAGATCCTCTACGCCACCCTGGCCAAGGGCCCGAAGCTGCCGTTCGACTACCAGCTCAACTCGACCCGCCACTTCATGCGCGAGCTGAACCGGCTGGGCGTGACCGGGGCGATCGACGCCGGCGGCGGCTTCCAGAACTATCCGGACGACTACGAGGTCATCCAGAAGCTGGCCGACGAGAACCAGCTGACCATTCGCCTCGCCTACAACCTCTTCACCCAGAAGCCCAAGGGCGAGAAGGACGACTTCCTCAACTGGACCAAGACCTCGACCTACAAGCAGGGCGACGACTATTTCCGTCACAACGGCGCGGGCGAGATGCTGGTGTTCTCGGCCGCCGACTTCGAGGACTTCCGCCAGCCGCGCCCCGACATGCCGCCGCAGATGGAGGGCGAGCTGGAGGAGGTGGTCACTATCCTGGCCCAGAACCGCTGGCCCTGGCGGATGCACGCCACCTATGACGAGACCATCGACCGGGCGCTGGACGTCTTCGAGAAGGTCAACAAGGACGTCCCGCTGGAAGGCCTGAACTGGTTCTTCGACCACGCCGAGACGATCTCGGAAAAGTCGATCGACCGCATCGCCGCCCTGGGCGGGGGCGTGGCCGTGCAGCACCGCATGGCCTATCAGGGCGAATACTTCCTCGAGCGCTATGGCGCGGCCGCCGCCGAGGCGACGCCGCCGATCGCGAAGATGCTGGAGAAGGGGCTCAAGGTCTCGGCCGGCACCGATGCGACGCGCGTGGCCTCGTACAATCCGTGGGTCTCGCTGGCCTGGATGATCACCGGCAAGACGGTGGGCGGAACCCGGATCTATCCGCAGCGCAACTGCCTGGACCGCGAGGCGGCGCTACGCATGTGGACCGAGAACGTCACCTGGTTCTCCAACGAGGAGGGCAAGAAGGGCCGGATCGTGGAAGGCCAGCTGGCCGACCTGATCGTGCCCGACCGCGACTTCTTCGGCGTGCCCGAGGACGAGATCGCCGACATGACCTCCGACCTGACCATGGTCGGCGGCAAGATCGTCTATGGCGCGGGCGACTTCGCCAAGCTGGACGAGAACGAGGTGCCGCCGGCCATGCCCGACTGGTCGCCGGTGCGGGTGTTCGGCGGCTATGCGGCCTGGGCCGAGCCGGAGAAGGACGCCGCCCTGCGTCGCCAGGCGGCCGCGTCGTGCGCCTGCGCCAGCGGCTGCGGCGTGCACGGTCACGACCACGCCACGGCCTGGACCAAGAGCCTGCCGATCAGCGACCTGAAGTCGTTCTGGGGCGCGCTGGGCTGCGCCTGCTGGGCGGTCTGATGCGGGCCGTTTTCACTTCGCCAGTGGTGCGCTGGGTCGCGCTGCTGGGCCTGTGCGCAGCCTATATCCAGGGCGGCCTGACCAAGGCCTTCGACTTCGGCGGGGCCGTCGGCGAGATGGCCCACTTCGGCCTGTCGCCGGCCGCGCCGTTCGCGGTGGCGGTGATCGCTCTGGAGCTGGCCGCCTCGGCGATGATCCTCAGCGGTCGGCTGCGCTGGCTGGGGGCTCTGGCCCTGGCGGCCTTCACCCTGGGCGCGACCTTCATGGCCAACCGCTTCTGGCAGATGGCGCCGCCCGAACGGTTCGGCGCGACCAACAGCTTCTTCGAGCACCTGGGCCTGGTGGGCGGCTTCCTGCTGGTCGCCTGGCACGATCTCGACACGCGGAGCCAGGCCTCGGGAGAGGGGTCATGAGGACGCTGGCGGCCGCGGCCCTGGTGCTCGCGGCTACCGGTCCCGCCCTGGCGGCCGAGCGTCCCGCGATCAAGGTCAACCGCTGGCAGGAGGACTGGTCGGTCCTGGCCGATCCGGCCAAGCGGACCGAGCCTCTCGACGGCCTGAAATACGTTCCGCTCGGCGACGACGCCTTTCTGTCGCTGGGCCTGACCCTGCGCGAGCGGCTGGAGCTGGGCGACGCGGCGACCTTCGGCCAGGAAGCGTCCGACACCAGCCTGTCGCAGCGCCTTCAGCTCCATGCCGACGCCCGGGCCGGCGCCTGGCGGGCGTTCGTCATGTTGGGGGACGTGCGCGCCTTCGGCCGTCGCCATGTCGGCGGGGCCGACGCCGACCGGCTGGACCTGCGCCTGGCCTTCGTCGACCGCGTGGGCCAATTGGCCGGCGGCAAGGCGACGGTGCGGGTCGGCCGCCAGGACTTTCCGATCGACCAGCAGCGCTTCCTGTCGGCGCGAGACGGTCCGGGCGTACGCCAGTCGTTCGACGCGGTCTGGGTCGACTGGAGCCGGGGTCCCTGGACCCTGGCCGGCGTCGTCAGCCAGCCGGTGCAATATGCCGACGACGAGGCCTTCGACGATACGTCCAGCGGCCACGTGCGGCTCGACTTCGCACGGGTGGAGCGCAAGGCCTTCGGCGGAGCGGTCTCGGCCTATGCCGGCCGCTTGGCCCGTTCGACCGCCCGTTACGGCGACGCGGTCGGGCAGGAGGATCGCCAGGTCTACGACCTGCGCTACGCCGGCAAGGCCAAAGCCCTCGATTGGGACCTCGAAGCCATGGCCCAGCGCGGCGAGGTCGGCTCGGCCGAGGTTCGCGCCTGGGCGGCCGGGGCGCGGGGCGGCTGGACGTTCGCGGGCGTCCCCTGGTCGCCGCGCCTTGGCCTGCAAGGCGACTTGGCCAGCGGGGATGCGCGGAAGGGCGACGGACGGCTCGGAACCTTCAATCCGCTCTATCCCAACGCCGCCTATTTCACCCGCGCCGGCTACACCGGCTACGCCAACATCGCGCACCTGAAGCCGTCGGTGACGGTGTCGCCGACCGGCAAGCTGACCGTCATGGCGGCCCTGGCCGGCCAGTGGCGGCGCACGGCGGCGGACGTGATCTACGGCCAGCCCTTCGTGGCCTATGCCGGCACGGCCGGGCAGGGCGGTCGCTGGACCGGCGCCTACGGCCACCTGCGGGCCGACTACGCTTTCAATCGGAGCCTGACGGGCACGGTCGAGGCCGTCCATTTCGAGGCCGGAAGCGCTCTGCGCGCCGCCGGCCGGGACGACAGCGACTATCTCGGCGTCGAGCTCAAGTACGGATGGTGACCATGCGTTTTCCCAGCCTCTCCAAAGTGATGAGCTTCAACGGCGGCTATCTCGACACGGTCGGGTTCCTGGCCTTGCAGGGGCTGTTCGTCGCCCACGTCACCGGCAACTTCGTCACCTTCGGCGCGGCGATGATCCACGGGGCCGACGGGGCGGTGGCCAAGCTGCTGGTGCTGCCGATCTTCTGCGCGGCGGTGGTGATCAGCCGCCTCGTGACGTTCCGGCTGGAGGCCGAGGGCCTGCCGGTGCTGCGGATCATGCTGGGGGTGAAGACCCTGCTGCTGGTCGCCGGCTCGGCCCTGGCCGTGACCCTGGCGCCGTTCGCCAAGGGCGACAGCTGGCAGCTGATCCTGGTGGCGGCGGTCTTCGTCTGCGCCATGGCCATCCAGAACGCCGCCCACCGGGTGCACATCCCGACCGCGCCGCCCACCACCCTGATGACCGGCTCGACCACCCAGATCATGCTCGACGTCGCCGAGCTGATCCGCCGGGGACCCGATCGGGGAGCCTCGATCGCCCGGATCAAGAAGCTGTCGGTGGCCGTCGGCCTGTTCGCGGCCGGCTGCGGCCTGGGCGCTCTGGCCTTCGCCCTGCTGGGACCCGCAGCCTTCTGGCCGTCGGCGGCGCTGGGCCTGCTGTCGCTGTTCTCGGACGAGGCCCGAGGCGTGGCGGTGAAATAGGGGGAGGAGATAGCGGTCCCAGAGGGGCGGGATTTTTCACCCGCCTGGGTGAGTGCGCTTCACCCGTGCGGGAATGGCGCGGCGGCGCGCCTTGGTTGAGTTTGCTCCTGCGCCGGCAAGTGGTCGGCGGCGTCCTGGACTGACCACCTTCCCAAGAGAGCGACGATGCAAGCCCAGACCGTCATGACCCGCGCCTCCGACACAGGCGCCGAACCGGCCCCCGAACCGGCTCACGACCAGATCCGCCAGCTGTTGCAGCAGGCCCGCCACGTCCTGGCGACCGACCCCGCCGACGCCGAACGCTGCATCGCCGTGGCGGTGCGGCTGCTGCCGCAGATCGACGCGGCCGCCTCCCGCAGCTTCGCCCCCCAGACGGCGGGCGCGCCTGCCGCCTCGCCGGCCCTGCAACGCGGAGGCCTGGCCCCCTGGCAGGTGCTGCGGGTCAAGGCGCTGGTCGAGGCGCGGCTGGCCGACCGGGTGACCAGCGCCGAGCTGGCCGCCGCCGCCCGCCTCAGCCCCAGCCACTTCTCGCGGGCCTTTCGGGCGAGTTTCGGCGATGCGCCAAAGACCTATGTCAACCGCCGCCGGATCGCCCGGTCCAAGGACATGATGCTGTCAACCGGCGACAGCCTGGCCGCCATCGCCCTGGCCTGCGGCCTGTCGGACCAGGCCCACTTCTGCCGGATGTTCCGCCGCTTCGAGGGCCAGTCGCCCAGCGTCTGGCGTCGCCTGCGCGGCGGCGAGCGCGAGGCCTGGCCGCTGATCGCGGCGGAATGATCGAGGATCCGTCGTGACCGCCACCGTCCTGCTGATCCACGGCGCCTGGCTGACGCCCAGGCACTGGGATCGCTTCCAGGACCGCTACGCCGCGCGCGGCCTGAGCGTGCTGGCGCCGGCCTGGCCATTGCTGGACGCGCCGGTCGAGGCCCTGCGCCGCTCGCCGCCCCGCGCCTTCGGCCGGCTGAGCCTGGAGGAGGTGGTCGAAAGCTATGCCGCTCGCGCCGCCACGCTTTCGGAGCCGCCGATCCTGATCGGCCACGGCTTTGGCGGTCTCGTCGTGCAACTGCTGCTGGATCGCGGCTGCGGCGCCTGCGGGGTGGCCATCGCCTCGACCCCGCCGTTCGGCCTGCTGGGACGGCCGCGGGCGGCCTGGGCCCTGCGCCGGATCCTGGCCCGCTGGCGCGACTGGGACGGCGCCGCGCCGTTGAGCCCCGAACGCTTTGCCGCCCTGTTCGCCCAGACCCTGCCCGAGGCCGACCGCCGCGCCGCCTATGCCGAGCAGATCGTGTCCGCGCCGGCCAGGGTGGTGCGTCAGGCCCTGCTCGGCCCCTGGAGGCGTCGCAAGGGAACGGGCTGTCGCCGGCCGCCGCTGCTGCTGATCGCCGGCGACGAGGACCGCGTCGCGCCGGTCGCCATGGTCGCGGCCAGCGCCCGCCAGCAGCGCCGCGCGGCCTCGCGCACCGACCTGCAATGCTTTTCGGGTCGCTCGCACTGGCTATGCAACGAGCCGGGCTGGGAGGACGTCGCCGACTTCGCCCTCGACTGGGCGCTAGCTAATGGGCGTCCTATTCCCGCGCAGGCTTGATCGGGCCGGTTCCGCGTCAACCCCCGAAAGGGTAATGCTGCGCCGCTTTCGTGTATGGTCGCGGTTCGCCAAACACGTCACCTGTACGAGTCCCATGCGCAAGGACCGGTCCCCGGACGCCGCCGAAATGAACGAGTACCCCGCCAGCGGCGCGTCCCCTGCCAGCGACGAGCGCATCCGCGTGCTGATCGCCGACGACCACCCGATGCTGCGCGAAGGGGTGATCTCGGTGCTGGAGACGCAGGCCGACATGGTCGTGGTCGGCGAGGCCGCCACCGGCGACGAGGCGGTCGCCAGCTGGGAGGCGCTGCGCCCCGACATCACCCTGATGGATCTGCAGATGCCCGGCCATGGCGTGGTGGCCATCGAGACCATCCGCCGGGCCCATCCCGAGGCGCGGATCATCGTGCTGACCACCTTCACCGGCGACGCCCAGGCCCTGCACGCCCTGCGCGCCGGCGCGGCGGGGTATCTCTTGAAGAGCAGCCTGCGCCGCGACCTGCTGGACGCCATCCGCGGCGTCCACGCCGGCCGCCGCCACCTCCAGGCCGAGGTGGCCGAGCGCATCGCTATCCACGCCATCGACGAGACCCTGAACGCCCGCGAGATCACGGTTTTGCAGCTGATCGCCAACGGCAATTCCAACAAGCACATCGCCCGCGAGCTGAACCTCTCGGAAGACACCATCAAGTCGAACATCAAGAGCATCTTCGCCAAGCTCTACGTCAACGACCGGACCCACGCGGTGACCGTGGCCGCCAAGCGCGGCATCATCGACCTTTGAGCCGGGCGGGGGGCTTTCGCACGGCACTGGCGGGCGTCGCGCTCGCCCTGGGCCTCGCCGTCTCGGCGCAGGCCGCGCCGGGGCTTGAGCCCCTGGCCGAGTACAAGCGCGTCAGCTGGTCTCTGGAGGGCGGCGCGCCCAGCCGGGTCAACAGCATCGGCCAGTCGAAGGACGGCTATCTGTGGATCGGCAGTGTCGACGGCCTCTTCCGCTTCGACGGCGTCGCCTTCGAGCAGATCCAGCGCGGCGGGCCCAAGCCCGGGCGGCTGAACGTCTCGCAGGTGCTGGGCGCGAAGTCGGGCGCGCTGTGGGTGGGCCTTGGCCGCAGCGGCGGGGTGGCGGTCTATCGCGACGGCCAGTTGATCGACGCCCGCATGCCCAATGCCTCGCGCGAGGTCACCAGCTTGGCCGAAGACCGCGAGGGCGGGATCTGGGTCGCCCGCGGCGGCCGCAAGCGAAACACCCTGGCCCGCTGGCATGACGGCCGCTGGCAGGAGTTCGGGGCCGAGGTCGGCGTGCCCGAGCAGGAGGTCTGGCAGATCTTCTTCAGCCGCGACGGGGTCCAGTGGCTGGTGCTGGGCGACACGGTGCTGCGCCGCGCGCCGGGCCAGGCCCGGTTTTCGCCGACCGGCGTCAAGGTCGCCCGCCGGGCCAGCCTGGCGCAGGACGCCCTGGGGCGCCTCTGGGTGTCCGACTCCAAGGGCGTGCGGCTGCTGGCCGGCGAGGCCCCGGCCGCCTCGTCCCTGACCCGGGCCTATCCGCGCCAGGACGAGGTGGGCGGCTCGAAGATCCTCTTCGACCACAAGGGCGACCTGTGGGGCGCGACCTGGACCGACGGCGTCGTACACATTCCAGCGCCCGGCGTCGCGGCTCGCAGCGCCGACGCGGCGGGCCTGCGCATCCAGGCCTACAAGGCCGTGCACGGCCTGACCTCCGACCAGACCCACGCCGTGTTCGAGGACCGCGAGGGCAATGTCTGGTTCGGCACCGAACTGGGCCTCGACATGATGCGGCCGGCCAGCGTGGTGGTGGAGCAGGCGATCCCGCCCAACTCCGCGCGCGGCTACCGCATGACCGCCACCCGGGACGGTACGGTCTGGATCGCCGACGCCCACACCGTCTACGCCATCGCCCCCGGCAAGGCGCCCAGGCCCGTCGCGCGGACCAGCTGGTCGGCCGGCGCCCTGTGCGCCGACGAGAACGATGGCGTCTGGGTCACCCTGCGCGACACGGTGCTGAAGGTGCGGGGCGACAAGGTCGAGACCTATCCCAAGCCCGCCGAGGCCAGCGCTTTCGGCTGCGCGCAGGACGCCGAGGGGCGGCTATGGATGGCCGCGCTGGACAAGGGCCTCTACTGGCGCGAGGGCGGGACCTGGAATCGCTGGCCGGGCCTGTCGCCGACCCTGGGCGTGGCCTCCAACGCCGCCGTCCAGCCCGACGGCCGGGCGGCGATCCTGTTCCGCACCCTGCCGCCGCTGCAAGGCCGGCCGCCGTTCGAGCCGCTATACAAGGAGCGCTTTTCGATCGGCGAGATCGAGGGCGTGCTGCCCGGCGCGGCGGCGCTCTATCTCAGCGGCGGCCAGGGCCTGGCCCGCCTGCGCGACGGCAAGGCCGCGACCCTCGACGCCGAGCGCTATCCGTGGCTGGCCTCGGTCAACGGCCTGGTCCAGACCCCGGCCGGCGACACCTGGACGATCGGCGACGCCGGCGTGGTGCGGATGCGCTCGGCCGATCTCGACCGCGCCCTCGACAAGCCCGGCGCGCCGCTGGCCCGGCAGGTGTTCGACTTCCGCGACGGCCTCAACAGCTTCGTGCAGAAGTCGCCCGGCGCCCAGATCGCCGCCGGCGGCGACGGGCGCATCTGGATCCTGACCCGGCGCAACGTGCTGGTCGTCGATCCGGCCCGCCTGGCGCTCAACACCGTGGCGCCGCCGGTGGCGATTCGCGCGGTGGTGGCGGGCGAGCGACGCTTCGCCGACCCCTCGGCCGTGCGCCTGGCGGCCGGCACCACCAGCCTGCGCATCCAGTACACGGCCCTCAGCTTCGCCGTGCCCGGCCGGGTGCGCTTCCAGTACCGGCTGGAGGGCGTCGACCGCGACTGGGTGGACGCCGGCGGCCGGCGCGAGGTGCTCTACAACAACCTGCATCCCGGGACCTTCCGCTTCCGGGTCAAGGCGGCCAACAACGACGGCGTCTGGAACGAGCAGGGCGCGCAGGTGGTCGTCACCATCCCGCCGACCCTGGCCGAGACCTGGTGGTTCCGCCTGCTGTGCATGGCGGCCGTCGGCCTGGCGCTGTGGGGCGTCTACGCCCTGCGGCTGCGGCGGGTGTCGGCCCAGATCAAGGACCGGCTGGAGGAGCGCGCCGCCGAGCGCGAGCGCATCGCCCGCGAGCTGCACGACACCCTGTTGCAAAGCGTGCAGGGCCTGATCATGCGCTTCCAGTCGGTGGCCTATCAGATCCCCGACGACCTGCCGGCCAAGGACGTCATCAACCAGGCGCTGGACCGCGCCGACCAGATGCTGGTCGAGGGCCGCGACCGGGTGCGCGACCTGCGCGGCCGCGAGACGCGGCGCCTAGACATCCAGCTGCGCGAGCTGATGGCCGAGCAGCCGTTCGAGCCCGGCGTGAAGGTCGAGCTGGTGGTCGAGGGCGTGGCCCGGGCCATCCAGCCGCTGGTGCAGGAAGAGATCGTCCGCATCGGCGGCGAGGCCCTGTTCAACGCCGCCCGCCACGCGCGCGCCGGCCAGGTGCAGGTGCGCGTCTCGTACGGCGTGCGCCAGTTGCAGGTGACGATCCGCGACGACGGGGTGGGCATCGGCGCCAACCGCATGGCCTGGGCCAGCCGCGAGGGCCACTACGGCCTGATCGGCATGCACGAACGCGCCAGCAAGATGGGCGCCCAACTGGCCATCGAAAGCGCCGCCGGCAAGGGCACCACCATCACCCTCAGCGTCGCCGGCGCCATCGCCTACCCAACCCAGCCCTGGCTGGCGCGGCTGGGGCGGAAGAGGGCGGGGTAGGGGGCTGGAGGCGGTTCGCGACCCGCTGCGGACATTGAGGTGCGACTGATCTGCGCCTCTGAACCGACAGCTTGAACCCCCACCTTGGCGCTTCGGGCATCCGCTCACCGTTCAATGCGACCTAACAGGTTTAGCTTTTCGGCGAATCTTTCGGTTGGGGCAGCAGGAAACGGTTGTGTGGACCCTTGGTGTTGCCGAGGAGAGTCGCGAAAGTCTCCGCCAATTCGGTGTCTGTAAAAGTTTCTGATTTGTCGCGAGCGAATCCCACAAGAAGCGACTGCCATTCAGCCGTGCTTCGGTAGAACAGCGCCTCAAATAGCCGCTCGTCCAAAAGTCCGAGACGTTTGATCGATGCAAGCTCAGCAAAAATGTGCTCAATGCTGCCGATGGACTCTTCAGTTTTTCGGTCGGCAAGTAATGCGGCCATATGTAATGGTTTATCGATAGTGCTATTTTCGCGGGCGGATTTAATAGCTCTGGATGCATCGACCCGGTATTCGCGACATTACTTGCTGATCCAAATTTTCCAGATATCTAAAGTGACTGAGCTGCGATTGTGATTTAGCGTCCGATAGAAGGCGATCGCCGACAGAATGAACGCAAGGCCGGCGAAGACGGCTGAGAATGTGTCGCTCAAGATGCAACTCCTTCGAACGGTTTTCTATGAGGCATCGGTAACCAAGCGTCACAATGCAAGGCGGATTAGATCATCCGGCCGAATGCCCTTTGCGCAACGCTCCGTTAGTCAGCGTCGGTCCTTCTGCCGGACGGATCGACCCACAGTTGGCGGTCTGGCAAGCGACAGCCAAAGCCGCCCTGAAGTACCGCTATCGCCCCATAGAGGACGTTGGAGGAGGCTGCTTTCGGCGGCGAACTTAGTCGTCGTACTGAATTCCAAGCGTTTCCAATGAACGAAATCGCACAAGGCCCAGACGATCGAATTCATCACCTTCGGGCTGTGTTACTACGCCCATCATTTTCAGGCCTTGGCTGATGGGGGACTTCAAAGGGCCTCGGACTCTGCGGAATAAACGGTCAAACCAGGTGACCTTCTCCTGGGGGCGCTCGTTGTTGGAGTGGTGCCTCCAAACCATCGCGCCATTTTCAAAGAGCGCCGCAGCTTGACCGCCGAGACCGCCGAAATACTCCGTCTCCAGATAGAGCGCCCTTCCTTCAGCCAGGGAGCTGCCAAGCGCCTCGGCCAGCAAAGGCGTTAGGTAGGTGAATCCGTCGTATGACGCCTCCTCCGACACGGCTAGGGCATCAAGCCTCGCCTCGTCCAGCGGCACGATCACGAGGCCGAAATCCAGCTCAGTCGGATCAGGCGCGCCCAATTGGGTAATCAGCGGCGCAAGCGCCTTTTGGTTACCGATGACAGCATTGATGGAGTGTCCCATCAGCCGACCATATACTCGAGCTGCGCTGTTGTACTGGCCTCTATCGTTGGGGTCCGCTCTCCACCCGTTGCTGACGCTACGAGCGTCCGCCTCTCGTACCTGGACCAATCGCTTTGAAGGGGCCCAGATCGGTCGGGTTCCATGTACCGGAGAACGGGCGGGGATCGTGGCCGCTCGGCCTTACGAAGATCAGCGGCGCCTTCCCGCCCTCGAAGATCACGCCGACGTCCACGATAAAGTAGAAGCGATCAGCGGAAATCCACAGCAGGTCGATGATCTGCTCCAGCCTGACGGTATGGCGTGGATTGGGGCGTCCATGGAATTCGACAAGCAGGTCGCTCCCACTGGAGGGCAGGCCGGCTTGTTCCAGCGAACGTTGCAGGGCCGTCTCGAAAAGGAAGGCGAAACCGCTCCTGTCCATTCTCAGACCCCCGCGGCCCTAGCTCTTCAGCCACACCGCCACGGCTGACAGGGTCACGCAGGCGACCACCGTGGTCAGGGCGACGATGCGGGCGCCGCCGCGGGCGAAGACGTTGTAGGCGCGGGTCTGGATGAAGACGTTCACCGCCGTCGGGGTCGCCGCCAGCAGGGTGGCGGCCAGGCGGAAGGCGGCCGGAGCCGGGGTCAGGCCGACCACGGTCCAGACCAGCAGCGGCAGGACCAGCAGCTTGGCGAGGGCGGCGGCGATCACCGGGGTCCAGCGCGGGGCGGGAACGTCGGCCTCGACCGGCAGGCCCAGCACCACGCCCAGCGCCACCAGGGCGACGGGGCTGCCCGAGGCGGCGGCCGCGCCGACCGCGCGGTCGAGCACGCCGGGCAGTTGCAGGCCAACCAGGGCCAGGGCCGCGCCGAACAGGGCGGCGGCGACGATCGGGTTGCGGAACGCCTGCATGGTCGAGCGCCAGACCGAGCGCCCGCCGGCCCAGCCGAGCAGGGCGACCCCAAGAGCGGTGGCCAGCACGAAGTCCACGGCCACGAGGCCCGCGCCCAGGCGGGCGATCTCGGGTCCGAACACGGCGGCGGCCACCGGCAGGCCGAGGAAAGCGCTGTTGCCGACGCCGGCGGCCATGGCCGTTCCGGCCCGCTCCTCGCGGGTCCAGCGCAAGGCCAGGCCCCCCAGCACCAGCAGGCCCATGATCGCCGCCAGGCAGCCGGCGTAGGCGGCCAGGCCCAGGGTCAGGTCGTGGCCCGGACGGCCCATGCGCGACAGGGAATGCACCAGCAGGGCCGGGAAGCCGATCCAGTAGACGTAGGCGGAAAGGCCCTGGGCCATGCGGCCGTCGAACAGCCGCAGCCGCGCCAGCACCACGCCGGCCCCGACCAGCATGAAGAACGGCAGGGCCCGCGCCAGGACCTCCAGCGTCAGGGCGATCACGCCGGATGCGCCTTGGCGGGCGGGAACAGGGTCATGCGCGAGGGCCTCGGCGGAAAACGCGGGGTCGCTGATACCACCCGTCCCGCGCCGGGGTCAAAAAGCGTTGCCGCGACCGTACCCCCTTCCATGAGGGAGGAAGGTTGGGCTGGGCGCGGACGGCTTACCGATCCTTCATTTGCCACCGCCTTTTGGTTGAGTTTCAAGGGGTCTCCTCCTCGCAAGGAAGCGAACCGATGCTCGACCGCCGCCGACTGCTCGCCCTGGCCGCCGTGGCGGGGGCGTCGCCGTCCCTGGCGGCCGCGCGCCAGGTCTCGGACCTGCCGGCGGGGCCCGTCGATCCGACGGCGGTGCTGGCGGAGACCGGCGCGCCGGCCGTGGCGGGCCTGGTCTCCAGCGCCGAGCGGACGATCCTGACCGCCGTCGGCGGGGTGCGCCGGGCGGGGGCGCCCGATCGGGTCGAGGCGCGCGACCCCTGGCACATCGGCTCCAACACCAAGGCAATGACGGCGGCGCTCTACGCCCGGCTGGTCGAGGCGGGGCAGGCCAAATGGGGCGCGACCCTGGGCGCGCTGTTTCCCGACGTGAAGCTCGACCCGGCCTGGCGCGAGACCACGATCGAGCAGCTGATGAGCCACAGCGCGGGCCTCCGTGACGGACCGGTGATGGCCGGCGCATGGCTGGTCCGCGCCAACCTCGACAAGCGGCCGCTGCCGGTCCAGCGGGCCGAGGTCGCGGCGCAGGTGCTGTCCGCGCCGCCGGCCGGCAAGCCGGGGACCTTCGAATACGCCAACTTCAACTACGTGCTGGCGGGCGCGGCGATCGAGGCGATCACCGGCGTCGCCTGGGAGGAGGCGATCCGCACGCGCCTGTTCCAGCCGCTGGGGATCGAAAGCGCCGGTTTCGGCGCGCCGAAGGGCGACGTCCCCTGGGGGCACGTGTCCGCGCCGGGCGGCGGGCTGACGCCCGTCGATCCGGCGGGACCGGCCGACAATCCGCCGGCGCTGGGTCCGGCCGGCACGGTGCACATGACGCTCCAGGACCACGCCCGCTTCGCGCGGCTTTTCCTGAAGGACAACGCGATCCTCTCGGCCGACAGCATCCGCCGCCTGACCACCCCGGCGCCGGGCGCGACCTATGCGCTGGGCTGGGTGGTGGTGCCCGAAAAGCCCTGGAGCCGCGGCCCGATCCTGGCCCACGAGGGCTCCAACACCCTGTGGCACGAGGTGGTGCTGATCGCGCCCGGCCGGGGCGCGGCGATCGTCGCGGCGACCAACGCCGGTCCTGAGGCGTCGAAGGGCGCGGCCATCAAGCTCGCCCAGCAGTTCCAGAAGACCTACGTGGCCTGAGGCGGGCTAGGTCGGATTGATATTCGGGAGCTCTAGCCGATTTTTCACCGAGCATCCCCGCGAAGGCGGGGACCCAAGCCGAGTCCGCAGGTGATCCACGGCCGCGCCGCCTCTTGAACGTCTGCTTGGATCCCCGCCTTCGCGGGGAAGGACGGATTGGGGGTCGCAAGCAGATGAAGGCCGGTTCCTCCTACCGCTCGTCGCCGGGCAGGCGGATGTGGACCAGCTTCCACTCGAACAGCGCCCGGCGCTGGAAGGTGAAGATCGTCGCCTTGTCCTTGGCGTCCGGTCGGCGCACGGCGATGCGGACGCGGTTGGGGTCCCAGTAGGCGATGGTCGGGTAGGGGCCGCGCACGACGGCCTGCATGCGGGCCAGCACCGTCGGCGGGCGCGGCGGCGACAGCGGGGCCGCGCCGGGCGCATAGCCCCGGGTCAGGGCCTGCAGGCCCGGGACGGTGAGGTAGCGGTCGACCTTGGGCTCGGGCGGGGCGATCGGCTCGATGGCGCGCTTGAAGACGCCCAGCGGGTTGCTCCAGATCGACGGGGCCTCGGGCTTGGCGGCCGGCGCGGCTTCGTCCAGCTGTCCGGTCAGGCTGCGGCGCACCGACGGGAAGTCGACCAGTTCGCCGATCGCCTGCACGTCCTCGTACTGGGCGGCCGCCTTCAGGGCGCGGAACGCGAACCAGGGCGCCGTGGCGTAGGCGGCGGCGAACACGAAGATCGCCAGGACGATGAGGTCCCAGATCCGCTTCTGCAAAGTCATTGCGCCCCCGCACGGTTAACGCCGCCTAGAATGGGCATTCATGCCCTTCCTGCAAGGGCGTTCGCGCGCCGGGAGTTCCATTGATGGAATCCGCTTTCCTGACGGGCCTGGGCGCTCTATGGGGTCGCCGCTCGCGGTCTGGCTTAAGCGCCCGCCGCCCCTGAGGAATTTCCGGAGCGCCCATGGCCGGCCTGCGTCTCGCCGATCTTTTCCGCTGCAAGCCCGTGGGCGCGATCGCGGCCGAGGGGGACGACAATCCCAACGACCTGTCCGGTGAACTGCACCGCTCGATCGGCCTGTTCCAGCTGACCATGCTAGGCGTCGGGGCCACGATCGGCACCGGCATCTTCGTGGCCCTGACCACGGCCGTGCCCCTGGCCGGGCCGGCGGTCATCATCTCGTTCGTCATCGCCGGGATCACCGCGGCCCTGACGGCCCTGTGCTACGCCGAGCTCGGCTCGACCATCCCGGTCTCGGGTTCGTCCTACTCCTACGCCTACGCCACGCTGGGCGAGTTCGTCGCCTTCCTGGTCGGGGCGTGCCTGCTGCTGGAATACGCCGTCTCGGCCTCGGCCATCGCGGTGGGCTGGGGCCAGTACCTGAACGAGCTGTTCTTCGACCTTTTCCAGTGGCGCCTGCCCGAGGCCCTGGCCGCGCCGCCCGGAGCGGGCGGGGTGTTCAACCTGCCGGCCGTGGTGCTGGTGGGCTCGTGCATGGTGCTGCTGCTACGCGGGGCCAAGGAATCGACCACGATCAACGCCGTGCTGGTGGTGGCCAAGCTGCTGGTGCTGCTGTTCTTCGTCGTGATCGCCTTCACCGGCTTCCGGTCGGAGAACCTGACGCCGTTCGCGCCGATGGGCGTGGCCGGGATCGGGGCGGCGGCCTCGTCGATCTTCTTCTCCTACATCGGCATCGACGCGGTCTCGACCGCCGGCGACGAGGTCAAGAACCCGCGCAGGAACCTGCCGCTGGGCGTGGTGCTGAGCCTGCTGATCGTCACCGCCGTCTATGTGCTGGTGGCCGTGGCCGCCGTCGGCGCCCAGCCCTGGACCGCCTTCGCGGGCCAGGAGGCGGGTCTGGCGGTGATCCTGCGCAACCTGACCGGCGCGGGCTGGACCTCGCTGATCCTGTGCCTGGGCGCGATCATCTCGATCTTCAGCGTCACCCTGGTCGTGATGTACGGCCAGACGCGGATCCTGTTCGCCATGAGCCGAGACGGCCTGCTGCCGCGCCTCTTCCAGAAGACCGACCCGCGCACCCGCACGCCGGTCTGGAACACGGTGATCGTGGCGGCCTTCATCGCCTTCCTGGCCGCCTTCGTGCCACTGGACGTGCTGGTCAACCTGACCAGCATGGGCACGCTGATCGCCTTCGCCATCGTCTCGGCCGGGGTGATCATCCTGCGCCGCACCCGGCCCGACCTGCCGCGCGGCTACAAGGTTCCGCTCTATCCGGTGCTGCCGGTGCTGAGCGTAGCCTTCTGCCTCTACCTGATCATCGGCCTGCCGTGGGACACCTACGTGCTGTTCGGCCTGTGGGCGGCGGCGGCCTGCGTCATGTACTTCGGCTATTCGCGCCGGCATTCGAAGCTGGCGGGTTGAGGCGGTCGCCGGCCTTCAGGGGCGGCGCTTGAACCAGGCCATGGCCCGCCCGATCCCACGCTGGTCGGCGGGCAGGCTCTTGAGGCCAAGGGCGTGGCCGGTCGGCATCTCGACGAAGTCGACCGGGCGGCCGCGGGCCTTCAGCGTCTCGACCAGGGCGCGGGCGCTCTCGACCGGCGTCGACTCGTCCTTGACGCCGTGAATGACCAGGGTCGGGCCGGCATAGCCTTCCAGAAGCGGCGCGCAACGCTTTCCAAGCACCGACCACCACCAGATCTCGGGATTGGTCTCGCCCATCCAGGTCTTTCCCAGGCGCGGGTCGGTCCGCACCCTGCGGCGTTGTTCGGCCAGTTGCGCGTCGCCCTTGGTCAGCAGGTCCAGTTCCGCCTCGAACGTCATGCCGCCGCCGGTGCTGAGCAGGGCCAGCGCGCCGACGTCGTCCGTGGCCCCGGCCAAGGCGCAGGCGGTGAGCCCGCCGGCCGAAACGGCCAGGACGTCGAAGGCCCCGCGTTCGCGCAGGCGCAGTTCTGCCTTGAGGCGATGGACGGCGGCCAGATTGTCGAACCAGCGGGCCTCCTCGACGGCGTGCGCCTCGTAGTCTGCGGCGCAGCTTCCATCGGCGGCCGCGCCGTCCTTGCGCACGATCGCCACCCAGCGGACGGCGGCCTCGCGCAGGACCTGGTCGCGCCAGGTGATGGCGTCGGAGGTCATGCAGGTCGAGCCCTGCACCAGCAGCAACGCGCGGTCGGCCACGCCGTCGCCTCGGTCGTAGACCTCTACGGCCGCCACGGAGTCGTCCGCGCGGGTGATCTCGACGAGACGAGGGGCCGGGGCGGCCTGGGTCCATGATGGAAGAAGCGCGGCGAGCGCCAGCGCAATGATCAGCAGTTTCATCGATCCAGCCGCGAATCTGAGGGCATGCAACCTTTACTATTGCGCATCGGTCCGGTTGTCCGCGATGTCGGCGCGGAGAGACCGTTTTGGGTCAGTCCCGATCTTCCTGGGGACCGTCCGTCCTCGCGCCTTGCCGGGGCTTCGTCGCGGCCTCTAGGCTCCTGCCTGGATTTGCAGTGGGGCGAGGCATGATCGCGACGAGCAGTCGGCGGGCGGTGCTGGCGGGACTGGGAACGGCGGGGCTGTCGGCCTGCGCCTCGACCGGGCGGGTCGCGCCCGGCCCAGGTCTTGTCGCGTCCGGCTTTCTCGCCACACCGCTGGCCCCGCTGCGGATGGAAGTCGACCGGATCACCAAGATCACCGTCTGCCTGCGTCCGTTCCGGGCGGCGGGTCCGCGCCTAGACGTCGAGACCGTCGTCGGAAAACGCGTGGTGCACAACTACGGCCACGGCGGCAGCGGCTGGTCGCTGTCGTGGGGCTCGGCCGAGATCGCGGCGGGCAAGGCGCTGGAGGGCGGGACGCGCGAGGTCGCCGTCATCGGCTGCGGGGCCATCGGCCTGACCACGGCGCTCACCCTGCAGCGGGCCGGCGCCAAGGTGACGATCTACGCCAAGGAGCGCACGCCCTACACCCGCTCGGCTCGGGCCACCGGCACCTGGTCGCCCGACAGCCGGATCGCCGACGCCGACAAGGTCGCCGCCGACTTCCCGGCGCTGTGGGAGCGGATGGCCCGCACCTCCTACGCCGCCTACCAGACCCTGCTGGGCCTGCCCGGCGAGCCGGTGGCGTGGAGCGACCGCTACACCCTGTTCGACGCCCTGCCGACGCCGAACGGTCCCGGCCCCGTCAACTTGGCGCCGCCGGTGCGTTTCGCCGCCTACAACGAGCGGCTGGCGGGCCTCGTGCCCAGCATGCGCGACCTGCCGCCGGGCGCGCACCCGTTCCCGGTCGCCCGCGCGCGGCGGGGCGTGCAGATGCAGTTCAACGTCGCCGACCTGGCCCACCAGCTGACCACCGATTTCCTGCTCGAGGGCGGGCGCATCGAGACCATGACCTTCGACACGCCGGCCGATCTGGCCCGGCTGAAGGAGCCGGTGGTCGTCAACTGCACGGGCTATGGCGCGCGGGCGCTGTGGAAGGACGAGAGCGTCACGCCCGTGCGCGGCCAGATCGCCTGGCTGGCGCCGCAGCCCGAGGTCCGCTACGGCCTCCATTACCGTCACGTCGCGGTGCTGCCGCGCCCGGACGGGATCGTCGTGCAGCAGGTGGGCGAGAGCGAGATGTTCGGCTACGGCGTCGCCGACGAGACGCCGGACCGCGCCGAGGCCGAAGACGCGGTTCGCACAATCGCAAAGCTGTATTCACCAAGTCGGGTGTAGAATCGCCGCGATGAGCCAGATTGAAGTCCAGGGAATGGAAAAGCGCGCCTACCGACGCTACCCCGCCTCGCGCAAGGCCTACCTCGTGGTGGGCGGCGAGCCGCTGCGCTGTCGGCTGATCGACATCGCCAAGGGCGGCGCCCGCATCGCCGGGCCGGAGCTGTCGCCGCAGGCCGGCCCGCTGCATCTGGTCGACCCGGCCCGGCGCCTCGTCCACCTGACCCGCATGGTCTGGCAGGGCGACGGCCAGATGGGCCTGCAGTTCATCGAGAGCCGCGCCTTCACCGAGGCCCTCGGCGGGGCCGAGGGGGCCGGCCGCGTGGTCGACAGGATCGGTCCCTGGCCCACCGACGGCTAGTCGGCCGCCAAGGTCTCGTGGCGCATGGCTTCGGCGCCCAGGGCGACATGCTCGGGGATGCGCCCGTCGGCCTTCCGCTCGCTGTAGCGATCGACGAGATAGTCGGCGCGGTCGCGGGTCAGCAGGGTGAACTTCACCAGTTCCTCCATCACGTCGACGACGCGCTCGTAGTAGCTGGACGGCTTCATGCGGTCGCTCTCGTCGAACTCCTTGTAGGCCATGGCCACCGACGACTGGTTGGGGATGGTGATCATCCGCATCCAGCGGCCCAGCAGGCGCAGAGTGTTGACCGCGTTGAACGACTGCGAGCCGCCGCTGACCTGCATCACCGCCAGGGTCTTGCCCTGGGTGGGGCGGACGCTGCCGATCTCCAGCGGAATCCAGTCGATCTGCGACTTGATGACCCCGGTGATCGCGCCGTGGCGCTCTGGGCTGCACCAGACCTGGCCCTCCGACCACTGCGACAGCGTCCGCAGCTCCTGGACCTTGGGATGGTCGGGGCCGGCGGCGTCGGGCAGGGGCAGGTCGCGCGGGTCGAAGATCCGGGTCTCGCAGCCCAGCGCCTGGAGGATGCGCGCCGCCTCCTCGACCAGCAGCCGGCTGAACGAGCGCTCCCGCAGGGAGCCGTAGAGCAGCAGGATGCGCGGCGGATGCGTGGCGGGCGCCGCCACGGCGAGCCGGGCCTGATCCACCGGGGCGAGGAACTGGCGGTCGAGGGCGGGGAACTCGGTCACGGGCGACTCCAAGAACGTCATTGAACTGTCGGATAATTCCATAATATTGGAAATATGGAATCGAAGTCCGCTGTCAACATGCTCTCCGCCCTTGGACACGAGGGACGCCTGGCGATCTTCCGCCTGCTGGTGAAGGCCGGCCCCGTGGGAATCGCGGCGGGCGACATCGCCCGGACGCTGGACGTCCTGCCCAACAGCCTGTCGGCCAACCTCAACGTCCTGTCGCATGCGGCGCTGGTCACCTCGCGGCGCGAGGGGCGGTCGATCATCTATTCGGCGGACTACGGCGCGATGAGCGGCCTGCTGGGCTTCCTGATGGAGGACTGCTGCAACGGCGCTCCGGAGGTCTGCGCGCCCCTGGGCGCGATCGTCGCCAGGGCCGGGGCCTGCTGCTGACATGGCGCGCTTCGACTGGTCGCGCCGCCTCGTCGCCGAAGCCCTGGGCTCGGCCCTGCTGCTGGCGGTGGTGGTCGGCTCTGGGATCATGGGCGAGCGCCTGGCGGGCGGCAACGTCGCCATCGCCCTGCTGGGCAACACCCTGGCCACGGGGGCTGCGCTGGTGGTGTTGATCGGGGTGTTCGGACCGATCTCCGGCGCGCACTTCAATCCGGCCGTGACCCTGGTCGCGGCGCTGCGGCGCGAGCTGCCGTGGCGCTTGGCGCTGGCCTATCCGGTCGTGCAGGTCGCCGGCGCGGTGCTGGGCGTCTGGATCGCCCACGCCATGTTCGGCGAGCCGATCGTCCAGGTCTCGACCAAGCTGAGAGCGGGCGGCGCCCAGGCCTTCGCCGAGGTGGTGGCGACGTTCGGCCTGGTGGCGACGATCCTGGGGACCGTGCGCTTCAGGCCCGACAGCACGCCCATGGCGGTGGGCCTCTACATCACCGCCGCCTACTGGTTCACGGCCTCGACCTCGTTCGCCAATCCGGCGGTGACGATCGCGCGGAGCCTGTCGGACACCTTCGCCGGGATCGCGCCGTCCTGCGCCCCGGCCTTCATCCTCGCCCAGCTCGCCGGCGCCCTGCTGGCGGCGGGCGTCTTCGGCTGGCTGCTGAAAGCGGAGACCGCGTCGTGACCGACTTCCCGATCACCATCTTCCACAACCCCGCCTGCGGCACCTCGCGCAACGTCGTGGCCATGGTCGAAGCCGCCGGCTATGCGCCGAACGTGGTCGAGTATCTGCAAGCCGGCTGGACCGCCGAGCAGCTGCGCGACCTGGCGGCCCGCGCCGGCCTGCCGCTTCGCGACCTGATCCGCGAGAAGGGAACGCCGGCGCAGGACCTGGGCCTGCTGGCCGAGGATGTCTCCGGCGAGCGCATCCTCGACGCCATGGTCGAGCACCCGATCCTGGTGAACCGTCCGATCGTGGTGACGCCCAAGGGCGTGGCCCTGTGCCGCCCGTCCGAGCGGGTGCTCGACCTGCTGGATCGCCGTCCGGCCAGCTTCACCAAGGAGGACGGCGAGGTCGTCATCCTCTAGACGGCCGTCGCGTCCCCGGCGCGAACAGCAGGTCGGACCAGCGCCAGGAGGCGTCGCCCAGCGCCAGGCGCGGCGCGCCGGGGCCGTCGGCCAGGCTGACGACCACGAGGCCGCGCATCAGGTCGGCGCGGCAGGCGGCTGGAGCAAAGCCGACCTCCATGATGATCGCCTCGCGCACGCCCGCCAGGCCCTTGCCGACCTGTCCGGGGCTCTGCAGCCACTTGCCGCGCCAGACCAGCACCGCCTTGCCCGAGGCGGCGGCCTCGCCATGCGCCGACGCCAGGGCCGAGCGTACGCGGGGATTGCGCCGCAGCGCGGCTTGAAGCCGCCGGACCATGTCGCAGCTGGCGCCGTCGCCCGCGCCGTTGCCGGATCCCGTTCCCACGGTGGTCGCGCCGGCGAGATCGGCCTCGCCCAGTTCGGCGGCCATCATGGTGGTGTCGGCGGGCGTCGCGACCAGGGGCTCGACGTCGGGCGGGCGCACGGCCGGGCGGGCGGTGCGGGTCGGCGGCTTCGGGTCCGGCTTGGGCGGGGCGGGCGAGGGCGGCCGGGCGGGCGTGGGCTCGGGCTTCGGCTCCAGAGCCGGCGGCTTGGGCTCCGGCTCGGGCGGCGGCGGGGGAGGGGGCTGGACGAGATCGACCGCGATCGGCTCGGGCTCGGGCGGACGCGGTTCCGGCTGGGCCATCAGCACCGCCAGCAGAGCCAGGCCGTGGGCGCCGACGCTGACCAGGCCGGCCGCCAGCTGCGTCGCGCGCGAGGGGCGGCGGCGGGCGGGTTGGTCGATCAGCGGTCTTGGCATCACGCGTCCGTGGCGAGCGCCGGAACGCCGACGCCCGTGCAGGTGATCACGCCGCCGCGTCAGGATCGTGGCGAGCGGCGCCGCTAAGCGGACGCAGGCGCTAATGTCCCTTCGCGCCAAAGAAAAAGGCCCTCCCGCGAGGGAGGGCCTTCTCTGTTTCCGAAAGGTCGGACCGCTTAGGCGGCCATGGCCTTCTGGAGGTTCTCGTCGATCTTGTCGAGGAAGCCCTCGGTGGTCAGCCAGCCTTGCTTGTCGCCGACCAGCAGCGCCAGGTCCTTGGTCATGAAGCCGCTTTCGACGGTGTCGATGCAGACCTTTTCCAGGGTGGCGGCGAACTTGGCCAGTTCCTGGTTGTCGTCGAGCTTGGCGCGGTGCGCCAGGCCGCGGGTCCAGGCGAAGATCGAGGCGATCGAGTTGGTCGAGGTCGACTCGCCCTTCTGGTGCTGGCGGTAGTGACGGGTGACGGTGCCGTGGGCGGCTTCGGCTTCCACCGTCTTGCCGTCCGGCGTCATCAGCACCGAGGTCATCAGGCCCAGCGAGCCGAAGCCCTGAGCCACGATGTCCGACTGCACGTCGCCGTCGTAGTTCTTGCAGGCCCAGACGTAGCCGCCCGACCACTTCAGCGCCGAGGCGACCATGTCGTCGATCAGGCGGTGCTCGTAGTGGATGCCCTTGGCCTTGAACTGGTCGGCGTATTCGGCGTCGAAGATCTCCTGGAAGATGTCCTTGAAGCGGCCGTCATAGGCCTTGAGGATCGTGTTCTTCGTGGAGAGATAGACCGGGTAGCCGCGGTTCAGGCCGTAGGCGAACGAGGCGCGGGCGAAGTCGCGGATCGAGTCGTCGAGGTTGTACATCGCCATGGCGACGCCGGCGTCCGGAGCCTTGAAGACTTCGTGCTCGATGGTCTCGCCGTCTTCACCGACGAACTTGATCGACAGGGTGCCCTTGCCCGGGAACTTGAAGTCGGTCGCGCGGTACTGGTCGCCGAAGGCGTGACGGCCGACGATGATCGGCTGGGTCCAGCCCGGCACCAGGCGCGGCACGTTCTGGCAGATGATCGGCTCGCGGAAGATCACGCCGCCCAGGATGTTGCGGATCGTGCCGTTCGGCGACTTCCACATCTTCTTCAGGCTGAATTCCTCGACGCGTTGCTCGTCGGGGGTGATGGTGGCGCACTTCACGGCCACGCCGTGCTTCTTCGTCGCGTTGGCCGCGTCGATGGTCACCTGATCGTCGGTGGCGTCGCGGTTCTCGACCGACAGGTCGTAGTAGTCCAGTTCCAGGTCCAGATACGGGAAGATCAGCTTATCCTTGATGAGCTTCCAGATGATCCGGGTCATTTCGTCGCCGTCCATGTCGACGACGGGATTGGCGACTTTAATCTTGGCCATTGCGGGGTCTTCCTCTCGCGGTGGCGCGCTCTGACGCTCGGCGCACAGGGCCGGAACGTGGCGCGGACGGCGAGCCCTATAGACTGTTGCGGCCGCTGGGGAAAGGCTGCGTGGCGGCGCCTCGCGCGGGAGCGCGGCATTCCACCGCAGGCGACATCACCCCCGCAGCGCCCTAATGGGTTGAGATCGTGCGGAGGGTCCCTGGCGGGGGACGGTTTGGGGGAGATGCGTGAGCAGCCTGTGGCGCCATACGGACGTGAAATCGCCCCTGGCGCGACGGCTCCTGGCCTTCGCCGCCCTGGTGTCGATCGCGGTCACGGGGCTGGTCACGGCGGTCACCTTCTACTTCGTCCAGCAGAGCGCGGCCGAGACCCAGATGCGCCACCTGGCCGAATATGTCGGCGAGCGGGTGAAGACCGAGGACCGGCTGTTCTCCGACCTCGTCAAGGTGCACGACGCCTCCAGCCTGGCCCTGCTGCGCCGCCTGCGCGAGATCGAGCCCGACATCGACCGCCAGTTCGACCTGCTGTTCCCCGACCACGGCGACGGCACCCGCCGCACCGCCCCGCGCCTCTATGACGGCGGTCGGACGGGCAATCACTATGTCTACGGCATCGGCGGTTTCGTGCCCCACGCCGCCGACCTGACCCGCGCCGACAAGGCCCTGCTGGTCGGGGCCATGGAGGTGGTGGCCAACGCCGGCGAGACCGAGATCGGCCACTACGACAACTTCTACTTCTTCACGCCCGACACCCGGCTGGTGATGTTCGGCCCCAAGCGCAAGGACCGGCTGCTCTATTACCGGCAGGACGCGCCGCCGACGCTCGACATCTCCAAGGAGGAGATGACCCTGCTGACCCGGCCGGAGGCCAATCCGCAGCGGGTGATGAAGTGCACCAAGCTGCGCAAGCTGATCTCCAATCCCAGCGGGCGCGGGCTGAACGCGGCCTGCATGACGCCCTTCGACCTCAACGGGCGGCACATCGGGGCCTGGGGCACCAGCCTGTCGCTCGACTCTTTCCTGCTGCGGGCGGTGGGCGACGCCCTGCCGGGCGGCCAGAACCTGATCGTCTCGTCCGACGGCGAGCTGATCGCCGCGCCGGGCCTGGCCAAGGACGGGGTGGTCGACGCCGCCCAGCTGGCGCGGGTGCAGTCCAGCGAGCGGGTGGCCGACCTTGTGGCCCAGATCCGCGAGCATGGCGGCGACGTCGGCGCCCTGCGCGACCGGGGCGGCGACCGGGTGGTGGCCTATGGCCGGATGAAGGAGCCGGACTGGTATTTCCTGATGACCTTCCGCTCGGACCAGATCGTCTGGAACGCGGTGAAGACGGCTTCGTGGGTGCTGTTGTTCGGCGTGGTCGGGGTGATCGCCCAACTGCTGCTGCTCTATCGCCTGATGGCGCGCGAGGTGGTCTCGCCGCTGCGGGGGCTGGCCGAGGCCCATCGCGAGGACGACGGCGTCGCGGCCGCCCGCATCGAGGCCCGCGGCGACGAGATCGGCGCTCTGGCGCGCGCGTTGCGCAAGCAGCGGGAAGTGCACGACGACCTGCTGCGCTCGCTCGAGGACCGGGTCGCCGACCGCACCCGCGAACTGGAAAAGGCCAACCAGGCCAAGTCGGTGTTCCTGGCCAATATGAGCCACGAGCTGCGCACGCCGCTGAACGGCGTCATCGCCGTCGGCGATCGCCTGGCCGAAGAAAGCAATCCGGCCCGCCGCCGCGAGCTGGCCGCCCTGGTCGCCTCGTCGGGGCGCCTGCTGGAGCAGGTGCTGGGCGACATCCTCGACGTCTCCAAGATCGAGGCGGGTCAGTTCCAGATGACCTTCGCGCCGTTCGACCTGGAGACCCTGGTCGCGGGCATGGCCGAGCTGCACCGCGCCTCGGCCGAGGCCAAGAACCTGACCTTCTCGTGGTCGGTGTCGCCCGAGGCGATCGGCCGCTACGAGGGCGACGCCGGACGGATCAGCCAGATCCTGTCGAACCTGCTGGGCAATGCGGTGAAGTTCACCAGCGTCGGCGGGGTGGACCTGTCGGTCGAGCGGATTGGCGACGTGGTTCGCTTCAGCGTCAGCGACACCGGGGTGGGCTTCGACGACGCCGTGCGCGAGCGCCTGTTCAAGCGCTTCGTCCAGGCCGACCAGTCGATCACCCGCCAGTTCGGCGGCACGGGCCTGGGCCTGTCGATCTGCGCGGCCCTGGCCGAGATGATGGGCGGCTCGATCGACGCCCGGGCCGTGACCGGACGGGGCGCGACCTTCATCGTCGACCTGCCGCTGCAGCCCTCGACCGAGATCCTCGGCCACGAGGACGACGAGGACGACGGTCCGATCTCGCTGGAGGGTCTGCGGGTGCTGGTGGCCGAGGACCATCCGGGCAACCGCAAGGTGGTCGAGATCGTGCTGGAGCCGTTCGGCGTCGACCTGACCATGGTCGAGGACGGCGAGGCGGCGCTGCGGGCGCTGGACGAGCAGCCCTTCGACGCGGTGCTGATGGACATGCAGATGCCGGTGATGGACGGCCTGACCGCCACCCGCGCCATCCGCGCCCGAGAGGCGGCCCAGGGCGCGCGGCGGATGCTGGTGATCATGCTGACCGCCAACGCCATGGACGAGCACATCGCCGCCGCCCACGCCGCCGGCGCCGACCTGCACGTGGCCAAGCCGCTCAATCCCGGCCTGCTGGTCCAGGCCCTGGCCGGCGCCCGCACGCGCCTGACGACGAAGGTCAGCGCGGCGGAGTAGGGGGCGTCAGGTTTTCCGGGGCGCAACCGTCCGGCGTTTCGGCGAGCTCGACCGGGGCGGGCCAGACCTGCAGGGTCTTCCGCGTCAGCGGCAGGTTCGGACCCCGCAGTTCGCACCACAGCGTCATGTCCGGAAGGAAGCTGAGGTTCATCGAGCCGGCGAGCGTCGTCTGGACCATCGACACGCCGGTCGTGGGATTGGCGCGGGTCAGGGTTCCCGTCGCCACCTCGGCATCCAGCCAGAATATCCGCCAATCGACCGTGGCGTCCTGGCCTGGCGGCCGGCGCCAGTCGATCCGCACCGCGGGGCCCAGCATGGCCAGCCCGTCCGGGCCGGGCGTCTCCTCCAGGGCGGATGGCGGCGTGTCGGGCGGGGCGGCTGGTGACATGGCGGTCGCTCGCGAGAGTGAGGTCCAAGCATAGCCGATGGCGGCGATCGCTGTCAGGTCGTGCTTGCTTGCCGCTATCGGCGCGATTGTTCCGCCGCCGCCAGCACCGTCCGCGCGACGTCCACGATCAGCGCGGTTCGATCCTCGTCCTCCAGCGGCGAGGCCTTGAGGAAGATCGCCAGGGCGAAGCGGCGGCCGTCTTGCAGCTGGACCATGGCCAGGGTGGCGTCGGCGGGGCAGAGGCCAAGGTCGTAGGGCGCGGAGGCAGTGATGGCCGCCAGGCGCGCGCCGGCGGGCAGGGCGGGGCGCAGGCGATCGCCGGCGGCGGCTTCCATCAGGCGCAGCAGGCGGCCCCGCCCGTCCTGGCTGGTCAGTTCGAACTGGTTGAGGGCTTCGAGGAAACGCACCGCGCCCAGGGGCGTGGCGGTGTCGCGCGGATCGGCGAGGTGGCGCTGCTGGGCGGCGCGGCGCGTGGCCTCCGGCGTCGCCAGCACCGCCTTGCGCCAAGCCGGGCCCTTCCAGTCGGCGCGGAACGAGGCCGTGCCCGCTTGTTCGGGCAACAACTGGCGGGCGTAGCGGTCGAGACGCACGCCCTCGACCTTGCGCAGCTCCAGCCAGGCGGTGACCGCGCCGGGGCCGCCGATCCGCTTGAGCAGCACGTCGGCGGCGGTGTTGTCGGACAGGGCCACGGCGCGCTTCAGCAGGTCCTCGACGGTATAGCGGCCGTGCGCGGGCCAGGTGTCGGCCACGGCGCCGGGCGGCGGCGACAGGTCGACATCCTCGATCGCCAGGGTCTCGGACGGCGACAGGGCCTTGGCCTCGATCTCCGACAGCACCGCCGCGCCCAGGGCCGCCTTCCAGACCCCGTCCATCGGAAAGGGGAGGTCGCCGGCCACGGCGATGCGCTGGGCGGTGGTCAGGTCCTGGGCCGCGACGCCGAGGATGCCGGGACGGGCCCGCTCGGCCAGGGCCGCCAGTTTGGGGTTCAGGGTCTCGGGGGCGAAGGCCAGGTCGTCCTGCCCCGTCCGCGAGCGGCCGCGGCAGGCCGTCAACGCCGCCGGCAAGGCGGGAACGGCGAGGGCGGCGAGCAGGGCGCGGCGGTGCATGGGGCTTCCGGTCGGAACAAGCGTGAGCGGGGGCTAAACGCGCCAGAACGCGCTTCGGACTTGCGCGGAGGCGCGCTGCGGCGGCAAAGGGACGCCCATGACCACCGAAACTGCTCCCGAAGACGTCGTCCGCACGCCGCCGTGCGTGATCCTCAGCGCCCCGCAGCTGGCCGAGAACATCGGCGCCGTGGCGCGGGTGATGGCCAATTTCGGCCTCTATGAGCTGCGGCTGGTCAATCCGCGCGACGGCTGGCCCCAAGAGCGGGCCTGGGCCAGCGCCTCGGGCGCCAGCTGGCCGCTGGACGACGCCAAGGTGTTCGGCAGCCTGGCCGAGGCCATCGCCGACCTGCATCTGGTCTACGCCACCACGGCCCGTCCGCGCGAGACGCGCCTGCCGGTCTACACCCCGCGCGAGTCCGCCGGCCACCTGGCGACCGAGGTCGAGCAGGGCCGCAAGGTCGGCCTGCTGTTCGGCGGTGAGCGCGCGGGGCTGGAGACCGACGACATCGCCCTGTGCCAGGCCATCGTCTCGATCCCGATCGACGAGCGCTTCCGGTCGCTGAACCTGGCCCAGGCCGTCTCGATCAACGCCTACGAATGGAAGATGACGGTCGACGACCGCCCCTGGAAGAAGTTCGAGCTGAACGTCGAGGGACCGGCCGACCAGGCCGCGATGCAGGGCCTGTACGAGCATCTGGAAGGCGAACTGGACAAGGCCGGCTTCTACCATCCGCCCGAGAAGAGGCCGTCGATGGTGCGCAACCTGCGCGTCCCGCTGGCCCGCGCCCGCCTGACTGACCAGGAGGTCCGCACCTTCCGCGGCGTGATCACCGCCCTGTCGAAGGGGCGTGGCCGGGTGCTGGCCAAGCTGGCCGCCCAGAAAGCGGCGAAGGAGGAGTAGAAACTCCCACGTTCCGGGACCAGAGAAACCGGTTTCCCACCTTACAGGGCTTTAATTTTCGCATCCGCGAAAACGCCGCTATCCAGCCAAAATCCATGGCCAAGGTTCGGTTGTGGGCGGCACTCGACGGTTGAGCGTCGGGGCGAGCGTGGGGAGTGGGGGCGATGGCGCTGGGCGGAACGCTGCTGCAAGGTCTGGCGGCCGCCTTGGCCGTGGGAAGCGGCCAACCGGGCGAGACCAAGCCCGCCGAGCCCGCGAGCGCCGAGGCCGCCGCCTCGGACGCCAAGGCGTCGGATGCGAAATCCTCCACGACCTCTTCGGCGACCGCGCCCGTTGAAACCGCGCCCGCCGAGTCCACGCCCGCCAGCAAGACCACCGAAGACATCGACGCCGTCGACGGCGTGACGGTCGACGCCGCGCCGCGCGGCAAGACCGAGGGGCCGATCGAGGCCGAGCACGTGCTCGACGAGGCCGACATCCAGGCCTACGGCGCGGGCAGCCTGTCGGAACTGGTCACGGCCCTGGCGCCGCTGACCGTCTCATCGCGCGGCCGGGGCGGCGACGAGCCGCCGATCATCGTCATCAACGGCCAGCGCATCTCCGGACCGCAGGAGATGAACGGCATCCCGCCCGAGGCGGTGCAGAAGGCCGAGATCTATCCCGAGGAAAAGGCTCTCGCCTACGGCTACCGCGCCGACCAGAAGGTGCTGAACTTCGTCCTCAAGAAGAACTTCCGTCAGGTCTCCGTCGAGGACGAGCGACGCTTCTCCACCGAGGGCGGCCGCACCTTCTCGGAGGAGCGGGGCGGCCTGTTCAAGGTCGACGCCGACGGCCGCTGGACGGTCAATGTCCGCTATCGCCGCGAGACCCCGCTCTATGAGCAGGAGCGCGACATCGTCCGCACGATCTACGACGCCGAAGGCAATCGCGTTTCGTCGCCCTACGACCTGCGGGGCAACGTCATCGGCGCGGGAGGCGGCGAGATCGACCCGGCCCTGTCGGCGCTGGTCGGCGCGACGGTGAGCAATGCGAGCCTCCCGGGCGCTTTCGCGGGCGCGGCGCCGGCGCTGACCGACTTCGTGGCCGGCGCTGGCCGGCTCTCCACCGACGACCTGACCGCCTCGCGCACCCTGCTGCCGCGCGGCGAGGAGGGGGCTATCCAGGGCGGCTACAGTCGCAACTTCGGCAAGACCACGGTGTCGTTCAGCGGCAATCTCGAGAGCACCAGCCGGATCAGCTATCTGGGCCTGACCGGGGTCAAGCTGGACCTCTACGACGACAACCCGTTCTCGCCGTTCGCGGGCGACGTGGCGCTCTATCGCTATCTCGACGTGCGTGACGCCCTGCGCCGCAAGATCGACACCGACAAGATCGAACTGGCGACGACGGCGCTGGGCATGTTCGGCGGCTGGCGCTGGAGCCTGTCGGGCAATTTCGACCTGACCGACAGCGCCACCCGCACCGGCCGGGGCGTGGACACCTCGCTGTTCGCCGCCGCGGTCAAGGCCAACGACCCGACGGTGAACCCGTTCGGACCGATCCCGGCCAACCTGCTGCGCTACAACGCCCAGGACACCGCCGACTCCGTCACCACCAACGCCAAGGCCGAGTTCACGGCGTCCGGCCCCTTAGCCGAGCTGCCGACGGGCCGTCTGCGCGCCACCTTCAAGACCGGGGTCGACAGCCGGCGGGTCGACGCCGACAGCGTCCGCTCGGGCGTCGCCACCCAGCGCGATCTGACCCGCGACCGCGCCACCGCCTACGCCAGCCTCGACCTGCCGGTGCTTTCCCGCGGCGACGGGCCGTTGGGCTTCATCGGCTCGGTGTCGCTGAACGGCAACGGGCTCTACGAGCAGTTCTCCGACATCGGCGGGCTGGTCACCGCCGGCGGCGGGGTGTCGTGGCAGCCGATGAAGGGCGTCAGCCTGGGGCTGAACTACAGCACCGAGGAGGGCGAGCCGACGCCGCAGCAGGTCAACGACCCTATGCTGCTGACGCCCAACGTCTCGATGTACGACTTCGCGACCGGCCAGACGGTGGCCGTCACCCGCATCGAGGGCGGCAACCCCGACCTGAAGCCTGACAGCCGCCAGGTCGTGAAGCTGAACTTCTTCTACAAGCCGTTCGAGAAGACGGACTTCTTCTTCTGGGGCAACTACACCGCCAGCCGCATCGACGACCAGATCGCCTCGTTCCCGTCGATCTCGCCCGAGCTCGAGGCGGCGTTTCCCCTGCGCTTCGTGCGCGAGGATCCCGATCCGAACGACCCGACCAAGCTGGGGCGCCTGCTGTCGGTCGACAGCCGGCCGGTGAACTTCGCCCACGCCGACAATCAGATCCTGCGCTGGGGCGTGAACTACAATCTGCGCTGGGGCGGACCGCCTCCGGCCGCGCCCGGCCCGGCGCCGAGGCCGGCCCCAGGGGCTGGAACGACCACGGGGGCGACCGCCCCAGCGCCAGTGGGCGGGACGGGCGCGGTCGGCGGGCCTTCACGGACGACGACCTCCGGCGGCCCTTCTGGCGGTTCGCGTCCGGGTGGCGGGGTGCAGGTCACCGGCGGCGGCATGATGTCCCGCATGGGCGGCGGCGCCATCCCGCCCGGCCAGACCCGGCTGCAGATCTCGATGAACCACACCTGGCGGCTGAAGGACGAGGTGGTGATCCGCGACGGCATGGCGCCGCTGAACCTGCTGGACGGCGCCTCGCTGGGCCGCCGGGGCGGCACGCCGCGCCACGAGCTTTACCTCCAGGCGGTGCTGGCGCGCAGCGGCATGGGCGCCACCCTGCGGGGCAATTGGCGCTCGTCCACCTGGGTGGACGGCGGCCTGAACGGCGACGACCTCTATTTCTCCGACCTGCCGACGCTGGGCCTGCAGGGCTTCGTCGATCTCGACACCAACAAGGACTGGACCAAGCGCTTCGGCTGGCTGAAGGGCTCGCGCGTGTCGCTGGGCGTCGACAACCTGTTCGACACCAAGCAGCGGGTGGTCAACGACCAGGGCGTGACGCCGCAGGCCTATCAGGAAGATTACATGGACCCCCTCGGCCGTACCGTACGCTTCAACTTGCGCAAGGTGCTCTGACCTCGCCGCAAAGGGTGAGGCTGCACGGTTCATGATGATGGCGCAATTGTGTCCAGTCTTCGCGAGTAATGACGTAACGTAAATCGCCGGAACTCTTCGGCGGTGACCTGCGTTGCCCGGCTGAGCTCCTGAAAATGCGGGAGTCGCAGGGAGGAAACAGCGTGAGCAAGCACCTGAAGACACGGCTCGCCGTGAGCGCGGCCGTGTGCGCGGTCGTCTGCGCCGGACACGCCTTCGCGGGCGCCTTCTACATCCAGGAGCAGTCGGTGAAGGGCATGGGCCGCGCCTATTCGGGCGAGTCCACCGACGTCGGCGTCTCGGCGATGTTCTGGAACCCCGCCGCCATCGGCCGGATCGAGGACAAGGAACTCTACACCGGCGCGGCCGGCATCTTCGTCACCGGCGAGGTGACCGACGAGGGCTCGACCCTGCAGCGGCCGACGCTGAACATCCCCGCCGTGCTGGGCACGTCGATCCCGGGCCTGCCGAACGGGGTGACCGGCCTGCTCAGCGGCGTGCTGCCCGGGCTGACCAACGGCGTGCTGATCCCCACCCTGGAAAGCCTGCCCAACATCCCGCTGCAGCCGGCCCTGGCGGTGGGCGGCAATTCGGTGGCCAAGAACCCGATCCCCAAGTCGATCGTGCCCAACTTCGCCTTCGCCATGCCGCTGACCAGCCGCCTGTCGCTGGGCGTGGGGATCAACGCTCCGTTCAACGCCGTGACCACCTACGACGGCGACAGCTGGGTGCGCTACAACGCCATCAAGTCGCGGTTCCTGAACATCAACATGCAGACGGCGCTGGCCTATCGGGTCACCGACTGGCTCAGCGTCGGCGGCGGCGGCAACATCGACTATTTCGACGCCACCTTCAGCCAGATGGGCCCCGACCTGACCGCGCCGTTCCCGGACGGCAAGATCGAGGTCAAGGGCGAGGACATCCGCTACGGCTGGAACGCCGGCTTCCAGGTGCACCCGGGCGACCGCCTGGTCGTCGCCGGTTCCTACCGCTCCGGCTACAAGCACGAACTGGACGGCACGGTGGCGATCTACGGCTTCCAGGGGCCGTTCTCGCTGGTCACCAGCCAGCAGGAGGCGACGACCAGCTTCTCCACGCCCTGGATCGCCACGGCCGGGGTGACGGCGAAGCCGACGCGCAAGCTGGCCGTCCACGCCCAGGTGCAGCGCTTCGGCTGGAGCGACTTCGACACGGTGACCGTCGACCTGAAGGGCGCGGGCCAGCTGCTGCCGGGCGCGCTGCTGCCCAAGCAGATCGTCGTCAACGAGTTCTACAAGGACACCACCAACGTCGCCGTCGGCGTCGACTACCAGGCGACGAAGTGGCTGGCCCTGCGGGCCGGCGTCCAGAAGGACCCGACCCCCACCAACGACCAGTACCGCGACGCCCGCGTGCCCGACGGCGACCGGATGATCTACAGCCTCGGCGCGACGGTCACGCCCAAGCGCAACATCAACCTCGACCTGGGGGCCTCGTACATCAAGCTGAAGGACAGCGTGATCCACGCCGACCAGACCCTGTACGACGGCACCGCCTTCCCGATGGAGCTGTCCCTGCGCGGGCGCTCGGAGGGCAAGGGGATCGTGATCGGCGGCGGGGCGCGGATCGCGTTCTGAGGAAGCAGAACTCCACCCCTCCCCCTCGATGGGGGAGGGGCAGGGGTGGGGGTGACTAGGGCGGCTGGACTTGGTGCGAAGGCCAGTTCAGCAGATCACCCCCATCCCCGACCCTTCCCCCATCAAGGGGGAAGGGAGATATCACCCCAACCCCCGCTCCAGATGCTCCACCAGCAGCCGCACCTTGGCCGGCAGCAGGCGCAGGTGCGGATAGACCGCCCACACGCCTTCGTCGGCCGGCAGGCAGTCCTCCAGCAGCGGGACCAGCCGGCCCTCGGCGACGGCGGCGTCGACGTAGAAGTTGGGCAGCTGGCAGATCCCCAGGCCTTGCAGCGTGGCGTCCAGCACCGCCTGGCCGCTGTTGCAGCGCCAGCGGCCCTGGGGCTTGAAGACGATCTCGCGGTCGCCTTCCGGACCCGGGTCGCGGAACGGCCAGGCGTCAACGGCGCCCAGCACGCAGGCATGGCCCTCCAGCTCTGCGATGGTGCGCGGCGTGCCGGCTCGTTCCAGATAGGCCGGGGCGGCGCACAGGCGGCGGGTGCGCGAGGCCAGGCGCTTGGCGATCAGGCGGCTGTCGGTCAGGCGGCCGAAGCGGATGGCCAGATCGAAGCCCTCGCTGACGATGTCGCGCACCGCGTCGTCCAGTTCGATGTGCACCGACAGCCGCGGATGGGCCAGGACGAAGGCGTTGACCGCCGGGACGACATAGCGCTCGCCATAGGCCGTCGAGCAGGTCATCCGCAGCAGGCCCTTGACCTCGCCGTCCTCCTCGCCGACGGCGGCCAGGGCCTCGTCGCGATCGTGGACCAGCTGGCGGCACCGGGTCAGGAAAGCCCGCCCGGCGTCGGTCAGGCTGACGCGGCGGGTGGTGCGATAGAGCAGGCGGGTCTGGAGGCGCTCTTCCAGCCGGGCCACCTCGCGGCTGACGCCGGAGGTCGACAGCCCCAGCCGCCGCGCGGCTTGCGAGAAGCTCTCGGCCTCGGCCGTGGCCACGAATTCGTCGATGCCGTCCCAGGCGCCCATGGCGGCGGTGGTGCGCTCATTGTCCCCTATTGGCAACAATGTTTTGCATCAATTGGGATTATCGAACCCCGCGCATCGGCGTACCACAGGCGCTCAAGTTCGATCGGAGCCCTACGATGAAGACCCGCGCCGCCGTCGCTTTCGAAGCCAAGAAGCCGCTGGAGATCGTCGAGGTCGACCTCGAAGGGCCCAAGGCCGGCGAAGTCCTGATCGAGATCAAGGCCACGGGCGTCTGCCACACCGACGCCTACACCCTGGACGGTCTGGACAGCGAAGGCCTGTTCCCCTCGATCCTGGGCCACGAGGGCGCGGGCGTGGTGGTCGAGGTCGGTGCCGGCGTCACCAGCCTGGCGGTCGGCGACCACGTGATCCCGCTCTACACGCCCGAATGCCGCCAGTGCAAAAGCTGCCTTTCCGGCAAGACCAACCTCTGCACGGCCATCCGCGCGACCCAGGGCAAGGGGCTGATGCCGGACGGCACGAGCCGCTTCTCCTACAAGGGCCAGACCATCCACCACTATATGGGCTGCTCGACCTTCTCGAACTACACCGTGCTGCCCGAGATCGCCGTGGCCCGCATCCGCAAGGACGCCCCGTTCAAGACCGCCTGCTACTGCGGCTGCGGCGTGACGACCGGCGTCGGCGCGGTGACCAACACCGCCAAGGTCGAGCCGGGCGCCAACGCCATCGTCTTCGGCCTGGGCGGCATCGGCCTCAACGTCATCCAGGGCCTGAAGCTGGTGGGCGCCAACATGATCGTCGGCGTCGATCTGAACCCCGACCGCGAGGAATGGGGCCGCAAGTTCGGCATGACCCATTTCGTCAATCCGAAGGACGTCTCGGGCGATCTGGTCGCTCACCTGGTGGCCCTGACCGACGGCGGCGCCGACTACACCTTCGACGCCACCGGCAACACCACGGTCATGCGCCAGGCGCTGGAGGCCTGCCACCGCGGCTGGGGCGAAAGCATCATCATCGGCGTGGCCGAGGCGGGCAAGGAGATCGCCACCCGTCCGTTCCAGCTGGTCACCGGCCGGGTCTGGAAGGGCACGGCCTTCGGCGGCGCCCGCGGCCGCACCGACACGCCCAAGATCGTCGACTGGTACATGGACGGAAAGATCCAGATCGACCCGATGATCACCCACGTCCTGCCGCTGGAGCGCATCAACGAGGCCTTCGACCTGATGCACGCCGGCGAGAGCATCCGCACCGTGGTGACGTTCTAAGCCATGCCGAAGGGTTACCTCTGCTGCCTGTGTTCGAAGGGCATCCAGCGCCATGAGGAGGAAACCTCGGTGGCTCTCGCCGCCCTCAATATGCGTGACTGGCTGGAGGATGTTCCCAAACCGCGAGACACGATGATGTGGGCGCACTTTGAGTGTCTGTCCGAAGCCTGGCCGGGTCCGGAAAGCTGGGAAGCAAGCGCGTTGATAGAGCCCGTCAAATGATCGAAACCCTCGCTACCCACCGCACCCAGGGCGGGACCCTACGCTACTGCCGGCACGACAGCGCCAGCACCGGCACGCCGATGAAGTTCACGGTGTGGACGCCGGACGGGGAGGGGCCGTTCCCCTATCTCGTCTGGCTGTCGGGCCTGACCTGCACCGAGGACAACTTCACCACCAAGGCCGGGGCCTATGCCTGGGCGGCGAAGCACGGGATCGCCATCGTCGCGCCCGACACCAGCCCGCGCGGGGAAGGCGTCGCCGACGATCCGGCCTATGACCTGGGGCAGGGCGCAGGCTTTTATGTCGACGCCACGCAGGCTCCGTGGGCGCCGCACTTCAACATGTATTCCTATGTCACCAGGGACCTGCTGGAGGCCATCGACGGCGCCTTCCCGCTGGATCCGGCCCGGCGGGGGATCTTCGGCCACTCGATGGGCGGCCACGGCGCCCTGACCATCGCCCTGCGCAACCCTCAGCTCTTCAAGTCGGTCAGCGCCTTCTCGCCGATCGTCTCGCCCCTGAACTGCCCGTGGGGCGACAAGGCGTTGAGCGCCTATCTCGGTCCCGATCACGCCGCCTGGCGGGCCCACGACGCCTGCGCCCTGATCGAGGACGGTTTCGGCGAAAGCTTCGACGAGATCCTGGTCGACCAGGGCCTGGCCGACAACTTCCTGGAAAACCAGCTGAAGCCGCAGCTGCTGGAAGAGGCCGGCGCCGAGGCCCGGCTGAAGGTCACCGTCCGCCGCCAGGAAGGCTACGACCACAGCTACTTCTTCATCGCCACGTTCATCGGCGACCACATCGACTGGCACGCGGCGCGGCTTTGAGCCCTCGTTGAAGGCTGGCTATCCTGTGCTAGACTTCGGTCATGGATATCGAAGCGTCCATTTTCGAGCTGGATGACGAAGCCGAGGCTGCGGCCGACGCCGAAGGGCTGGCTGACATGGCGGCCGGCCGGGTGGTGCCTCATGAAGAGGTGGCGGCTTGGCTCGACACCTGGGGCAAGCCGGGCGAGCAGCCGGCTCCGGCGGCTTGGCGCAAGTAGTCTGGACTTCGCGAGCGCTCGCCGACCTGTCGGCGATCCGATCCTATATCGGTCAGTTCAGCCCGCTCGCGGCTCAGCGCATGGCCATTCGCCTGAAGAAGGCGGGCGATAGCCTCGCCGACCATGCTCTTCGTGGACGGCGAGCCACGGCGACCTTGCGTGAACTGACGATCGTGCCGCCGTATCTGATCCGCTATCACGTCGGCGGCGATGTCGTGACCATCATCCGCATCCGCCACGCCGCCCGGTTGTGAACTTTCGGTAATTCATCCCGGGTTCAGCCGCCGAACGCTCCTCTCCGCCAAGGCCAAGTTCGGCCGCTGAGGGGTGCTAAACATGCAGAAGAAACTGGCCGTCCTGGCCCTGGTGATGGCCGCTGGCCTGTCGACCTCGGCCTGCGTCATCATCGACGCCGACCACGGCGGCAAGCGCGACGTCACCGTGAAGATCAACGACAGCGACGACCTGGAGTCGATCTACGCCGTCGGCCTGGAAAAGGGCGAACTGGTGGCCCGGGTGTCGTCGAACGGCTGCACCAAGGCCGAGGACTTCAAGGTCGAGGCCAACCGCCGCGACTCCGTCGTCGCCATCACCCTGGTCCGCGAGCGTCCGGACCTGTGCCGGGCCCTGGTGCCCGAGGGCAAGGACGTGCGCTTCGACCTCGACGGCCTGGGCGTGCAGCGCAACGACCGCATCCGCGTGCGCAACCCGCTGCAGCGGCCGTAAATTACGCTTGTCAGTCTTCTACCGCCGCGCCACTCTCGCTTCGAGAGAGAGGCGCGGATGGCCCAGAGGCTGGCGGGACGGTTCGAGGCAAGGCCGATCGCGGCGGTCAATCTGACGCCGCTGGCGGGCGTGCTGCTGACGCTGTTCGCTGGAGTGGCCAGCCTGGCCGGCGCCACCAAAAGTGCGACGAGCCTGGAGCTGCCGCCCGTTGCCTCCATTTATTGCGGACCTTTCCGGCCAGCGGCCGCCTTGGTCGTCGAGGCGGACGGATCCTATCGCCTGGACGGGCGAGCGCTGAAACGGGGCGAACTGGACGTGGCGCTGGCCAGGCTCGCCGCCGCCGACCAGCGGCTGGCCGTGCGGGCAGGATCGGACACCGCCTATGGCGCCATCCGGCCGCTGGTCGAGGCGGCGGGACGCGCCGGGGTCGGCGTCGACCTGATCAATGAGAGGTCAAGCTGATGGCGCGGCTGGCCGGACGGTTCGCGGGCGAGCCGCTGAAGGCGATGAACCTGGCGCCGATGATTGGCGTGCTGCTGGCCGTGTTCGTGGTCGTGGCGACCTCGGTCCTGAATCTCGAGAAGCGCGTCAATATCGACGCCCCGGTGTGCAACATGGGGCCGCCGCCGGGGATCGACTGGCCGCAGGGCGTCTACATCTCTATCCAGCGCGACGGCCAGGCCTATGTGGGGGCGATGCGCATGGCCAGTTCGGACGCCGCCGTGGCCGACGCGGCCCGGGAGGCGCGGGAGCATGGTCTCAGGGTCGTGATGATCCGCGCCGATGCGGACGCTCGTTACGAGGCCGTCGTCGCCGTGGTGCGGGGCCTGGACGCGGCCGGGCTCAAGGCGGGCTTCATCAACGAGGACATCCACTGATGGCGCGGCGGCGGTCCGACGGGCCGATGGCGGCCGTCGATCTGACGCCGCTGGTCGGGGTGCTGCTGGCCCTGGTCGCGGGCGTGACCGCCCTGACCCTGGCGGGACGGCCGGACCGACAGCTGCGGCTGGACATTCCCGCCGCGCTTCCGCCGGCGATGGATGCGGGTCCACGCGAGGGAACCTACGTATCCATCCATGACGGCCGCTGGTTCGTCGGCGACCAGGCCGTACCGCGCGAACGGTTCGCCGATGCGCTGCACGAGACATCCCGGGCGGCCGGCTGGTCGCTGGTCGAGGTGCGGGCCGACCCCGACACGCCTTATGCCGAGGTCTTCGAGGTGGTCCGTGCCGTCGAAGAGGCTGGGTTGCGGCCTCGCCTGCTTAACGAGGACATCCGTTAAAGCCTGGGGGACCGGCCCGGAACCGCGCCCGCCGTTGACTCCCCGTCGCCCCTCCGTCATAAACCGCGCCTTCACGCCGCCGGCTCGCCGCGCGGTGCGAGCTTCATGACGGAATGACCCGACGCCGCCGTTGCAATCGCCCTCCCTAGGGAGGACCGGCCCGGATCGATATAAAGAGTGACCTATGTCCAAGCGCCATAGCGCCAAGTACAAGATCGATCGCCGTATGGGCGAGAACCTCTGGGGCCGGCCCAAGTCGCCGGTCAACCAGCGGTCCTACGGCCCGGGCCAGCACGGCCAGCGTCGCAAGAGCAAGGTGTCGGACTTCGGTCTGCAGCTGCGCGCCAAGCAAAAGCTGAAGGGCTACTACGGTAACCTGACCGAGAAGCAATTCTCGCGCACCTACGAGGAAGCCGCCCGCCGCAAGGGCAACACCTCGGAAAACCTGATCGCGCTGCTCGAGTCGCGCCTGGACGCCATCGTCTACCGCGCCAAGTTCGTGCCGACCGTGTTCGCCGCCCGCCAGTTCGTGAACCACGGCCACGTGACCGTGAACGGCAAGCGCGTGAACATCGCTTCGTACCGCTGCAAGCCGGGCGACGTGATCGCGGTCCGCGAAAAGTCGCGCAACATGGCTCTCGTGCTCGAAGCCGTCGCCTCGAACGAGCGTGACTTCGCCGAGTACGTCTCGGTCGACGCCAAGGGCCTGTCGGCCACCTTCGTCCGCGCTCCGGAACTGTCGGAAGTTCCGTACCCGGTGAAGATGGAACCGAACCTCGTCGTCGAATTCTACGCTTCGTAAGACGCGTCGAACTCGCAAGAGATCGGAAAAGGCCCCGGAGCGATCCGGGGCCTTTTTTGTTTGAACCTCCCCCTGTGGGGGAGGCGGCCGAAGGCCGGTGGGGGGGCGTTTTCAGCTTTCGAGGCTTCGGCAAATATCGCAGCAACTCCCCCCACCGATCGCTTCGCGATCGCCTCCCCCACAGGGGGAGGTTCCTCATGCGTCGCCCCTTGAAACCCCAAAACCCTTCCCTATCTCCCTTGAGCGGGCCGGGCCCCTCTGGCGCAGCGTTGTGGGACACAACGCGCGTGATGTCGGACCGCATCGGGTGTTCTCGATGTCTGGGTCCGGGTTTCCCTCCCCCCTCGTGCCGGACCTGACGTCGGGAACACCCGTCCACTCTTGGAACAGGGACCCGACCGACCATGCCCCTTCTGATGTGCCCCAACTGCGACGGCTCCATGCAGGCCGTGCAGCGCGCCGGCGTCGAGTTCGACATGTGCCCCAAGTGCCGGGGCGTGTGGCTCGACCGCGGCGAGCTGGAAAAGCTGATGGCACTGGAGCGCGAGGACGCGCAAGCCGCGCCCGCGCCGCAGCCGTCGCCCTTCAACCGCGCACAGCCCACCTATGAGCAGCGCCCCGAGCCGCGTCGCTACGACGACGCCTGGCGGGGCGACCACAAGCGCCACGACGGCCACAAGCGCTACGACCATGACGACGACCACCGTCGCCACGGCCATCACAAGAAGAAGCGCTTCGACCTCTTCGACATCTTCGACTGATCCATAACCCTCAAGGCCATGAACCACTTCAAGACCTTCGCCCTGCTCGCCGGCCTGACGGCCCTGTTCGTCGGGGCCGGTTACATGATCGGCGGCGCGACCGGCATGCTGATCGCCTTCGTGCTGGCCGCCGGCATGAACGTCTTCTCCTACTGGAACGCCGACAAGATCGTGCTGCGGGCCTATGGCGCGGTCGAGGTCGACGAGAGCCACCCCGAGCCTCTGGTGCGAAGTTACGCTCGCGACGTTCGCGACCTGGCTCTGCGCGCCGGCCTGCCCATGCCGCGCGTCTGCATCATCGACAGCGACCAGCCCAACGCCTTCGCCACCGGCCGCAACCCTGAAAACGCCGCCGTGGCCGCCACCACGGGCCTGCTGGCCATGCTCGACCGCGACGAGATCCGCGGCGTCATGGCTCACGAGCTGGCCCACGTGAAGAACCGCGACACCCTGACCATGACCGTGACGGCGACCATCGCCGGCGCGATCTCGGCCCTGGCCAACTTCGCCTTCTTCTTCGGCGGCTCGCGCGAGGACGACGAGCGGCCGGGCGGGATCATCGGCGCCATCGCCCTGGCGATCCTGGCGCCGATCGCCGCCATGCTGGTGCAGATGGCCATCAGCCGCTCGCGCGAATACGAGGCCGACCGCGTGGGAGCCGAGATCGCCGGCGACAACCGGGGTCTGGCCCGCGCCCTGGAGAAGATCGACGCCTACGCCCGCGGCGGCGTGGTCAACCACGAGGCCGAGCGCAATCCGGCCACGGCCCACATGTTCATCATCAACCCGCTGGCCGGCCGCGGCGCCGACAACCTGTTCTCGACCCACCCGGCCACCCGCAACCGGATCGAGGCCCTGCTGAAGCTGGCGATCGGGCAGGGGACGCGTCAGCGCCTGGAGACGGCCGTGCCGACCAGCGCGCCCAGCCGCAAGCCGGGGCCGTGGAGCTAGGAAAAAGGCGTCAGGGGAGCCCGGCAGCCTTTCTTCCAGCCGTAAACATTAGGTCGTCATCCCGGCCGCAGCGAAGCGGAGAGCCGGGACCCAGGGGCGACCGCAGTGCGCCGGCCCCTGGGTCCCGGATAAGCCCTGACGGGCTTTCCGGGATGACGAACTGAGAAGGCGTCAGCCCCGCCGGTTCAGCTTACATGCTGCGACAGCGACAGCAGGTTGCCGTCCGGGTCCTTGAACCAGGCGACCTTGTCGCCGCTCTGCGCGGTCCAGACACCGTTCGGCCGTTGGTCGTCGCCGAAGAAGGGATAGCGCTCGAACGCCACGCCCTTGCCGGCCAGGTCAGCGACCGCCGCCTCGATGTCGTCGACCCGCCAGCCGAACACGGTGTAGGGCGCGATGACCGGCTGCGGCGGCGTGGTGATCCGGACGAAGATCGGACCGGCCCGCAGCACCAGGGCGAACTCATCCTGGCTGACGAAGGCAAGGCCCAGCACGCCTTCGTAAAAGGCGCGGGCCCTCCCGACGTCGCTGACCGCCAGGAAGCCCATCGGGGCGGCGTCGCCGAGCATGCGCGGATCCCGTGGTCAGGCGTCCAGGCTCACTGCGAGGGGAACGGCGGCGGCGGGACGTACACGCCGAGCGTGAACGGCGAGCCCGGATAGTCGGGGGCGGAGATGGTCTGGTAGGGGCGATACGACATGCCCGGGAAGGGGGCCGCCGGCGCCGCGGGCAGCAGGCGCACCGGCATCGGCACCCAGTCGTCCCACGCCAGGCAGGTGCCCCTGATGTCGGCGCTGTCGGCGCGGCAGCTGAAGCCGTCGGCGGTCTGGCGGCATTTGTCGAGGGTGACGGCGGGCTTGTAGCAGGTGCCCTTGCGCGTGGCCTTGGCCTGGGCTTCGGCGGTGGCCGCGGCCATGGCGTCTTCCTTGGTCGAGGCCTGGGCCCAGTGCCAGGTGCTGGCGGCCGCGCCGCCTACCGTGGCGAGCGACAGGGCCAGGCCGATCGCGATGACGTGCGCCTTCATGAGTTCGCCTCCCGACTTGTTTGTCGTGATTTCGACATCCATCCGGCGTGCGCGTCAACAACCTTTGCGGATGCGACGCGGCCTTGTTCCACTTTTGGGATGTTTTCGGCGTCGCTCACTCCACCAGCGGCGCGCGCGACGGATCCAGCCGCACGATCTCGCGGATTCCGACCAGGGTGATGAACGAGCGCACCCGGCGGTCGTCGTTAAGCACCTCGTGGGTGAAGGCCTCGTAGGCCTCCATGGTCGGCACAGTGACGGTCAGCAGGAAGTCGGTGCTGCCCGTCACGTGCCAGGCGCTGAGCACCTCCTTGCGGGCCGCCACCCCGGCGGCGAAGGCGTTGAAGAGGGCGCTGCCCTCGCGCTCCATCTCGACCAGCACATGCATGGTCAGGCCCGCGTTGAGCCGCGCCGGGTCGACGATGGCCACGTCGGCGACGATCACGCCTTCCTTGCGCAGCCGCCGCAGGCGGCGCAGCACGGCGCTTTCCGACAGGCCGACCTTCTGCGCCAGACTGCGGGCCGGCTCGAGGTTGTCGCGGCGGACCAGTTCCAGAAGCTTGCGGTCGAAATTGTCGAGGGTGACGGATTTCGTCATTCGGGCCTCCGATATCGCCTGTTTCAGGCGGTATACGACGAATTTCGGCGAGAAGCGTCGAGGATCGACGCCTATTTTCCGGGCATGTCCTCCGTCGCCCTCCGCCGTCCCGCGCTCGACGCGCTGCTGCCCTATGCCGCCCTGTTCGGGGGCATGGTGACGCTGGCCGGCGGCACCTCGTTCGCCAAGAGCCTGTTCCCGCTGGTCGGGGCGCAGGGCACGAGCGCCTATCGGGTCGGCTTCGCGGCCCTGCTGCTGCTGGTCCTGTGGCGGCCCTGGCGTTTTCCGCTGAGCCGGCGCGACGTCATGGGCGTCGTCTTCTACGGCGCGGCTACCGGGGTGATGAACCTCAGCTTCTACATGGCCCTGCGCACCATCCCGCTGGGCGTGGCCCTGGCCATCGAGTTCATGGGGCCGCTGACCCTGTCGCTGCTGCACGCGCGCAAGCCCAGCCATTTCCTGTGCATCGGCCTGGCCGCCTTCGGCCTGATGCTGCTTTTGCCGCTGAAGCTGGGCGGGCCTGCGCTCGATCCGGTCGGCGTGGCCTTCGCCCTGGCGGCGGCCGTCTGCTGGGCGCTCTACATCGTCGCCGGCAAGCGCCTGGGCCACCTGCACGGCGGCCGCTCGGTGGCGCTGGGCATGAGCGTGGCGGCCCTGATCGTCGTGCCATTCGGCGTCGCCGGGGCCGGCGCGGCCCTGCTCGACCCGCGCCTGATGCTGCTGGGCCTGGTGGTCGCCGTCTGCTCCAGCGCCGTGCCCTATTCGCTGGAGATGATCGCCCTCAAGCGCATCCCCAAGCGCACCTTCGGCGTCATGCTCAGCGTCGAGCCGGCGATCGGCGCCCTGGCGGGCCTCTTCGTGCTGGCCGAGCACCTGTCGCCGCAGCAGTGGGCGGCCATCGCCTGCATCGTCGCCGCCTCGGCCGGCGCGATCCTGACCACCACGCCCGAAAGCGCCGTGGTCGACGATGCCGAGGCGCTGGAGCGGCCGGGCGGCTAAGGCGCTTCGACCGGCAGCAGCCGGGTGTATTCCCAGCCCCACGGCAGCCCCGTCTCGCCCAGGGCCGCCTTGACGATCGACGGGATGATCCGCTGGCCGTCGCCGGCGTTGGTCAGCACGACTACGCAACGCCGGCGCTTCTCGACACAGACCAGCATGTTGTCGGTGATGTCGTTGTGGCCGCCCTTGAAGAAGGCGTGGCCCTGCGGCCCGTCGAAGGTGACGACGCCGACGCCGGCCGCCAGCTTGATCCTGGCGTTGTCGGGGTTCTTGTCCTCGGTGAAGGGCGGGAACTGGTAGGCGGCCGGGATCGCCAGGCTGCCGCGCGAGAACTCGGCCCGGGCCTTTTTCGACAGGCCCCAGCCGCCGGCGATGGCCGCCGCCAGCTTGCCCATGTCGTCGATCGTGGTGTCGAGCGAGCCGGCCGCCTTGACGCTGGAGCGGTCGTCGTGGCCCTCCCACTTGCCGTCGGCCTGGCGACCGTCGGCCAGGTCGGTCGCGAAGTCGTCGCGCCAGACCATGCCCGAGCGGCTCATGCCCAGCGGCTTGAACAGGCGCCTGTCCATGTCCTCGCCGACCTTCAGGCCCAGGCCCTGCTCGATGACGAACTGCATCAGGTTGAGGCCCTCGCCTGAATAGGCGTAGCGGCTGCCCGGCTCGAACTTGATGTCGAGCTTCTCGTCGGGGTTCAGCCAGCGGAAGTTCGGAAAGCCCGCCGAGTGGGTCAGCAGCATGCGCGGGGTGATCTTGCGCCAGCGCGGATCGGCGGCCAGATCGGCATAGGCCTTGTAGTCGGGCAGGGGCTTCTGAAGGATCTCGGCGATCGGCTTGTCGAGGTCGAGCTTCCCCTCGTCGACCAGCATCATCACGTAATAGGCGAAGGTCGTTTTGGTCAGCGAGGCGGCGTACATCACCGTCTGCGGGGTCAGGGGATCGCCCTTCGCGTTGCGCACGCCCATCGCCGTGACGTGGACGACCTTGCCGTTCTCGATCACGGCCACGGCCACGCCGGGGATCTTGCCCACGGTCGTCAGTCGGGCGATTTCATTATCCAGTTTCGGATTTTCGGCGTGCGCCGATCCCGCGACCAGACACAAGCTCGCCGCCGCCCACGCCAGAGACTTTCCACGCATTTCCACAGGCCCCACTGTTGCGCGCACCCTCGCGCCGGGCGACCTTGGCGGCCATGGGCGTCTTTTTCAACCGCCGCGTGCTGCTGGCCGGGCTCTTGCTCTCAGGCTGCGCCACCGTGCCGTCACGGCCGCCGAGGCTGCTGCCGGGCGACCCCGATCTCTATGGCGAACTCGAACCCCTGTTGGCCGTCGGATCGGAGGCCGATGGTCTGGTGATCGGCCTGAAGTCGCAGGGCTGCCTGCGCAAGGAAGACCTGCGCTTCTTCGTCGACGGGAAGGGCGGTATTCCCGACGTCGCCTTCGCTCGCCGGCGACTGGAGACCTGCAGGACGGGCGCGGCGCCGGGCGAAGCCGAGGTGCGCTTCGGCTGGAGCGAACTGGGGATCGCCGGCGTCCCGGCCGTGAGGGTGCTCAATCCGGTGGGGCATCGACCCTAACCGATAGCGCCCGGTCCTGAATTCCCGTCATTCCCTCCCCCTTGTGATTGTTGCCCTCACCACTATCGCCAACCCGCACCGAAGCGGACGGATTTGATGTCGGGGGCGGCTGACCTCCGCTCAGGGGGCGGTTTCAGCCCGCTAAGCATGGCCTTGATCCGGCCATGGGCGACCAGGAAGATGACGCCGTCCCACCAACAAAGGGGTCCAATGTCCGGCAACGTTCAAACCCGTCGGGCCGCGATCGGCGGCGCCGTGCTGTCGATAGCCTCGGCCAGTTCCCTGGCGGCCCTCGCCGCATCGCGCGTCGACATCAGGACTGGACTTGAAGCTGGACCCATCCGGGCCATCGGCGTCGAGACAGCGCGGATCGACTATCGGGGGCGTCCCGGCCTGCGCGCCACGGCGTTGGAAAACGTCCCGGAGCTTGACCGGCTGGTGGTGCTGGACACGCCCGCCTTTGGCGATGGCGTCATCGAGGCCTGGATCAGCGGGGAACCGGGCGCTACGGCCAGCGCCACGGCGCGCGGTTTCGTGGGTGTGGCTTTCCGAGTGCACGACGAGGCCAAGCTGGAGGCGATCTATCTGCGTCCGACTAACGGCCGTGCCGATGACCAGCTGCGCCGCAACCATGCCGTCCAGTACATTTCGCACCCAGATCACCCCTGGGAGCGGCTGCGCGCCGAAGCTCCGTCCAAGTACGAGACCTATGTCGATCTAGAGCCTGGTCGATGGACTCACGTGCGGATCGTGGTGGCGGGCCTTGAGGCCCGGCTGCATGTCGACGGCGCTGAGCAGCCGACCCTGATCGTGGGCGACCTTAAGCACGGCGCTGACGCCAAGGGCGCCGTGGCGCTCTGGATCGGCCCTGGCACGCTGGCTCATTTCAGCGATGTGCGGATCACGTCCCAGCGCGCGTGAGGGGGCGGCTGTCGGAGGGTTTCCCGCCACAAGGGCGGGAATGACCTGGGCCTCAGCCCTTTGGCGTGAAGCGCTCGATCATCCAGGGCAGCACCCGCGCCGGGCGCTTGGCGGCGATGTCGATCAGCACCCAGTCGGTGCGGCTCTGGGCGCACATCTCGCCGTCGGGGCCGTCGATGCGGACGTAGCGCTCGAAGCGCGGGCCCTTCAGTTCGCCCACCCAGGTGTAGCCGGTGGCGACCTCGTGCGGCAGCAGCTCGCGGCGGTAGTCGATCTCGTGGCGGCGGGCGACCCAGCTCCAGGGAGCCCGTTCTTCTTCCGAAGCCCAGGCCTCCCAATGAGCGATGGCGAGATCTTGAGCCCAGCCCAGATAGACCACGTTGTTGACGTGGCCGTTGGCGTCGATGTCCGACGCCTTCGGCTCGAAGGTCAGGGGATAGGCGTCGCCGGGCGGGAGGAACAGTCGGCTCAAGCCGAGATTACGCCCTGGTCGATCAGCAGGGTCTTCAGCTCGCCCGACTGGAACATCTCGCGGACGATGTCGCTGCCGCCGACGAACTCGCCCTTGACGTAGAGCTGCGGGATGGTCGGCCAGTCGGTGAAGGTCTTGATGCCCTGGCGCAGTTCGTCGTCCTGCAGCACGTCGACGCCGACGAACTCGACGCCGAGGTGGTCGAGGATCTGCACGGCCACCGACGAGAAGCCGCAGCGCGGCTGGTCGGGCACGCCCTTCATGAACAGCACCACCGGGTGCTCGGCCACGGTCTTGGCGATGAATTCGATGGCGGGAGAGGCGGCGACTTCAGTCATGACGGGGAATTCCTTGGGCGTAGCCTCTCAGCTAGGCGCCGCAAGGCCCCGGGTCAAGCGCGGCGCTTGGCCCCAGCGGCCTGTTCGGCCGAAAACCGCGCCATCTCGATCTGGGCGGCGCAGCCGGTCGGCAGGTCGCGCTCGGTCACCCGGGCCAGGGCTTCCAGCTTGTCGCGCTTGTGGGTGATCACCTGCACCGTGGCCAGCGACGGTTCGGTCAGGGCGTAGCCGAGGCAGAGCTCCTGGCCGGTCCAGCCGGGGGTGCTGTCGAGGAAGTCGTAGCCGCCGAGATTGGCCAGCGGATCGGTGCGGCGCCGCCACAGCGACGGCTTCTTGAAGATCGGCCGGGCTTCGCGCTCGCGGATCGATTGGGGCCAGAAGTCCTCGCCGATCACCGCAACGTCGCGGCCGAAGGCGTTGCGGACGCGGTGGCGATCCGCCCAACCCGAAGACAGGTTGAACGGCGCGGCCAGGGCGTCGAACACGCCAGTCGCCAGATGGCGCTCCTGGCTGTCGCCGCGGCTGGCCAGGCCCAGGGACTGGATCAGGCCCGACTGGCGCAGGCCCAGCAGGGCGGCCATGGCCGAGGGCGGGAAGGCCGAGCCCGGGTCGTCCACCGTGACCAGGTTCACATAGGACAGGCCGCAGCGCTCGACGGCGAGGTCGACCGTGTCGTGCGCGGCCTGGGCGCTCAGCAGCTCGCCGCCGCTGCGCAGGCGCCAGCCCACGAACAGCAGCCGCCGCTCGATGGTGGTCAGGGACTCGCCCACGCCCTCCAGCAGGGCGTTGGACGAGCCGTGCACCTCGAAGCTGTTGATGCCGGCTTCGAGGGCCGTGAAGATCAGGTTGCGCCAGTCCTTGCCGCCCATGCGCGGATGGTCGGCCAGCCTCAGCGTGATCGCCGAGATCGCCATGCCTTCCTTGCCGAACGGACGATAGCGCAAGGGCCTTACTCCGTGGGGGCGGCGGTTTCGAGCGCCAGGGCGTGCAGCTCGCCGCCCAGCACGTCGGCCAGGGCGCGGTTGACCATCTGGTGCTGCTTGACGCGGTTCAGACCGCGGAAGGCGGGCGAGACGATGCGCGCCTTGTAGTGATCGCCGTCGCCGGCGAGGTCCGTCAGCACGATCTCGGAGTCCGGGAAGGCCGCGTTCAGGCGGGCTTCGAGCACGTCGGGCACCATGGGCATTGGGCGGAGTCTCCGATCCTTGGAAGGGCTAGATGCCCGATAAACCTTAAGATCGCGCATATGGCGGGTGTCGCGCTCAGGTGCAATCGACGCAGGGACGAGCGAGCGCCGTCGATCGCGCTTGACGATAACGCGATCTCACGCAATGATCACGCATCCGTGAATATTACGTGAGGTGGGCGTGATGCGGTGGTTGGGGGTTGTGGCCGCGGCGACGGTCGCGATGGGGCTGGGCGGGTGTTCGCCCCTGACCACGGGCCAGCCGATATTCGGTCCGGCCGATGTCGGCGACGCGCCGCGTTTGCGCGAGGGTCTGTGGGTAGCCTCGGGCGATGACTGCCGGATCCCAAGTCAACGCCCGCTGGCCGGGTGGCCGCGCTGCGCCAAAAGCGACACCCTCCTCGTGCGCGGGGGAGAGGCCCTGTCGCTCCATGAGGAGGACGCCCGCGTCGGACGCTATTATTGGGCTTCATGGCCCTATGTCGTCGTCGATGGCGTGCCGCTGATCGTGCAGACCCGCTTGCCGGAGAACCCTTTCGACGACCTGGCGCAGCCGTTGAAGTCGGAAGGCGACCACATGTATTTCGCGCTCGAGATCGAGGGGCGCGATCTGGAAGGCGGTGTCACGGCGCTGCTGCTCTACCTCGTGACCTGCGGACCGGAAGGCGAGCATGACGCTCCCTGGCCCGGCGTGCGTCAGGACCCGCAGGGGGGATGTATAGTGGATGGACCGGCGGCCGTGCGGGAAGCGGCGAGGCGTAGTCGGGCGCAGCAGGACGGCATGCACTTCCGCTGGATCCGGGAGGCGCGTCCCGACGACTTCGCCAAGGCGTCCCGATGATCGCCGTCCTGCTGGCCGCCGCCGCCGTGGCCGCGACCCCGCCGCCGCTGGTGGTGCGCGAAGGGGTTTGGGGCCTGGGCTGCTCGAAGGACGAAGCCGACTGTTCGACAATGCTCGTGCGCGGCGGCGAGGTGCTGAGCCGGGTCGACGGCGAGATCCTGCGCATGCCGCTTCATTTCGTGCCTGGTGATCCGCCGATGCTGCGGCTCGACCATGACTACGATGAAAAGTTCGGCGGCTTCATAGATCTGGACGAGGCCTATTCGACCCACTGGCGCAGCTATGTCGGCGTCGGGATTACGGCTCGTGACGCGCGGGGTCGGGTCATGCGTCTCCGCTTCTGGCCGATCTGGTGCGAGGTCCCCGAGGACGGCAAGACGTCGAAGCAGCCTGGCGTGCGCTGGGACGCCGTCCGTCACGCCTGTCTGGTCGACGGCAAGGACGCCATCCGCGCGGCCTCGGCCGAGGATCGCGATCTCTATGGCGACCTCTTTTCCTATCAATGGATCCGCGATGCTGGTCCGGAGGAGGAGCCGCGCTAGGCGGGCCTCGACCGGGAAGTGTTTCCGAGCGAAGGGAGGCGTGTGACGCGATTTCGGAGCAGGGCGCGATGAGACTTCCGAGGATCTGGCCGGCGCTGGCCCTGGCGGCGGCCCTGTTGGGCGGCTGCGAGAACCTCGTCGCGTCCAAGACCTCGCTGTTCGAGGCCGGCGACGCGGTTCCGCAAGGAACGCTGAAGGCCGGCTGGTGGGTGGCGCGGACGCCCGGATGCGATGTCGATCCGGCCCTGCCGAGCGGGCAGTGGCCGTCGTGCGCCAAGGCCGTGCTCATGCCTGAACGGCTTTCGGACCAGCGGCTGGTGAGGACGGGCGACGAGCCTGACGCCGAAACGGCCAGGGTGGGCTACCTGCTGGCGGCCGGCGAGCCGATGATCCTGCAATTGTCGCTGCTGTCGCCGGAGGATCAGAAAGGCGAGGTCCGAGCCGTCCACCTCTACAAGGCTGTTCGGTCGACCGTGAAGGACGCCCAGGGGCGGGTGGTCGAGATCCGCCACTGGGCCGTGGTCTGCGGACCGCTGGAGCCGCCGGTCGAGGAGTCGCATCACTACCGTCGCAAGACCAGCGCGCCGTGGCCCGGTGTCGAGAGCCGAAGCGACGGGTGCTGGGCGCGCGACGTCGCTGGACTGCGTGACGCCGCGCGGCGCAGCGAAGCGCTCGCCGTCGCCGCTTCGCCGCCGCTGCGCTGGTTGCGCGAACACAGGCCTGATGATCAAACCTTCGATCAGTGGCTCGTGTCCTGGCTGTGAATGGGCTGTGACCGGGCCGAACGGGAAAGTTTCGATGCGTAAGGTTCTCGCCGCCCCCTCCGCGCTTTTGCTTGCAGCAGCCGTTCTCGCCGGCCTCGCCGCGCCCGCCCTGGCCGGTCCGGGCGACCTGGCGCTCGACGACGTCAGGATCCTGTCGGCCGACGCCATGCAGGGGCGGGCCGTGGGCTCGCCCGGTTCGCAGCTGGCGCGCACCTATATCCTCGAACGCTTCAAGGGGATCGGCCTGGCGCCGATCGGCGAGGGCTTCGAGCGGCCGTTCCGCTTCAAGCGCAAGGACGGCGTGACGGTCACCGGCGTCAATCTCGTCGCCCGGATCAAGGGAACGGAGAGCGGCGGCAAGGCGCTGCTGGTCACCGCCCACTACGATCATATCGGGGTCAGGAACGGCCAGATCTACAACGGCGCCGACGACAACGCCTCGGGCGTTGCGGGCCTGCTGGCGGTGGCCGAGGCGTTCAAGGAAAAGCCGCCCAGGCACGACGTGCTGATCGTCGCCCTCGACGCCGAGGAGAGCGGCCTGCGCGGCGCCAAGGCCTTCGCCGCCGAGCCTTCGGTCCCGCTGGCGAGCATCGGCCTGGTGGTGAACTTCGACATGTTGAGCAAGAACGCCAAGGGCGAGCTCTACGTCTCCGGATCCTCGCCGCAGCCGTTCCTCAAGCCCATTCTCGACGACGTCGCCAGGACCGCGCCGGTGACCCTCAAGCAGGGCCACGACACCGACGCCCAGGGCAAGGACAACAACTGGACCTTCCAGTCCGACCAGGGCGCCTTCGCGCAGAAGGGCGTGCCGTGGGTCTATTTCGGCGTCGAGGACCACCCCGAATACCACCAGCCCACCGACGACTTCGAAACCATCCCGCGGGCCTTCTTCAAGGGGTCGGTGGCGACGGTGTTGCAGGCGACCCGGGCGTTCGACGAGCGGCTGGGGGAGATTCATCCCTGATCCCTCTCCCCTTGCGGGAGAGGGTGGCCCCGCAGCGCGGGGTCGGGTGAGGGGTCTCTCAGAAACCTGACGCCGCGACAGCTGATCAGCCGTCGCGGCGTTTTCGTCTATGCGACCCCTCATCCGTCGCCTTCGGCGACACCTTCTCCCGCAAGGGGAGAAGGGACGTGCTTTTCGATCTCACATACTATAGCGGGGTATGCTATGGCTCACCTCTCCACCGACAACGACGCCCTGCTCAAGCGGGTCCGCCGCATCGCCGGCCAGGTCGCGGCGATCGAGCGCGCGATCGCCGACGACCACGACTGCGCCAAGACCCTGCATCTGGTCGCCGCCACCCGCGGCGCGCTGAACGGTTTGCTGGACGAGATCGTCGAGGCCCACCTGCGCGAGCACGTGGCCGCCCCGGGCCTCACCGACGCCGAGCGCGAAAAGGGCGCGGCCGAGGTGATCGAGGCCTTCCGCCGCTATTCCAAATGAGATCCGACATGACCGCCGCCCCGGTTCCGCACGACCACGTCTTCCTGGCCGCCGACCACGACGCCAACGCCCGCCGCACCCTGTGGGTGGTGGCGCTGACCGCCGTGATGATGGTGGTCGAGATCCTGGCCGGCTGGTGGACCGGTTCGATGGCCCTGCTGGCCGACGGCTTCCACATGGCCACCCACGCCGGCGCCCTGGCCGTGGCGGCGGCCGCCTACGCCTATGCCCGCAAGCACGCCACGAGCGCCCGCTACAGCTTCGGCACCGGCAAGGTCGGCGACCTGTCGGGCTTCGCCTCGGCCCTGGTGCTGGCGGTGATCGCCATCGGCGTCGGCGTGGAGTCGGTGCGCCGCCTGTTCGAGCCGTCGTCGATCGCCTTCATGGAGGCCATCGTCATCGCCGTGGTCGGTCTGCTGGTGAACCTGGCCAGCGCCGCCCTGCTGTCGGGCGGCCATCATGGGCATCACCATGGTCACGACCACCACGGTCATGACCACGCGCACCACGACCATGGTCATCATGGGCACGGCCATCACGGCCACGACAACAACCTGCGCTCGGCCTACATGCACGTGCTGGCCGACGCCCTGACCTCGGTGCTGGCCATCGTCGCCCTGGTCGCCGGCCGCCAGTTCGGCTGGACCTGGCTGGACCCGATCATGGGCGTGGTCGGGGCGGTGGTCATCGGCCGCTGGGCCATCGGCCTGATGCGCGACACCGCCGCCGTCTTGCTCGACACCACTGACGATCATGTGGCCGAAGAGGTGCGCGAGCTGGTCGAAGGCCCTGGCGACGCCCGGATCCTCGACCTGCATGTCTGGAAAGTCGGGCCCCAGGCCCACGCCGCCATCGTCAGCGTGGCCGGCCTGACCGCCGAGGCCGTGCGCGGCCGGTTGGTCCCGGTGCACGAACTGCGGCACCTGACGGTGGAAGTCGGCTAGAGAAACCTCCCCCTCTGGGGGGAGGAGGCCGAAGGCCGGTGGGGGGACATTTTCAGCTTTCTCGACGGTGGCGGGTTTGCAGTCACTCCCCCCCACCGATCGCTGCGCGATCGCCTCCCCCAGAGAGGGAGGTTCCTACCCGTCCACCTCGTCGTTGGCCGCCTCGACCTCGACGCCGAACACCTCGTCGATGACCTCCATGATCTCTTCGAGATCGTCGAGGGTCACCCGCACGCGCAGGGTCTGGTCGTCGTCGGCGGTGAGCGTCAGGAAGATGCCGTGCTCGGACTCCTCCAGGATGAACTCGTCGAGATTGGCGATGACGGACATGGCGCGCCTCCCTGCTTGCGAAGGGGGAGCGGACGGCGGCGGCTTTCGTTCCGGGCCGCCGCCGTCCAGGGCTCAGGCGTGTTCGGGAACCCGGTAGCGGGCCGCCGGGCGGTCGCGCGACAGGTTCGGCGCCAGGTTCAGGCGAGCGCCGTCATAGGCGGCGAAGTCGGCGGCGTCGGGCAGGGAAGGGATGGTCACCAGCTCGCCCTGGTCGAAGCCCGCCAGGGCCGCGTCCACCAGGTCGCCGACCTCCATCAGGGTCGAGGGATCCAGCGCGTCGGCGCCGCCGCTTCCCGAACGGTCCCAGATCTCGGTGCGGGTGGCGCCGGGCAGCACGGCCTGCAGCTTCACATTCTCCGGCAACTGGCTGCGCAGGCCCTGCGTGAAGTAGGTCACATAGGCCTTGGTCGCGCCGTAGACCGGCGAGCGGAACTCCGGCAGCAGGCCGACCACCGACGAGATGTTGACGATCGCGCCGCGATCGCGGGCCTTGAAGGCGCCGGCCGCGGCGTGGGCCAGGCGGGTCACCGACACCACGTTCAGCTGGATCAGGTTGTCGACCTTGTCGAGGTCCTGGTCGACGAAGTCGCCGGCCAGGGCCGCGCCGGCGTTGTTGATCAGGAGGTCGATGGACGCATCGTCGCGCAGCCGGGCCTCGACGCGGGCCAGGTCGGCGGCGTTCGTCAGGTCGGCCTGGATGACGTCGACCTTGACGCCGGTCTGCGCCTTCAGGCGTTCGGCCAGGTCGGCGAGGCGCTTGGCGTCGCGGGCGATCAGCACCAGGTCGTGGCCGCGCTTGGCGAGGCGGTCGGCATAGGTGGCGCCGATGCCGGTGGAGGCGCCCGTCACCAGGGCCGCGCCGGGAAACTGTTGCTTGCTCATGGTCTCTATCCCCTCGGGATGGTTGTCGCCTCGGCGCTTGGCCCGGCGTGACTTGCAGATGGCAAGTGACTTTCGAATTGCAAGTGACCGGCTTTCATTTTGCTAGCCAGGCCCTATCTTTCGTCCATGACCACGCGCGCCTTCGATCCCGGACAGTGCCCCGTCGGCCGCACGCTGGAACGCGTCGGCGACGTCTGGAGCCTGATGATCCTGCGGGACGCCTTCCACGGCCTCACCCGTTTCGACGCGTTCGAAAAGAGCCTCGGGGTCGCGCCGAACATTCTGACCAAGCGCCTCGGGGCGCTTGTAGAATCCGGCTTTCTCGAGCGGCGGCCCTATCAGGACCGGCCGGTGCGCCACGAATATGTGCTGACGGAAATGGGCCGCGACTTCGGGCCGGTGTTGACGGCGCTGCTGGCCTTCGGCAACCGCCATCTCGCCAAGGAGGGGATCGCCAGCTGCCTCGTTGATCGCGAGACGGGCCAGGCCGCCGAGCCGGTGGTGGTCGACGCCCGCAGCGGCAAGCCGATCGACGGCGCGGACTTCGCCTACGCCGCCGGCCCGGCCGCGGGCGAGGCGGTGCTCGCACGCCTGGCGCTGATCGCGGGCGGCGGCCGCTAGGGGCGGTTGTCCGATCCGTCGCGAGGCGGCATGCTGCAACCATGAGTGGGGCGAAAGACGCGGAAAAGGCGCGAGAGGCCAAGGCGACGGCGGGCTTCCTGGCGGGGGCCGCCGGGGTGGTCGCGGCCGTGTTCCTGATCGTCAACTGGCAGACGGTCTACCTCGTCTTCGCATTGATCTTTTCCGACAAGCGTCCGGCCCTGCTTCGGGACGCCGACTGGGACGATCCGGCCTCGGCCGTCCGGTTCCGCGCCCGGTTCTCGGCGGGAACGCCCGAGCAGGCCCTGGTGACCTGGCTGGAAAAGAACCGGTTCGTCATCGACGCCAGGACGCGCAAAGCCAAGAGACCGGTCGAGGGCCTGCCCTGCAACGAGGACATAGCCGTCGAGTGGTCCGTCGACGCCCAGGCGCGCCTGACCCGGGCCGACGCCGTGGTGCATCAGATCGCCTGTCTTTGATCACCCTTGGGTCGCGTTAATCTAGAAAGCCATTCTGGATTGTGCGCATCTCTTTCCCGACGCGAGCGACGCCGTCGGGGAGGCACGACCATGGACACCATCACCGCCAAGAGCGCCAACGGCGCGACCGATCCGGCCCCGGTCTCGGCCTTGGCCGAGGATGTCGTCGCGCCGCCCGCACCGACCGTGAACGCCGAGCCCGAGGCTCAGTCCGAACCCCTGACGGCGGCCGCGTCTTCGAGCGGTCCGGAGGTGAAGCTCAACTTCGTCAACCGCTCCAACGGCGGCCCCGGAACCCAGGTGCTGGTGTTCGGCAAGCCGGTGACCCCGGCCGCCGACGAGGCCTCGTCCGCCTGGCTGGTGATCCAGAACTGCGCGCCCGGCTGGAGCCATCCCTTCGTCTGGCCGGCGGCGGTGACGATCGGGGTGATCGACGCCTGGGGCAACGTCTCGCCGCAGCTGGCGATCGAGAACGGCCAGGTGGCCACGGTGACCAGCACGCCCTCGGGCGAGAGCCTGCAGCTCACCGACCAGGCCACCTCGCCCGAGGCCTTCGGGGTGATCAACCAACTGGCCCAGGGCTCGGTGGGGGTCACGGTGTTCCGGGCCGGCAAGCCCTATGTCCAGACCCGCGCCCTCTTTCCGGGCAGCCAGGTGATCTTCACCTTCAGGCCGACGATCTGGATCGGCGCGGTCTCGCAGGTGCGCGAGGGCGAGCCGCTAACCAGCGCCGTCGTCCAGCAGGTCAACACCGAGATCAACCTGATCGGCATGGCCGGCGCCGACATCGTCATGACCGGCGGCGGCGAGGGCCCCGACGCCAAGCCGTTCATCTTCACGCTGGAGAACGTGACCTACGCTTAGTTTCCAGTTTCCCGTCATTCCCGCCCTTGTGGCGGGAACCCCTGGTTCCGCTGACACGTGAGGCGCCAGCGGCGTGCTGAGCACGCCGCCACTACTGCCCTTGCGGCTGATAGAGGGTTTCCCGCCACAAGGGCGGGAATGACGGGAGGTGAGGGGGAGCGGGAGATCTCACGCCGCCGCGCGGATCGCCGCCAGTGTCGCCGCTGCTTCGACGCAGGCCGCCGCGGCCTCGCGGCCCTTGTTGCCGGCGTCGTCGCGGCTGCGCAGTTCCGCCTGCTCGTCGGTGTAGGTCGTCAGCACCCCGAAGGCGATCGGGGTCTCGGTGGCCAGGCCCGCGCTGACCAGGCCCCAGGCGGCGCCGGCGCTGATGAACTCGAAGTGGGCGGTGTCGCCCTTGATGACGCAGCCGAGGCAGGCGATCCCGGCGTAGCGGCCCGTCCGCGCCAGGGCCTGGGCGATCAGCGGCAGCTCGAAGGCGCCGGGGGCCTCGAAGACGTCGGCCTCCGCGACCGCCGCGCCGCGCTCGGCGAACTCGGCCAGGGCCCCGGCCAGCAGGCCGCCCGTCACTTCGGGATTGAAGCGACTGATGGCGATCGCGAAGCGGGCGGCGGTCATGCGGGGATCCTCGAAGGCGGAACGGAGAGACGATGGCCGAGCTTGGCGCGCTTGGTGGCCAGGTAGCCGGCGCTCAGCGGATCGGGCGGAACGACCAGCGGCAGGGTCTGGCGCACGCTGACGCCCAGGTCTTCCAGCGCCTTGGCCTTGCGCGGATTGTTGCTGAGCAGGCGAACCTCGCCGACGCCCAAGGACCGCAGGATGGCGGCGGCGGGGCCGTAGTCGCGGGCGTCGTCGGGAAAGCCCAGGGCGTGGTTGGCCTCGACGGTGTCCAGCCCCTGGTCCTGCAGGGCGTAGGCGGCGATCTTGTTGGCCAGGCCGATGCCGCGACCCTCATGGCCGCGCAGATAGACCAGCACGCCGTTGTCGGACGCGTCGATCTCCGCCAGCGCCGCGTCCAGCTGGGCGCCGCAGTCGCAGCGGCGCGAGCCGAAGGCGTCGCCGGTCAGGCATTCGGAATGCACCCGCACCAGCGGAGCGCCCGTCAGGGAGCCGCGCACCAGGGCCAGGTGCTCGCCGTCGTCGAGGCGGCTGCGGAAGGCGCGGGCCTCGAACAGGCCGTGGCGGGTGGGCAGGCGGGCGCTCGCCACCGCCTCGACCGGCGGATCGGCGGCGATCAGGTGGGCGCGCAGCTCGGCGATGCTGAGGATCGGCAGGTCGTGGCGTTGGGCGAAGGCGGCCAGGTCGTCGCCCCTGGCCATGCTCCCGTCGTCGTTCATGATCTCGCAGATCACCGCCGCCGGGGTCAGGCCCGCCATCCGCGCCAGCTCGACCGAGGCCTCGGTGTGGCCGGCCCTGGCCAGCACCCCGCCGGGCACGGCGCGCAGCGGGAAGATGTGGCCCGGCGAGACGATGTCGGCGGAAGAGGCTCCCTCCGCCACCGCCGCCTGGATGGTCCGCGCCCGGTCGCCTGCGGAAATGCCGGTGTCGACGCCTTCCGTCGCCTCGATCGAGACCGTGAACGCGGTGCTGCGCCGCGTGCGGTTGTCGGCGACCATCGGCGGCAGGCCGAGGCGGTCGATCAGCGGCGCGTCCATGGCCAGGCAGATCAGGCCGCTGGCTTGCTTGGCCATGAAGGCGACGGCGGCGGCGTCGGCGAACTGGGCGGCCTGGACGAGGTCGCCCTCGTTCTCGCGATCCTCGTCGTCGACGAGGATGATCATGCCGCCGGTCTTGAGGCGCTCTAGCGCTACGCTCAGGCGTTCAGGGAGGCGTGACATAGCCGCTCCACATATTTGGCCAGCACGTCGACCTCGACATTGATCGGGTCGCCGGGCGCGGCGTGCTGCAGGTTGGTGTGGGTCCAGGTGTGGGGGATCAGGGTCACCCCGACGGCGAAGCGGCCGTCCTCGACCGGCTCCACCGCGTTCAGGGTCAGGCTGACCCCGTTCAGGGCGATCGAGCCCTTCTCGACGCAGTAGGGGGCCAGGGCCGCCGGCAGGTCGAAGCGGGTCTTCCAGGCGCCGTCCTCGTGGACGACCTGGGCCACGCGGGCCTCGCCATCGACATGGCCCTGGACGAGGTGGCCCGACAGCCGCGTGGCCAGGGTCACGGCCCGCTCCAGATTGACGAAGCCGCCGGCCGCCAGCGCTTTGAGGTTGGTGCGCGCCAGGCTCTCGGCGCTGACGAACACCTGCGCGCGGCCGGTCTGGTCGCTGGCGACGATGGTCATGCAGGCGCCGTTGACCGCCACGCTCTCGCCCATGGCCAGGTCGGGGAAGCCGGTCTCCAGGGTCAGGCGCACGGCGCCGTCGGCGACGGTCTCGACCGCAGTCACTTGCCCCAGGCGCTCGACGATTCCGGAAAACATGGGGTCTCCTTCTCAGGCCAGGACGCGGGTGACGGCGTCGCCGTCCGGGCCCTGGCGGATGATGATCTGCTCGTCCCACAGGCCGGCTTCGAGGAAGGCGGCCAGCAGGGTCGGGCCGCACTCGACCTGGGCCTCCATGACCCCGTCCTCGGCGAGGGCGGCCAGCGCCTGGGGGATGTCGTCGTGCAGGCTGGGGACGAAGCCCCGCGCGCGGGCGGCGTCGAGATAGGCGCTTGGGGTGCGGCCCCGGCGGTCGAGGATGGCCAGGCGGCGCGGCTTGCGGCGCGGGTCCGGAACCCGGCGGACGGTGAACAGCGGGCCGTCGGCCAGGATCGTGCCCGAGCCGGTGATCACCGCGTCGGCCCGCCGCCGCAGGTCGTGGGCCAGGGTCAGGGAAGCCTCCGAGGTGAAGGTCTTGGCGCCGACCGGCGGGATCATCGAGCCGTCGACGTCCAGAGCCTGCTTGATCGTCAGCCACGGCCGGCCCTTGGTCAGGCGGGTGACGAACGGCGCGAGCAGCCGGGCTGCGCGGGCGGAAAGGTCTGCGGCGTCTTGGTGGGCGAGGGCGGCGATCGGCTGGATGGAGAGGCCTGCCGCCGCCAGCCGCGCCGCCCCGCCTGCGGCCGTCGGATTGGGATCGCCCGCGCCGTACCAGACCGCTCGCGCCGGGCTGGCCAGGATCGCCTCGGCGCAGGGCGGGGTGGCGCCGTGGTGATTGCAGGGCTCCAGGGTGACGACCACGGTGTGGACCGCGTCCAGCCGTCCCGCCGCGCGGCAGGCGGCCAGGGCGGCGGCTTCGGCGTGGGGCTGTCCCGCCGCCTCGTGGGCCGCGATCGCCAGCACCGACCCGTCCGCCGCCAGCACGGCGCAGCCCACCGGCGGGTTGGGCGCGGTGGCGCCGACGAAGCGGTCGGCGGCGTCCAGCGCCAGCCGGAAGGCCGTCGCGATCTGGTCGGGGGAGGGGAAGGGCGCCGTCATCGGCCGCCTATAGATGACGGGATCGGCGGCTTTCCAAGCCAGCATCGCCGTTCGCGTCTCTTACATTTTAGACCCCGTCGGGAATGACGGTCGGGGCCTTTTGGCTTAACTGCGAAGCATGACCGACCGTCCGCCACCGCCGCGATGAAGGGCCCGCGCAACAGCGTCGAGCCGCACGGCGCCTGGTCGCCGGGGCTGCAGAAGGCGCGGCTCTATGAACTGATCCTGCAGGACATCCTGCTGGGCGACCTCGCCCCCATGCAGGTGCTGGAGGAAAAGGCCCTGGCCGTCCGCTACGCCGGAGGCCTGGCCGGCGTGCGCGACGCCCTCGGACGGCTGGCCATTGAGGGGCTGGTCGTGCGCCGTCCCCGTGTCGGCACCATCGTCGCGCCGCTGGACGTGGCCGAGATCGAGCACGCCTTCCAGGTGCGGCTGATGCTGGAGGCCAAGACCGCTGGCCTGGCCGCCCGCAACCATCGCCCGGCCGACCTGCCGGCCATCCTGACGGCCTTCGACGGGGCCGAGGAGGCGATCGCGGCCGGCGATTTCCGAGCTATGCTGGCCATGGACCTGGCCTTCCACCGCGCCGTCGCCTTCGCCACCCAGAACCCGACCCTGGCCCGCTTCGTCGTCAGCCTGCAGAACACCGCCACCCGCTTTTGGATCTGGCAGATGGAGAAGCAGGCGCCTGACGACCAGCTGATCGACGTCGTCCTGCACCGGCGGATGGCCGACGCCATCGCTGCTAGAGACGCCGTCCTCGCCGAGTCGATCTGCGCCCAATTGATCGGCCAGCCGCCCAGCGCGTCTGAACCCGAGGGGCGGTAACGGTTTTGCGACGCGGCGCGACCCGTGCTAACGCCGCGTCATGATCGAACAACATCCCTCCGGCGGATACATCCTCGAAGAGCTCTTCGTCGGCATGACGGCCGAAAAGCTCGTGCCCGTCACCGAAGAGCGCATCCAGCTGTTCGCCGAGGCGTCGGACGACTTCAATCCGGTGCACGTGGACGAGGCCTTCGCCGCCAAGACCGCCTATCGCGGCCGTATCGCCCATGGCCTGCTGTCGGCGTCGTTCGGGTCGGCGGTGGTCGGCACCATCCTGCCGGGCGCGGGCGCGATCTATCTCAGCCAGACCCTGGCCTTCCACCGGCCCGTGCGTATCGGCGACGTGGTCACCGCCCGCATCACCGTTTCGGCCATCGACCAGGAAAGCGCGCGCGTCACCCTGACCTGCGCCGCCCTGGTCGGCGACGACGTCGTCATGGACGGCGAAGCCACCGTCCGCGTCCCGCGCCGCCGTCGTCCCGCCAAGGCCTAGAGCCCTCTAGGGGACAAACATCTCGCTGGTGTCCATGCGCACGGTGCGCACCGCGCGGCAGGCGTCTTCGCCGGCGCGGTGGCTCTCGTGCATGAAGCTCACCAGCAGGGAGCGCCGCCGCGCGCCCGAGCGGTTGAGGGTCGCGCCGTGCGGCAGGTCGGCGTCGAACACCAGGATGTCGCCCGCCTCGCCCGACAGCACCTGGGCGTGGCTCTCGTCCAGCTGGCCGTCGTCGAGATGGCGCGACATCACCCGCGTCGCGCCGTTCTCGGGGCCGTAGGGGTCGAGATAGACCATCGCCGAGACGGTCTTCAGGCCCGCGCCGTCGCGGTGCAGGGGCTGGTGGCCGTTGTCCAGCAGCGGTTCGCGGCCCTCGACCTGGCTGAGGAAGAACGGGCCGCCGATCATCCGGGCGACGGCGCCCAGCAGGGCCGGGACGCGGCAGGCCTGCTGCACCGCCGGATCCAGATCGACGAGGGCGTGGCGCCAGCCGAAGGCGCGGGGCGCGCCCCATTGCTCCGGCGGTCCGACGCCCGCGTCGAAGGCCGCGCGTATGGCCTCGCGCCAGGCCTCGGGCACGGCGCCGCGCAGCAGCAGATAGCCCTGGTGGTCGAGCAGAGTGGCCAGGTCCGCCTCCAGCGGAGCGACCTTGGTGGGCGCCAGCAGATCGGTCATCACGCTCCTGCGAAACTCGGCCGCGAGAAGATCGCGCGCGGTCGGGTTGGAGCGTAGCCGTCCGAATTTCCATTTGAAGTGGAAATAGACACCGATCCGAAGATCGGGCGCGTCAGTCCACGCAGATGGTCGCCGTCGCGCGGCCGTTCTCGACCTTGGCGTAGCAGCCGAACTGCACGTTTGAGCGACGGCACTGGCCGGTGACCGGCTCGTCGCGGCTCTCCAGATTGCCTTCCAGCACGCAGCCGCCCTGGCATTGCGAGCCGCTGGTGCAGGCCTTGCCGGCGTCGGCATAGGGCACGACGCAGGTCGGCAGGCCGCGGCGGCCGACGGTCTCGATCTGGCCGCCCCGGGCCGAGCAGGCCTCGACGCTGTCGCCTTGAGCGACGGGCGCTGGCCCCGCCGGCGGCGGAGCCGTCGGGGCGCAGGCGGTCAGGGAAAGCAGGAGGGCGGCGATCAGCGGCAGGCGCATGGCGTTCCTTTGGTGAAGGGCGAGGTTTTCACCTCACCCCATGAACGCCGGCAGCCAGGCTTCGTTCGTCTCGCGCAGCTTGGCCAGCGGGATCGAGAACAGGTCGGTCGAGGCGAAAGCCTCGCCGCCGGCCACGCCCGCGAGGTTGGCGTGCACGCCGGCTTCCTTGGCCGCTTCCAGCAGGGCGTCCGGATCGGGCGTCGCCAGCAGGTAGCGGGCCTGGTCCTCGCCGAAGAGATACGGGTGGGCGTGGGCGTGGCTGGAGGCGTTCAGGGTGATCCCGACCTTGCTGGCCAGGGCGATGTCGGCCGCGGCGACCAGCAGGCCGCCGTCCGACAGGTCGTGCACGCCGGCCACCAGGCCCGAGCCGATCAGGCCGCGCACGAAGTCGCCGTTCTTGCGCTCGACCGCCAGGTCGACCGGCGGCGGGGCGCCGTCCTCGCGGCCCAGGATCTCGCGCAGATAGATCGAGGCGCCCAGTTCGCCGTGCGTCTCGCCGATCAGCACCAGGGTGTCGCCCTCGGCGACGTTGCCGAAGCCCGTGCGCAGGTCGAAGTCGGTCAGCAGGCCGACGGCGCCGACGGTCGGGGTCGGCGGAATGGCGACGCCGTTGGTCTCGTTGTAGAGGCTGACGTTGCCGCTCACGACCGGGAAGTCCAGCGCGCGGCAGGCCTCGGCCATGCCGTCGGTGGCGCGCACGATCTGGCCCATGGTCTCGGGCTTTTCGGGGCTGCCGAAGTTCAGGTTGTCGGTGATGGCGATCGGCAGCGAGCCGGCGGCCGTCAGGTTGCGCCAGGCTTCGGCGACGGCCTGTTTGCCGCCCTCGTACGGGTCGGCCTGGACGTAGCGCGGGGTGCAGTCGCTGGTCACGGCCACGGCCTTGCCGGTGCCGTGGATGCGCACGATGCCGGCGTCGCAGCCGGTGGCGCTGTCTTCCAGGGTGTCGGCCATCACGTGACGGTCGTACTGCTCCCACAGCCAGCGCTTGGAGGCCATGTCGGGGCAGCCGATGACCTTCAGCACGGCCTCTTCCCAGTTCTCCGGGGCGGGCACGTGGCCGGGGTCGAGGCGGGCGTCGACCTTGGGCTCGGTCCACGGACGGTCATAGAGCGGCGCGTCGTCGAACAGCGGGGCCAGGGGCACGTCGCAGACGGTCTCGCCGTGATGCTTGAGCACCAGGCGGCCGGTGTCGGTGGTGTAGCCGATGACGGCGGCGTCCAGGCCCCACTTCTCGAAGATGGCGTGGCCGTCCTGCTCGCGGCCGGGCTTCAGGACCGCCAGCATGCGCTCCTGGCTTTCCGACAGCATCATCTCGTAGGCCGACATGCCGGTCTCGCGCTGCGGGACCATGTCCATGTTCAGCTCGATGCCGACGCCGCCCTTGCCGGCCATCTCGACCGACGACGAGGTCAGGCCGGCCGCGCCCATGTCCTGGATGGCGGCGACAGCGCCGGTGGCCATCAGTTCGAGGGTGGCCTCGATCAGCAGCTTCTCGGCGAAGGGGTCGCCGACTTGGACGGTGGGGCGCTTCTCCTCGGAATCCTCCGAGAACTCGGCCGACGACATGGTCGCGCCGTGGATGCCGTCGCGGCCGGTCTTGGAGCCGAAATAGACGACCGCCAGGCCAGCGCCCGGAGCGGCCGAGTAGAAGATGCTGTCGGACTTGGCCAGGCCCACGCACATGGCGTTGACCAGGATGTTGCCGTTGTAGCCCTTGTGGAAGTTGGTCTCGCCGGCGACGGTGGGCACGCCCACGCAGTTGCCGTAGCCGGCGATGCCGGCGACCACGCCGTCAACGAGGCGCTTGGTCTTGGCGTGGCCCGGCTCGCCGAAGCGCAGGGCGTTCAGCAGGGCGATGGGGCGCGCGCCCATGGTGAAGACGTCGCGCATGATGCCGCCCACGCCCGTCGCCGCGCCCTGGTAGGGCTCGATGTAGGATGGGTGGTTGTGGCTCTCCATCTTGAAGATGATCGCGTCGCCGTCGTCGATGTCTATGACGCCGGCGTTCTCGCCGGGGCCGCAGATCACCCGCGGGCCGCTGATCGGGAACTTCTTCAGCTGGTTCTTCGACGACTTGTACGAGCAGTGCTCGGACCACATCACCGAAAACACCCCCAGCTCGACGAGGTTGGGCTCGCGGCCCAGGCGGTCGAGGACGACCGCGTACTCCTCGGGCTTCAGACCGAATTCGGCGGCCGTATCGGCCATGGACTTGGCGGGGGCGGTGGAGGGTGCGCTCATGGGCGCGCCTTCTAGCGCGGCTGGGGGGATTCCGCTATATTCTAGAAAGCTGAAGGTGGTTCTAGAATGGGCATCAGCATCAAGCGGGCCGAGACGGAGCAGCTCGCGCGCCAGGTGGCCGAGGCCACGGGCGTCAGTCTGACCGACGCGATCCACAATGCGCTGGCCGATACGCTGAAGGCGCTGGGGCGGGAGCCTCGGACGGAAACGGTCCGTCGCGCGGAAATCGAGGCCTGGTTGCGCGAGGTCGATGCACGGCCTCGGATCTCCGACAAGACGGCGGCGGAGATCGACGCCGAAATGTATGACGAGCAGGGCCTGCCCCGTTGATCGTCGTCGATACGTCGGCGTTGGCGGCCATCGTTCTGAAAGAACCCGAGCGCGAGACGTTTCTCTCGGTCCTGCTCGCCCAGCCGCGCAAGGCGATGTCCGCCGCCAGCGTGGTCGAGGCCGCCCACGTCTACGCCAAGGTCTTCGTGCCGGAGATTGTCTCGCACGAGCTCGACAGGGATTTGCAGATGCTCGGGATCGAGGTCGTCGATGTCGATCGGCCGCAAGCGCGTTTGGCGATCGAGGCGGCGATGACCTTCGGCAAGGGCCGTCATCCGGCGAGGTTGAACCTGGGCGATTGTTTTTCCTACGCCTTGGCCAAGTCGCTGAACGCGCAGTTGCTCTACAAAGGCGACGACTTCGCCCATACCGACATCCGCTCCGCGCTCTGACGCATGGCGCGAAAACGTCAGTGAAAACATTAGCTAAGCAGGAACTAAGGCAGCTCCGCCGGAGGAACGCGGTGACTCCCCGGCCCGTTTTCTGTCTCGTGCGCAGCCAGCGCGCGGACCGAAGAGGAGTAAAGCCCATGGGCGAGCAAACCCGCAATCCGCAGCAACAGCAGCAGAACCCGCAGCGACAGGCCCCGGGCCAGCAGCAACAGCAGCGCCAGAATGAGCCGGGCCGCAACCCGGGCGGCCAGGAAAATCAGCCGGATCGCGACCGCGAACGCTGAATGGACTGAGCGTTAGCAGCGCTCCATCGGAGGAAGGGCCGGCGTTCGCTCCGCCGGCCCTTTTTCGTGCGTGACGTGGAGACAGAGGTGAAATCAATCCTGCCTGTCGTTGCCTATTGAGCGACGCCAATAGGTTGTCCTACCTTGTGTGTAGGACCTGCGTGGATCGTTCGACGAGCAGCGATACGACCGGCCATGACATTCGGGGGAAGAATGAGGGCGGCGATAATGGCGCTTTCGGTGGGGCTGCTGTTCGGGGGGCAGGCCGAGGCGGCGGCTTGGCAATACCAGTCCAAGATCGATAAGTTTACAGACGAGAAAACGTCATTCGCGTGGTCCACCCACGCTCAGGGCGCGCTCTATGTGCGGTGCCAGGCCGGGATACTCGAAGCGTATCTCGTTGGTTTTTCCTACATTGGCGACGACGGTGGCGACGTACGCTGGCGCGTGGACAAAGGTGTCGTCGAAGAGGAGGGGTGGAGCACCTCAAAGCAAGGCGATGGTGTCTTCTCTCCCTATCCGAGCTTGCTTGCTAGGGCCTTGGCCAGTGGTGCGCGGGCGGTGTTCGAGGTGACGGACTTTCGGGGCGTACCGCATGAAATGACGTTTCAGCTCGTCGGTTCTGGCGCTGCGGTGAGTCGTGTGATGGAGGACTGCGGCATTACGCCGTCAGCTTATCGGAAAGGTGATGCAGAGATCTGGGAGCGAGTCGTCACCGATCTGGACGAGCTATCCATCGAGAATTTCCGAACGATCCAGAATGCCTTGAGCCTACTACTGCCTTCGCAACTTCCTAAGGCGTCGGGTCGGCGGGATGCGCAAACCTATCGAGCGGCTACAAGCCTATATTCAGGCTATTGGGCGCTGTGCGAAAAAGGGACGAGCCTCGGCGCGCATTGTGACGGGTACAAGCCGCTATTCGATGGCGATGCGGACGCGCGTTATCCGGCAGAGGTCACGGAGATCATTATCGAGCAGATCCGAAAAGTGCTCGATAAACCGGAAGAACCCAGTTCCTGATGCAGTTGCGAGCCGCACCCGGATGGCCTGCAGTTGCACTGTCCAGCGGGTTCAGGCGCTTTGGAAGACGCTGCGGAACAGGATCGCGCCGTCTTCCGAGCCGAGGTCGGCGTCGAACGAGCGGTCGGGGTGGGGCATCAGGCCCAGGACGTTGCCGCCGGCGTTGACGATGCCGGCGATGTCGCGGGCCGAGCCGTTGGGGTTTTCCTTGTAGCGGAACACCACCTGGCCTTCGCCCTCGATGCGGTCGAGGGTCTCTTCGTCGGCGAAGAAGTTGCCCTCGCCGTTGCCGACGGTCATGACCGCGTCGCGCTGCTCGCCGAAGGCGGCGGTGAAGCGGGTCTGGCCGTTGACGATGTCGAGATCGACCGGCTTGCAGATGTATTTCAGCTTGGCGTTGCGCAGCAGGGCGCCGGGCAGCAGGCCGACTTCCGTCAGCACCTGGAAGCCGTTGCAGATGCCCACGACGGCCACGCCCTTGCCCGCGGCCGAGACCACTTCGCGCATCACCGGGCTCTGGGCGGCCATGGCCCCGCAGCGCAGGTAGTCGCCGTAGGAGAAGCCGCCGGGCAGGACGATCAGGTCCAGGTCGTCCGGCAGGGCCGTCTCCTGGTGCCAGACCATCTCGACGCGAGCGCCGGTGGAGCGTTCGACGGCGACCTTGCAGTCACGATCGCAGTTGGAACCCGGGAAGACGACGACGGCGGCTTTCATGGCGCGGGCCTGTAGCACCGTTCGGATCGAATGTCAGGCGCCGGAAGGCCGAAACCTCACGCGCATTCGTCCAGCACCGGCTCGACGCCTTCGCCGGCCGGGGCGGGGAAGGGCTGGCGGAAGGTGAAGGCGGCGGGCGTCGGGCCATGGGCGGCCAGCAGGGCCAGCTTTTCGACCGCCTCCTCGACGGTGGGGCGGTGGCCGGCCGGAACCCACCACAGCGCCAGGTGCGGGCCTTCCGCAGGCTCGAACCATTCGCGCCGCCGCCGCATGATCTCCACATGGGCCGAGCGGTAGACATAGGCGCCCAGCGAGGGGATGTCGGTCCAGGTCGACAGGTTGGGGATCACCAGCGGATCGCCGCCGACGGCCAGGTCGGTGGCGTTGTTCCCGTCGCCCTTCAGCCGCCAGACGAAGCCCGGCGAGGCCTCGGCCAGCTGGTTGATGCGGTCGAGATTGTCGACGAAGTCCTTGATCGCCGGATCGTCGATGGGCGCCCGCAGGCGGCCGATATTGACCTGGGCCAGTTCGAAGGCGGCCATGACGTCCTCCCGTCTTGTTCCAAGCGCAGGTAGGAAGCCGTGGCCGCCGCCGGAAGGGCTCAGCTTCCCAGCAGCCTGCGCAACTGGCCCTCCGCCCGGTCGGGCGGCGACTGGTAGGCGATCGGCTCGACGAAGCCGCCCTTGGCGTCGAACAGGTAGATCGCCGAGGAATGGTCGATCGTATACTCGCCGCCCTCCTGCGGGACCTTCTTGTAGTAGACGCGATAGGCCTTGGCGGTCTTGGCGATCTCGTCGGGTGTTCCGGTGAAGCCCTGGATGCGGTGGTCGAAGTTCGACAGGTAGAGCTTCAACTGGGCGGGCGTGTCGCGTTCGGGATCGACCGAGACGAACACCACGTTCAGCTTGTCGGCGTCGGGACCCAGGGCCTTCAGCCAGGCGGTCATGTCGGCCATGGTCGTCGGGCACACCTCTGGGCAGTAGGTGAAGCCGAAGAAGATCGCCGTCGGCTTGCCCAGCAGGCTCTTTTCGGTGACCGGCTTGCCGTTCGTGTCCACGAGTTTGAACGGACCGCCGATCTGGATCGTCGAGCGCGGAGCCTCGGCGGGATTCTTCTGGCCGCAGGAGGCGAGGGGCAGGGCGGCGGCGAGCGCGGCCGCCAGGAACAGCGTGCGCATCAATGCTTCACCACGGCGCGGACCGGGGCCTGCACCGTCACCGGCGGGGCCTTGGCGAACTTCAGGGTCAGGGGAATCTTGGCGCCGGCCGTCAGGGCGATCTTCGGGCCGATGATCATCAGGTGCTCGGCGCCGGGCTTCAGGGCCACGGCCTTGCCGGCCGGCAGGGCGAGGCCGTCGGCCAGCTTGCGCATACGCATGACGCCGCCGTCCATCGACATGGTGTGGATCTCGCCGCGCTTGGCGGCGGGGGTCTCGACCGCGACCAGGCGGTCGTCGGCGCCGGCGGTCAGGGTCACGTAGCAGCCGCCGGCCATGGCCCCGGCCGGGGCGGCGCGGCACCAGGCGTCGGCGACGGTCACTTTCGGAGCGGGCGGCGCGGCCTGGGCGGGGCTCGCCAGGACGGCGAAGGCGAGGGGAAGAAGAGCGAAGGCTTTCATCGGTCAGGCTCCGAGGCGCGGCGCGGGGGACAGCCGCCGCAGGACGAGGTCGAGGATCAGCGCCGCCGCCAGCGTGGCGCCGACGAGCGGATAGAGAACGGCCAGCGGCAGCACGACCGCCAGAAGGCCCAGATAGGCGCCGCGACGGGCCGGCGGAACGGGGGCGGCCAAGCGACCCTTGGGCCGCCGCTTCCACCACATCACCACGGCCGAGACGCCCAGCAGCCAGACGGCGACGCAGCCGGCCAGCATGACCAGCTTGTTGGCGAGGCCGAATTCCTGGCCCTGGTGCACGGCGATGCCCCATTCGATGGCCTTGGCCGCCGGTCCGAAGTCGCGGTAGTCGAGGTCGGCCAGGACCCGGCCGTCGCCGCCGTCGAGATAGACGGCGCGGGTGGCCTCCACCTTGTCGGGCATGTAGGCGGCGGTCCAGGTTCCGCCGTGGCCCTTGGGCAGGGTCAGGGTGAAGCCGCTGGTCAGACCTGCGGCGCGGGCCCTGGCCACGATCGCATCGACGTCCAGGCTGGCGTGATGGGTCATGGAGGCGGGCGCGGCGTGAGTCTGCAGCGCCCAGGGGACGCCTTCGGCCGGCGCGGCTGGAGCGGGCGCGCCGGCGTGGTGCCCCTCGGCCACCGGCGGCTTGGGGCGGCCCCAGCCGGCCTGGGTGGTGATCTGGCGGACCTCCTTGCCCCAGAAGGCCGACCACGGCATGCCGGTGGCGGCCAGGAACACGATCACCAGCCCCGCGAAGGCGCCGGTCACCGCATGCAGGTCGCGCCAGAACAGGCGCTTGGCCGGACGGCTGCGCACCGTCACCACCCCGCCGCCCTGGCCGCGCGGCCACCACAGGAAGACCCCGGTGGCGACCAGCACGGTGGCCCAGCCGGCGACGATCTCGACCAGCAGGTTCGCGACTGGTCCGGCGATATCGAGGCTGTGCAACCGCTTGACCAAGCCCATCAGGCCGCCGGGCGCGGTGACGCCCAGGGCCTGGCCGGTGTGTGGATCGACATAGGCCGTGCGGGGGCCTTCGTCGGTGTCGACCTCCAGCTGGACCGAGCGGTCGCCCCGCGCCGGCACGACCAGCCGCCGGACCTTGCCGCCCGAGGTCAGTTCGGCGTTGGCGATCCAGGTCGCGACCGGCGTCGTCGCGGGGCTGTCGGCGACCACCACCAGCGGCCGATGCACGATCGCCGTCAGGTCGTCCTTGAAGAGGTACAGCCCGCCGGTCAGGGCCAGCAGCATCAGCACCGGCAGCACCAGCAGGCCGGCGTAGAAGTGCCAGCGCCAGAAGGCGCGGTAGACCTCGCCGGCCGCCGTCGGTGTGGGTTCGATCGCGGCCATGCTCAGAACGCCACCGTCACGCCGCCATAGACCGAGCGGCCGTCGCCGGGCCACAGCACCGCGCTCGAGGCCGTCCACACCGTGGCGGCCTGGGTGTTGGAGACATAGGCCTTGTCGGTCAGGTTCCGGGCGTCGAGGAACAGCGAGACCTTGTCGGTCGCCTTCCAGCCGGCGTTGAGGTTGAGGATCGCGTAGGCCGGCGCGGCCTTGGTGTTCTTGTAGTCGATCCACTGGTCGCTGGCCGACCACTCGACCGACGGGGCCACGAACCAGCCGCCGCGACCGTCGTAGCGCACCTCGGCGCGGTAGAAGTGCTCGGGCACGATCGGCAGGCGGTTGTCGCCGTACTGGGCGTCGCCGTCGAAGCGGAAGTCCGACCAGGTCCAGGTCTGGCGGATGCGCCAGCGCGGGGCTACGGCCCAGTCCAGCGCCGCCTCGACGCCCTGGTGGATGGTCTTGTCGGCGTTGAAGGTCGTGGCCGGGATCGTGCTGCTCACCGTGTACTGCAGCATCTCGTGCTTCAGGTTCGCGCGATAGAAGGTCAGGTCGTAGGTCAGCGGGCCGCGATGGCCGCGCGTGCCGACCTCGCCGGTCCAGGCCTCCTGCGCCTGCACCGGGGTGAAGCCGGCGTTGGTCGGACTCATCGAACTGAAGTTCGGCGGCTCGACCGAGCGGGTGAGGTTGGCGAACACCTGGTCGCCCACCGAATTCTGCCACAGCAGGCCGACGCGCGGCGAGAACCAGTCATAGGTCTTGTCGGCCGTCAGGTTGAAGGTCGTCGACACGCCCGGCACGGCGAAGCTGACATAGTCGCGCTCGGCCCGGCCCCAGCTGGCGCCGCCGACCACGGCCAGCTGCTCGGTCACGAACAGGCGGCCCTCGCCGAACAGGTCCATGGCCTTGGCGTTCTGCTGGGTGCGCGAGGTCGGGGTCCCGCGCGCGCCGCGATTGTTGACGTAGAAGTTGGAGTCCATGTCGCCCTGCCGCCACCAGGCGCCGAAGAAGGCGTCGGCGCGCAGGCCGCCCAGCTGGCCGTCCCAGTCGAAGCGGCCGAAGGCGCCGTAGTTGCGGCTCTGCTGGTCGATGACCTGGAAGATCGGGTGGTCGAGGTCCTTCCACACCGCATAGACCGCGCCCTCGAACACCAGCTGCTCGTTCAGCCGCCAGCTGGTGCGTAGCGAGCCGCGCAGGCCGCGCTGGTTGCGGCCCTGGTCGGCGGCGGCGCTGGCGGCGGCGGTCTGGCGCGGATTGGCCTGGAACTGGGCCAGGGTCAGGGCGCCGGGGATCTCCTGGTTGACGTTCGAGCCATTGAGGATGAACCGCACCTCGCGGTCCTCGCCGAACGATCGCCCGACGTTCAGGCTGCCGAACTGGATGTTCTGCTGGCTCTGCGAGCGCCAGCCCTGGGCGGTCTGGTTGGTGGCGGCGGCGTAGACGTCCCAGTCGCCCGACTGGCGGGCCAGGGCGACGTGCTCGCGGATCAGGCCGTAGGAGCCGCCGTCGACGCGGAGCTGGGCGCCGTAGCCGGCGTCCTTGCCGGTGGGGGTGACCATGTTGATCGCCCCGCCCAGCAGAGCCCCGCCGAAGCGCAGGGCGTTGCCGCCGCGATAGACCTCGGCGTAGCGGGTGTTGAGCGGATCGGCGACCTGGCTGTCGCCATAGCCGTCGGCCTCGTTCAGCGGCACGCCGTCCTGGGCCAGCAGCAGGCCGCGGTTGTGGCTGGCGTTGCCGATGCCCGAGCCGCGGATCGAGATGCGGATGTCGCCGCCCCACTTGCGCTGGGCGTAGACCCCGGGGGCGTCGCGCAGCACGTCGTCCAGCGCCAGCGACTGGCGGGAAGCGAAGGACTCCTGGGAGATCACCGACACCGCGCCCGGCGTTTCCGACAGGCGACGGCGGGCGGCGGCCACGACGGCCGGCTCCTCGGGATTGGGGCGGGCGGTGACGATGACCGACGAGACGTCGGTGTCCGCGTCGGCTGGAGCGGGGGCGGCGTCGGCGGCGAAGGCGGCGGGCGCGACGGCGAGCATGGCTGCTGAGGCCAGCAGGAGAGACTTCATGGTGGTTTGTTCGTCCTTCGGCCGCGCATGGCGGCCGTGATGATCTGCGCGCGTTGCATGGACGCGCGGGCGTTCAGCCGGCCGAGGGCGGCCGGATCAGATCAGCAGGGACGGAGGGCCGGTGGCCGGCGGCGGCGGGGCGGCCAGGCCCCGGCCGGGAACGACGGTGCGGGCCAGCGCCGAGGGCGCTGCGGTTTCAGTGGCGACCAGCGTCTCGGCGGCCAGAGCGATCTCGACCGGCGGCGCGGCCGGGCCCTGGGCCGCGAACGGGCAGGGGCCGTCGTGATGCTGCTGCTTGCCGTCGTCCTGGTCGTGCCGCTGGTCGCCGGAGCGCGAATCCAACAGCGCGCCGGGCGAGACGGTCTTGGCCCCGTCGGCGGTGCAGAGCACCAGGGCGAAGGGCAGGCCGTTGCGGGGCTCGGCGCCCGGCATGAAGCCCGCCGGGATCAGCACCTTCAGCACGATCGCCAGCACCGCGAGCGCCATGAAGGCGTCGCGCGCAAGCCATCTCGCAAGGGTGGTCGGGCGGGTCACGCCGCAGTCATAGCCGAAACATCCTGGGTTGTCCCCCCAAGGGGGGCTGTGCGGAGCGTCAGCGCGTGACCAGGTCGGCGACGACCGGGAAGTGGTCCGAGATCACCTTTCCCGAAGCGGTGTCGGTCAGGGTGGCGAAGCTGCGCACCGCCAGCCGGCGGTCGGCGAAGACGAAGTCGATCGGCGGTGCGGGCGGCGGGCTCGGTGAAAAGTCGTTGAACGTGCCTTCGGGTCCCGAAACCGTCGGGCTGACGGCGCGGGCGTCGACATAGGGGGCGTCGGGCGCGGTCAGCAGCCGGTGCGGCGCCTCGGCGGGGCTGCTGTTGAAGTCGCCCAGGGTCACCAGCAGCGCCCCCGGCCAGGCCGGCAGGTCGCGGATCTGGGCCGCGCAGCGCTCGCGGGAGACCGGGCCGCGGTGGTCGAGATGGGCGTTGCGAACGTCCAGCAGCGCGCCGCTCGCGCGGTCGCGCAGCACCAGGCGGGTGAAGGTGCGCGGCAGGGCGGCGTCATAGGCCTTGCCCGGAACGTCCGGCGTCGGCGAGCACCACTGGGTCTGGGCCGAGACCTTCTCGAAGCGGTCGGCGCGCCAGAACACCGTCGTGGTCTCGCCCGCCGTAGCCCCGTCGTCGCGGCCGACGCCGTAGTGGTCGTAGCCGGGCAGGGCGCGCGCCAGATCGTCGACCATCGGCAGAAGGGCCTCCTGCACGCCCAGCATGTCGGGCGCGACGCGGCGGATCTGCTCGCCCATCGGTCCGCGCCGGGCGCGCCAGTCGGGAACGTCGTCGGGATTGTCGTAGCGGATGTTGTAGCTCATCACCCGCAGCTCGCCAGCCTGGGCGGCGGCGGGCGGCAAGGCCAGCAGCAGGGCGGCGAGACCCAGAGCGCGCATCACGCGACCACCACGGTCGAGCCGGCGAACATCGCCGCATAGGCCTCGTCGAGCGGCTGGTCGGTGACCAGGATGTCGACATCGTCGGCCGACGCGGTGCGGATCAGGCCCAGGCGGCCGAACTTGGTGTGGTCGGCGGCCAGCAGCACCCGGTCGGCGCAGCCATAGGCGATGCGGCTCATGGCGGCCTCGCGGGCGTGGCGGTCCATCAGGCCGTGGTCGGCGTGGATGGCGCTGACGGTCAGTATGGCCAGGTGCGGGGTGAATTGGGCCAGATAGGCCTGGGCCGCGTGGTCGGAAAAGGCCTTGTAGTCGTAGTCCAGCTCGCCGCCGGCCAGGAACAGGGTGTTGCCGTTGCGGCCGCCCAGGGTCTGGGCCACGGTCAGTGAGTTGGTGATCACCGTCAGGTCGCGGCGCACGCCGGCCAGCACCCTGGCCACGAAGCAGGCGGTGGTGCCGGCGTCGATGAAGATGGTGTCGCCGTCGCCGACGAAGCGGGCCGCCGCCTCGGCGATGCGGGTCTTCTCGGCGACGTTCTCCTGCAGGCGGCGGTCGAACGGCCCCTCTGCCGTGGCGGCGGCCAGGCGCACCGAGCCGTGGGTCCACAGCACCGAGCCCTGGGCCTCCAGCACCCGCAGCTCGCGGCGGATGGTCTCTTCGGAGACCTCCAGTTCGTGGGCGATCTGGGCGAGGGCCCGGCTTTCGCCCGGACGCAGCCGGCTCAGGATCTCGCGCTGGCGGTCTTCGCGTTTCAAGCCCGGCTTCCTTCGATGCGATAGCTGAGAGGGATTATGTTGGGTTCGTGGGATTTGTGCGAGATAAATGTGAGATTGATGTGTCTGAACTTTGCGTTTTGTGAATTTTCCGCATAATCGTCACAGAATCTTGTTGCGACCCCCGTACTAGGCCCCCGTCGCCCGATGCGACGTCGAGAGGGGCCTCATGCAACGTTTCAACCTTTCGCGCCTTGCCGCGCCGCACCGCTTCAAGCGCGTCCTGCTGGCCAGCGCCGTCCTGGGCGCGGCCGTGGCCGCCGGGGCCCAGGCGCAAGCCGCCGAGACCGCCGCCGCCGATCCCACCGAGATCGACTCGGTGGTCATCGTCGCCAACCGCAACGACGCCGCCCAGGCGCAACTGAAGTCCGCGACCGCGGTCTCGATGCTGTCGGCCGAGGATCTGGAGCACACGGCGGTGCACAACGTGGCCGAGGCCCTGGGCATGATGCCCAGCGTCAACGTCATGAACACCGGCTCGTCGTTCTTCGGCGGCATCGACGGCGCCTCGCGCGGCGAGGGCATGTTCGTCTCGATCCGCGGCATGAACGCCGAGTTCAACGTCAACATGATCAACGGCGTCAACGTGGCCCAGGGCATGCCCTACAGCCGCCAGGTGCAGCTCTCCCTGCTGCCGCCGTCGGGTTTGCACACCATCGTGCTCAACAAGACCTCGACCGCCGACATGGACGGCGACGCCATCGGCGGCACGGTCGACTTCCGCACGCCCTCGGCCTTCAACTTCCATAACGACTTCAATGGCTCGATGACTGCCTCGGGCCGCATCGAGAGCCGCGCCCGCGACTATGGCGACGAAGGCCTGGGCGGCGGCCTGTCGGCCGAGTGGGCCCATCGCTTCGGTCCGGACCAGACCTTCGGCGTCTACGCCAGCGCCTTCTACGACAAGCGCAGCTACGCCAACAGCGAGATGGCCGGGGTCATGGCCGCCACCAACGACGGCGGCTGGGGCTATCTGGTCAAGGACGCGGCCGGCAATAGCTATCCGGGTCTGGATCCCGAGAAGAACATCACCCAGACCGGCCTGAACGTCGGCGTCTCCAACGGCTACACCGAGCGCTGGGGCGGCAACTTCACGCTGGAATGGCGTCCGGACGACACGCTGAAGGCCTATCTGCGCGGCTCCTACGCCTTCGCCAAGACCGAGCAGAACTCCACGCTCAGCCAGTTCGTCAGCGCCAGCAAGAGCTACAAGGAAACCGTCGCCGGCAGCGGCCGCTACAATCTCAGCGTCGACGCGATCTCGACCCGCGTCTGGTATGAGACCAACCCCGAAGAGGCCGACCTCGGCACGGTGCAGCTGGGCTTCGACAAGACCCTGGGCGCCTGGACCCTGTCGCCGCAGGTCTTCTACAGCGAGGGCGACAACGACCGTCCCGACCACATCGAGGCCTCGGTCCGCATCAACCAGAGCGACCGCTACAACAGCGGCTCCAACCTGGCCTATGGCGGCCTGTCTATGGGCTATTCCGACAACCTGCCCCAGCCGCTGTTCACCCAGGCCATCTACGACACCCTGAACAACGCCAACACCGCGCTGCTGGCGCGTCGCGCCGGCCAGCTGACCGAGCAGTACAGCGGCCAGGAGAAGTACGGCTTCAAGTTCGACGCCAAGCGGGTGTTCGAGGGCGGCGCGCTGCAGTGGATCAAGCTGGGCGGCAAGTACGTCGACAGCCACCGCCGGGTGACCAACCGCGACTGGACCAACGACCACTTCGCCAACCTGCTGGGCCAGGCCGGCGTCACCTGGGCGAGCCTGGGCATCGCCACCGGCTATTACGACCAGGTGTTCCCGGGCGAGTACACCTGGCGCGTGCCGAAGGTGAACCACCAGGCGCTGGTCGACTACTTCTACAAGTACAAGACGGCCGCCAGCTTCGACACCTGCGGGTCGAACTTCGTCAACAACATGAACTGCAACACCCAGAAGGGCGACGAGGCGGTGGCCTCGGTCTACGCCATGGCCAACTACCGCTTCGGCGACGTCGAGGTGGTTCCGGGCCTGCGCTACGAGCACACCAAGATCGACAACACCTACTGGGTGATCCCGACCACCAGCGCCGGCGAGCAGACCGGTTCGTGGGGCTTCAACAGCACCGAGTACAACGAGGTGCTGCCCAGCGTGTTCGTCACCTGGCGCCCCAGTGACGCGAGCGTCTATCGCGGCTCGGTGTGGACGTCCTACACCCGCCCGGCCTTCGTCCAACTGGCCGGCGGCGAGCGGCGGCAGGTGGGCGACGACGGCAACGTCACGATCTCCCGCGGCAATCCCGACCTGAAGCCGATCCGCGCCATCAACCTCGACCTGTCGGGCGAATGGAGCAGCGGTAAGGGCGGCTACGCCATGGTCGGCGCCTTCTACAAGCGCCTGTCGGACTACATGTACGACAACGGTTCCAGCTCGGTGAACTCCGACACCTACACCGAGGGCAAGACCACCATCAGCCAGCCCACCAACGGCGGCGACGGCGACGTCTACGGCCTGGAACTGCAGCTGCGCCAGAAGTTCACCGAACTGCCGGGCCTGCTCAGCGGCCTTGGCGCCGGCGTCAACGTCACCCGCCAGTGGACCAGCGTCGACCTGGGCGACGGGATCGACAACCGCATCCAGAACGCCCCCGACTGGCTGGCCGACGCCCAGCTGTTCTACCAGCGCGGCGGCCTGAGCGTGGACCTGATCTACCACTACACCGGCGCGTACCTCGCCTCGTACGACGTGCTCGACCAGGCCGGCCAGTGGGACAACCTGTGGGTCCGTCCGCTGCGCAGCGTCGACCTGCATGTCGGCTACGCCTTCGACAACGGCTTCAAGGTCGACCTGTCGGTGGCCAACCTGCTGAAGGACTACAGCTACTGGTCGCACATCGGCGAGCACAGCCTGGCCCTGTCGGACGTGGTCGACTCCGGTCGCACGACCCTTTTGACCTTCAAGAAGACCTTCTAGGCGACAAGACCTTCCAGGCGTCGCCGTTCCCCAGACGCCTGGAACCAGGCCCGCCGGACGCCTCCCGTCCGGCGGGCCGATCTCCAAAGCCCCGCAAAGGCCGACCCGCCGTCGCGGCGGCGTCATCGAAACATGAAAGATAGTCCGCTCGCGGACTCGACGAGGTGGTTCCCATGGCTCTTTCCCGCAGGCTCTTCCTCGGCGCGGCCGCCACCAGCCTGGCCTTCTCCGGCTTTTCCGCGCGCGCCCAGGACGAGGCGCCGGAACTGGAGACCTATCTCAACCAGGTCGAGGGCTACGGCCCGCTGATCCCCGATCCCAAGGGCATGCTCGACCTGCCCAAGGGCTTCCGCTACCGCGTCATCGCCCAGGTCGGCGAGACCATGAGCGACGGCCTGCTGGTGCCGGGCAAGGGCGACGGCATGGGCTGCTTCGGCGTCGACGCCGACCGGGTGCTGCTGGTGCGCAACCACGAGCTTTCGGTCACCGACCACGACTACGGCCCCTACGGCCTGGGCATGCGCTATGTCGACAAGGTGGACCGCAGCAAGGTCTGGGACTTCCACAACGGCGACCTGCCCCTGGCCGGCGGCACGACCACCCAGCTCTACAATCTGCGGACCGGCCAGACCGAGCGCCAGCACCTGAGCCTGGCCGGCACGATCATCAACTGCTGCGGCGGCGTCACGCCCTGGGGCTCGTGGCTGAGCTGCGAGGAGACCACGCTCGACGCCGGGCTAGAGGTCGGCAAGAGCCACGGCTACGTCTTCGAGGTGCCCAGCGCCCATCTCGGCCTGGTCGAGCCGGTGGCCCTGACCGCCATGGGCCGCTTCCAGCACGAGGCCGCCTGCATCGATCCGCGCACCGGCGTGGTCTACATGACCGAGGACGTGGCCGACGGCCTGTTCTACCGCTTCCTGCCCAACGACCGCAGGAACCTTGCGGCCGGCGGGCGTCTCCAGGCGCTCGGGCTGGTCGAGGCCCCCGAAGGGGGCGACACCCGCAACCAGGTCGAGAAGTCGTATCCGCCACGCAGCTGGAAGACCGTGCGCTGGATCGACCTCGATGGCGTCGACAATCCGCACGACGACATCCGCCGTCGCGGCCACAAGGCCGGCGCGGCGATCTTCTGCCGGGGCGAGGGGCTCTATTTCGGCCAGGGCGAGCTCTATTTCGCCTGCACCTCGGGCGGGCCGATCGGGGCGGGTCAGCTGTTCCGCTACGTGCCCAGCGCCCTCGAGGGCCAGGCCGGCGAGGCCGACCAGCCGGGCCGCCTGCAGCTCTTCGTGGAAAGCGGCAACGGCCGCGTGCTCGACTACGCCGACAACCTGGTGGTCGCGCCCTGGGGCCACGTCATCGTCTGCGAGGACCGCTATTCGGAGACCCTGCGCAACCACCTGCGCGGCGTGACGCCGGAGGGCAAGGTCTACACGCTGGGCCGCAACGTCTTCCCGGGCAATTCCGAACTGGCCGGCGCCTGCTTCTCGCCCGACGGGACCACGCTGTTCGTCAACATCCAGAACCCGGGGATCACGGTGGCGATCTCGGGGCCGTGGGCTTCGGCGAAGGTGTAGGACGGGTCGACATTCACCGGCCTTGGCTCATTTTCCACCGAGCATCCCCGCGCAGGCGGGGACCCAAGCCGAGTCCGCGGGTGATCCACGGCCGGGCCTCTTCCTGACAGCCAGCTTGGATCCCCGCCTTCGCGGGGATGCTCGGATTTGAAGATCGCGAACGGCTGAATGTCGGTCTGTCTTGAAGGCAAGAAAAAGGGGCGGCTGGATCAGCCGCCCCTTTTCAATTGCATTCGCTTAAGGCCCAAGCCTCAGGCGATGTCGATGCGGTAGCTTTCGATGACCGTGTTGGCCAGCAGCTTCTCGCACATGGCCTTGACCTCGGTCTTGGCGGCCTCGGCGTCGGTCGCATCGAGGTCCAACTCGATGACGCGGCCGACGCGGGCGTCCTTCACCGACGGCCAGCCCAGGCCATGCAGGGCGTTCTCGACGGCCTTGCCCTGGACGTCGAGCACGCCGGGCTTCAGGAACACGTGGACAGTGGCTTTCAACGCAAAATCTCCCCAGCAGCGCCCGGCGCCGCGACGCCTCCCGTCAGGGAGGCGTCCTGACTGACTTAGTGCACGCCGCCTTGGATGACGGTGGGCATTTCCTTCATGATGCCGAGGCGGCGGGCCACTTCGGTATAGCTCTCGATGACGTTGCCGAGGTCGCGACGGAAGCGGTCCTTGTCCAGCTTCTCGTTGGTGGCGGCGTCCCACAGGCGGCAGCTGTCGGGGCTGATCTCGTCGGCCAGGATGATCCGCGAGAAGTCGCCCTCATAGATGCGGCCGAACTCGATCTTGAAGTCCACCAGCGTGATGCCGACGCCGCTGAACAGGCCCGACAGATAGTCGTTCACCCGCAGAGCCATGGCCATCATGTCGTCGATCTCCTGGGTGGCGGCCCAGTTGAACGCGGTGATGTGCTCTTCCGACACCATCGGGTCGTTGAGCTTGTCTTCCTTGTAGTAGAACTCGATGATCGAGCGCGGCAGCGGCTGGCCTTCGGTCAGGCCCAGGCGCGTGGCGATCGAGCCGGCGGCGATGTTGCGCACGACGACTTCCAGCGGAACGATCTCGACTTCCTTGATCAGCTGCTCGCGCAGGTTCAGGCGGCGGATGAAGTGGTTCTGCACGCCGATCGCGTTCAGGCGAGTCATGATGTACTCGCTGATGCGGTTGTTGATGACGCCCTTGCCTTCCAGCTGGGCCTTCTTCTCGCCGTTGAAGGCGGTGGCGTCGTCCTTGAAGTACTGGATCAGCGTGCCGGGCTCGGGGCCCTCGTACAGGATCTTGGCCTTGCCTTCGTAGATCTTCTTGCGACGGGTCATGGCTCTCGTCGAGGCCCTTCCTGCGAATAAGCGCGCCGCCCTAGCCCGGTAAGGACTCCTGGAGAAACGAAAAGCGCGCGCGGCGGATAGCTGCGCGCGGCGTTCGACTCAAGGCCGCTCACTGAAAAATGTCTGTTGGAACCTACTCGAACGCGGCCTTTGGCGCAAACGTGGCCTGCCATCGTGGTAAACCTTCGCCCTGCGGCGACGCGGGCGATTGCCCCCCGCCTCGCCACGGGATATGGAGCCGCCACAAGAACCACTTCGCCTCGCGGACACCCTATGTTCGCACGGGACGAAACCGATCTACTCTCTTACACTGGATCGCCGCTCTACCGCCCTGGGTTGCAACCCATCGGCGGAGGCGTTTCGGAAAACTTGGGGCTTTCATGACGACCTTCGACGACCGCGAGCAGGCTTTCGAACGCAAGTTCGCGAACGACCAGGAGCTGGAGTTCAAGGCCACCGCCCGCCGTAACCGCCTGGTCGGCGAATGGGCCGCCGGCCTGATGGGCCTCGCCACGGTCGAGGAATACGCCCGCGCCGTGGTGAAGTCCGACTTCGAACAGCCGGGCGATGACGACGTGGTCCGCAAGGTCTTCGAAGACCTGAAGGGCTCGGGCGTGGCCGTGTCCGAAGGCGAAGTCCGCATGAAGATGGCCGAGCTGCTGGCCTTCGCCCGCGAGCAGATCCGCTCGGGCGAATAAGCCGCGCCGCCTTCCGGGGCGAAAAACCCGGGGCGAGCAAAAACGAAGAGGCCCGGCCCGGTTCGCACCGGCCGGGCCTTTTCTTTTGCGCTATCGCCGTTCTGTGAAAATGAACACCTTAAGGTTGTCGAAAATCTGAAATCGTCCTCAGGCTTTATCGGGCAGTGAATTCGCCCGTCAGGCGCATCGTCGAAAGACGGGGCGGCGACCAAGCGACCGTCCCGCTAACCCGGAGGACGACACATGGCTGACGACGTCGGCAACTTGCACTCCCAAACCACCGAAATCAGCCCGGTCGGGCTTTATCTGGTCAAGCTCGTGGTCGGTAACGTCGGCACGCCCGGCGCCCCGATCGTCAGCCTGGCCCTGACCGTCGACGCGCCCTCGGGCCATGTCAGCGGCATCGCCGAGATCAACCAGGCGATCATCGGCGGCCAGCACCGCTTTCCGGTGCAGGGCAACATCTATCACACCGGCTTCGGCCAGGATCAGCTGCTGGTCGCGCTGCACGGCCAGTTCGTGGCCAGCGTGCCGCCGCCCGCCATCGGCGCCTTCCTGGTGCAGTTCCGCGCCGGCCTCGTGGTCGACAAGACCTGGAACGGCCACGGCGGCTTCGACTACCTCAACACCCACGTCGACAACGTGCCGGTGAAGAACGTCGGCTGAGATCGGCCTGACGAGATGAGACGAGGCCCGGTCCGGCGCTGCGCCGGCCGGGCCTTTTCTGTTCATGGATCTGCGTTGTGCGAAATCGCACGGCGCACCTAGCTGCGCGGCCATAGGTTCGCGGCCGAACGTCGGGGCGGGGCAGGGGCCGCCGCACGCGTTTGGGGGAAACGAAATGGCGGACGACGTCGAAGTGTGCGGCGAAGCGGCGGTCGCGGTCCAACTGGTCGTCGGGCGGCTGGGCATGCCCGGCGCGCCGATCCTGCGGCTGGAGCTGCAGATCGACGGCGCCGGCGTCAACGGCGCGGCCGAGATCAATCAGGCGGTGATCGGCGGTCGGCATCGGTTCGAGGTCTCGGGCGAGGTCGGCCCGGCCGAGCAAGGCCGGCAGATCTCGCTGAGCGGCCAGTTCACGCCCGCCGGCCAGCCGCCGGCCGATTTCACCGCCTTGCTGTCGGTCGGCGACGACTGGAGCGGGACGGGCCGGTTCGACTACCTCCAGACCCACGTCCAGAACGTGCCCGTGAAGGCCGAGGTGTAGGGATCCAAGGTCCTCCCCCTCTGGGGGGAGGTGGCGCGAAGCGTCGGAGGGGGGACGTTTTCAGCTTCCGAAGCGGCTGGCGATATCGCAACGGCTTCCCCCTCCGTCGGCTGCGCCTACACCTCCCCCTTCAGGGGGAGGGTTTCAGAGCCACGCCTTCAGGCCCAGCCAGGCCTCGCGCTTGGCCTCGAACCCCATCGCCGCATAGGCCGGACTGGACGAGGGCAGGGGGACCAGGGCTAGGCCCGAACCCGCCAGCAAACGCTCCCCCGCCTTGGCCGCGGTCCCGCCGTTGAAGGCCACGGCCCGCAGGCGGGGCAGGCTGGCCACAAGGCCCAGCAGGTCGTTGTTCGCCGCGTCCTTGATCGCGGCGTCCAGGCTGCCGGGGCGTACGGCTTCGGCATGGACGTCCCAAAGGCCCACGCCCGCCGCCAGCAGGGCCGCGAGGCGCTCGTCATAGGGCAGGGAAGCGAGGTCGTGGTCGATCGCCGCGCCGATCAGCCGCCAGAAGCCGTTGCGGGGGTGGCCATAGTATTGCGCCGCCGCCAGCGAGGCGTCGCCGGGCAGGCTGCCCAGCACCAGCAGGCGCACATCGGGATCGACGACCGGCGGAAAGCCGCGCTTGCGTTCGCCGGGGGAGGGCGCTTGCGTCACCCCGCCCGCGGCGCGCCCGACGGCGGGCTGTCCTTCAGCCAGCCGGTCACCATCAGCCGCGGCGCGCCGGCATAGGGCGCGACGGGGGCCACCGAATGCTGGCGGGGCACCTTGAAGATGGTCATCACGTTGAAGGCCGGGGCGAAGCCGCGCTCGATGTCGCCCTCGGCGTCGTGGAACAGCAGCTGGCCGCCCCAGTCACTGCGCCATTCGCGCGTCAGGCTGATGGTGTAGGCCGCCCGCCGGTCGCCCTCGCCGGTGTCGTCGTGACGGGTGAGAAAGTCGCCGGGCCGGTAGAGCGTGGCCTGGGCGTCGAGCTTGGTGATGCCGGTCTCGCCGATCACCGCCGCCCCGAAGGCGATCATCTCGGGGCTGTTGAGGAAGTCGGTCAGGTCGTGGATCGGGTGACCCTTGTCGCGCCCGTTCAGATAGGCGCTGATCATCGGGTAGCCGAGATAGACATAGGCGAAGCCGTTGCGGGCCCGCAGGGTGGCGGCCTTCAGCTTCTCGCCGACCCCGGCCGCGCCCAGCCTCTGGATCGTCGCCCGGTCCAGCACCTCGGCCTTGCCGGTCTCGGTGGAGCAGATGACGTCCCAGTTCATGCCCTGCTCGAGCATGCGCGCCAGGACGTCGGCCGTGGCCGGCTCGAAGATGCCGGGGATCCGCACCACGCCGTCGCGAGCATAGGCGGCCGCGAAGGCCGCCGGATCCAGCGCCGGGTTCAGACGAAGGATCGGCGGCTCGCTCAAACGGTTCAGGCCTGTTCGCCGAAGACGCGCTTGAAGATCACGTCGACGTTCTTGGTGTGGTAGCCGAAGTCGAACAGCTCCTCGAGTTCGGCGTCGGTCAGGGCTTTGGAGACCACCGGGTCGGCCTTGAGGAAGTCGAGGAAGCGGCCTTCGCCGCGCCACACCTTCATGGCGTTGCCCTGCACGGCGGCGTAGGCGTCTTCGCGCGACACGTCCTTGTGCGTCAGGGCCAGCATGACCCGCTGCGAGAACACCAGGCCCCCGAGCTTGTCGAGGTTCTTGGCCATGTTGTCGGGGTAGATGTTGAAGCGCTCGATCACGCCCGCCAGACGGCGCAGGGCGAAATCGAGGTGGATCGTGGCGTCCGGGCCGATGCCGCGCTCGACCGACGAGTGGCTGATGTCGCGCTCGTGCCAGAGGGCGACGTTCTCCATCGCCGGCACCACGGCCGAGCGGACCAGACGGGCCAGGCCCGTCAGGTTCTCGGTCAGGATCGGGTTGCGCTTGTGCGGCATGGCCGACGAGCCCTTCTGGCCCGGATCGAACGGCTCTTCGGCTTCGAGGACTTCGGTGCGCTGCAGGTGACGGATCTCGGTGGCCAGGCGCTCGATCGACGAGGCCACGACGCCGAGGGCGGCGAAGTAGGCGGCGTGACGGTCGCGCGGGATCACCTGGGTCGAGACCGGCTCGACGGCCAGGCCCATCTTGTCGGCCACGTGCTGTTCGACGCGCGGGTCGACATTGGCGAAGGTGCCGACGGCGCCGGAGATCGCGCAGGTGGCGATTTCGAACTTGGCCATCGCCAGGCGCTCCTTGGCGCGCTGGAACTCGGCGTAGTAGCCGGCCAGCTTCAGGCCGAAGGTGATCGGCTCGGCGTGGATGCCGTGGCTGCGACCGACGCAGACGGTCATCTTGTGTTCGAGGGCGCGGCGCTTGAGGGCGGCGAGAACGAGGTCGACGCCGTCCAGCAGCAGGTCGGTGGCGCGCGACAGCTGCACGGCGAAGCAGGTGTCCAGCACGTCCGAGCTGGTCATGCCCTGGTGCAGGAAGCGGGCCTCGGGGCCGACGATTTCCGACACGTGGGTCAGGAAGGCGATGACGTCATGCTTGGTGACGCGTTCGATCTCGTCGATGCGGTCGCTGTCCCAGACCGCGTCGCGGCCCTTTTCCCAGATCGTCTCGGCGGCGAGCTTGGGGATGACCCCCAGTTCGGCCATGGCGTCGGCGGCATGGGCCTCGATCTCGAACCAGATCTTGTACTTGGTCTGGCTGGACCAGATGGCGGCGGCTTCGGGGCGGGCGTAGCGGCTGATCATGGGGCCGGGGTTTCGTCGCGTGGGGCCGCGGAGTCAAGGGAAGCGGGTTATTACTTAGGTCCAGCGTCCCTCTCCCCCTGCGGGAGAGGGCGGCCTGCAAAGCAGGTCGGGCGAGGGGTCTCTCAAACCTATCGGCCGCGAAAGCCGAACGACCGGAGGCGGCGGTCGAGATCTGAGAGACCCCTCATCCGTCGACTTCGTCGACGCCTTCTCCCGCAAGGGGAGAAGGACCGTTTCTAGCCCCGCGACTTCATGTGCTTGACCATGCCGATCGCCGCCAGGGCGTAGTGCACGCCAGCCCAGGCGTAGAAGCACAGGGTGACGATGATCCCCTGCTGGGTGGCGCGGGCCATGGCCGCGCCGCAGGCCTTGGCGGCCTCGACCGGCGCGCCCTTGGGCGCGATCCCGCCGGGGCAGGCGCTCGCGAAGTCGATGGCGCCGGGCGAGAACATGCCGCCGAGCGCGCCGAAGATGCCGCCGGCCTGCGGATGGTTGAAGTGGAAGCCCGCCAGGTGGTCGATCAGCCAGCCGGTGAACACCGGGCCGCCGCCCAGGGCGATCAGGTTGAGGAAGAAGAACAGCAGGGCCGTGGCCGTGGCCCGCCGGCGCGGCTCCACCGAGTTCTGCACCACCCCGAAGGTCGGGGCCAGGTAGGTGTAGTGGAAGATGCCGGGGACCAGCAGGATCAGGGCCATCGTCTTCCAGTCGGGCTGCAGGTAGGCGACGATGTAGATCGGGGTGGCGACCAGCAGGCCGATGGCCGGGACCAGGGCGTACCACTTGGCGCTCCTCCTGCCCGCCCAGTCGGTCAGGAAGCCGCCGACCAGGGTGCCGATGCCGGCCGAGAAGCCGGCGATCAGGCCGACGATCAGGCCCACCTGCGCCAGGTTCAGTCCGAAGCCGCGCACCAGATAGGGCGGCAGGAACGCGCCCGAGCCATAGGAGCCGAACGAGGCCAGGGTGACGCCCAGCATCATGTGCAGGACGGGCCACTTGCCGAACAGCACGGCCATCACCGCGCCCAGTTCCCGGAACTCGCCGGCCAGGGAGAAGGGCGGCTTGGCCGGCTCCACCACGACGTCTTCGGCTTCGAGCGGCCGTTCCTTGATCTCCGAATGGCCGCGCGGCGGCTCCTTGACGATCAGCTTGACCAGCAGGGCCAGCAGGATGCCCGGCAGGCCGACGATGACGAAGGCCACCCGCCAGCTGAAGGTCTGGGCCAGCCAGCCGCCCAGGATGGCGCCGAACATCGTGCCCAGCGGAATGCCGAACGAATAGATCGACAGGGCCGAGGCCCGGCTCTTGGGCTCGTAATAGTCGCTGATCAGCGAGTGGCTGGGCGGCGAGCAGCCGGCCTCGCCGACGCCCACCCCGAAGCGGTAGAGCGCCAACTGGGCGAAGCTGGCCGCGCTGCCGCAAAGCGCCGTAAAGCCCGACCAGATGACCAGCGAGAGCGAGATGATCGACACCCGGTTCCAGCGCTCGGCCAGGCGGGCGATCGGAATACCGAGGATGGTGTAGAGCAGGGCGAAATAGAGCCCGCCCAGGAGGCCAAGCTGGGTGTCGGAGAGGTGCAGGTCGACCTTGATGGCCTGGCCGATGGTGGCGATGATCGTGCGGTCGATGAAGTTGAAGGTGTAGGTCGCCAGCAGCAGCGCCAGCACCGAGGCCTTGTAGCCCTTGGAATAGAGCGGCGCCTCGCCGCCCGGCGCACGCGCCTGGCCCATACTGACTCTCTCCCTTCAAACGTTTGTTCTATTTGGGAGGACTGTGACCCAACGGCAGGGCGAGCGCCACCCTCTTTTCGAAGCTTCGGAATGGTGGCGGCTTTGCGGCGCGGGGATGAACCCCAGACAACGAACGGGGGCGGGGACGTTCAGGAAGGCTCGCGCCTACTCGGGTGACACAAGGCCGCTCGAACGGCCGCCGCGTCGGAGGTCTCCCATGCAAGCCGCCCGCCCGATCCGTCAGGAAACGCCCGTCCCCTCGGCCAAGCTCATCTCCCTGGCCGAGTTCAACCACGCCCGCTCGATGCGGGCCCTCGAGCGCTGGGACACGAGCGTCCCCGCCGACCCGTACCCCTTCGCCTACTGCTTCCCGCGGTCCTGAACGTCCTTCTCCCCTTGCGGGAGAAGGTGGCGGCCGAAGGCCCTTCGCCAAGATGCTCCCCCTGAAGGGGGAGCTGTCGCGGAGCGACTGAGGGGGACGTGACTTCGGCGTTGGCGGTTGCGTTGAGGTCAGCAGACACTTCCCCCTCCGGCCCTCCGGGCCACCTCCCCCTTCAGGGGGAGGGTCCTGTGGCATGGGCTCGCATGCTCCCGTGAAAACTCACGAAAGTTGATGGGGAGGCGCGGAGCGGCCGGGCGGAGCCCGGAGACCGTGATGTGTTTTAGCGTTTCGGCTTCGTCAGACCGCTCCGCCGCACCGTAGGCTCGAAGGACCGGGGGCGCGGGTGCTTTTTCAACCCTGGACCCGGTT
>PJTT01000149.1_pt1 | contig 113139 bp, 98 predicted proteins | sample 1512261 | NCBI WGS metagenome assembly PJTT01 (sample SAMN08177685, study PRJNA422409) | Soil metagenome, whole genome shotgun sequencing project. | isolation source: Soil (2) enriched on wood chips | place: USA: Madison | collected 2015-01-15 | reverse complement strand
CTGCAAACCCGCCCTTCCCATGACGCAACAAGCGGCCCCGCTCGATGCGATCCACAGCCGCTAACTCGGGCCGGTACCAAGAGCCCTCCCCATGGCTGGGATGGGGATGATTATGGGGCGGCTTGAGCAGGCGGGGATAAGTCGGGGTTATAAAGTTGTAGGGCGTTGAGTTCGCTAGACTCTTTTCCGATTATGCCGTGTGAGTAGCGTGCGTAAGGCTGCCCCAACTCCGTAAAATCCCCGCGAAAGCGGGGACCCAGGTGTTTTATCGTCGAGCGCCGTGGGTGGCAGAAAAAGCCTGGGTCCCCGCTTTCGCGGGGATTTTACGGAAGAGGAAGGCCAGCGCCTCCACGGCTAAAGGGCCGGCAGCCGCACCTCGGCGCGCAACCCGCCCTCGGGGCGGTTCTTCAGCACCAGTTCGCCGCCTTCGCGCTTGAGGATCTGCTGGACGATGGTCAGGCCAAGGCCCAGGCCCGCCGTGTTGCGGGCGCGGGCGCTGTCGAGGCGGTGGAAGGGCTCCAGGACGTGGGCCAGTTCTTCCTCGGGGATGCCGGGGCCGCTGTCCTCGACCGCCAGGATCACCAGCCGGCCGTCGCGGACCAGGCTCAGACGGGCCTCGCCGCCGTAGTGCAGGGCGTTCTCGACCAGGTTGCTGATCGCGCGCTTCAAGGACAGTGGGCGGGCGTGGACCGGCAGGTGCTCGGGACCGTCGTAGCTGGCCTCGCGCTCGGAGTCGGTGGCGTCGTCGACCAGGGTCATGGCGATGGCGGCGATGTCGGTGCGGCGCGGCGGCTCGGGATCCTCCTGGCCACCCAGATAGGCCAGCAGCGAGTCGAGCATGGCCGTCATCTCGGCCACGTCGGCCTCCAGGGCCTCGCGGGCGGCGGCGTCCTGGACGAAGCCGGCGCGCAGGCTGAGGCGGGCCAAGGGCGTCCGCAGATCGTGGCCGACGGCGGCCAGGGCCTCGGTGCGGGTCTGCAGCAGGCCGGCGATGCGGTCCTGCATGGCGTTGAAGGCCTTGGCGACGAGCTTCAGGTCGCCGGCCCCGGTCTCGGCGACGCGCATGCGCTCGCCCTGGCCGACCTTGTCGGCGGCCTCGGCCAGGGCGCGCAGGGGTCGGCTGAGGTTGCGCAGCACCAGGGCGGCGGCGGCGATGACGCCCAGGCCCAGAATGAAGGCCGAGCCGAAGCTGCTGAGCACCACGGCCCAGGGGGCGGCGCGGATCTTGGTCTTCATCCAGACCCACGAGCCGTCGCGCATCTTCAGCGCCACCTTCAGGTGAGTGTCGCGGGGCAGGGCGTGGTCGGTCTCGGTGTTCATCCGCAGCTCGCGCCGCACGAGGCTGGGCTCGGCGTCGCGGAACTGGTCCTTCAGCTTGCGCTCGGCGGCGCGCTCGCGATCGACCAGGCTCGGCAAGGCGGTCCAGCCGATCTCGTTGGGACGGGCCGACAGGCCGGCGGCGCGGGCGGCGCGCTCATGCTCGGGACGGGTCTCGAGGATGGCCTCGGCGGTGACCAGCTGCTCGGCGGCGCGCCGCACTTGGTTGTCGCGATTGGGATAGAGGCGGCTGTTCTCGAACAGGATCGAGCTGCCGACGAATTCCAGGGCCACGGCCAGCATCAGGACCAGGGTGACCTGGCCGACCAGACGCTGCGGCCACAGCCGCAAGGGCTTCATCGACGCTCCACCGCCGCCGTGAAGATGTAGCCGACGCCGCGCACGGTGCGCAGCAGGGCCTCGGCCTGGCCGCTGACCGCCAGTTTACGGCGCAGCCGGCTGACCAGCACGTCGATGCTGCGGTCCGAGGCGTCGGAGATGCGGGCGCGCGACATCTCCAGGAGGCGCTCACGACCGATCACCCGCTGGGGCGACGACAGGAAGGCCAGCAGCAGGTCGAACTCGGCCCCCGACAGGTCGACGAAGGCGCCGTCGGGCGACAAGAGCTCGCGACGGCCGGGATCGAGCTGCCAGCCGGCGAAGACCATCTGCTGGTGGCCGCGCGGCTGGCTGGACTGGGTGTTGCCCTGGGCGCGGCGAAGGATGGCCCGGATGCGGGCGATCAGCTCCTTCTGGCTGAAGGGCTTGCCGATATAGTCGTCGGCGCCGAGCTCCAGGCCGATCAGGCGGTCGGTCTCGTCGTCGCGAGCGCTGAGCATGACGATCGGCACGTCGCTTTCGCGGCGCACGCTGCGGCACAAATCAAAGCCGTTGCTGCCGGGCAGCATGACGTCGAGCAGGATGATGTCGACGCTGTTGGTCTCCAGCACCCGGGCCATCTCGGCCCCGTGGGCGGCGCTGAGCGGCTGGAAGCCCTCCTCGCGCAACAGGCGCATCAGGAGGGTGCGCAGGGCCGGATCGTCCTCGACGATCAGGACGACCGGCGCGACGGGGGCGGCAGCGATCTCGCGCTGCAGGGCGATCATTCCGTGGCCTGAGGATTCCATGCGTCCGGGCTATCTAGGAACGACGGCGCCGTGAACAAGGCCGAAAGGGGCGTTTCTTCGCCGGTTTCCACCAGGGGTCGGTCGACCTTCGTCGCTCGCTGAAAAGTAAGGCGCCCTCGCGCGCACTTCGGGGGAAGAGGAACTCGCGCGAGGGCAGGCCGCCGGGGCGGCCGTCTTTTGCGCTCGGCTTTAAGCCGCGCGGCAGGCTTCGGAAACGGCGGCCCGCACCGCGCCTTCGTGGGCGGCGGCGTCGGCGGCGCTGTTGAACACCACATGGACCAGGCCGTCCTGCGGCTTGGCCTTGGACACGCCCTGCCGGCTGGCGACGGCGGTGGCGGCCGACTGGGCGCAGGGGGTCTGGATCTTCACCGTGCGCTTGGCGAGGTTTTGCTTGGCGACGGCTTCGGTGTGGGTGAGGCCGTGGCCGGCGGGACCGGCGATGGCGGGAGAGGCGGCCAGGCACGCGGCCAGGCCGAGGAACGCAACGACTTTCATGGACTTGAGAAGCTCCGGATACTGAACTCAGCCGCCAGCGGCGGTGTCGGCTTTCGCCTGGAGGGCGGGCAGGGTGGCGCGGTAGCCGTCGACGGCCTTCAGCAGGCCGGCGATCTCGGCCGGGGTGATGGCCGTGCGGTGCTCGTAGCCCTTGTCGGACTTGAACTTGAAACCCCAGGCCGACGGCGCGGCGGCCAGCTTGCGCAGCTCGGTCTCGCTGACGGTGAAGGCCAGTTCCTCGCGGCAGAGCTCGGGCGCCTCGAACAGGAAGCACTGGCCGGCGTTATCGCGGATCTTGGTCACCTGGGCCTGCACCGGGAAGGCGCTGGTCTGGTAGGCGACGGCCCCTTCCCCGTAGCCGCGCATCGAGCCCTGATAGGTCAGGGTCTGGCGCACCTCGAAGCGGGTGGAGCCCGTGCGCTTGTCGACGACGGCGCGCAGGTGGTTGTCGTTGGAGGGCGAGCGGAACACGCCCTTGCCGGTCTGGAAGCCGCGCTCGGTGCTGACGACGGTCTCGATGTCGAGCGGATCATCCAGCACCTGGGCCTTGGCGTGGAAGTGCTCGACGCCGAGCGCCGTCTGCTTGGCGGGCAGTTTCACCGTTTCCGCGGCTGCGGCGCCGGCGATCGCGAAGCCGCTGATCACGGTAAGCGCCAGCAGGCGATGACGGGTCTTGTTCATGGTCTTCTCCCGAACGGCGCCGACCGATCCCTCGTTCGACAGGCGCCTCTGAACGTGTGTCAGAGTGGAGAGAGCGCCTTGCGGCTTTGCATCGCGTTCGTGACAAAACGTGTCGGAGCGGGCGTTTCCGCGCGACGGCGTTATGCGGCCGAGCCCAGGTAGCCCAGCCCCGTGGCGCGATGGATGGCCTGGGCGCGGCCGGCGACCCGTAGCTTCAGGGCCGCGTTCTGGACGTGGAAGCGGACGGTGGGTCCGGAGATGCCGATGATCTGGCCGATGTCGGCGTCGGTCTTGCCGGCCGCGGCCCACTTCAGGCACTGGATCTCGCGCTTGGTCAGCCGGGCCAGGGGCGCGTCGTCGCCGACGCCGTCGCGATAGGCCGACACCAGCCGCAGGGCCGCGCCATGCAGTTGGTCGGCGCGGGCCTCGTAGAGGGCCGGCAGGTCGGGAACGGGCTTGGCCGAGGCCCAGACCACGGCCCCGATCACCCCGCCGGTCAGGTAGGCGGGCGCGATGATGGCGGCGGCGACGCCGAAGTCCTCGGCCGCCTCGCGCACGGCGATGGCTTCGAGCCGGGGCAGGGGCCGCCAGCTGGAAAAGCGGCCTTCGTGATAGAAGAACGGGTCGGCGGCGTAGCGGGCGGCCAGGATGAACGGGGCCCGCAGGGCGAACGAGCGGTCGCGCCAGTAGCGCAGGCCCGCGTCCAGCCATTCGAAGGTGGTCTCGGCCAAAGGAAGACCATCTGGACCGAGCATCGGCTCTGGGCTCGAGATGTCGGCGCTGGCGGCGATGTAGGGCAGGCCGATCTCGGCCCCGAGGTCGCGGACGCGCACCGCCAGGTCCAGGACCCGCGCCAGGCGTTCGTCGCTTCCCCCCAAGGTCTGGACCGTGGTCGCCGTCATGCGGGCGTTCTTTCCCTATCGGTTCCGATAGCTTGCGCACCCGGGCCAGGCTTTCGCAAGTTTCCCCGAGGGCGTGGGATGGGAGTGAGCGCGTGGACCTGGAACTGTCGGCCGAGGACCTGGCCTTCCGCGACGCGGTGCGCGCCTTCATCGACGCGAACCTGAGCCCGGATCTGCGCGAGGCCGGGCGGCGGATGACCAGCGTGTTCTGCGACAAGGCCCACAGCCTGGCCTGGCAACGGATTCTGGCCGCCCAGGGCTGGGCCGCGCCGACCTGGCCGGTCGAATACGGCGGACCAGGCTGGAGCGAGATCCAGCGTCACGTGTTCTTCGCCGAATGCGCTCGGGCCGGAGCGCCGGGGCTGGCGCCGATGGGTCTGAGGATGGTGGCGCCGGCGATCATGCGGTTCGGCAGCCCGGAGCAGAAGGCCCGCTACCTGCCGCGTATCCTGTCGGGCGAGGACTACTGGTGCCAGGGCTACTCCGAGCCGGGGGCGGGATCGGATCTCGCCTCGCTGCAGATGAAGGCCGTGGCCGACGGCGACGACTATGTGCTGAACGGCTCAAAGATCTGGACCACCCACGCCCACTGGGCCACGCACATGTTCTGCCTGGTGCGCACGAGCAGCCAGGGCAAGCCGCAGGCGGGCATCACCTTCCTGCTGGTCGAGATGGACCGGCCGGGGATCCGGGTCGATCCGATCGTCACCATGGCCGGCGAGCACGAGGTCAACCAGGTGTTCTTCGACGACGTCCGCACGCCGCGCGCCGACCGGCTGGGCGAGGAGAACCAGGGCTGGACGGTGGCCAAGCACCTGTTGGAGTTCGAGCGGGGCGGGGGCTACGCGGCCGGGCTGGAAGCAGGGCTGGAGCGGTTGCGCGGGCAGGTCGAGCCGGAGGACCTCGATCACCGCCGGCGGCTGGCCGAGGCGCAGATCGCGGCGCTGGCCATCGACGTCACCGAGCGACGGGTGCTGAGCGCCTTCGCCAGCGGGACCAATCCCGGGCCGGCTTCGTCGATCCTCAAGGCGCAGGGATCCGAAGCCTTGCAGCGGCAGGACGAACTGGCGCTGGACGCCCTGGGCGGCTACGCGGCCGTGCACCAGCCCGGGGCGCGAGAGGTGGGCTCGAACGAGGCTTTCGTCGGCCCTGAGACAGGCCTGACGACCACGGCCCGCTATCTCAACAACCGCGCCGCCTCGATCTATGGCGGCTCCAACGAGATCCAGCGCGACATCATCGCCCGGCTGGTGCTGGGGCTATAGAAGCGCACATTCTGCATCTGAGCTGATTTTTCACCGAGCATCCCCGCGAAGGCGAGGATCCAAGCTGAGTCCGCAGATGATCCACGGTCGCACGAAATCCTGAAAGCCAGCTTGGATCCCCGCCTTCGCGGGGAAGGACGGCTTGTGAAGCGATGCAGATGAACTGGCCGACTGAAGTGCGCCAACGAATACCAGGCTCCCGACCCTATCAGTTCCGATAGCTTGTTAGAGTCCCCCGCCCACCGCACGCTCCGATAGAGCCAGCGTCCAATGAAGGCGCGGCCGGAGGGAGGTTTCGCATGCGAGGACTTCGTGTCGCGCTGACGCTAGGGGTGTCGGCGGTGGCTCTGACGATGGCGGCGCCGGTCTGGGCGCAAGGGGCCAAGCCAGCCCAGGACGATAAGGACAGTTTCGCCATCGAGACCGTCGTGGTCACGGCCCAGCGCCGCGAGGAGGCGGCCAACGACATCGGCATGCCGATCCAGGCCTTCAGCGGCGACGCCCTGAAGCAGCTGCGGGTCACCGACCCCAAGGACCTGTCGACCGTCGCGCCCAGCTTCACGGTCAGCCAGAGCTACCAGGGCGTGCCGACCTATACGCTGCGCGGCATCGGCTTCAACACCATCAACCTGTCGGCCACCTCGACCGTCGGCACCTATGTCGACGAGGTCGCCTACGCCTATCCGTTCATGAACACCGGCCCGATGTTCGACCTGGAGCGGGTCGAGGTGCTGAAGGGTCCCCAGGGCACGCTCTACGGTCGCAACACCACGGCGGGCCTGGTCGACTTCGTGACCAACAAGCCGACCGACCAGTTCGAGGCCGGGCTGACGGCCGAGGCCGGCAACTACGAGACCCGCAATCTCGAGGGCTATTTCAGCGGTCCCTTAAGCGACAAGGTGCAGGCCCGCGTCGCCTTCCGCGCCGAGCACAGCGGCGAGGGCTGGCAGAAGAGCAATTCGCGCGACGAGCGCCTGGGCGAGGTGCATCGCCAGGGCTGGCGGCTGTCGCTGGCCGCCCAGCCCAGCGAGAAGGTGGATCTCGATTTCTCCTACGCCGGCTGGCGCAACCGGTCCGACACCGTGGCCGCCCAGGCCGTCGGCTTCACCCCGGCCACGGCCGCCAGCCCGTTCAACGCGGCGGGCCTGGCAGCCTACGTCGCCAACAACAAGCCGACCAAGTCGACGGAGGCCGACTGGGCGCCGCCGTCGGTGCGCGGAACCGACGTGGGCACGGGCCTGGGCATCAGCGACCCGGCCGAAGAGGACGACCGCTTCGATGCGGCCAAGCTGCGCTTTTCCTGGCACCTCTCCGACGACGTCAGCCTGATCTCGCTGACCAGCTACAACAAGCTCAAGCGCGACGCGGTGTTCGACTGGAGCGGCGCGCCCTACGAGATCCTGGTCCAGAAGGCGCACGGCGACATCGAGTCCACGGCCGAGGAACTGCGGCTGGAGGGGCGCACGGAGAAGGGCTCGTGGCTGGTCGGCGTCTATGTGGCGCATGACAAGATCCTCGACATGAACCGCACGATCCTGGGCCAGAACGCCAATGTCGGCCTGATCCGCTTCTATGGCGCGACCCTGCTGGCGACGCCGTTCAACAGCGGCGGGTACACGGCGCTGCAGATGAGCCAGGCGTTCCGCACCTACGAGGACGTCGGCAATATCGAGACCGACACGGCCAGCCTCTTCGCCAACGCCGACCGGCAGCTGACCGACAGGCTGAAGCTGACCGTCGGCTTGCGCTACAGCCAGGACAAGCAGGACTATGTGGGCTGCTCGCGCGACTTCAACGGCAACATGCTGCCCAACGTAAATGTCGTGAACCGGGCGCTGTTCTTCGGGGTCTACGGCCTGGTGGCGCCGATCACGCAAGGGTCGTGCAACACCTTCGATCCGGCCACGGCCAGCTTCGGCTTCGTGAAGTCGACCCTGGACGAGGACAACTTCGCCTGGCGCGTGGCGCTGGACTGGCAGGCCTCGGACGACGTGCTGGTGTTCGGCTCGATCTCGCGCGGGGCCAAGGCCGGGGCGACGCCGATCAACGCCGCCAACATCTCGACCCAGAACGCCCCGGCGCGGCAGGAACTGCTGACCGCCTACGAGCTGGGCGTGAAGGCGGCCCTGTTCGACCGCCGGGTGCAGGCCAATCTGGGCGTCTTCTACTACGACTACACCGACAAGCAGCTCAGCGTGTATTTCGCCGACCCGATCTATACGGCCCTGTCGCGCCTGGCCAACGTGCCGGAAGGCGAGGCCAGGGGCCTGGACGGCGACATCACCTGGCGCGCCACGCGGTCTTTGACTTTCCTCGCCTCGGCGACCTGGCTGCACACCGAAGTGAAGGGCTACACCGGCATCAACGCCGCCGGTCAGGCCCAGACCTTCGATGGGCGGCCCTTTCTATACAGCCCGAAGTTCCAGGGCGGCCTGACGGCCCTGTTCGACCACGACCTGTCCAACGGCCTGAAAGTTCAGGCCGCGCTGAACGGCCGCTGGCAGGACAAGTCGAGCGCCGACCTGGAGGGCAATCCGCTGTTCGCCATCGACAGCTATGGCCTGCTGAACGCGAGCCTGGGCCTCTCCTCGCCGGAAGCCGGCTGGGAGGTCTCGCTGTGGGGCCGCAACCTGACCGACGAGTACTACTGGACCGCCGTCAGCAGCAACGCCAACACCGTGGTCCGCTTCCCCGGCAAGGCCCGGACCTGGGGCGCGGCGCTCAGCTGGAAGTTCTAGACGGATCAGGGGCGACGCGGAGCCGATCTGCGTCGCCGCCTCGCCGCCTCGCCGTGGACCAGCGGCCAGCGGCCGATCATCGCGCCTGGAATTGATATGGCTCTGGGGCTGGCGTTCTCGCGCGACCCGAGCTAGCAGACCGCCCCATGATCCGCCTCGACAACATCTCCAAGCAGAACGGCCACCAGATCCTGTTCATCGAAGCCTCGATGGGCATCCAGAAGGGTGAAAAGGCCGGCCTCGTCGGCCCCAACGGCGCCGGCAAGACGACGCTGTTCCGCATGATCACCGGTCAGGAGCAGCCCGACGACGGGCTGGTCGCGATCGATCCCGGCATGCGGATCGGCTATTTCAGCCAGGATGTCGGCGAGATGTCGGGCCAGAGCGCGGTCGCCGCGGTGATGGACGGCGTCGGTCCCGTCAGCGCGCTGGCCGCCGAAATGGCCGCGCTCGAGGCGTCCATGGTCGATCCGGACCAGGCCGACCAGCTGGACGCCGTCATGGAGCGCTATGGCGAGGTGCTGGAGCGCTTCCAGGAGCTCGACGGCTATGCGCTGGAGGCGCGGGCGCGCGAGGTGCTGGCCGGCCTGAGCTTCAGCCAGGAACGCATGGACGGCGACGTCGGCATGCTGTCCGGCGGCTGGAAGATGCGCGTGGCGCTGGCCCGCATCCTGCTGATGCGGCCCGACGGCATGCTGCTCGACGAACCCTCCAACCACCTGGACCTGGAAAGCCTGATCTGGCTCGAAGCGTTCCTGAAGAACTACGACGGCGCGCTGCTGATGACCTCGCACGACCGCGCCTTCATGAACCGCATCATCGGCAAGGTGGTCGAGATCGACGGCGGCCAGCTGATCACCTATTCGGGCGATCTGGACTTCTACGACCAGCAGCGCGCGCTCGGCGAGGCGCAGCGCCAGGCGCAGTACGAGCGCCAGCAGGCCATGCTGGCCAAGGAAATCAAGTTCATCGAGAAGTTCAAGGCGCGCGCCTCGCACGCCGCCCAGGTGCAGAGCCGGGTCAAGAAGCTCGACAAGATCGAACGCGTCGAGGCCCCGCGCCGTCGCCAGGCGGTGCAGTTCGAGTTCCAGAGCCCGCCGCGCTCGGGCGAGGACGTGATCAGCCTGCGCAACGTCCATAAGGGCTATGGCGACAAGCCGATCTACGAGTCCCTGGATTTCCTGGTGCGCCGCAAGGAGCGCTGGTGCGTGCTGGGGGCCAACGGGACCGGCAAGTCGACGCTGCTGAAGCTGGTGGCCGGCGACGCCAAGCCCGACCAGGGCGCGGTCAACATCGGCGCCAGCGTCAAGATGGGCTATTTCGCCCAGCACTCCATGGACCTGCTGGACGGCGAAGAGACGATCTTCGAATCCCTGGAGCGCTCGTTCCCGCAGGCCGGGCAGGGCGCCTTGCGCACCCTGGCGGGGTGCTTCGGCTTCTCGGGCGACGACGTCGAAAAGCCCTGCCGCGTGCTGTCGGGCGGCGAGAAGGCGCGCCTGGTCATGGCCAAGATGCTGTTCGATCCGCCGAACCTGCTGGTGCTCGACGAGCCCACCAACCACCTCGACATGGCGACCAAGGAAATGCTGGTCGCGGCCCTGGCGGACTTCGAGGGCACCATGCTGTTCGTCTCGCACGACCGCCACTTCCTGGCGGCCCTGAGCAACCGCGTGCTGGAACTGACGCCCGAGGGCGTTCACCAGTACGGCGGCGGCTATACGGAATACGTGACCCGCACGGGCCAGGAAGCCCCGGGCCTGCACCCGGGCGGATAAGAACCGCCTGACCGTCTAGCGGGCGGCGAGGGCGCGACGAGACCCTCGCCGAACCGGCGTCAGCTTCCCGACGTCAGCTTCCCGTCGGGGGCTTGGTGATCAGGAAGCGCGGCAGCAGGCTGGCCACGACGCGGCGGGCCGCGTCGTCGGGCTGGTCGAGCATGTCGCGCAAGGGCGGGCCGATCAGGGCCTCGCCGAAGGCGCTGAGCGCGATGAACAGCACCGCCGCCCCCATGCCCTGACGGGCCTGGGCGTCCTGCACGCCCATCTTGTCGCTGATCGCGTCGACCAGGTTCTGCACGGCGGCCCGCACGGGCTCCAGGTGCGAGAGGTCTCCGGACAGCGCTATCCAGGCGGCCAGACGGCCGGCGCCGCCGGTTGAAAAGGCGTCGAACACCGCATTGACCAGCTCCAGCGGCGCGCCCTCGTCGGTGCGCAGGCGGGCGACCGCCTCGTCGAGGGCCTGGGTCAGGTCGGCGACCATCGAGGCCATCAGCGCCGACTGCAATCCAGCCGCCGATCCGAAGTGGTGGATCAGGTTGGCGTGGGTCACGCCGATCTCGCCGGCGACCGCTGACAGCGTCACCGCGTCGGGCCCGCCCGACAGCAGCAGGGCGCGCGCCGAGGTCAGCGCTTCGCGTCGCGCCTCCTCGGGCAGGCGTCGACGACGACGCGTGGCGGTCTTTTCAATTGACATCGATGTAAATGACATTCATGTAGATAAGACGAAATTCTTAAGCCCGGACAAGGGGAACCGCAAGTGCAAGCTTCGCCGTCATCACCCGTGTTGCAGCCCGTTGCCGGGCATGAGCGGCTGCCGTCCCTGACCGCGCCGCGTCGCGTGCAGCCCGTGAGGGCGGCCCGCGCCTTCGGCCGGCTGGTGGCCGACAAGGAAGACACCCGGCAGGTGTTCGAGATCATGAACGCGCTGGCGGGCCGTTCGATCGACTGGGGCTATCAGCGTCTGCTGGAGACGCCGGAGGGCGGCCAGCAGGCCTACGCCCAGGTCGAACTGTCGGACCGGCTGCAGGACCGCGACTGGCTGGCGGGCTTCGCGCCCGGGACGGTCGGCGCGGCCTATCTGGCCTTCATCGACGTGCGCAACCTCTCGGCCTACGGCCTGGCCGACGAGAGCCGCAAGGTGGCCGACAGCGAGATCGAGGCGGCCCATCCCCGCGCCTGGTACGCCCGCCGCATCCGCGACGTGCACGACATCTGGCACGTGCTGACCGGCTACCAGACCGACGCCCTGGGCGAGGCCTGCGTGGTGGCCTTCTCGCTGCCGCAGACCAAGAGCGCGGGCTTTGGCCTGATCGCCGCCGGCGGGGCGGTGCAGTTCATGCGGGCGCGCACCGGCTATCCCTGCGGGCGGGCCGTGCTGCAGGCCTGGCGCAACGGCCGCCGGGCGGCCTGGCTGCCGGGGCAGGACTACGAGGCCCTGATGGCCGAGCCGCTGGAAGCGGCGCGCAAGCGGCTGAAGATCCCGCGCCCGAGCGTCTACGAGCAGGTGCCGCCGACCGTGCGCAACGCCTATCTGGGAGGCGCCGGATGAGGCGCGCGGCGACGGGGCTTCTCGTCGGGCTGGCCGTCCTGGCGGCCGCGGCCTCGCCGGCCCTGGCGCAGGACGACGCCTTGGTCGGTCGCTGGCGCACCTCGGCCCGCGACGGGGTGGTCGGCATCGAGCGCTGTGGCGGGGCCCTGTGCGGGCGGGTGCTGGACGCAGCCCCCCTGCGGACCAATCCCGACCAGCGCGACATCCACAACAAGAAGCCGGCGCTGCGGACGCGGCGGGTGATGAACCTGCTGGTGCTGGAGAACTTCACCGGCGGTCCCAAGGCCTGGAAGGGCGGGCCGCTCTACGACCCCGACAGCGGGGACCGGGCCGGAACCGGAACCCTGACCCTGATCGACGACGACACCCTGGCGGTGAAGGGCTGCATCGCGCCGCTGCTTTGCCGGACCCAGACCTGGAAACGCGCGCGCTGAGTATCGGGCGCGCGGGCCCAATGAGTGCCCAGTAACGGGCGGCCCATGCCGCCGCTTTTCATCCGATGGCTTCGAGGAAGCCGGCGTCGAAAGGGACGCCGGACGGGGGATTGCGACCATGCTGATCTGGATCGGCGCGCTTGCGCCTGTGGTTTTCCTGCTGGCCTTCGTGCAGGCCAGGGCCCTGGCCTGGGGCGCGGCCCTGGCGGCCTGGATCGCGGCGGGATGGGCCCTGGGCCTGGTGGGCGCGACGCCGGCCCTGGCGGCGGCGGCCGTTGTCGCGGTCTTCACCGCATTGTTCGCCCTTAGGCCGCTGCGCGCCGCGGTGCTGTCGGCCCCGGCCATGAAGGCCTTCGGCGCGATCATGCCGAAGATGAGCCCCACGGAGCAGGCCGCCGTCGAGGCCGGCAACGTCTGGTGGGACGCCGAACTCTTCGCCGGCCGGCCCGACTGGAAGAAGCTGCTGGCCACCCCGGCGCCGAAGCTGAGCCCCGAGGAGCAGCGCTTCGTCGACGTCGAGACCGAGCACCTGTGCGACCTGTCGAACGACTGGGAAAGCACCGCCGTCTGGCAGGACCTGCCGCCGGCCGCGTGGGCCTACGCCCGCGACAAGGGCTTCCTCGGGATGATCATCCCCAAGCGCTACGGGGGCCTCGGCTTCTCGGCCTACGCCCACAGCCAGGTGGTGCAGAAGCTGTCGACCCGCTGCTCGGCGGCGGCCGTGTCGGTGATGGTGCCCAACTCGCTGGGTCCGGCCGAGCTGCTGCTGCACTATGGCACCGAGGCCCAGAAGGACCACTACCTGCCCAGGCTGGCGAGCGGCGACGAGATCCCGTGCTTTGCCTTGACCAACCCCTATGCCGGCTCGGACGCCGCCTCGATCACCGACACCGGCGTGGTCTGCCAGGGGACCTGGCAGGGCCGCGAGACCCTGGGTTTCCGCATCAGCTGGCGCAAGCGCTACATCACGCTCGCCCCCATCGCGACGGTGATCGGCCTGGCCTTCCGCGCCGTCGATCCGGACGGCCTGCTGGGCCTGGGCGCCGAGCCCGGCATCACCTGCGTGCTGATTCCGCGCGAGCATCCGGGGGTCAATATCGGCCGCCGCCACTGGCCGCTGAACGCGGTGTTCCAGAACGGCCCGATCACCGGTGACGACGTGTTCGTGCCGATGGAGATGGTGATCGGCGGCCAGGCCCAGGTCGGCCATGGCTGGCGGATGCTGATGGAGTGCCTGGCGGCCGGGCGGGCGATCTCGCTGCCGTCGTCCAACGTGGGCATGTCCAAGCTCGCGGTGGGCATGGTCGGGGCCTATGTGGCGATCCGCCGGCAGTTCAACATGCCGATCGGCGCCTTCGAGGGCGTGCAGGAGCCGCTGGCCCGGATGGCCGGCCACCTCTACGCCGCCGACAGCGTGCGACAGCTCGCGGCCGCGGCCCTGGACCAGGGCGAGAAGCCGTCGGTGGTCTCGGCCATCGCCAAGTACCACGTCACCGAACGCGCCCGCATCGTCGTCAACGAGGCGATGGACGTGGTCGGCGGCAAGGGCGTGTGCATGGGCCCCGGCAACTTCCTGGCCCGCGCCTATCAGCAGATCCCCATCGCCATCACGGTCGAGGGGGCCAACATCATGACCCGCACCCTGATCATCTACGGCCAGGGCGCGATCCGCTGCCATCCTTACGTCCTGACCCTGATGCGGACGACGCAAGGCGGCGACCTCAAGGCCTTCGACGCGGCGCTGTTCGGCTATGCCGGCTTCCTGTTCCGCAATCTCGCCCGATCGGCGGCCTTCGCCCTGACCGGCGGCGCGCTGATCCCAGCTCCGGTCGGGGCCGCGCCGCAGCTGGCCCGTTACTACCGCGCCGCGACCCGGTTCTCGACCCTGCTGGCCCTGGCTTCGGACCTGTCGATGGCGACGGTGGGCGGCGCGCTGAAGCGCAAGGGTGCGCTGACCGGGCGTCTGGGGGACCTGCTGTCGCAGCTCTTCATCCTGTCGAGCGTGCTCAAGCGCTTCGAGGACGAGGGCCGGCCGGCCGAAGACCTGCCGTTCGTCCACTGGGCGGCGCAGGACGCCCTGGCGCGGGCGGCGGTCGCCTGGCGGGCGCTGCTGGCCAACCATCCCAGCCGCGTCGTCGCCGGGCTGCTGGGCCTGGTCGGCGTGGGCCTCTCGGGTCTGACGCGGGGACCCAATGACGATGTCTCCTCGGCCGTCGCCGGCCTGATCCAGCGTCACGGACCGGCCCGCGACCGCCTGCTGGCCGGGTCGTGGACGCCGCGCATCGAGGTCGATCCGATCGCCGCCACGGCCGTGGCCTTCGATCTCCATCCGCAGGTCGAAGCCATCGAGCGTCGCCTGAAGCCCGCCATCGCCGCCGGGACGATCGCCCGCGCGCCGCAGAACCTGACCCTGATGGACGCCTGGGCGGCCGACGCCGAGACCAAGGGCCTGATCGACGCCGCCGAGCACGACCTGATCGGCCGCTTCGCGCATCTCGCCGACCAGGCGATCCAGGTCGACGACTTCCCGCAGGACTTCGGCCTGGGCGAGGGCCTGGCACGCCGCAACGGGATCAAGGGCGCGGCGCGCGCCAAGAAGGAAGGGGTCGCCTGATGCCCGACCGCTATCTGGAATTCGCCAGCAGCGGCCTGGGCGGCTGGGTGGTCGAGGCCCTGGGCCTGCCCAAGCCCGCGCCGCTGCTGCGGCGAGGCGAGGGGGAGGCCCCGCCAAGCCTGCCGCTGCTGCTGGGCCCGCCGACGGCCGACGGACGCATGGGGCCGGTGCTGGCGCGGCTGGCGGCCGCCTCGGGCGTCGAGATCCACCAGGCCTGGACGCCGGACGTGCGCTATGGCGGCCTGGTGTTCGACGCCTCGGCCTGCCTGGACGTCGCCGCGACGCAGGGGCTCTACAGGTTCTTCCACCAGGCGATCCGCTCGGTGGCCGAGCATGGCCGCATCGTCGTGATCGGCATTCCGCCCGAGACGGCCAAGACCGCCGAGGGCGAGGCGATCCAGCGCGGGCTGGAGGGGTTCGTGCGGTCGCTGGCCAAGGAGGCGCGGCGCAGCATCGCCGTGCAACTGCTCTACGTGACGCCGGGCCGCGAGGATCAGGCGCAGAGCACCCTGGCGTTCCTGCTGTCGCCGCGTTCGGCCTATGTGTCGGGCCAGGTGATCCGGGTAGGCGCCGCCGCCGTGGCGGCCGATCCCGCCGTCGGTCACGCCGGCCGCCAGGTGCTGGTCACGGGGGCCGCCCGAGGGATAGGCGAGGCGATCGTCCGGCTGTTCGTCGCCGAAGGGGCCAAGGTCACGGCCCTGGACGTGCCCAGCGCCCAGGACGACCTGCGCGGCCTTGCCGCCGAACTGGGCGTCGATCCGCTGGCGCTGGACATCACCGCCCCGGAGGCGGCCGGGGTGCTGCTGAAGACGGCGCGGGCGCGGGGCGGCTTCGACGTGGTGGTGCACAACGCCGGCATCACCCGCGACCGCACGCTGGGCCGGATGGACGAGCGCGAGTGGAACAGCGTCATGGCCGTCAATCTCGGCGCGCCCCTGGCCCTGACCCGCGTGCTGCTGGAGGCCGGCGCGGTGCGCCGCAACGGCCGGATCGTGGCGGTCTCGTCGCTGAGCGGCGTGGCCGGCAACATGGGCCAGACCAATTACGCGCTCTCCAAGGCCGGCTGGATCGGCGCGGTCGGTCGGATGGCGCGCGACGGACTGGACCACGGCATCACCGTCAACGCGGTGGCGCCGGGCTTCATCGAGACCCGCATGACCGCCGCCATCCCGTTCGCGATCAGAGAGGCCGGGCGGCGGATGAACAGCATGGGGCAGGGCGGCAGTCCGGTCGATGTGGCCGAGACCATCGCCTGGCTGGCCCACCCGGCCAGCGGTGGCGTCAACGGCCAGGTGGTCCGCGTCTGCGGCCAGAGCCTGCTGGGGGCCTAAAACCATGTCCAACGCCGAGCCGGTGTCGCCCCTGGGCCTGGCCTGGGGCGCGGCGCGAGGGCTGCTGCGCGCCGGAACGGTCAGCGACCTGCCGTCCGTCAGCCTGCACGCCGATCAGGTCTGGGTGCGCGCCGAGGCCGTCAGGGCCTATGCCGAGGTCTGCGGCTTCGCACCCCAAGCAAGCGTGCCGCCGACCTTCGCCCACATCCTGGCCTTCCCGCTGCAGATGCGGATCATGCTGGCGGCGGGGTTTCCGTTCCCGGTGATGGGCCTGGTGCACATCCACAACCGCATCCGCCAGCGCGCGCCTCTGCGCATCGGCGAGAGCCTGACGATCGGCGCGCGGACCGGCCGGCTGATGGCCCAAGACAAGGGCCAGGCCTTCTCGCTGGAGACCTGGGTCCTGCGCGACGGTGCGACGGTGTGGGAAGGAACGAGCGTCTATCTGCGCCTGGGCAAGCCCGGCCGCGGCGAGCCCGCGCCGACGCTCGATACGGGCGAGGCGAGGGCGCCGGTCGAGACCTGGCAGGTCCCCGCCGACATCGGCCGGCGCTACGCCCGGGTGTCGGGCGACGCCAACCCGATCCACACCTCGCCGCTGGGCGCGCGGCTGTTCGGCTTTCCGCGCCCCATCGCCCACGGCATGTGGGCCAAGGCCCGGGCCGTGGCGGCCCTGACACGAGGCCAGGCGGTCGAGGCGATCGAGGTCGAGACGGCCTTCCGCGCGCCGCTGCTGCTGCCCGGCGAGACCCGCCTGTCGAGCGGCCCCGCCGGCGCCTTCGAACTGACGGACGCCAGCGGCGGCCGAACCCATCTGCGCGGGCGCCTGATCAGCGCGCCCCAATCACAGGATCTCTCCCCATGCTGACCTTGCCCGCGCCGCGCCGCGTCGCCGTGATCGGCGGCCGCCGCATTCCCTTCGCGCGCTCCAACACCGCCTATGCCGAGGCCTCCAACCAGGACATGCTGACCGCCGCCCTGCAGGGCCTGGCCGACCGCTTCGACCTGCACGGCCTGCGGCTGGGAGAGGTGGCGGCCGGCGCAGTGCTGAAGCACTCGCGCGACATCGCCCTGACCCGCGAGAGCTTGCTCTCGACCACCATCGGCCACGACACGCCCGCCTACGACGTGCAGCAGGCCTGCGGCACCGGACTGGAAGCGGCGATCCTGGTGGCCAACAAGATCGCCCTGGGCCAGATCGATGTCGGCATAGCGGGAGGCGTCGACACCACCTCGGACCCGCCGATCGCCCTCAACGAGGACTTCCGCAAGGCGCTGCTGTCGGCCAATCGCCAGAAGACGACGGGGGCCAAGGTCAAGGCGCTGGCGGGGGCGGGCCTGACCGCGCCGTTTCGCCCCGAACCGCCGCGCAACGCCGAGCCGCGCACCGGCCTCTCCATGGGCGAGAGCTGCGAGTTGATGGCCAAGCGGTGGGGCGTCGCCCGCGAGGAGCAGGACGCACTGGCGATCCGCAGCCATCGCCGGATGGCCCAGGCCTATGACGACGGCCTGTTCGACGACCTCGTCACGCCGTTCCGGGGCCTGAAGCGCGACAACAATCTGCGGCCCGACATCGACCCGGCCAAGCTGGCTACGATGAAGCCGGTGTTCGACCGCGAGCACGGCACGCTGACGGCGGCCAATTCAACGCCCCTGACCGATGGCGCCTCTGTGGTGCTGCTGGCCAGCGAGGACTGGGCCAGGGCGCGGGGCCTGCCGGTGCTGGCCTACCTGCGGGCGGGCGAAACGGCGGCGGTGGACTTCGTGGGCGGCGACGAGGGCCTGCTGATGGCCCCGGCCTACGCCGTGCCGCGCATGCTGGAGAAGCTGGGCCTCTCCTTGCAGGACTTCGACTACTACGAGATCCACGAGGCCTTCGCCGCCCAGGTGCTGTGCACCCTGAAGGCCTGGGAGGACGACGACTATGCCCGCACGCGGCTGGGGCTGGAGCGCGCACCGGGCGCCATCGACCGCGAGAAGCTGAACGTGCACGGCAGTTCGCTGGCCGCCGGCCATCCGTTCGCCGCCACCGGCGGCCGGATCCTGGCGCATCTGGCGACCATGCTGGACCGCAAGGGAAGCGGCCGGGGTCTGATCTCGATCTGCGCCGCCGGCGGCCAGGGCGTCGTGGCGGTGCTGGAGAAATGACCGGCGCGCCGATCATCGAGGGCGTCGACGGGGCCGACGCCGAGCAGCTGTGGGCCGAGCGCTTCTGGACCCGCGCCTATCGCCCCGACGTGCCGGCGACGATCGACGACGAACTGGCCCTGTGGCGGTCGGTCGGCCAGCTGTTCGAGCACGACGCCGCACGTTTCGCCCGGCGCACCGGCTTCGTCAGCATGGGCTCGGGCGTGGACTATGGTCGCGCCCTGAAGGATGCGCGGGCCTTCGCCGCCTGGCTGCAATCGGCGGGCGTGCGCCAGGGCGAGCGGGTGGCGCTGATGATGCCCAACTGCCTGCAATATCCGATCGCCCTGTTCGGCACGCTGATCGCCGGCGCCGTGGTGGTGAACGTCAACCCGCTCTACACGCCGCGCGAGCTGCGCCACCAGCTGGAAGACAGCGGTGCGGTCGCCATCGTGGTGATGGACATGTTCGCCCACACGCTGGAGCAGGCGATCAAGGGCACGGCGCTGCGCCATGTCGTGGTGACCTCGATGGGCGACATGATGGGGCTCGCCAAGGGGACGGCGATCAACGTCCTGATGGGCCAGGTCGAGAAGCTGGTGCCGAAGTGGCGGCTGCCCGGCGCCCTGCGTTGGCCGGCGATGATGCGGCGGGCGCGGCGGCGGACATTCACGCCAGTAGACGTGCGCCCCGAGGACCTGGCCTTCCTGCAATATACCGGCGGCACGACGGGAGTGGCCAAGGGGGCCATGCTGACCCACCGCAACATCCTGGCCAATGTGCTGCAGGGCCGCGCCTGGATCATGACCCAGATCCCGCCCGACCAGGCGGTGGGCAACGTGACCATGCTGCCGCTCTACCATGTGTTCTCGCTGACCGCGAACCTGCTGATGTTCGTCGGGGTGGGCGGTCGCAACATCCTGATCGCCAATCCGCGCGACGCCAAACGGGTGGAGTGGGTGCTGCGCAAGGAGCGGTTCGCGGGGCTGGCGGGGCTGAACACCCTGTTCGCCAGCCTGCTGAAGAACGACGCCTTCCGCGGGCGTGACTTCTCGGAACTCAGCCTGACCATCGCCGGCGGCATGGCCACCCAAAGAGCCGTCGCCGAAGAGTGGGAGCTGGTCACCGGCTGCCCGGTGATCGAGGGCTACGGCCTGACCGAGTGCTCGCCGATCGTCTGCGTCGGCTATGTCGATCTCGAACGCCCCGAGACCATGGCTTTCGACGGAACGGTGGGCCTGCCGGTGCCCTCGACCGAGGTGCGCATGCGGCGCGAGGACGGCTCCTGGTGCGGGGTCGATGAGCCGGGCGAGCTGTGCGTGCGCGGGCCGCAGGTGATGAAGGGCTACTGGAACCATCCAGGCGAGACCGCGCGGGTGCTGTCGGCCGACGGCTGGCTCTCGACGGGCGACGTCGCCGTGATGCAGGCCGACGGCCGCGTGCGGCTGCTGGACCGGCTGAAGGAGATGATCCTGGTCTCGGGCTTCAACGTCTATCCCAGCGAGATCGAGGACGTGGTCGCCGCCCATCCCCTGGTCGACGAGGTCGCCGCCGTCGGCGTGCCCGACCCGGTGCAGGGCGAGCGGATCAAGGTGGTGGTCGTGCCGCGCTCGGCCGAGCTGACGGCCGAAGCGGTGATCGCCCACTGCCGCGAGCGGCTGACGGGCTACAAGGTGCCGCGCATCGTGGAGTTCCGGTCCGAGCCCCTGCCGAAGACGGCGGTGGGCAAGGTGCTGCGGCGGGAGTTGCGGTAGAAATCTCTAACTCGTCATCCCGGGCGAAGGGCCGAAGCGGTCCGCAGACCCGGGACCCAGGGGCGGTCGCACGGCGTCTACTACAGCGAGAAGCTGCGAAGCCAGCCACCGCACCCAGTACCCTGGGTCCCGGCTCTTCGCTTCACTACGGCCGGGATGACGATGAGTTTGGGGCTAAGCTTGTCGAAGGCTGGGCCTCGCGCACCGCGCCCCGCGTCACCACCACCCCGAACAGCGCCGCGAGCGGGAAGGCCGCCACGCCATAGACCGCGGCGGGCAGGCTGACCTCGGGGCGTTGCAGCACCGACTGGGCGATGACGATGGCCAGAGCGGCGTTGTGCAGCCCCACCTCGAAGGCGCTGGCGATCGCCTGGTCGCGGGGCACGCGCAGCAGGCGCGGCACGACGAAGCCGAGCGTCAGGCTCAGCAGGCAGAAGGCGACGGTGACGCCCGCCAGGGCCAGGATCTCGTCGCGCAGCTCGGCCAGGTTCGAGGCGACGGCGCCGATGACCAGCACGGCCAGGAACAGGCTGGAGGCGATGCGCACCGGCTTGTCCATGGCCCGGGCGAAGCGCGGCTTGAGGCGGCGGGTCAGCATGCCCAGCGCCACGGGAACCAGCACCACCAGGAACACCTCGACCGTCTTGTCCAGCCGCAGGCCGACCCGCCCGTCGCCGGGCTCGAACCCGGCGATGGCCAGGTTGACGACCAGCGGCAGAGTGACGACGGCCAGCACCGAGTTGATCGCCGTCAGGCTGACGTTCAGCGCCACGTCCCCGCGAAAGAGGTGACTGTAGAGATTGGCCGCCGTCCCGCCCGGCGAAGCCGCCAACAGCATCAGCCCGACCGCCATGGCGGGCGACAGGTCGAACAGCATCGCCAGGGCGAAGGCGACGAGCGGCAGGATCAGCACCTGGCAGGCCAGGGCGACCAGGGCCGCTCGCGGCTGGCGGGCGACGCGGGTGAAGTCGGCCGGGGTCAAATCAAGCCCCAGGCCGAACATGATGATCCCCAGCGCCATCGGCAGGCCGGTGGTGATCAGCGGCGAAGCCAGGCCCTCCACGGCTCAGACCGCGCCGGCCAGGGCCAGGCCCGCGGCCCGTCCCGAGAAGATGCAGCCGCCCAGGAAGGTGCCCTCCAGGGCGTTGTAGCCGTGCAGGCCGCCGCCGCCGAAGCCAGCCGCCTCGCCGGCCGCGTAGAGTCCCTCCAGCACCTGGCCGTCAGGCGTCAGCACGCGGCTGGAGAGGTCGGTCTGCAGCCCGCCCAGCGACTTGCGGGTCAGGACGTGCAGCTTGACCCCGATCAGCGGCCCGGCGGCCGGATCGAGGATCCGGTGCGGCGCGGCCGTGCGGGCCAGGCGGTCGCCCAGCGAGCGGCGGCTGTTGTGGATGCCCATCACCTGCAGGTCCTTGGCGAAGGGATTGGCGATCTGGGCGTCGCGGTCCTCGATCTGGCCGCGGATCAGGGCGGCGTCGAGCAGCGGCGTCTCGGTAAGCCCGTTCATCTTGGCCACCAGATCCTCCAGCCGCTCGGCGACCACGAAGTCGGCGCCGTTGCGCTTGAAGGCGTCGACCTCGGGCGGCGCGCCCTTGCCCAGGCGCGACTTCAGGAGCGCCAGCCGTCGGCGGTTGGTGATGTCGCCGTTCTGCTCGGAGCCGGAGAGGGCGAACTCCTTCTCGAGGATCTTCTGGGTGACGATGAACCAGCTGTGGTCGTGCTGGGCCAGGTCCGGCGTCGTGCGCAGGTGGCGCAGGGTGGCGACGGTGTCGTAGCCGGGTAGGGCGGGGAAGGGCAGGCGCCGGCCCAGGGCGTCGAACCACATCGACGAAGGGCCGGGCAGAATGCGGATGGCGTGGCTGGGCCAGATCGGCGCCCAGTTCCGCACGCCTTCTACGTAGTGCCACATGCGGTCGCGGTTCACGAGACGGGCTCCGGCGTCGCCGGCGATGTCGAGCATGCGGCCGTCCACATAGGCCGGCACGCCGGTGATCATGCTGGCAGGCGCGGTTCCCAGGCGCTCGGGCCAATAGCGGCGGACGAGATCGTGGTTGCCGCCGATGCCGCCGGTGGCCAGCACCACGGCCTGGGCCTTCAGCGTGAAGTCGCCGACCACGTCGCGATTGGACGGCGCGCCGCGCGGGGCGTCGTCGGGCGCCAGCACCGCGCCGGAGACGCCGGTGACCCGGCCGCCCTCGACGACCAGATGATTGACCCGATGGCGGTGATGGAAGCTGAGCTTTCCTTCGGACGCGGCGCGGCGGGCGCTGTCGGCGAAGGGTTCGGAGACGCCGGTGCCGGTGCCCCAGGCGACGTGGAAGCGGGGAACCGAGTTGCCGTGGCCCCGGGCCTGGCCGGCCCCGCGCTCGGCCCAGCCGACCATCGGCGTCAGGCTGATCCCGTGACGACGCAGCCAGTGACGTTTCTCACCGGCGGCGAACTCGACATAGGCCCGGCCCCAGCGGATCGCCCATTCGTCCTCGGGCAGGGGCCCGTCCAGCCGGTCCCAGCCGGCGCTGCCGGTCCAGTCGCGCCAGGCTAGGTCGAGGCTGTCGCGGATGCCCATGCGTCGCTGCTCGGGCGAATTGACGAGGAACAGCCCGCCGAACGACCAGAAGGCCTGGCCGCCCAGGTTGGCGGGGTTCTCCTGGTCGAGCAGGGCGACCCGCTTGCCGGCCCGGACCAACTCGTCGGCGGCCACCAGTCCGGCCAGTCCGCCCCCCACGACGATGACGTCGGCATCCATGTTTCGCCCTCCCGATCGGCGCTGAACCTTGGCTATTTTTACAGTGATGTAAATATTAATTCGAGGTCAGGAACAGGCCCGATCGTCCGGCCCCGGAGGGCCGTGGAGAGCGATCTGCGAGGCGCGACGCCTTGCCCGAAAAGGCGCGCCTTCAGACTGCCGCAGCGTAACTGAACATCGATGTAAGTAATGTATTGACATGCTAGTGAATAGGTAGATCGTACAACCCAACCGTGGGGCGGAGCCGCCATGCCGCGCGGAGATTGATGAGGGGCGGGGGAAACGTTCACCGGGCCAGACGCAGAGCTGGCCGGGGCAGGGGAGGATAGGGCATGGCTGCAAAAGCCTGCGTGCGCGCGCGTCTGGCCGTCACCGCATCCGCCATGGCGCTCGCCGTGGCGGCGGGGCCGGCTTTGGCGCAAGAAGCCACGACCCAAGTTGAAGACATCGTCGTCACCGCGCAGAAGCGCGAGGAGTCCATCCAGCAGGTGCCGATCGCCGTAACGGCCCTGTCTTCGGAAGCGCTCAACGAACGCAAGATCGAGGGCGGCTCCGAACTGATGCGCGCCGTGCCGAACGTCTCGTTCTCGAAGGCGAACTTCAGCATGTACAACTTCTCGATCCGCGGGGTCGGGACCAAGGCGATCTCGGCCAGCAGCGATCCCGCCGTGGCCGTCAGCTTCAACTCCACGCCGCTGATCCGCAACCGGCTGTTCGAGCAGGAATACCTGGACGTGGCGCGGGTCGAGGTGCTGCGCGGGCCGCAGGGCACGCTCTACGGCCGCAACGCCACCGGCGGCGTCGTCAACATGATCCCGAACCTGCCGGGCCGGGAATTCGAAGGCTCCATCAAGGGCGAGGTCGGCAACTACGACAGCCGGCGAATGCAGGCCCTGATCAACGTGCCGATCGGCGAGACCTTCGCCCTGCGCCTGGCTGGCTCGGCCACCAAGCGCGACGGCTTCGACTACAACAGCTTCAACGACACCAAGGTGAACGACCGCGACCTGTGGTCCACTCGCCTGTCCGCGGCCTGGCAACCGACCAGCCGCCTGCGAACCAACGCGATCTGGGAGCACTTCGAGGAAGACGACAACCGCTCGCGGACGGGCAAGCAGCTCTGCACCACCGATCCGGGCCCGACCAAGGTCGGGGCCGTGACGATCACCTCGGCGCTGATCCGCAACCGCCTCAGCCAGGGCTGCCTGCCGGGCTCGCTGTACGATGACGCGGCCTATGGCGTGCCCAACGGCGGCGCCTTCGCGCACATCTTCCTGGCCTCGGTGTCGCTGGGCCAGAACGCGTCCAACCAGACGGTGTTCGCCGTGCCGCTGGGCACCGACCCCTATGCCGGCCTGACGCAGTCGAAGGACCTGCGCGAGATCGCCACCAGCTACGACCCGGTCTTCCGCGTGAAGAACGACGTCTTCCAGTTCAACGTCGAGTTCGACCTGACCGACAAGCTGAAGCTGATCTCGCAGACAGCCTACGCCAAGGACGACTACTACTCGAGCCAGGACTACAACCGCTTCGTCTCCAATCCGATCTTCAGCAGCACCGACGGGCTGCGGGACGTGCTGGGCCAGCCGATCGTGGGCAAGTCGTTCCTGTCGGGCGGCTACTACACCGACCCGCAGCTGGGTACGTCGAACCGCATGGTCTCGGCCGATCTCAGCCGTTCCGACAATCGCCAGTGGACGCAGGAACTGCGCCTGCAGTCGGCCTTCGACGGGCCGTTCAACTTCAGCCTCGGCGCCAACTACATCGACTTCAAGTCGGCCGACGACTACTTCGTGTTCAACAACGTGTTCACGTTCCTGGCCGAGTACTACTACAACGTCGACATCACCCTGCCGAGCAACCAGGGCCGCCAGACCGCGCCCTGTACGCCGACCACGGCCAAGGAATGCGTCTATGTCGACTATTCGTCGCTGGATAACCTGGCTGGCGACGGCCACAACTACTTCCGCAGCAAGAACGCCATCCACACCCGCTCATGGGGCGTGTTCGGCGAGGCCTATTACGACCTCTCGCCCACTTGGCGGGTGACCGCGGGCCTGCGCTACACCGACGACCGCAAGGTCAGCACGCCCTATCCGAGCCAGCTGCTGCTGGGCGCCGACAGGGGCACGCCAGGCACGTCGTCGGGCGGCTATGTCAGCCGCGGCTATCCGGCGCTGCCGGACATCGACCAGCAATGGGACGCGCTCACCGGCCGTCTGGTGGTCGACTGGAAGCCGGACTTCAGCTTCACCGACGACACCATGGTCTACGCGTCCTATTCGCGCGGCTACAAGGGCGGCGGCGCCAACCCGCCGCGGGTCGACATCAACCCGTCGGTCATCCAGTACCAGCCGCTGGCCGAGACCTTCGATCCCGAATACGTCAACGCCTTCGAGATCGGGACCAAGAACACCCTGGCCCACGGCATGGTCCGCTTCAACGCCACGGCCTTCTACTACGACTACAAAGACTACCAGGTGTCGCAGATCGTCGACCGCATCTCGCTGAACGAGAACTTCGACGCCCGCACCTGGGGCGTGGAGCTGGAGACGGTGTTCCGGCCCACCCGCGACTTCCGGCTGGACGCCAACCTCGGCTATCTGAACACGCGGATCGCCGACGGCGAGGGCTCAATCGACGTCATGAACCGCACCCAGGGCAACGCCGACTGGATGGTGCTGCGGCCCTGGCTGCAGGTGCCGTCCAACTGCGTGGCGCCGACCAAGTACGTCGAGACCGTCCTGTCCCGGCCGTTCCCGGTGGAGCTGACGACCCTGGCCCTGCAGGCCCTCTGCGGCGGCTCGCTGCGGACGGGGACGTTCAACCCGAACTTCACCTCGACCCTGCCGTTCTGGCGGCTGTACGGCTTCACCTACGACCCGCTGACCGAGGCCCCCAACGGCGGCCGCGGCTTCGAGGCCGATCTCAGCGGCAACGAGTTGCCCAACGCCCCGAACTGGACCGCCAACATCGGCGCCCAATACACCTTCCACAAGGACGACTGGGCCCTGACGCTGCGCGGCGACTACTACTACCAGGGCAGCAGCTACGCCCGCGTCTACAACACCGAATACGACCGGCTGAAGTCGTGGGACAACGTGAACATCTCGGTGACGCTGGAGAAGCCCTCCGACGGGCTCGTCTTCCAGGCCTACGTCAAGAACCTGTTCGACAAGACCCCCATCACCGACAGCTTCACCAACAGCGACGACACCGGCCTGACGGCCAACGTCTTCACCCTCGATCCAAGGCTCATCGCGGTCAGCGTGTCCAAGCGCTTCTAGGCCCTCTCGGTGACTCGCCGCCCCACGTTCGGGGCGGCGATTTTTTCGCCCGACGCCCTTGGGAAAGGACGCCGGGCGCTGGCGCGACTCTCGATATAAGTCATTGAAAATACTGTATTATTTCGTTTGACTCCCTTTGCATTTCGCAGTTGCATCACCCCGCCGCCCCAATGCGCGGTTGTAACAAAAAACATCGGAGGAAGACGTCATGTTGAAGACCGCTTCTGTTCTCGCCGCCGCCGCCCTGGGCTTCGCCGGCCTGGCCGGCGCCAGCTCCGCCTCGGCCGCGACCATCGCCCCGGCCGGCGCCAGCTTCACCCTCACCGGCAACCTGAGCCTCAGCCAGACGACCAACGTCACCTGCGCCGTCACCCTGACGGGCACGGTGAACTCGACCGGCACCGCCGCCACCATCACCGGCGGTTCGTTCGCTCCGGGCTCCTGGCAGTGCGGCTGGCTGGTCGTTCCGTCGGGCTTCCCGTGGACCGTCACCCCGGGCGCGGGCCCCACCGTGACCGTGGCCGGCATCGCCGCCACCTCGATCGCCGGCAGCTGCTCGGGCACCATCACCGCCGCCCCGTGGACCAACGGTCCGCCGAGCAGCGTGACCTTCTCGAGCGCCTCGATCCCGGGCTCGCCGAGCGCCTGCACGATCAGCGGCACCCTGACCAGCAACGTCACGCTGACCGTTTCCTGATCCCCCAGGACGAACCCTCGTCCCTCGACTCGCCGGGGGCCTTCGGGCTCCCGGCGTTTCTTGCTCCAGGGGAGCGGCGATCCGCTCCCACGACAGGTCATTCGGGAGAAGACGTCATGTCGAAGAGCGTTTCACTCGCAGCCGCGGCCAGTCTGGCGATCGCCGCCTTGGCCGGCCCCGTATCGGCCGCCACCTTCACGCCCAACAGCCCCACCGGCACCACCCCGGTCGCCTTCGGGGGCACGCTGACCATCGGTCCCCCGTCGATCAGCTGCTCGGTGAGCCTGACCGGCGTCGTGAACCCGGGCGGCTCCAGCATCACCATCACCGGCGGCTCGTTCACCCCGGGCAGCTGGCTGTGCGGCGTGGGGGCCTATCCGGCCGGCTTCCCGTGGACCCTGACGCCGACCACCACCACGGCGGTCACCTTCACGCCGATCAGCGTGGCGGGCGCCATCAACTGCTCCGGAGCGACCACCGTTCAATGGGTCAATCCGGGCACGATCGTCTTTAGCGCCGTCGTCGTCCCAGGCTCGCCCAATCCGTGCCAGATCAGCGGCACGCTGAACACCGCGCCGTCCCTGTCGATCTACTGACCCATTCACCATCGGCCCTGAAAAGGAGACCGCCATGTGGAAGTGGATTTCCGCCCTGTCGGCCATCGTCCTGGCCACGACCGGCGCCGCGTCGGCCCAGACGATCACCCCCAACAGCCCCACCGGGACAACCAGCGTCACGCTCAGCGGGATCCTGACCATCAGCCAAACCACGACCGTCTCCTGCAACGTCACCCTCAATGTCGTGGTCGCGGCGGGCGGCGGCTCGGCCATGGTGACCGGCGGATCGTTCTTCGGGGGATCCTGGCAGTGCGGCTGGCTGGTCTCTCCGACGAGTTTCCCTTGGGCGTTCACGCCGTCCCCGGCCTCGCGCGTCTGGATCACCCCGTTCAACCTCGACAATATCGCCGGCTCGTGTTTCGGAACGATCCACACCTGGTGGACCAACGGCTCGCCCGGCCGCCTGGAACTCGACAGCTGGACCATCCCGGGGTCGCCGACCTACTGCACGATCGACGGAACGCTAAGCAGTTCTCCTTCGCTCACCATCTCCTGAGATCGTCGGCCATGACCTCGGCGCTTGACGGCGGCGGGTGTCCGGCGCGACGGTCGCTCTGACGGCGGCGCAGGGAGCCGCCGAAGGGGGAGATCGCCCGTGTCTGCATCTAGGTTCGCCCGCCTGGGCCTGGCGGCGCTGGTCGCGTTCGCGGCTTCGTCGGCCAGCCTGGCCCAGGTTCAGGCGCCGGGTCCCGACATCTTCGGCGTCTGGCGCAATCCCAAGGACAGCGTCCATGTCGAGATCAAGCCGTGCGGCGGCGAGGTCTGCGGCTATGTGATCTGGGCCAATGACGAGGCGCGGACCGATGCGCGCAAGGGCTCCGGCGGCGAACTGGTGGGCCGGCAGCTGCTCAGCGACTTCTCCCGCGCAGACAAGGGCGAGTGGCGCGGCAAGGTCTTCGCGCCCGACGTCAACATGACCTTCTCGGGCCGGGTGCTGGTGCTCGACGCCGGCAAGCTGAAGGCCCGCGGCTGCGTGCTCGGCAACTTCCTCTGCAAGACCCAGGTCTGGACGCGGGTGGCCTGAAGGCGTTCGTGCTCCACGACCTCCAACGCCCTTCCGATCGCCTTCCTGGGCCTCGTGCCCAGGACCCATCGTTCAGCCGCTCAGACTGCGCAGGACGGCCAAGGTTTGAGCCGTCGCCGGCATGGGCCCTCGCCACAAGGGCGAGGGAGGCGGCTATCCTTGAGTGTCTAGCCGAACCTCAAACCTGGGCGCGCACGCCCGCGAGGAAGGCCCAGCGGACCGACAGGCCGGGCTGCAGGGTGCCGGCGTCGACGAAGGCGTGGCCGAAGCGGTCGTCGGCCTTGCGGTACGCCAGCTCGACCATGCCGCCGCGCGAGCACAGCACCGAGGCCCGGGCCCGGTAGCCGCAGCGAAGCACGACCTCGACGGTGTCGCCGTCCGCCACGGGGAAGGGGGTCTTCTGGGGTTTCTTGCGGGCAAGCATGGCGGGTACTCGTGGAAGGGGCCGGGGACGCATCCCCGGCGTTTGCATCCACGATGAACGGCGCGTGATTAATCGCACCTGAACAGCGGCTTAAGGCCGCAGCTTCATGCTCAAGCTTCCCGATCAGGCCTCATCGACCACCGTGTTCGACAACAGGCCGACGCCCGTGATCTCGACCTCGACGACGTCGCCGGCCTTCATCCAGAGCGGCGGTTCGCGCTTGGCGCCGACGCCGCCCGGGGTGCCGGTCAGGATCAGGTCGCCCGGCGACAGCGGGGTGAAGCCCGACAGATAGGCGATGATGGTCGGCAGCGGGAAGATCAGGTCGGCGAGGCTGGCGTGCTGCACCTGCTGGCCGTTCAGGCGGGTGGTGACGGTGACGGCGTTCAGGTCTTCGATCTCGTCGGGCGTCACCAGCCAGGGGCCAAGGCCGCCGGTGCCGGGGAAGTTCTTCCCGGGCGTGAACTGCTGGGTGTGCCACTGCCAGTCGCGCACCGAGGCGTCGTTGGCGCAGGCGAAGCCGGCCACGTGGCTCATGGCGTCGGCCTCGCTGATGTGGCGGCCGCCCTTGCCGATGACGATGGCCAGTTCGCCCTCGTAGTCGAGGCTGGTCGAGCTCAGGGGCCGCACGATCGGGCCGCCGTGCGGGGTCAGGGTGTCGGCGAAGCGGGTGAAGATCGACGGATGGCCGACCTTGGCGCGGCCGGTCTCCTGGCGGTGGGTCTCGTAGTTGTGGCCGACGCAGAAGATCTTGCCCGGGGTGGTGACGACCGGCAGCAGCTGGATCTCGGAGACCGGCACGTCGAAGGCGGCCTCGGCGGCCAGGGCCGGGATGGCGTCCAGGCGCAGGGCGGCGACGAGATCGTGCTCGTCCGGACCGGCGATGGCGCCGAAGTCGGCGACGCGGTCGCCCTGGATCGCGCCGTAGGAGGCGACGCCGTCACGCAGGAAGCTGATCAGTTTCATAAGCTTGGTCTCGATTCTTGAGGTGCGTTGCGTTCAGGCGGCGGGAAGGGGCGCGTGGCCGAAGGTGCGCTCGGCGGTGTTGAGGCCGGCGAAGTCCTTGCCCGACAGGCCCCACTGGTCGATGCGCCCCTCGGGCCAGGTCCAGTCCTCGGGGGCGCCGACCTTGTAGTCGTCGGGGATGATCTCGACGGCGGTCGAGAACTCCACGACCGCGCCGAACGGGGCGATGAAATAGGCGAAGACGTTGTCGCCCGGGCCGTGGCGGCCGGGGCCCCAGGCGGGGACCGCGCCGGTGTCGCGCAGACGGCCGACGCCGCGCATGACCGCATCCAGGTCGGCCATCTCGAAGGCGATGTGGTTCAGCGAAGTGAAGCCGGCGCGGGCGAAGGCGGTGGAGTGGTGCGAGGCGTTGCAGCGCACGAACACCATGCCCTTGGTGCGGTCGGAGACCTTGAAGCCCAGGGCCGCCTCGGCGAAGTCGGCCGTGGCCTCGGCGTTGGCGGCGTTCATCACCACGTGGGTCAGCTTGACCGGCAGGTCGCGGCCCTCGATCGGTTCGGCCAGGGCCGCGCCGTGCAGGAAGCGGAACACCTCGCCCTCGGGCAGTTGGACCAGGATCCCCCGGCCGCCGCCGAGGTCTTCGGACACGGTCTCGACCACCGGTGCGCCGGCCGCACGGGCCTTGGCGGCGATCGCCTCGACCTCGGCTTCCTCGCCGACGAAGGTGGTGCAGCGCACCGACGGGCCGGCCGTCTCGGTCATGGCCACGAGATAGGGGAAGGTCCCCGAGCCGCGCAGATAGCGGGTCTCGCCGGCGGTCCCGGCGTCGGCCAGACCCCAGGTTCCGGTCAGGAAATCGACGGCCGCGGCGGTGTCGGGCAGGTTCAGTTCGATACTGCGAAGACGCATGGCGGCTCCTTTAAGCTTGGGGAGCGGGCGCGCCGCCCGGATCGGGGGTGAGGCTGGCGGCGATCACGCCGGCGATGGCGCAGGCCTCGTCGGCGTCGCCGGTGTCGCCGCTGATGCCCACCGCGCCGATGATCCGGCCGTCGGCGTCACGGATCAGCACGCCGCCGGGCGAGGGGGCCATGGCGCCGCCGCTGATGGCGAACAGGGCCGAGTAGAACACCGGGGCGGCGTTGGCGCGCTTGGCCAACTCGCGGCTGCCATAGCCCATGCCCAGCGCGCCCGTGGCCTTGGCGACCGCGATCTGCGGCCGCATCAGGCTGGCGTCGTCCTCGCGCTTGAGGGCCACCAGGTGCGCGCCGGCGTCGAGCACGGCCACGGCCAGCGGCTGGTAGCCGTCGCGGCGGGCTTGGGCGAGGGCCGTGTCGACGATGATGGAGGCGGCCTCCAGGGTCAGGCGGGACATGCGGTCTCCTTGGGCGCTTCGACCTTGAGGGAGAGGTCGGCGCAAAGCTGGTCGATCAGGGCGGGCAGGGCGTCGGCCGTTTCGGCGACGCCGTAGACGTAGCGGTCGGGGCGCAGCAGAACGGCGGCCGCGCCCTTGGCGTCGAGCCAAGCGGCCAGGGCGCCGTCGGCGTCGTCGAGATCCTGGCCCAGCACGTGGACGGAGCCGCCGAGCGTGGCAAAGGCGGGCGAGGCCGCGACGGGTTCGCTGGCGATGACCGTGAAGCCCTCGCCCAGAACTTCGTCGAGCAGGACGCCGCCGACGCGGGGATGGATGAAACGCTCGCCGGAGCCGGGCCGGGCGACCCCGGCCTGATAGGCGGGAATCAGGTCGGCGGCCGTGGTTCCGGACTTGGCGGCGGCCATCACCTCGCGCATGTGGGCGTCGCGCTCGGCGGCCTTGGCCGGGTCGAGCTGGCAGATGTAGCGGCCCGCGTTCACGGCCGCGCCGATGACGCCGCGCACGTGCGGGTCGCGCTCGGGCTGGTAGGTGTCGAGCAGGGCGTCCTCGGCCAGGCCGGCGATCACCAGCGGCAGCTTCCAGGCGAGGTTCGAGACGTCGCGGAGGCCATGGCACATGCCCTGGCCGAAGAACGGCGGGGTCTGGTGGGCGGCGTCGCCGGCCAGGAACACCCGGCCCACGCGCCAGCGCTCGGCGACCAGGCCGTGGAAGCGATAGGTGGCGGCGCGCACCAGACGGTAGGTCGAGCCTTCGACCCACGGGGCGATCAGGGCCTCGACCTGCCGCGTGGCCATCATCGCCTGGTCGTCCTCGCCGGGCAGCAGCATGAACTCCCAGCGGCGGTGATTGCCGCGGCCCGGCACGATGGTGGCCGGACGGCGCGGGTCGCACAGCATCACCGACAGCTGCTGCAGGTCGGCGCCCGCCGGCAGGCCTGGAATGTCGGGGAAGACGATCGGGCCGTCGACCTCGGCGTCGACGACGAGCCAGGGCTCCTCGAAGTCGAGGTCGTCGAGCTTGACGCCCAGACTCTTGCGCACGGCGCTGCGGGCGCCGTCGCAGGCGATCACCCAGCGGGCGCGCAGGGTCTCGCCGTCGGCTAGCACCAGGTCGGCGCCGTCGGCGTCCTGGGTCAGGCTTTCCAGCTTGGCGCCCAGGCGCAGGGTGACGGCCGGGAAGCGGGCCAGGGCGTCGCGCAGCTGCGCTTCCAGCTCCGGCTGGTAGAAGAAGTAGTCGTTGGCCCAGCCGAAGCGCTTGGCCTGGCCGGCGGTGCCCATGTAGCGGATCACCCCGCCGTCGGCGCCGATGTGCAGGTGACCCTGCGTCTCGCGCATCAGCGGATGCAGGCGCTCGACGAGCCCCGCGCCCTGGAAGATGCGCATCATCTCGTGATCGAGGTGGACGGCGCGGGGCAGGGGATGCGGGTCGCGCTCCTGTTCCAAGACAAGAACGCTGAGGCCCGCCTGGCCCAGGAGATTGGCGGCCAGGGCCCCGACGGGGCCGCAGCCGACGATGGCGACGTCGTAAATCATCACAGGTGCTTGTCGAGGAAACGGACGATGGCGGGGGCGACCCGGCCGGCGGCGGTGTGGGGCGTGTCGACCTCTTCCTCGCTGAACCAGAAGTGGCCGGCGTCGGGCACGGGCAGGGTGCGCACGAAGAAGCGGGCCTGGCGCAGGGCGCGAGCGAAGGCTTCCGACTGGGCGGGATCGATGTCGTGGTCGCGCTCGCCCCAGATCACCAGCGCCTTCAGGGCGTTGCGATCATAGCGCACGTGGCGCAGCGGCGAGGCGGCGACATAGAGCTGCGGATCCTCGTACGGATCCGCGCCCAGCATGCGGAAGGTCGGGTCGGTTCCCGGGGCGGCGTTCTTGGCCAGATCCGCCTGCCAGTGGGCGAAGAGGTCGTAGACGCCGTAGACGGCGACCAGGGTCTTGAACTGGACGGTCTCGCCATAGAGCCAGGGCTGGCCCTGGGCCAGGGCCGCCAGCGCCGTCAGGTGCGCGCCGGCCGAGGCGCCGAGCAGGCCGATGCGGTCGGGATCCACACCGAGGCCAGCGGCCTCGCGTTTCAGAAAGCGGGCGGCCTCGACCACATCCTGGACGTTGCCGGGGAACGACTTGCCGTTGGTGGAGCGGCGATAGTCGATGGCGAAGACGGCGTAGCCCTGGGCGGCGAGATACTTTCCCCAGCGCGCCAGCTGGGCCTTGTCGTTGCGCAGCCAGGCCCCGCCCGGGGCGGCCACCAGCACCGGATGCGGGCCGGGCGCGTCGGGCAGGTAGAGGTCGCCCTTCAGCTCGGCCGAACCGGCCACGCCGAAGACGATGTCGGAACGGACGCTCATCAGGCGGCGGCCCGCGAAAGCGGCTGGGCCGGCGCCTTGTGCATCTTGCCGTCCTTCATGATCATCAGCAGGCGATCGCGGCGCTGCAGGATCGAGACGTCCTGGGTCGGATCGCCATCGACCAGCAGCAGGTCGGCCAGGTAGCCCGGCTCGACCAGGCCCAGTTCGTCGGCGCGGCCCATCAGCTCGCCGCCCAGCTTGGTGGCGGCCACCAGGGCCTCGGTCGGGGTGTAGCCGAACAGGTCGACGAAGTGCTGCAGGTCGCGGGCGTTGGCGCCGTTCGGATTGAACGGGAAGCCGTAGTCGCCGCCGGGCAGCACGCGCACGCCCCGGCGCTTCAGCTCGGGGATCAGCACCTTGCACTTTTCGACAACCGGAACAGCGGCTTCCTTCATCGAGGTCATGTCGATGTGGGGCGGCGGCTTGGCCTCGAGGGTGGCGACGATGACGCCGATGGCCGGGGCGACGAAGATCTCGTCCTTGTGCGCTTCCAGGAGGTCCAGCGCTTCCTCGTCGGCGTAGGTGCAGTGGTAGAGCACCCGCACGCCGGCCCGCAGGGCCATCTTGATCGCCTCGCCGGCCTGGGTGTGGGCCGACAGCCAGATGTCGCTTTCGCGGGCCTGCTCGCCGGCCGCCTGCACCTCTTCCTCGGTATAGAGGATGTGCTGCGAGGAGCCGGGCAGCAGGGCGTCCTCGCCCGAGATGACCAGCTTGACCTGGTCGATGCCGATGGCCTTGCAGTGCTTGACGAAGGCCTTCATCGCCTCGGGACCGCGGCCGTGCTCGACGGCGCCGGTGTCCTGGCCTTCGGGGCTGCGTTCGATGGTCGAGGCGCGCAGGCGCGGACCCGGCGTCCAGCCGCCCTCGATCTCGTTGCGCACCACCACCTCGATGCGCTCGCCCAGGGCGCCGGCCGAATAGGCGCTGGTGAAGCCGCTTTCCAGCAGGACGCGGGCGTTGCGCACCGTGGCCAGCAGCTGTTCTTCCGGCGGCAGGATGAATTCGGGAATGAAGCGCTCGATCGACGAGGGCCACGACAGGTGGGCGTGGGCCTCGATCAGCCCGGGCATCAGGGTCGCGCCGGCGCCGTCGATGACCGACGCATCGGCCGCCTCGATGCGGCCTTCGGAGGCCGTCCGCGCCACGCGGGCGATGCGGTTGTCCTCGATCAGGACCTCGCCGGCGAAGGGCGCGCGGCCCGTGCCGTCGAAGACCTGGATATTGGTGATGAGCGTACGCGCCACGTGGATTCCACCCTGCCGATTTTTGTTCGCGGGCGGCGGTCGATGATGCGCCGCGCCCCTTGCCGCCATTTACGGGGAGGGGACCGGCCGAAAAAAATTCAATCGGGGAATGTCTCGCATCACCGGCGATGATGGGGCTGACACCTTCATGCGGCTTATGGCCGCCATTCAGCGATTGAATTGGCGAATAGTCAGTATCGCGAGGAAGCTCCTCCCATGCCGCCGTCAGAGCGGTCTTGGGAGGAAACAGGACATGACCATCGACATGGTCTCGCGTCGCCAACGCCGCGCGCACGGGCTGACCAGCAGCCTCTTCTGCTTCACCACGATCATCGCCGGCCTGACGGCCGCCGCGGTCGTGCTCAAGATCCTGATCGGCCTGGCGACCTAGGGCCGTTCACCGACCCTCGCCCCTAAAGGCTCTGGGCGTGCTCGATCAGGAAGTCGCGCAGCCACAGCGTGCCCGCGTCGGTTTCCTTGTTCTTGTGCCACTGCAGGAACTCGGTGAACGTCGCGATCTCCACCGGCGGCGCCAGCACCTTCAGCGGCAGGCGCTTGGCCAGGATGGCCGCGTTGCGGGCGTGGACGGTGGCGATCATGTTGGTGCCCACCACGATCTCGGCCACGCAGTTGAAGGTGGGCGCGTGGACGACGATGTTGCGCTCCACCCCTTGCGCATCCAGCGACTCCTGCTCGATGTGCGGCGGGTTGTGCGGACCCAGCGTCACCGAGACGTGCTCCAGTTCCAGGTACTTCTCGAGGGTGAGGCTGGCGCCGACCAGCGGGTTGTCGCGCCAGGCGATGCAGGCGAAGCGGTCGCTGAACAGCGGGCTCTTCGGATGGCCCGGATCGCACTTGCGCTCGGGCGAGATCATGAAGTCGATCTTGCCTTCGCCCAGCAGGGCCGCGCTCTGGTCGGAGGTCAGCAGCACCACGATCTTCAGCCGCGGCGCGACGGTGACGAGCTTGCGAATGGCCCCGGTCATCAGGACGTTGAAGACGTAGTCCGAGCAGACGAAGGTGAAGGTGCGGTCGGCGGCGGCTGGATCGAATTCCGAGCGGTTGACGACGATGCGGCGCAGGCCGTCCAGGGCCTCGCGCACCGGTACGGCCAGGCTTTCGGCGAACGGAGTCGGGACCATCTTGCGGCCGACCTGGACCAGGAGGTCGTCCTCGAAGTGCTGGCGCAGGCGCGAGAGGGCGTTGCTGATCGCCGGCTGGGTGAGGCGCAGGGCCTGGGCCGTCTGGCTGACGCTGCGCTCCTGAAGCAGGGAATCCAGCACGACCAGCAAGTTCAGGTCGAGGTTGTGAAAGCGCACGGCGGGATCCTCCTGAGACGTCGGGCCTTCTGTGGACCCTGACATTTCAAGCGGCTTAGACCGAGCGACGCCATTGGGGCAAGCCTGTTGTTGGTTTCATTATATGAAATGCAGTCCCGCATAATCTTGAGTGATAGTTGCTGTTCAACGATTGAATTGGTCGGTGCGGGACCCCCTCGCTACCGTTCAGCTCAACACCAACGTCGGCGCCAAGCCGGGGTCCAGGGAAACGGAAACGAAGCCGGACGACGAAGATCGCCGGCTCGCAGGGAAGGGGAACCCCCATGAACGCATTCAAGCTCAGCCTGCTGGCCGCCACCAGCCTCACCGTCGCCATCGGCGGCGCGGCCCACGCGCAGGACGCCTCGCCCGCCAGTGGCGCGACCACCGAGTCGCCGATCGCCATCGAAGAGGTGGTCGTCACCGCCACCCGTCGCTCCGAGCGCCTGCAAGACGTGCCGCTGGCCGTCTCGGCCGTCAGCGGCGACCAGCTGGCCGCCACCGGCGCCAAGGCCGTGACCGACCTGCAGTACTCGGTCGCCGGCGTGCAGTTCGGCACCACGCCCAACGACTCCGGCTTCCGCCTGCGCGGCGTCGGCTCGGCCGGCGGCTTCACCTCAAGCTCGGAATCGCCGGTCGGCCTGGTGGTCGACGGGGTCGTGGTTCCGTTCGGCTCGCCGGTCGACAGCCTGGGCGACCTGGAGCGCGTCGAGGTGCTGAAGGGCCCGCAAGGCACCCAGTTCGGCAAGAACGCCTCCAGCGGCGTCATCTCGATCACCACCCGCAAGCCCAGCCTGACCACGGCGACGGGCGACTTCTTCGCCTCCTACGGCTCGCTGAACGAGCGCGACGTGCATGGCGGCGTCACCGCGCCGCTGTCGGACACCCTGGCCGTCGGCATCTTCCTCTACGACAAGGCCTATGACGGCTACGTCCACAACGTCGTGCGCAACGAGGACTGGGGCGGCATCCACAACAACGGCGCCCGCGGCAAGGTCTACTGGAAGCCGACCGACACCTTCAGCGCCTACCTGATCGGCGACTATTCGCGCCAGCGCCAGAAGGGCCCCGGCCAGCTGTGGACCCTGAACAAGGCCCCGACCAGCGACGCCAACTTCCTGGCGCCCTTCACCAGCTTGTCAGCCCTGGGCGTCACCCCGGGGGCTTCGAACGACAAGTCGATCGAGGACGGCGGCGGCAGCTACAGCACCACCAACTACGGCGGTTCGCTGGAGCTGAACTGGGATCTGGGCGAGTACACCCTGACCTCGCTGAGCGCCTATCGCGGCTTCGAGGAGGACCCCTACGTCTATTCGATCGACGGCTCGCCCCAGAGCAAGTTCACCGCCCAGGCGCGGGGCCAGATCAAGACCCAGGCCTCGCAGGAATTCCGCCTGACCTCGCCCAGCGGCGGTCGCCTGAGCTACGTCGCCGGCCTGTTCATCTCGCGCCTGAAGACCGAGAACACCGGCGAGAGCGCCCAGCTGCGCCCGGCCACGCCCTACAGCACCGCTCCGGTGGTCTCGATCACCGCCGGCCTGAACCACGGCAAGACCACGACCGACAGCGCCGCGGTGTTCATCGACGGCCGCTACAAGCTGAGCGACACCCTCAGCCTGCTGGGCGGCGCGCGCATGACCAAGGACAAGGTCGAGGCCTCCAACTGGTCTGAACTGGATCCGTCGCTGCCGGCCTTCCTGACGGCCGGCGGGACCACCGTGCCCTATACGCCGCGCGCCCTGCAGACTGGCGAGACCTCGAAGTCCAGCCCCTCGGGCCGCATCGGCCTCGACTGGAAGCCTTCGGACAACGTGCTGATCTTCGGCACCGTGGCCCGCGGCTATCTCGGCCCGACGGTCACCTTCTCGGCGCTCAGCGGCACCAAGACCAACGTCGCCCCGCAGACCGTCGACGACGTCACCATCGGCGCCAAGACGACCCTGCTGGATCGTCGCCTGACCCTGAACGGCAACATCTTCTACGACAAGTACACCGACCTGCAGACGGCGGTGCTGCGCAACAACGAGTTCGTCACCGAGAACGCCGGCGGCCTGGAGGCCAAGGGCTTCGAGATTGAGGCCAACCTGCGGGTCAACAGCTCGCTGAAGCTGAACGCCTCGACCACCTATTCCGACGCCAAGTACACCGACTACATCACCAGCTGCCCGAACAACCTGATCCTGGCCGGCTATGTCGGCTGCACCCTGAACAACGGCACCTACGTCTACCAGGCCAAGGGCCAGACCCTGGCCGGCGCGCCGAAGGTCACCGTGGTGCTGGGCGCCAACTACGAACACGCGATCACCGACGCCCTGACGTTCGACGCCGCGGCCAACTACTCCTACCGCACCAAGACCCAGAACAGCGTCGGCGACCCCAACACCATCCAAAAGGGCTACGGCGTGCTCAACGTCTCGGCCGGGATCGGTCCGGAAGACCGCCAGTGGCGCGTCGGGGTGTTCGCCCGCAACCTGCTCAAGCAGGACTTCAACGCGGCGATCATCACCCTGCCGTTCCAGAGCGGCTATGACGGCTACATCAACTGGCGCACCCGCGAGGCCGAGCGCACCGTCGGCGTGACCCTCGAAGGCCACTTCTGATGCGGGGCAGGCTCTTCCTTCTGGTGGGCGCGGCTCTCGCCGCGTTCGCCGGGAGCGCCCTGGCCCAGGGCATTCCTCAGCGCGTCGAGATCCGCACGATCCCGGCGCCGGCCCAACCGGGCGCGATCCCCCTCTGGCCCGGCGTCGCGCCGGGTTCGGAGGGCGCGACCCAGGTGGAGCACTGGAACTACCTGATCGACGGCGTGGCCGTGCGCAACGTCACCAAGCCGACCCTGACGCCGTACCTGCCGGCCAAGGGCAAGGCGACGGGCGCTGCGGTGATCGTCGCCCCGGGCGGCGCCTACATGCTGCTGTCGATGGAGTGGGAAGGCGAGCGGGTCGCGCAATGGCTCGCCGATCACGGGATCGCCGCCTTCGTGCTGAAGTACCGCCTGGACCCGACGCCGGACAACGACCAGGAGACGCTTCAGGTGCTGGGCGCGCGCTTCGGCGCCGCGGCCAAGGCCGGCGCCGACAAGGCCCCGCCGATCAGCCAGCCCCTGGCGCTGGACGACGCCCAGCAGGCCCTGCGCCTGGTGCGCTCGCGCGCCGGCGAGTGGGGCGTGGATCCCAAGCGGGTGGGGCTGATGGGCTTCTCGGCCGGGGCCATGACCACCCTGGGGGCGACCCTGCGCAACGCGCCCGACGCCCGGCCGGACTTCATCGCGCCGATCTACGGCCCGATGAACACGGTGAGCCCGCCGGCCGATCCGCCGCCGATGTTCACCGCCATCGCCAATGACGACCCGCTGTTCGGCAATACCGACTACGGTCTCGTCCAGGCCTGGAAGAAGGCCGGCGGCAAGGTCGAGATGCATGTCTACGAGAAGGGCGATCACGGTTTTGGCCTGCACAAGCGGGGCACGACCAGCGATCTCTGGATCGACCAGTTCTACGCCTGGATGGCCGCCCGCGGCCTGCTGAAGCCCGCCCAGTGACCCTTATTGCGTTCCTTTTCCGGAGATCCCGATGACCTTCCGTGACCTCCCGCTCACCCGCCGGCTGCTGATGGCGGCCGGCGCCGCGGCCGCCGCCAGTCCCGCTGTGTCTCAGGCCAAGGCCACTGGCGGCGACTTCCCCAAGGGCTTCCTCTGGGGCGCGGCCACCGCCGGCCACCAGGTGGAAGGCAACAACGTCAACAGCGACACCTGGCTGTTGGAGCAGCTGAAGCCCAGTCCGTTCATGGAGCCGTCGGGCGACGCCTGCGACCACTATCACCGCTACGAGGCCGACATCGCCCTGCTGGCGAAGCTGGGTTTGAACACCTACCGCTTCTCGCTGGAGTGGGCGCGGATCGAGCCGGCCAAGGGCCAGTTCTCGGCCGCCGAGCTGGAGCACTATCGCCGGGTCGCCCTGACCTGCCGCAAGCACGGCGTGACGCCGCTGATCACCTTCAACCACTTTGTCGTGCCGCGCTGGTTCGCGGCCCAGGGCGGCTGGGAGAACCCGGAAAGTCCGGCCCTGTTCGCGCGCTACTGCGCCTATGCGGTCAAGGGCGTGGGCGACCTGGCCGGCGGGGCCGCCACCTTCAACGAGCCCAATATCGGCCTGCTGCTGCAGTGGATTCTGCCGCCGTTCATCCTCGACCAGATGAAGCAGGCGATGGTCGACGCGGCCAAGGCTTGCGGCACGCCGCTTTTCTCCAGCGCCCAGTTCGGTCGCCAGGACGTAATGCTGCCCAACCTGATCGAGGCCCACAAGCAGGGCTACGCCGCCATCAAGGCCGGTCCCGGCGACTTCCCGGTCGGCGCCACCCTGGCGATGTTGGACGACCAGGCCGTGGGCGAGAACAGCCGGCGCGACGAGAAGCGGGCCCAGTGCTACGACCCCTGGCTGAAGGCCATCAAGGAGACCGGCGACTTCGTCGGCGTGCAGACCTACAGCCGCGCCCAGATCGACGCCAAGGGCCAGATGCAGCCGCCGCAGGGCGTCGAGCTGACCCAGACCGGCGAGGAGTTCTCGCCCCAGGCCCTGGGTCAGACCGTGCGCTACGCCCACGCCCTCTCGGGCAAGCCGATCTACGTCACCGAGAACGGCGTCGCGATCGAGGACGACACGCGTCGCGTGGCCTACATCAAGATCGCGCTGGAAGGCCTGAAGGCGGCGATGGACGACGGGGTCCCGGTGAAGGGCTATGTCCACTGGTCGCTGCTGGACAATTTCGAGTGGGTGTTCGGCTACGGACCGAAGTTCGGCCTCGTCGCCGTCGACCGCGCCACCCAGGCCCGCACGCCCAAGCCCAGCGCCGTGCTGCTGGGCCAGATCGCCCGCGCCAACCGGATCTGACGCCATGAAGAACGCCATCATCGCCGGCCTGATCGGCGGGCTCATCGGCGCGGTGATCAGCGCCGCCGTTGGCTATGTCGTCCCGCTGCCGCCGCACGCCGTCGCCAACGCGCTCGGCAACGGGATCAGCGGCTTGTTCAGCGGCTTTTTCGGCGGCTTCATGGCCCTGCTGGTCGAGGGTCTGAAGGCCCGTCGCGCCGCTTCTGGCCTGAAGTCCGCCTGACATCCTGTTTGTTGGGGCGGCCGGCGCGCGGCCGCCTCTGGAGTATCTGCCCATGACCCTCGCCCGACGCCTGATCGCCGGAGCGGCCCTGGCCGCCATGCTCGCCGGATCGCCGGCCCTGGCCCAGCAGCAGGCCGACGCCCTCGGCGCGAGCTTCGTTGATCCGCCCAACACGGCCCGGCCGCGCGTCTGGTGGCACTGGATGAGCGGCAACGTCACCCAGGACGGCATCGACAAGGATCTGGCCTGGATGAAGCGCATCGGCCTGGCCGGGGTGCAGAACTTCGACGCCGGCTTCAACGACGGCGGCTTCTTCGACACCCCGCACATCGTCGACAAGCGCCTGGTGTTCATGACGCCGGAGTGGCGGGCGGCGTTCAAGCACGCCGTCGAGACGGCCGACGCCGACGGCTTCGAGTTCGCCATCGCCGGCTCGCCCGGCTGGAGCGAGACCGGCGGCCCGTGGGTCAAGCCCGAGCAGGCGATGAAGAAGCTGGTGTGGAGCGAGACGATCGTCGAGGGCGGTCGCAAGCTCGACAAGCCCCTGGCCGCGCCGCCGTCGGTGGCCGGACCGTTCCTGGGCGTGCCGGGCGGCGGCTCGGCCATGGCGGCGATCAAGGGTCCGCTGCCGACCTATTATCGCGACGCGGCCGTGGTAGCCTACCGTCTGCCGGTCGCCGAGCAGGCCCCGCTCGCACCGGCGAAGATCACCGCCAGCAACCCGGTCGACGTCGCCCTGCTGACCGACGGCGATCTCGTGCGCCAGGTCGAGCTGCCCTTCGCGCCCGACAAGGAAACCTGGATCCAGGTCGAGTACGCCAAGCCCCAGACCCTGCGCGCCCTGCGGCTGGTGGCGGCCCACGCCGGCGGTTTCGGCGAGTTCGGGGCCACAGCGCCTGAGGGCCGCATCGAGGCCAGCGACGACGGCAAGACCTTCCGTCCGGTCGTCAAGCTGCCGGTCCACGGCGCCCTGCAACAGACCGTGGCCTTCCCGGCGACGACGGCGCACTACTTCCGGGTCGTCTTCCTGCCGCGGCCGTCCAATCCGGCCCTGGCCATGGCCGGGCTGAAGGATCCGACCAGCCACCAGATCGCCGAGCTGGCCTTCGAGGCCGGGGCGCGGGTGCACCGCTTCGAGGACAAGGCCGGCTGGTCGTCGGCCGGCGGCCTGGACGAGGATCCCACGCCGCAGGCCTCGGCCGACACCATCGTGCATCGCGCCGACGTCGTCGACCTGACCGATCGCCTCAAGCCGGACGGGACCCTGGACTGGACGCCCCCGGCCGGCCGCTGGGAGGTGCTGCGCTATGGCTATTCGCTGACCGGCCGCCAGAACAGCCCGGCCTCGGCCGAGGGCACCGGCCTGGAGGTCGACAAGCTCAGCCGCGAGCACGTCACCGCCTATGCCGACACCTATCTGGACCTCTACCAGCAGACCGTTGGCCCCGAGCTGATGGGCAAGCGCGGCGTCCAGGCGATGATCACCGACAGCTGGGAGGCCGGCTCGGCCAACTGGACCGAGAAGATGCTGGCCCAGTTCCAGGCCCGGCGCGGCTATGATCCCAGGCCCTGGCTGCCGGTGCTTAGCGGCCGGGTGGTCGAGAGCGCCGCGGCCAGCGACGCCTTCCTGTGGGACTTCCGCAAGACCATCGGCGACCTGATCGCCGACGAGCACTACGGCGCGCTGTCGGACGCCCTGCATGCGCGGGGCATGAAGCGCTACGGCGAGTCCCACGAGACCGGCCGCGCCTTCGTCGGCGACGGCATGCAGGTCAAGAAGAGCGCCGACGTGCCGATGGGCGCGACCTGGACCGAGGTGCCCGTCACCAACGATCCCTTCAGCTACGACGCCGACATTCGTGAATCAGCGTCGGTGGCCCACCTCTACGGCCAGAACCTGGTGGCGGCGGAGTCGTTCACCAGCGCCAGCAGCACCTTCGGCTACGACCCGGCCAAGCTGAAGCCGACCGCCGACGCCATGATGGCCAACGGCCTCAACCGCTTCATCATCCACACCTCGGTGCATCAGCCGCTCGACACGGCCGGGCCGGGCATGACCCTGGCCATCTTCGGCCAGTGGTTCACCCGCAAGGAGACCTGGGCCGAGCAGGCGGGGCCGTGGATTGACTATCTGTCGCGCAGCTCGCTCTTGCTACAGCAGGGCCGGTTCGTCGCCGACGTGGCCTGGTTCTACGGCGAGGACGGCAACATCACCGAGCTTTATGGCAAGGCCATGCCGAAGGTCCCGGCCGGCCACGCCTACGACTTCGTCAACGGCGACGCCCTGGTGAACCTGCTGGACGCCAAGGACGGCCAGGTCGCCACCCCCTCGGGCATGCGCTACCGCGTGCTGGCCATCGATCCGTCGGTGCGCCGCATAACCGTTCCCGTCCTGCGCAAGCTGGCCGCGCTGAAGGCGGCCGGCGTGCCGATCGTGGGCGTCCGCCCCGACGCCACGCCGAGCCTGTCGGACGATCCGGCCGAGTTCCAGCGCCTGGCCGACCAGGTGTTCGCGGGCGTGAGCGCCGACCTCGGCGCGGCCCTGGCGGGGATCGGTCCGGACGCCGACGACGGCGGTGCGGGCCTTCGCTTCGTGCACCGCCAGTTGCCGGACGGCGACCTCTACTTCGTCAGCAACCCGGGCGACGCCAAGACCGCTTCGGTCAGCTTCCGCGCTTCCGGCCGCGAGGCCGAGATCTGGCGGGCCGACACCGGCTCGATCGCGCCGGCCAGCTACAAGACCGCCGGCGGCCGCACCACCGTGCCGCTGGCGCTGAACGCCCACGACGCGGTGTTCGTGGTGTTCCGCAAGCCCGGCCCGGCCGAGCGCGCCGTTCCGGCCAAGGTCCGCACCGTGGCCGCCACGATCGACGGCGGCTGGACGCTGAGCTTCCCGCAAGGCCCGACCTTGAAGGACGTCAAGCCCGGCTCCTGGACCGACAACGCCGACCCGGCCGTCCGCTACTTCTCCGGAACGGCCGCCTACACGACCAGCTTCAAGGCTCCGAAGGCGGGGAAGGGGGCCCGCGTCGTGCTCGACCTGGGCGCGGTCAAGAACCTGGCCAGCATCAGCGTCAACGGCAAGGACCTGGGCGTGCTGTGGAAGGCGCCGTTCGAGGTCGATGTCACCGACGCCCTCAAGGCCGGCGACAACAAGCTCGAGGTCAAGGTCGTCAATCTGTGGCCCAACCGCCTGATCGGCGACAAGCAGCCGGGCTACGCCGGGCCCAAGACCTTCGCTACCTTCGATCCCTATCCGCCCCAGGCGCCGCTGTCGCCGTCGGGCCTGCTCGAGCCGGCCAAGCTGATCGTCGAGCGCCAGGAGTAATCGCGTATGGGCAACCCGCTTCTCGGGCTCGTCTTCCACTGGCTGGGCGGGCTGTCGTCGGCCAGCTTCTACGTGCCCTACAAGGGCGTGCGGAAGTGGTCGTGGGAGATCTTCTGGCTGACCGGCGGCATCGTCAGCTGGCTGATCGCGCCGTGGCTGTTCGCCAGCCTGCAGACCAAGGACCTGCTGGCCGTGCTGTCGGCGACGCCGCGCGACACCCTGTTCTGGTGCTGGCTGTTCGGCGCCCTGTGGGGCCTTGGCGGCCTGACCTTCGGCCTGACCATGCGGTATCTGGGCCTATCGCTCGGCATGGCCGTCGCGCTGGGCCTCACCACAGCCTTCGGCACGCTGGTTCCGCCACTGTTCGACGGGACTTTCGCCGACAAGCTGCTGGTCAACACCAGCGGCCGGGTGATCCTGGCCGGCGTCGTCGTCACCCTGCTGGGCATCGTGCTGGTGGCCCTGGCCGGCAAGGCCAAGGAGGCCGAGCTGTCGCACGAGGCCAAGACCGCCGCCGTCGGCGAGTTCGACCTCAGGAAGGGCCTGGCGGTCGCCGTCTTCTCCGGGATCATGAGCGCCTGCTTCGCCTTCGGCCTGGCCGCCGGCGAGCCGATCCGAAAGCTGTCGCTGGAGCACGGCACGGGCGTGCTGTGGCAAGGCTTGCCGGTGCTGTGCGTGGTGCTGCTGGGCGGGCTCTCGACCAACCTCGTCTGGTGCGGCGGGCTGATCCTCAAGAACCGCAGCGCCGGCGAATGGCTGGGCCGGGGAGGGGGGCAGGGCGCCCCGCTGGCCCTCAACTTCGGCCTCTGCGCCCTGGGCGGCCTGGCCTGGTACCTGCAGTTCTTCTTCTACACGATGGGCGAGAGCCAGATGGGCCGGTTCGGCTTCTCCAGCTGGACCCTGCACATGGCCAGCATCATCATCTTCTCGACCCTGTGGGGCTTCGCCCTGAAGGAGTGGGCGGCGGCCAGCAAAAAGACGCGCGGTCTGGTGATCGCCGGCATCGCCGTGCTGGTGGCCTCGACCGTCGTCATCGGTATCGGCAACGCGCTGGCGGCGTAGGATGACCCGATGACCGACAGCGCCCAGAAGCTCTCCCAGACCCTGCATCGCGGCCTCGACATCCTCGAGGCCGTGGCCGCCGGCTGCGCCAGTCCCGCGCAGATCGCCGAGCGGCTGTCGCTGAGCCGCAGCACGACCTACCGGCTGGCCGCGCTGCTGGCAGAACGCGGTCATCTGAACGCCGGCGGCCACGGCTACAAGCTTGGACCGCGGATGTTCGCCCTGGGCGCCAGCGCCGCGCGCGCCGTCGATCTGCCCAGGCTCGCCCAGCCGATCCTGGAGGGCCTGACCCGCGACACCGGCGATGCGGCCAATCTGGGCGTGCGCGACGGCGACGAGGTGATCTACGTCGCCCAGTCGCCAGGCACGCGACGGCTGGTCGTCCGCCACGGCGTCGGCGCGCGCAACCGGCTGCGCCAGACGGCCATGGGCCAGGCGCTGATGCTCGACAGCGACGACGAAGCCGACGAAGCGCCAGAATGGACCGCCGTCATGCGCCAGGCGCGCGCTCGCGGCCTGGGCTTCCACCGCGACGAATTCGGCGACGCCATCGTCTGTATCGCCGCGCCCGTGCGCGACGCCGCCGGCGCGATTGTCGCGTCCATCAGCCTGTCGACCATCCCGCAGTATCTCGACGACGAACGCCTGGAGCGCCTGAGAGGCCAGGTGCGAGAGGCCGGCCAGGCTCTGAGCCGCAGGATCGGTGGGGAATAGGAATTTAGTCCTAGATATGCGCCACAGCGAACGCATCAATATACATCGCCTAAGGAATATTATCAGAAATAATATCCCAAGCCGAGCCGCACGCTCTTTGGCTTGTCACGGGTCGCAATTAATGACCCCGTTGGTTGCTGTCCCGAAAATCGGCAGAATAGTTGTCCTAGACGCGTCAAAGTATCTGTCCGAGCCCTGATTGCGCGCCAAGACGCAGCCCTGGTCCTACAGTCGCACTAGCCTCGACTGGAGCGAGCGAAAATGGGCGATCCGAAATGCCTCCCGAAGACCGCGCGGGCTTTAGCGAAATCGCATCGCTATCGAGCTATAGCCCAGTCCGTAGCGACCGTGAGCGCCTACGCTGCCGACACAGACTTTGGTCGTCACAATTATTGGACTAGATGAGGCGGGGCGATTTCCCAGCAAAACGGACATCAACTAGCGCTTTTCGGGACATTAATTGTGACCCGTGACACGACCGCGCCACCGTCCAGCGCGTCTGCGGCTGATATCGTCCGACGAACACGCTTGTCAGCAGCGCCGTACGCCACAGCAAGCTCGGCTCGAAAGCCTGGACGATATGGACGATGATGCTGAGGCCCGGCGCTCGCCAGCGACACGTCGGCCGCAAACGACCCCGCGGCCAACCATTGACAGATCCGCTCGGCGCATCGACCATCTCATTAATTAGAACAAAGTTCCAAATTACGGGAGTTGATGTTGAATCCGCTTTTGGGCGTCCTTTTCCATTGGCTGGGCGGTTTGGCCTCGGCCAGTTTCTACGTGCCCTATCGCGGCGTTCGACGCTGGTCCTGGGAGATCTACTGGCTGACCGGCGGCGTGTTCTCCTGGCTGCTGGCGCCCTGGTTCTTCGCTTCCTTGCAAACGCACGATCTCCTCGGCGTCATGGCCCAGGTTCCGCCGAACGTGGTCGGCCTGTGCGTGCTGTTCGGCGTGCTGTGGGGCTTCGGCGGCCTGACCTACGGCCTGACCATGCGGTATCTGGGCCTGTCGCTGGGCATGGCCGTGGTGCTGGGCCTGTGCACCGTGTTCGGCACCCTGATCCCGCCGCTGGTGCGCGGAACCTTCGCCGACGCCCTGCTGGCCACGCCTTCGGGCCGGATCATCCTGCTGGGCCTGCTGATGACCCTGGCCGGCATCGTCGTGGTCGCCTGGGCAGGCGCCAAGAAGGACGGCGACCTGTCGCCCGAGGAAAAGCGCGCGGCCGTGGCCGAGTTCGACTTCCGCAAGGGCATCGCCGTGGCGGTGTTTTCGGGCGTGATGTCGGCCTGCTTCGCCTTCGGCCTGGCGGCCGGCGAGCCAATCAAGGCGATCTCGGCGGCGGCCGGCACCGGCCCGCTGTGGACCGGCCTGCCGGTGCTGTGCCTGGTGATGTTCGGCGGCCTGATCACCAACGGCGTCTGGTGCGCCTTCCTGATCGTCAGGAACCGCAGCGCCGGCCAGTGGATCGGCCGCACGCCCGACGCCAAGGAATCGGCGGACCGGCCGCCGCTGCTGGCCAACTACCTGCTCAGCGCCCTGGCCGGCACGGCCTGGTACTTCCAGTTCTTCTTCTACACCATGGGCGAAAGCCAGATGGGCAAGTTCGGCTTCTCCAGCTGGACCCTGCACATGGCCAGCATCATCATCTTCGGCACGCTCTGGGGCTTCGCCTTCAAGGAATGGAAGGACGCCCGCCCCGCCGTGCGCAACATGGTCTGGGCTGGCGTCGCCCTGCTGGTCGGCGCCACGGTGGTGATCGGCTACGGCAACATGCTGGGAGCCTGAAGACCGCCATGCGCCCCCTGCCCCGTCGCCGCCTGCGCAAACTCCTGACGGCGACGGCAGCGCTGGCCCTGCTGGCCGCGCCGGTCGTCGCCCTCGCCCAGGACGGCCTCGAGCCGACGGGCCGCTGGACGGCCCGGGAGCCCGGCGCAGCAGCCAAACCGCCGATGGGCTGGAACGCCTGGAACGCCTTCCGCACCGAGGTCGACGAGGCCAAGGTCATGGGCTCGGCCCAGGCCCTGGTCGACACCGGCCTGGCCACGCTGGGCTATGTGCAGGTCAATCTCGACGACGGCTGGTGGCTGAGGCGCCGGCAGAGCGACGGCCGGCTGGAGATCCGCACGGCGATCTTTCCCAGCGCCGAGGTTCCCGGCGGCGACTCCAGCTTCAAGCCGTTCGTCGATCGCCTGCACGGCATGGGCCTGAAGGCAGGCATCTACACCGACATCGGCGCTAACGCCTGCTCGCAGGCCTGGGACCTGAAGTCGCCCAACCTGCCGGTCGGCTCGACGGCCGAGCGCGAGGTCGGGCTGGAGGGCCATGTCGATCAGGACATCGATCTCTTCTTCGGAACCTGGGGCTTCGACTATGTGAAGGTCGACGCCTGCGGCCTGGCCGACTACGCGCCCGGCGCGCCGGTCTTGAGCCGCAACGGCTATCGGCCGCGCGAGCCGCTGATCGTCCGCCGCGAACCGGCCAAGGACGCCTCGGCCCAGATCGAGGCGATGTACCGCCAGGTCGCCGCCGCCATGGCCCGCCACGGCGCCGACGGCGAGCGCGTGCTGTCGATCTGCACCTGGGGCCGCGGCGACGTGCGCGCCTGGGGCGGCGAGGTCGGCGCCCTGTGGCGCACCAGTCCCGACATCAACCCGCGCTGGAGTTCGATGCTGCGCTCGTTCGACAGCGTGGCGACGCGCTCGCTCTACGCCCGCCCAGGGGCCTGGAACGACCCGGACATGCTCTACATCGGCGCAGGCGACTTCGACGAAAACCACCTGACCGAGGCCCGCAGCCACTTTGCGCTGTGGGCCATCACCGCCGCCCCGCTGCTGATCGGCTACGACCTGCGCCAGGCGCCAAAAGCGCTGCTCGACATCTGGGGCGCCGCCGATCTCGTGGCCGTGAACCAGGACCCGCTGGGCGACCAGGCCGTGCTGGTCCACCACGAGGGCGAGGTGCAGATTCTGCTCAAGACGCTGAGCGGCGGCCGCAAGGCCGTGGCTCTGTTCAACCGCGGCGACCAGCCGGCGAAGATCACGCTGACGAACGAACAACTGAAGCTGGCCGCCGACACGCCCGTGGCCCTGCGCGACCTCTGGACCGGCAAGGATGCGCCGAGCTTCACCGGCCGGGCCACCTTCGACCTGGCGCCGCGCGAGACCAAGGTGTTCGAGGTCAGGGGCGCGCCACTGATCGCCGACGGCGTGCTGCTGTCGGAAATCCCCGCCCGCATCCATGTAGCCCAGGAGCCCTCGTGGCCGCCGCCGCCCGACGGCTTCGACGGACCGGTCGGGCCGGTCGGCCACACCGGCGGCGCCCAGGCCGACTTCTCGCCCTATCGCACGCCGCTGGCGGCGGGCGGGCGCCGCTTCACCCACGGGATCGGCGTGCCGGCCAATTCGCGCCTGGAGGTCCTTGCCGCGGGCGAGTTTCAACGCTTTTCCGCCAGTGTCGGCGTCGACGACGCCTCGAAGGCGCCCGGGGCGAGCGTGCGCCTGGCCGTCTATGGCGATGGTCGCCTCCTGGCGCGCAGCAAGCCGCTGCGGGCCGGCGACGCGCCGGTGGCGCTGAGTGCGTCGATCAAGGGCGTGAAGGTGGTCGAGCTGGTGGCCGTCTCCAGCGACGCGGCCGCGCCGCCGGCGGTCGTCTGGGGCGGCGCGCGGATGACGCATTGAGACGCCGCGAGCCGCCCGAACCGCCTTTCTGGCGATCCGGCCGATCGGCTACAATCGGCGGTTAGGTGACTCGTTTTCGTCCATGGGGGGCGGCGTCTCGCCCGAGATGATCGCAATCCATGGCCGCGCCCGAGCAGGATCTTCTTCGCACCCGCAACGCGCTGCTGACGGGCAAGCCCGCCGTGGCCCTGCACACGGCCAAGGCCGCCGTCGCCAAGGCGCCGGGCACGGCCGAGCCGCTCTACTGGCTGGCCTCGGCCCAAGCGGCCAACGGCGATCCCGCCGCCGCCCAGACCCTGAACGACGCCCGCCTGACACACGGCCTGGCGGTCATCCGCGCCATCGGCGGCGACGCCAGGCGGCTGACGACCGACGGCGAATACGCGTTGCAGACTGGCCACCGCCTCTACAACGCCAATTATCCGGCCTGCGCCTCCGTCGCCTTCGGCCTGGCGGTCATCGCCGGCCGGGATGAGCCGCAGTCGCTGGTGTCTCTGGGGCTGGCCTTCCTGCACCAGGGCCGCGCCGAGGAGGCCAACAACATCTTCCGCGCGCTTTCCGAAGCCATGCCGGACAGCGCGCCGGCCCAGCAGTTCGAGCTCTACAGCCTGTTCATGGTCGCCGACGGCGTAGCGCGGCATGCCCAGGCCGCCAGGGCCTGGGCCGAACGGTTCGAGACGCCGGTGCTGACCCCCGCCCAGCCCCCCGCCCCGCTGGCCGGCCGCCGCCTGCGCGTCGGCTATGTGGCGCCGGTGTTCTCCAGCGGCCAGATCCGCCAGTTCATGGCCCCGCTGCTCGACCATCACGACACCGAGCGGTTCGAGATCTTCCTCTATCCGAACGAGGCCGACGCGACGGAATGGGGCGCCGAGCCGACCGTGCGCCCGATCGGCGCGCTGAAGGACGACGAGGCGGTGGCCCTGATCCGCGAGGACGGGATCGACGTGCTGATCGACGCCTGGGGGCACACCTCCGGCTCGCGGCTGGGGATCTTCGCCCGCCGGGCCGCGCCGGTGCAGGCCACCTGGCTGAACTACCAGCAGACCACGGGCCTGCGCGCGATGGACTTCGCCATCCACTCCAAGTCGATCCTGACGCCCGGCATGGAGGCGCTGTTCACCGAGGCCGTCTGGCCGGTGGAGCCGATCTCGGCCCCGTTCCGCGCCGATCCGGCGACGCCCTCGCCCGCTCCCAGCCTGGCCAGCGGAACCGTCACCTTCGGCAGCTTCATCAATCCATCGAAGCTCAGCGACGAGGCGGTCGCCGGCTGGTCGCGGCTGCTGCTCGCCGTTCCGGGCTCGCGGCTGCTGCTCAAGTACCGTTATTTCGAGGATCCGGTGCTGGCGCGGGCCACGACGGCGCGTTTCGCCGCCCATGGCGTCGACCCGGACCGGTTGGGCTATGAGGGCCACGCGCAGGGCGACGAGTACGAACAGGCCTTCGCCCGGATCGACCTGTCGCTCGACCCCTCCCCCTGCCCCGGCGGCACTACGACGCTCGAAGCTCTCGCCCGCGGCGTGCCGGTGATCACCCTGCGCGGTCCGACCTTCTACAGCCGCATCGGGGTTCAACTGGTCGAGGGCGTCGGCCTGCCCGACCTGGTGGCCGACAGCTGGGACGACTACGTCGCCAAGGCCGCGGCTGCGGCGGCCGATCCGGCCAGCCTGCAGGCGCTGCGCGACCGCACGTGGGAAGGCTTCGCCAAGGCCTCGTTCCGCGACGAGGCGCTGGTGACGCGGACGCTCGAGGAGGCGTATCTCGGGATGTTCGCGGCGAAGTGGCCGCAGCAAATCTGATCCGCCCGATAGACCCCTCTCTCTTTGAGAGAGGGAGGGGCCCGCGCCGCAGGCGTGGGAGGGTGAGAGGTAACAAACTCTCCGAACGAGGCGCGGCGTCAAGTTACGCGAGCTGCGGATATTTACACGCCTATTTATCAGTCACTTACCGACACATAATCACGCGTCAGAATTTGCCTGCAGACGGTGAAACCTCTCACCCTCCCACCGCTTCGCGGCGGGCCCCTCCCTCTCTCTAAGAGAGAGGGTTCTTCATGCCTGACAGCCGCTCATGCAGGAGCCGCAGGCGCTCCTCCGACCGTGCAAACGCCCGCTGGGGCTTTTCCAGGTCGTAGGCGGGGCTGACGCGTTCGCAGATCTGGCGGTCCTCCTCGAAGATCCGGCGGTTCATCTCGGCGCTGGAGTCGAGGAAGGCCTCGACCGCCCGTTCAGCGCCGGGGCGCACGCGGCCGTCGAGCAGGCGGGTGCAGAAGTGGGTCCGCCGACCCTCGCGGGCCGGGAAATAGGTCTGCACGGCGTAGGAATAGCCGAAGGTCGACGAGATCATCGCGAACGGAAAGACGTGGATCGTCCAGTAGCCCTGATAGGCCTCGGCGGCGTCGAAGTAACGCCCCAGGGCGGAGAGGCCGCGCAGGGTGCGCTTGTCGGTGACCTCGCCCTCCCAGGTCAGGTTGGGGCCGTCGGCGACAAGGTTCTTCTCGACCATGGCCAGGCTCGCCAGGGTTTCGCCGTGGATCAGATTGACGTGGTAAGTCTCCAGCGCGTTCTCGACCGCCACCCGCCAGTCGCATTCGAACGGCAGGGCGTGGAAGTCGCGCCGCGCGGTGATCAGCTTCGACACCGTCTCCAGCTGCGCCGCGGCGCCGCCAAGCTGGCCGGCCAGATCCTGCTCCGGCTCGATGCCGACGAACAGGAAGTCGCCGCACCAGGCGGTGCGATAACGGCCGATGGTCTGGGCGGCCAGCACCTCGGGATCGAAGCTCTTGGCCAGGGCCGGCTTCAGCGCGCCGCCGCCGTAGCGCCAGCCGTGATAGGGACACAGCATCGGCCCAACGCCATGGTCGCCGACGAAGAAGCGCGCGCCGCGATGCGGGCAGACATTGTCGAAAGCCCCGATCTCGCCGTCGTCGTTGAACACCAAGAGGTCGCCGAACGCCCAGTCCAGGCGCAGCCAGGCGCCCGGCTCGGCGACTTCCGAGCGGTGGGCGACCAGGTGCCAGTAGCGGCGGTAGAGCGCGTCGACCTGAGGCGTCATCAGAGCTTTCGGGCTGGAGCCGCGTAGTAGGTGCCGCCCGCGACAGTGTCGCGGACGATCACCGCGCCGGCCCCGATCGTGCCGCCCGCGCCGACGGTCACGCCCGGCAGCACGCGCGCGCCGGAGCCAAAGAACACCCCCTCGCCCACCTTCACGCGCCCGGTCAGGTCGACATGGCAGCTGAGGGTCGAACCGGCGCCCAGCACCACGTCGTGGCCGACGCCGGAATGGCCGTTGATGGTGACGAGGTCCTCGACCTTGCTGTCGGACGAGACATTGGCGAACGGCCCCACCAGCACGCCCTCGCCCAGCTTGGCCGAGGCGGTGACGAAGGCCCGGTCGTGGACCAGGGTCGCGAACCTGCCGCCTGCCGCGCGCAGGGCCTTGCCGACCGCCGTCTTCCCCGCCGGCGTGCCGATGCCCATCACCAGCAGGACGCCGGGCTTGGGCGTGTGGCCGGCGATCTTGCCCAGATACGGCAGGTCGCGACCGAAGGCGGCCATCGGCGCGTCGCCGTCGTCGAGATAGCCGATGAAGCGGTCGCCGCTCTTGGCGAACTGCGGGCCGAACCAGTCGAGAATTTCCCGGGCGAGCGCGCCGCCCCCGACCATCACGTAGTCCATCTCGCGTCTCCTCCGTGAGCCGCTTCACGCGGCCTTGTAGCCGCCGTCCACGTCCCAGATCGCGCCGGTGACCCAGGCCGCGGCCGGGGTGAGCAGGAAGGCCGCCACGGCGGCGACATCCTGCGACCGGCCGAACCCCAGCAGATGGCGGGCGCGATAGGCCTCGATCCCGTCGCCGGTCAGGCCGCGGGTGATCCGCTCGTGCATCTCGGTCTCGACCGCGCCTGCGGCCAGGCCGTTGACGCGGATGCGACGCGGCGCGAGCTCACAGGCCAGCGACCGCACGAGGCCTTCCACGGCGGCCTTGGAGGCGGCGTAGGCGGTCATGCCCGCACGGCCACGCTCGGCGGCGACCGAGCTGACCACCACGATCGAGCCCTCGTCCTTCATCACCTTGGCCTTGGCGGCGGCGCGAGCGACGGCGAAAGCGCTGCCGAAGGAAGCGCCCATCACCTCGTCGAGCTTGGCGTCCTTGGTCATGCGGATGGGCAGGACCATCTCGATCCCGGCGGCGTGGAAGATCCCGTCCAGCCCGCCGGCCTCGATGGCGGCCTTGGCCACCGCGTCGGTGGCGGCGTCGCCTTCGGAGAGGTCCTGAATCAACGCGACGTGGCCCTCGCCGGCGAGGCTGGCCAGAGTCTGGTCCAGGCGCCCGGCGTCGCGGCCGGCGGCGATCACCCGGGCGCCGACGGCGGCCACGGCCTGCGCCGTCGCGCGCCCCAGGCCCGACGAGGCGCCGGTGACGAGGATGGTCTTATCCGCCAGGGCTTCGGGATGCAGGCTCACAGGTACAGCGTCTCCGCGCAGTCGAGAGGGCCGAAGCGGCCGGCGACCGCGCCCCAGGAATAGCCGACGCCGAACCCGGCCAGGACCAGGGTCGCGGCTTCACCGCTCAAGCGCTCAGCCACGGCGTCGGTCAGCAACAGCGGCAGGGTAGCGGAACTCGTATTGCCGAACTTGCCGATGTTGATCGGCAGGCGCTCGGGCGGGGCCTTCGCCTTCTTGCCGATGTGGCGCAGCATGAACTGGTTGGCCTGGTGCAGCAGGTGGAAGTCGACGTCCTCGGCCGCCAGGCCGGCGTCGGCGCGCACGGCCTCGATCAGGGCCGGCACCGCGCGCAGGGTGAAGGCGAAAACGGCGTTGCCGTCCATCTTCAGGGTCGGGGCGACGCTGGGACCGCACGGCGAACGGAAGCCGCCGTCCTGCACGATCAGGTCGGTCGCGCCGGTCCCGTCGGTGCCGAGGCGGAAATGCAGGGGCGCGGCGGACACGTCGCGCTCCAGCGCCGTGGCCGAGCCGGCGTCGCCGAACAGCACGGCGGTGGCGCGGTCGTCGGGGTCGAGCAAGGGACTAATGGTGTCGCCGGCCAGCAGCAGCACGCGCTTCAGGCCGGCTTGCAGCAGGCACGACGCCAGCCACAGGCCGTAGACGTATCCCGAGCAGCCCATGCCGACGTCGAAGGCCTGGGCGTGCGGCGAAAGACCAAGCTTGCCGTGCAGCAGGCAGGCGCTGGCCGGCAGGGCGTGGTCGGGGGTCTGGGAGACGAAGATCACCCCGTCGATCGAGGCGCGGTCCCAGGCCAGGCGCTCGATCAGCCGTTCGGCCGCGGCCTGGCAGAGGTCGGCCGTGGTCTGGCCCGGCTCGACCCAGTAGCGGGTCTGGACCCCGGTCATCTTGGCGACGTCGGCGACGGCCGCCTCGCCCAACCGTTCCTCGAACGCCTGGTTCTCCAGCCGCCTGGCGGGCACGGTCGAGACCACGCCCGCCAGGCGGACGCCTTCGATCCGATAGCCGCCGGGCGCGGGCTGCATCAGGCGGCTTCCTTGGCGACCAGCGCCTCGATATCGGCCACGGTCTCGCACTTGGCCAGGGCCTGGCCGTCGACCAGCACGCCATGGATTTCGTCCACCAGGGCCAGGGTCGAGATGATCGCCAGCGAGTCCCAGTTGAAGGCGGCCAGCTCGGCCGCCGGCGAGATCTCGGACTCGTCGACCTCGAAGATCTCGGCCAGTCCGGCGTAAAGGGCGCTCATTCTTGTCTCCTCAAATGACGACGCTGGCGGCGGCCCACGACAGGCCCACGCCGAAGCCCACCAACATGGCTCGTCTGGGGGCTCCTCTAGGGGCGCCCGCGCCCTGCAACAATGGGGCGAGGGCCAGCGGAATGGTCGACGACACCGTGTTGCCCACCTCGCGCATGTCGATGACGAAGCGTTCGGGCTCGATGGCCAACTTCTTGCGCAGCCGCTCCAGGATGAAGCCGTTGGCCTGGTGGAAGACGAAGAGGTCGTGCTCCTCCATCGTCCGCCCGGTGCGTTGCAGCAGGCCGTCCACGGCCTTGGGCACGTGGCCGAGGGTGAAGGCCATCACCGCCGGACCGTCCATCCGCAGCACCATGTCGCCGCCGGCCGAGGGCTCGCGGAAGCCGCCGCGCCGGACCATCAGGTGCTCGCCGCCCTTGCCGTCGGTGCCGAACACCACCGGATCGATCAGCGGCGCATCGGCCTCGACGGCCTCGACCAGGGTGGCAGCGGCGCCGTCGCCGAACAGGGTGCGCACGCTCTGGTCGTCGGGATCCAGCAGCTTGGAATAGGTGTCGGCCGTGACCAGCAGCACCCGCTTGGCCTGACCGCTCTCGATCAGCGCCTTGGCGAGGCTCAGGCCATAGACGAAGCCCGAGCAGCCCAGGTTGAAGTCCAGGGCCCCGGCGCTGGTGGGCAGTCCAAGGCGGGCCTGCAACAGGCAGGCGCTGGTCGGCAGCACGTAGTCGGGCGTCTGGGTGCACAGCAGCAGGAAGTCGATCTCGCCCGGATCCAACTCTTCCTGGGCCAGCAGGGCGCGCGCGGCGCCCTCGGCCAGATCGAGCGAGGTCTCGCCGTCGGCCGCGATACGACGCTCGGCTATGCCCGTCTTCTCGAGGATCTTGTCGGCGCTCCAGTCGGGGAAGCGTGCGGCCAAGGCGTCGTTGGTCAGGCGGCCTTCGGGCAGGTGACCTGCGATCGCCTTGATCCTGGCGGTCAACATATACGCCTCGCGGCCGCGGAATGAATCATTGCAGAACAATGTCGAGCGCAATCTAAGCGCGTCGTTGGCCCAAGGGCCAGCCGTTTGATTTGCGGGAAACCTTCAATGTCGGCGCAAGACGTGTTCCCTCGGGCGATGGAGCTGCTCCTGGCCGGCGACGCCGTCGGCGCCGAAGCGCTGCTGAGTCCGCTGGCCGCCCGGAACGGCGACGACGTCCAGGTCCACTACTTCCACGCCGCCGCCCTGAGCGCGATGGGCGAGGAGGCCCGCGCCCGAGCGGCCTTCGAGACCGCGTGGATGAACCACGCCTTCACGGTGATGGGCGAGAACGACATCGCGCTGGACCGGGTTGCCCGCGACGCCGCCTTCGCCCTCGATGTGGGCCGACTGTTTTACGCCGAGGACTATGTCGGGGTCGCCGCCGCGGCCTGCGGCTGCGCGCTGAACGACCCTACGGTGGCGGCCAACGAGGGCCTGTTCGTCTACGGCCAGTCGCTGCACCACGCCGGCCGCATCGAGGCGGCGCTGGCGGCCTTCGACAAGGCGGTGGGGCTGACCGGGGCGTCCTATCTCTCAGGCTTCGTGCTCTATTCGCTGATGTTCGCCAAGGACGGCCTCCAGCGCCAGGCCGACACCGCCCGCCGCTGGGGCGAGGTGATGCGCAAGGTTCGGCCCGCCGCCCCGACTTTCCCGCCCGCCTGGGACGGCGCGCGCAAGCTGCGCGTCGGCTATGTGGCGCCCAGCTTCGCCAACCAGCTGCACCACTTCGTCGACCTGGTGTTCGAGAACCACGACGCCGAGCGTTTCGAGGTCTTCGCCTATGTGGATCATGCCGAGAAGGAAGCCCTGCCGGCGCACGTCACGGTGCGGTCCTGCAAGACCCTGACCTACGACGCCCACGCCGACCTGATCCGCGCCGACGCGATCGACGTGCTGGTCGACGTCTGGGGCCACGCCTCGGGCAACCGCCTGGCGGTGTTCGCCCGCCGGCCGGCGCCGGTGCAGGTCGCCTGGCTGAACTGGATCCAGACCACGGGTCTGGAGGCCATGGACTACTCCATGCTCGGCTCGCACATGCTGACCGCCGACGCCCCGCCGCTGTTTGTCGAGACGCTGCACGACATCGGCCCGATCCTGGCCGCCTTCCGGCCGACGCCGACGGCGACCCCCTCGCCTTCCCCGGCGACCGAGACCGGCCATCTGACCTTCGGCAGCTTCAACCACCCGGCCAAGATCAGCGACGAGACCGTCGCCGGCTGGGCCGGGCTCCTGCACGCCTGTCCGGGCGCCGAGCTGCTGTTCAAGTACAGCTACTTCGTCGATCCGGTGCTGCAGACCACGATCCAGTGCCGGTTCCTCGCTCACGGGATCGCGCCCCAGCGCATCCTGTTCGAGGGCAAGACGACCGGCGAGGAATACGAGCAGGCCTTCACGCAGATCGACTTCGCGCTGGATCCCAGCCCCGTCGGCGGCGGCACCACCACCATGGAGGCCGTCTCGCGCGGCGTGCCTGTGCTGGCGATCCGGGGCGTCGACTACTACAGCCGCGTCGCCGTCGAAGCCCTCAGCGCCATGGGGCTGGAAGAGCTGCTGTTCGACGACTGGAGCGCCATGGCCGCCTTCGCCGCGCGTCTGGACCAGGACCACGAGGCCCTGGCCGCCCTGCGCGCCAGGATCCGGCCGGCTCTGGACGCCTCGCCCTATCGCGACGAAGCGGGGTTCACGCGGCGGATGGAGGCGGCGTTCGAGGAGATGGCGGCGAAGACCCAATAAGGTCTCACTCTCTCACCCGAGCATCCCCGCGAAGGCGGGGATCCAAGCCGAGTCCGCAGGTGATCAACGGCCGCGCCCCATCCTGAGCGCCAGCTTGGGTCCCCGCCTTCGCGGGGACGCTCGGATAAGGGGAGACTTCGAGGAAACGCCCCCTACGCCTCGTTGACGCTGTTGGCCTTCACCTTGGCCGCACCGGCCTCGTCCAGATCGTTGCGCGTCGCCGTCAGGCTCAGCGGGCCCTTCAGCGTGGCGTTGACCGTGTCGATGCCGGTGTCGGTCCGCGAGGGCTTGCGGGCGATCAGGTAGCGTAGCGACAGGCGCTCGTGGTCGGCGGCGTCGGGCTGGGTGCCGTGCAGGGTGCAGGCGTGCCACATGGCGGCATAGCCGGCCGGGCCGACCAGCAGGTGCTGCGGGCAGTGCACCTGCCCGCCCTTGCGATCGCTGTAGGTCCAGCCGCTCTCGTCCTTGGTCAGGTCGTGCGGAAACAGCGTGCCGCCCAGGGTCTGGCTGTTCTCCAGCAGGAACAGCGGCGCGTCGCGCTCGCCCACGTCGTGCAGATAGACATAGAGGGTGATGAAGTCGGCTTCCCGGTCCTTGTAGTCGATCAGGTCCTGGTGGAAGTCGATGCCGTAGAAATAGGTCACGTCCCGATACTGCGGCTTCACATAGGGGCCGAGGTTGTTGACCGGGTTGCCGTGGATCCGCGTCTTCAGCCACTGGGGCACGGCAGAGGCCGGCACGCCGCAGATCAGCTTCTTGAGCAGGATCTCGTAGTCGTCGCCCAGCAGGCCGGCCACCGCGCCGGTCAGGCCGGCGTCCTTCTCGACGAAGGCCAACTCCTCGTCGAAGCGCTCCAGCAGGTTGCGGCCGGGGGCCGGATTGACGCCGACATACTGCGGATTGGCGTCGAACTCTTCCTCGCTGAGGAACAGCTCCTCGCCGAAACTGCGCAGATCACGGATGCGGGCGAGCAGTCGGCCCGCCGCGTCGGCGTCCAGGCCGCCGGGAAGCACGTGATAGCCGCGCTCGATCAGATCCCGCACCGGGCCGGGCGACGTAGCCGACATCGAAAGCTTCTCCATGACCGCCGAACACGACGGCGACGGATGAGATGAATACCGCCACCAAATACCGCTTCTGGGCGACGAGGCAATCCGTCGCAACCCGTACACGGCGACGGTTAGTGTCCGTTAACCATGTGACGCGCAGGCTACGTACCGCATTCGGGGATTCTCAATGGCCAAGACCGCCCGCAATCCGCGCGCCGACATCATTTCGCCGATCGCCGTCGCGAAACCTCGCCTGCCCCTGGCCGACGCTATTCTTCCCTATCTTCGCCGCATCGACACGGCCCGCTGGTATTCGAACTTCGGCCCGCTGGTGCAGGAGCTGGAAGAGCGCCTGGCCCATCGATTCGGCCCTTCCGCCCTTGCCGTCACCTGCAGCAACGCCACCCAAGGCCTGACCCTGACCCTCAAGGCGCTGGGCGCGACGCCGGGAACGCTGTGCGCCATGCCGTCCTGGACCTTCGTGGCCACGGCGCACGCGGCCGTGCAGGCCGGGCTGATGCCCTGGTTCCTCGACGCCGACCACGACAGCTGGATGCTGACGCCGCAGACGCTGGAAGCGGCCCTGCCCCGCGCGCCCGGCCCGGTCAGCGCCGTGATCATCGTCGCCCCGTTCGGCCGCATGCCCGACGTCGCCGCCTGGCTCGATTTCCAGGACCGCACCGGCGTGAAAGTGATCCTCGACGCGGCGGCCGCCTTCGACGCCGCCAGCGACGCGCGCCTGCCGACGGTCGTCAGCCTGCACGCCACCAAGGTTCTGGGCATGGGCGAAGGCGGCTATGTCGTCACCGACGACCCGGCCCTGGCCAGCCGCCTGCGTCGCCTGACGGGTTTCGGCTTCGAAGGCTCGCGCCTGTCGCAGCACGCCGCCACCAACGCCAAGATCAGCGAGTACGCCGCGGCCGTGGGCCTGGCCGCGCTCGACGCCTGGCCGGGCGACCGGCTGCGCTGGTTCACCGCCGCCCAGACGCTGCGTCAGGCCCTGTTCGCTTCCGATCTGAGCTTCCAGCCAGGCTGGGGCCACGACTGGACGACCAGCGTCTGCGTGGTCGGCACGCCGGACGGCGCCGCGCCGCGGCTGGCCGCCGCCCTCAAGGCCGCCGACATCGACACCCGCCAATGGTGGGGCGACGGCTGCCACGCCTCGCCCGCCTTCGCCGAGTGCCCGCGCACCGACCTGCCCAACACCGAGCGCCTGGCGCGCTCGACCCTGGGCCTGCCGTTCTACATGGACCTCGACGCGGCGGACGCCGCGCGGATCGCCGACATCCTCAAGACGGCTGGCTGAGCCGCCAGTCGGCGCCGGTCGCGGCGAACAGCCGGATCGCGTCGGCCAGTCGGCGCCCTTCGGCGCGGGCGCGGGTCGAACGCGCGCCGTTCAGCGCCCGCTGGGCGTCGATCACCTCCAGCATCGTGCCGCCGCCGCGATCGACGGCCAGGCGCGCCAGGCGCAGGCGTTCGCTCGCCTGGGCCTCGACGCGGTCCTGCGCTCCCAGACTGGCCTCGTCGGCCGACAGGGCCGCCAGCGCATCGGCCACCTGGCCGAAGGCGGTCAGCACCGTCTGCTGGTAGCGAGCCGAGGCGACGCGGGCGGCCGCCCTCGCCTGCTCGCGCCGCGCCTTCAGCGTTCCGCCGTCGAACAGCGGCGCCGTCAGGCCCGCGCCCACGTCCCAGCCGCTGGCGTCGTAGCTGAAGATGTCCTTGGGCTTCAGCGCGCCCTGGGTCAGCGAGGCGCTGAGCTTGAGGTTCGGATAGAGGTCGGCCGTGGCCACGCCGATATCGGCGGTGGCCGCATGTAGCTCGGCCTCGGCCGCCAGGATGTCCGGGCGCTTGCGCACCAGGGCGGACGGCAGGACGACCGGCACGGGGGCCGACAGCTTCAGGGTGTCGAGCGTGAAGGCCGGCGCCGTCCAGTCGGCCGGAGCCTTGCCGACCAGCAGCGCCAGGGCGTGGCGGGCGGCCGCCAGCTCGCCTTGCAGCGGCGGCAGCTGCGCGCGGTCCTGCTCGAGCTGGGCCTGGGCCGAGACGCCGGCCAGGCGGGTCGCCCCGCCCAGGGCGTCGGCGCGGCGCACCAGGGCGATGTTGGCCTCGTCGTCGGCGATCATCCGTTCGACGCTGACGATCTGGGCCTGGAGCGTGGCGATGGTCGCCGCCTGCAGGGCGATATTGGCCGTCAGGCTGAGATAGGCCGCCTCGGCGCGCCGGCCTTGCGCCTCGGCGCGGGCCGTCGCGCCCTCGATCCGGCGCTTCTGGCCGCCCCAGAGATCGAGGTCGTAGCCGACGCCCGCTCCCACCGAATAGAGGCTGAAGGTCGGGTTGCTCAGCGTGATGTCGCCGAAGCTGGTGAAGCCGAAGGCCTGGAGATTGGCGCGTTCGCGGTCGACCCCCGCGTTGGCGCTGACCTGCGGCCCGGTCTGGCCGCGCGCGGCGGCTAGCGCTGAACGCGCCTGGGCCAGGGTGGCGTCGGCCTCGACCAGCGAGGGGTTGTCGGCCAGGGCCTGGCGGATCACCGCGTCGAGCTCGGGCGAGCCCAGCGCTGTCCACCACGGGCCGACGCCGGCCTGGTCCAGCGTGGCGGCGGCGGCCGGAGAGGCCTCGTCCTTGGCCAGGTAGCCGGCCGTCTTCGGAGCTTCTGGCGCCTGGAAGTTCGGACCGACGGTGGTGCAGGCCGAGGCGAGCGCGGCAAGGCTGATCGCGCCGGCGAGGGCGGCCAGGCGGGAGGTCTTAGTGGTCGGCGACATGAACGGTCTCGCCCCCTTTGGCTTTCGGGGTTCGCATGAGCAGGATGAGCGGTGAGCAGGCCACGGTGATGACCAGCATCAGGCGGAAGTCGTCGAGATAGGCCAGCATCGAGGCCTGGCGGTTGATGACGCCGTTGAACGCCGCCATGGCGCTGTGGGTCAGGAACACGCTCTTGGCGTAGGCCTGATAGAGCGGATTGTCCGGCCGGGCGTGCTCGACCAGCACGGCGTGGTGCTTCTCGATGCCGCTGACGAACAGGGCCTGCATGATCGAGATGCCGGCCGCCGAGCCGATGTTGCGCACCAGGGTGAACAGGCCCGCGCCCTCGGCCCGCAGCTCCGGCTTCACCGTGGCGAAGGCGATGGTGCTGAGCGGCACGAAGATCAGGCCCGTCCCCGCCCCCGACAGGAAGCCGGAGATGATGATCAGGTGGGTGTCCATCCCTAAGCTGAAATGGCTCATCTGCCACAGCGACACGATGCTGATGGCCATGCCGATCGCCAGGATCAACTTGATGTTCATGCGCCCGACCAGTTGGCCGACCGCGAACATGGCGATGAACGAGCCCAGGCCCCGGGGCATCGAGACGAGGCCCGTGAAGGCCACCGGATAGCCCAGCAGGGTCTGCATCATCGGCGGCAGCAGGGCCAGGGTGCTGTAGAGCAGTATGCCGATGAAGAAGCCGAAGAAGCAGCAGGTCATGAAGTTGGCGTCGGCCAGCAGGGCGCGCGAGACGAACGGCTTCTGCGCCGTCGCCAGCTGTACGGCGAACACCCACAGCGAGATCCCGCAGACGATCAGGTAGGTCCAGATCTCGGCCGAGCCCAACCAGTCCTGGCCCGGTCCGCGATCGAGCATCAGCTGGAAGGCGCCGATGGCGATGGCCAGGCTGGCGAAGCCCAGGATGTCGAAGCGCTTCTTCTCGGTCCCCTTCTTCTCGGACAGGAAGAAGAACACCCCGCAGAAGGCCAGCACCCCGACCGGCAGGTTGATGAAGAACACCCAGCGCCAGTCGAGATTGTCGGTCAGCCATCCGCCCAGGGCCGGGCCCAGGATCGGCCCCAGCACCGCGCCGGCGCCCCACACGGCCATGGCCTGGCCGTGGCGCTCGGGCGGGTTGATGTCGAGCAGCACCGCCTGCGACAGGGGGATCAGCGCCGCACCGAACAGGCCTTGCAGCAGCCGGAACAGCACGATCTCGACCAGGCTGTTGGCCACGCCGCACAGCATCGAGGCGATGGTGAAGCCGACGATGCAGACGTTCAGCACCATCTTGCGGCCCAGCCGCTCGGTCATGAAGCCGGTCAGCGGCGTCATGATCGTGGCGGCCACGATGTAGGAGGTCAGCACCCAGGTGATCTGGTCGGCCGAGGCCGAGACGCTGCCCTGGATATGCGGCAGGGCGACGTTGGCGATCGTCGTGTCCAGCGAGATCATGATCGTCGCCAGCATCACCGAGACGGTGATGGGCCCGCGGTTGGCGACGTCGCGATCGTGGCCGGAAAGGGCCCGCGCGGCGTTCATCCCTGGCGGCCCGAGCGGACGTCCACCGTCGCCTTGGCGCTGAGGCCCGCGCCCAGATTGCCCGGAACGGCCTCGTCGAGGATCAGGCGCACGGGCACGCGCTGCACGACCTTGACCCAGTTGCCGCTGGCGTTCTCGGCCGGCAGCAGGGCGAAGCTGGAGCCGGTGCCGGGGCTGAAGCTGGCCACGTGGGCCTTCAGCGGATGGTCGTAGGCGTCGACCTTGATGCTGGCCGGCTGGCCGACGCGCATATGGGCCAACTGGTCTTCCTTGAAGTTGGCCTCGACCCAGGGCTTGCCCGAGATCAGCCAGAACACCGGCTGCGAGGCGGTGACGCGGGCGCCGACCTGCAGCTGCTCGACCTTGGCCACCACGCCGTCGGCGGGGGCGACCACGGCGGCGTAGGAGCGGTCCAGCCTGGCGCGCTCGAGACGGGCCTGGGCTTCCAGCACCTTGGGCTGGCGTTCGGTCGGGGCGTCGGGCGAACCGCCCAGGTCGGCCAGGGCGGTGGCGATCTGCTGGCGGACCACGCCGATCTGGCGCTGGGCCTGGTCGGCGGTGTGGCGGGCCTCGTCGGCCTGGACCTGGGTCGCGACGCCGGCGGCCGCCAGGTCGCGCTGGCGGGCGGCGTCGCGCTTGGCGTAGGCGGCCGTCTCTTCGGCGGCGGCCATGTCGGCCAGGCGCTGACCGTAGACGGCGCGGCGGGCCTGGACGTCGTAGCGGGCCTGGGCCAGGGCCGCCTCGGCCTCCGACACGGCGACCTGGTAGTCGGCCGGATCCAGGCGGAACAGCACCTGGCCCTTCTTGACGGTCTGGTTCTCGCCGACCTCGATGCCGACCACCCGGCCGTCGACGCTGGCGCTGATGGCCGTGCGGCTGGACTGGATATAGGCGTTGTCGGTGGTCTCGGACTTGCCGCCGGTCAGCACCACGACGCCGACGCCGGCCAGCACGACCAGCGGAACGCCGATCATCAGCGGCAGGCGCAGCCGTTGCCCCAGCGTCTTGCCTTGCACCTTGCCTGGCCGCTTGCGGGCCGCATCGGCCTCGGCTTCGGCGATGGCGTCATAACCTTCAGCGTCGCTCACGCGCTGCTCCACGTCTCTTCGAGTTTTCGGGAATCGCTAGGTCCGTTCGATCGCGAACCTTGAGCGGGCAGATAGGACTCCACCCATCATGAGTGAAATGATATCTCTTCACGTCAGCCATGAACGCCGTGAATTTCAGAACCGCCGACCTCAATCTCTTCCGGGTTTTCGTGACCCTGCTGGAGGAGAACAACGCCACGCGCGCCGGTGAGCGCCTGGGGCTTTCGCAGTCGGCCGTGAGCCACGCCCTGCGCCGCCTGCGCGAGATGGTCGGCGACGACCTCTTCGTGCGCGGCCAGACCGGCCTGCGCCCCACGCCGCGCGCGCTGGAGATCGCCGAAACCGCCCGCACCGCCCTGAAGCTGCTGGAGACGGCGGTCCTGGCCCCGCGCTTCGACCCGGCCGTCGACCAGCACGCCTTCAACGTCGCGGCGGGCACCTACATCACCTACGTGCTGGGTCCGCTGATCGCCGAGCGGGTGATGGCGGTGGCGCCCAACGTCCAGGTCCACTTCCGCAATCTCTACGCCGGCATGACCGAGGACCTCGACACCGGCCGGCTCGACATGGTCATCGGCTGCTTCGAGGCCGTGCCGGGCCGCTTCACCCACACCCGGCTGTTCGACGAGAGCGGCGTCTGGGTCGCGCGGGTCGGCCACCCGGCGATCGTCCAGGGACTGGACCACGCCGCCCTCGCCCGCCTGCCGCGCCTGGGCGTGACCGGCGGCAACGACGATCCCGACCGCACCTCGGCCGGCCACCTTGGCCTGCGCCGGGTGACCTCCTGGGGCGAGCGCTACGGCCTGGGCGAAAGCCCCGATCCGTCGTTCTCGGTGCAGGACTCGTTCAGCGCCCTGAACATGGTCAGCCGGTCCGACATGATCTGCATCCTGCCCCGCCGCCTGGCCCAGACCGCCGCCGAACGCGGCAAGGTGGTGATGATCGAGCCGCCCAACGCCCCGCCGCCGACGCCGTTCGGCGCGGTGATGCGGGCCAGCGACGGACCGGACTCGCCCAACGGCTGGCTGCTGGAGCTCTGCCGCGAGGCCGGCGCCCTGCTCTAGCGCCTAGGCAGGCTTCTCGACCGGCGTCACCGGCGGCCTGATCGGCTGCGCCTGAGATATTTCGAAATACAATTGCGAGTGATTTGCAATTCCATCCTCCCCTCGCTATAGCCTGCCGGACGCCGGCACCGTCGGCGTCCGGATTATCTGGCGCCGCCCTCCCATCGCGTGATCGCAAGCGGCGCAACGAAGGGGTGGCCCATGTTCCTGAAGACCACGCTGCTGGCGAGCGGCGCTTTCCTGGCGCTCGCCGGGCCCGCTCTCGCGCAGACAACGACCGACGATACCGACGTCGATGGCGTGGTCGTCACCGGCGCCTACACCGTCAACAGCCGTATCGACACGGCGACGGGCCTGGGCCTGACCCTGCGCGAGACGCCGCAGTCGGTCACCGTGATCACCGCCCAGCGCATCCTCGACCAGAACCTGTCGACGATCGCCGACGTCGTGCGCAACACCGCCGGCGTCTCGATGGTCGAGGTCGACGACGTGCGCAACGTGTTCAACGCCCGCGGCTTCGAGATCAAGAACTACCAGATCGACGGCGTGCCGCTGGCGTGGAGCCTGGCCGGCGATAGCGGCGAGACCGTCGCCGACGTATCGATCTACGAGCGCATCGAGATCGTGCGCGGCGCCACCGGCCTGCTGACCGGCGCGGGCGATCCCTCGGGCTCGGTCAATCTGGTGCGCAAGCACGCCGACTCCCGCGAGTTCAAAGGTCTGCTCACCGCGACCGTCGGCAGCTGGGACCGCCACCGGATCGAGGCCGACGTGTCGGACGCGATCAAGGACGGCAGGATCCGCGGCCGCCTCGTCGCCAAGTACGAACAGGGCGACACCTATTTCGACCGCCAGACCACCGAGAAGCACGTGCTCTACGGCGTGGTCGAGGCCGACCTGACCGATTCCACGCTGCTGCGCGTCGGCGCCAGCCAACAGGTCACCACGACGAACGCGTCCTTCTGGGGCTCGCTGCCCAGCTTCTACACCGACGGCACGCGCACCCACCTGCCGATCTCGACCAACACGTCCGCCAACTGGTCGTACTGGGACACGACCAACACCAATTATTTCGCCAACCTGACGCACACCTTCGCCAACGACTGGACGCTGTCGTTCAACTACAACCGGATGATCAACGAGCAGGATTCCCAGCTGCTCTATCTGTATGGGGCGATCGACCGCACCACCGGCGTCGGCCTGGCGACCTGGCCCTACAAGAGCAAGGGCGAGACCACCCAGGACAGCTTCGACATCCAGCTGCACGGCGACTACTCGCTGTTCGGCCGCGAGCACGACTTCACCGTCGGCGCCCTGCGCAGCGTCCAGAAGTCGGACGTGGTCTACTACCAAGCCAGCGGCGCCAACGCCTTCCTGCCGGCCACCAGCATCTACAGCTGGGACGGCAACTTCCCTAAGCCGGACTTCTCGTCGACGCCGACGCAGTACACCGACAACGAGACCGAGCAGAGCGGCTTCTTCGCCGCCACGCGCCTGAACGTCACCGACGCCTTCAAGGTCATCGGCGGGGCGCGTCTCTCGGCCTGGAAGCGCAGCGGCCTCAACGGCGGCACGCAAGAGAACTACTCGTCGAACAACGTCTTCATCCCCTATGTCGGCGCGCTCTACGACCTGACCCCGACGCACCGCGTCTACGCCAGCTACACCGAGATCTTCCAGCCGCAGAACGTGCGCGGCGGCAGCGGCTCTGTGCTCGATCCGGTCACCGGCAAGGCCTACGAAATCGGCCTCAAGAGCGCCTTCTTCGGTGACGTGCTGCAATCGACCATCGCGGTCTTCAAGATCCAGCAGGACGGCCTGGGCCAGTCGACGGGCATTCCTTTCGCCGACAACCCGACCGAAGAAATCTATATCGCGACCGACGGCGCCGAGAGCAACGGCTTCGAGCTGGAGCTGCTGGGCCGTCTCACGCCCAACTGGAAGATCAGCGCCAACTACGCCCAGTTCCAGGTCGAGGACGCCACCGGCGCCAAGGTCAACACCGACCAGCCGCGCAAGAGCTTCACGATGTTCACGACCTACGAGTTCGACGGCGCGCTGGACGGCCTGACCGTCGGCGGCGGCGTCAACTGGCGCGACACGATCTACTCGGTCTCCAGCGGCGCCGAGGTCCAGCAGAAGGCCTTCGCGCTGGTCAACCTGATGGCTCGCTACGAGATCAACGACAGCCTGTCGGTGCAGGCCAATGTCGATAACCTGTTCGACGAGACCTACTACAGCCAGATCAGCTATTTCAGCCAGTACCGCTACGGCGCGCCGCGCAACTACGCGGTCGCCCTGAAGTACGCGTTCTGATCCCAGGTTCTGATCTGAGGGAGGCGACCGACGCCTCCCCAGGAACCAGTCGAAGAAGCCGCCGGGTTCGCCCGGCGGCTTTTTTCGTGTCGGCGATGTCGGCAAGGCGAGGCGGCCGGCGTCCTTGGCCAGCGGCTATGTGGCCGCCGGAGACGCCAGGATGCCCGACGCCATTCTCTGCTATCAGATGCGGGACGACGCTGGCGCAGCGGGCTGCGCATCTGTTTTGGGAGCAGAGGGTCGCCGTCGTCACGGAGCCGACCGATGACCGATCCCGACTGGATCGACGCAGCCCTCGTCTCGGCCCGCCCCCGGGCCATGGCCGCCCTGCTGCGCTATTTCCGCGACCTCGATACGGCGGAAGAGGCCTATCAGGACGCCTGCCTTCGCGCCCTGAAGTCCTGGCCGCAGAAAGGCCCGCCGCGCGATCCGACCGCCTGGCTGATCCTGGTCGGGCGCAACAGCGGCGTCGACGCCGCCCGCCGCCGGGGCCGCCAGACCGCCCTGCCCTCCGACGAGGTGCTGACCGACCTCCAGGCCGGCCTCGACGACGCCGAGGCGGCCGCGGCCGAGCGGATCGACGGCGCCGACTGGCGCGACGACATCCTGCGGCTGCTGTTCGTCTGCTGCCATCCCGACCTGCCGGCCACCCAGCAGATCGCGCTCGCCTTGCGCATCGTCTCGGGCCTGTCGGTGCGCCAGATCGCCCGCGCCTTCCTGGTCGGCGAGGCGGCCATGGAGCAGCGGATCACCCGCGCCAAGGCCCGCATCGCCAAGGGCGACGTCCCGTTCGAAGCCCCCAGCCTGACCGAGCGCGCCGAGCGGCTGCTGGTGGTCATGGCCATGGTCTATCTGGTGTTCAACGAAGGCTATTCGGCCGGCGGCGCGGAGGCCGACGCCCGGCGGCCGCTGTGCGACGAGGCCATACGCCTCTCACGCCTGCTGCTGGTCCTGTTTCCAGACGAGGCCGAGGTCATGGGCCTGATGGCGCTGATGCTGCTGCAGCACGCCCGCTCGCCCGCCCGGCTCGACGCCGATGGCCTCGTGGTGCTGCTCGAGAACCAGGACCGGTCGCTGTGGAACCGCGCGATGATCGACGAGGGCCTGGCCCTGCTCGACCAAGCCATGCTGCGCCGTGATCCCGGCCCCTATCAGGCCCAGGCCGCCATCGCCGCCCTGCACGCCCGCGCCGAACGCCCCGAGGACACCGACTGGGCCCAGATCGACCTGCTGTATGCGGTGCTGGAGCGCATGACCCCCTCGCCCGTCGTCACCCTCAATCGCGCGGTCGCCGTCTCCAAGGTCGCCGGCCCCGAGGCCGCCCTGGCGATGATCGCGCCGCTGGAGGAGCGGCTTTCCGGCTACTTCCACTTCCACGGCCTACGCGGCGCCCTGAACCAGCAGCTGGGCCGCTCCGACGACGCCCGCGAAGCCTTCGGGCGGGCCATCGCCCTGGCCGGCGGCGCGGCCGAGGCGGCCTACATCCGCCAGCAGCTCGATCTCCTACAGGCCGAAGCGGAGAAAAATCGCGCGCCCGTGTCGGGTGGCTGACAGTTCGAACGTCCTCGTCGCGAACGGCCCGGCAAGGGCCTCGCCTTCAAGGGAGTTTCCGATGCTGAAGATCATCGCCGCCGCCGTCGTGCTGGGCCTGGGCGCCCTGCTGATCGCCGCAGCCCTGCGTCCGCCGACCTTCCGCGTCGAGCGCTCGATCCTGGTCAATGCCCCGCCCGAGGCCGTGTTGGCCCAGGTCTCCGACTTCAAGGCCTGGCGCGGCTGGTCGCCCTACGAGACCCTCGACGCCGACCTTTCGCGCACTTACGCCGGTTCAGATCGCGGCGTCGGCGCGACCTACGCCTGGGCCGGCAGAAAGGCCGGGACCGGCCGCATGCGCATCGACCAGGCTGCGAGCCGCCAGGTGCGCATCGCGCTCGACTTCGAAAAGCCCTTCAAGGCCAGCAACACCGCCCTCTTCACCGCCGTTCCCGAAGGCGACGTCACCCGCGTGACCTGGTCGATGTCGGGCCCCGCGCCGTTCGTCTCGCGGCTGATGGGCCTGGTGTTCAACATGGACAAGATGATCGGCCGCGATTTCGAGACGGGTCTGTTCAATCTCAAGACCGTGGTCGAGCGTTCATAATCCGTCGTCGCCCCAAACCCGTCGCCCGAGGAGTCCGACATGGCCCGTTTCCTCCTGCTGAAGTTCGAACCGTCTTCAGAGCCGCGGGTTTTCCTCGGCGACCAGCAGACGAGCCATCCGGCGGCCCACAAGGGCGGCAAGGAAGGCGGCGAGGCCTCGGCCGGCGGCAGCGCCGCCGATCGTGCGGCTCCCGTCAGGAAAGCTGCGACCACCCGCAAGCGAAACGCCGAGCAGCACGCGCATCACTGAGCCGCGCGGCTGAAAGCTCTCTTAGAAAAACTGACGCGCTCGAATCCATACTAATCCAGTAGTGATTTCTCAGCGCCGTCTTCCTCCCCTTTGGCGGCGCCGAGCGGAGCGCCGCCCCGCCAGGACTTCACGGACGGCTCCCGTGTCCTGGTCCCGTCCTTCGGGGGAAGGACTGGGGCGGCGCTCACTCTTGGACTCGCTCTTCCACCCCTTCCTTGCGCTTTGGCGCACGGCGGCCTGCCTGAGGCCGCACAGGCCCCGCGAAGATTGACTTTGCGGCGATTGCGCCTATTTATCCCCACCTTCGGAGCAGGTCTGGCGAATCCGCGCCGCCCGCTCGCCCAAGCACGGGCGGCTCCGAGTTCAGACCAGCGTGAAATGACAGAATTCTCCGATCTCGGGCTCTCGCCCACGACCCTTCAAGCGGTCGCCGACACCGGCTACACGACCGCCACTCCGATCCAGGCCCAGGCGATCCCGGTCGCCCTCGCCGGCCAGGACGTCCTGGGCATCGCCCAGACCGGCACCGGCAAGACCGCCGCCTTCACCCTGCCGCTGATCGACAAGCTGCAGTCGGGCCGCGCTAAGGCCCGCATGCCGCGCGCCCTGGTCATCGCCCCGACCCGCGAGCTGGCCGACCAGGTCGCCTCCAGCTTCGAGAAGTACGCCAAGGGCACCAAGCTCTCGTGGGCGCTGCTGATCGGCGGCGTCTCGTTCGGCGACCAGGAAAAGAAGCTCGATCGCGGCGTCGACGTGCTGATCGCCACCCCGGGCCGCCTGCTCGACCACTTCGAGCGCGGCAAGCTGCTGATGACCGGCGTGCAGTTCCTCGTCGTCGACGAAGCCGACCGCATGCTCGACATGGGCTTCATCCCGGACATCGAGCGCATCTTCAAGATGACGCCGCCGAAGAAGCAGACCCTGTTCTTCTCGGCGACGATGCCGCCGGAAATCACCCGCCTCACCAAGCAGTTCCTGAAGGATCCGGTGCGGATCGAGGTCGCCAAGCCGGCCACGACCAACGCCAACATCACCCAGCTGCTGATCAAGGTGCCGTCCTCGGACCCCAAGGCCAAGCGCCTGGCCCTGCGCACCATCGTCGAGAAGGCCGCGCCGGAAACCGGCATCGTCTTCTGCAACCGCAAGACCGAAGTCGACATCGTCGCCAAGTCGCTGAAGGTGCACGGCTTCGACGCCGCCGCCATCCACGGCGACCTCGACCAGAGCCAGCGCATGAAGACCCTCGCGGCCTTCCGCGACGGCTCGCTGAAGATCCTGGTGGCCTCCGACGTCGCCGCTCGCGGCCTCGACATCCCGGCCGTCAGCCACGTCTTCAATTACGACGTCCCGCACCACGCCGACGACTATGTGCACCGCATCGGCCGCACCGGCCGCGCCGGCCGCTCGGGCGTCGCCTACATGCTGGTGACCCCGGCCGACGACAAGGGTTTCGACAAGGTCGTCAAGCTGATCGGCTCGACGCCCACCGAAGAAGTCATCGACGTCGACTACAGCGACGCCGTCACCGTGCCGCGCGAAGGCGACCGCCGTCGCGGCCGCAGCGAGCGTCCGGGCCGTGAACGCGGCGAGCGGAGCGAGCGCGGTGAACGCAGCGGCCGCGGCCGTCGCGAACGCGCCGAGGCCGCTCCGGCCGAGGGCGAAGTCGTCGAAACCGTCGCCGTCGAGGCCGCTCCGGAAGCGCCCGTCGTCGAACGGGCCGAACGTTCGGAGCGTCCGGAACGCGAGCGCAAGCCGCGCCGTGAACGCACCCGCGACCGCGAGCGCGCCCCCGCCGCCGTGGTCGAGGCCGCTGCTCCGGTCGAGGAAGCCGCTCCCGCGGCACGCCCCTCGCGCGAGCGTCCGCCGATGCCGGTGCGCGGCGTCCAGCCGGTCCGCGCCCGCGACGACGACGACGATCGCCGCGTGGTCGGCTTCGGCGCCGACATCCCCGCCTTCCTGCTGCGGGCTCCGCCTCGCCTGGCCAAGGTCGAGGACTGACGAACCGCCCATTCGGGCGTAGAGTGGCCGGCGTGCTCCACGGAGCCGCCGGCTTTTTCTTTGTTTCCTCGACGGTTCCGCGCGTTTGCCAAGAACGAGCAAAAAGCCCGGAGGAACCGCCATGGCCAATTTCACGCCGTCCCAATCAGACGCCGACCTGCTGACCCACGAACGCACCTACCACGCCTTCAGCGTGCTGATCCGCTGGTGCGTCGTCGCCCTGGCGGTCGCCATCACGACCCTGACCCTGTGGTTCGCCACCCCGGCGGGCTTCTTCGGCGGACTGATCACGGGCGTCGTGCTGGCCGTGGCCGGCTATTTCGCGGTCATCCGCCACGAGGCCAAGCAGCCGCTGGACCTGTGGACCGAGGGGCGGTGAGGAAATTCCCTCTCCCCTTGCGGGAGAGGGTGGCCCGCGAAGCGGGTCGGGTGAGGGGTCGAAAGACCTGTACGCCGCAAGCAGCGGTCAGGCCGGATGAGGTCTTTCAGTTCTGAGAGACCCCTCATCCGTCGGCTATCGCCGCCACCTTCTCCCGCAAGGGGAGAAGGATATTCGTCACCGCTTGATCTGCCCCGCCAGGTACTTCCGGATCGCCGCGCCATAAGGCGGGCGCAGGGCTAGCATCGGGCCGATGTCCTTCTTCAGCTGGTGGAACACCGCCTTGCGGTGGCTGAACTCGCGGAAGCCGTCGTGGCCGTGATAGGCGCCCGTGCCGGCCGGGCCGACGCCGCCGAACGGCAGGTCCTCCTGGGCGACATGGAAGATCACGTCATTGACCGTGGCCCCGCCGCTGGTCGTGCCGTCCAGCACCTTCTCGCGCTCGGCGTCATCGGTCCCGAACCAATAGAGAGCCAGCGGCCGAGCGTGGGCGTTGACGTAGTCGATGGCCTGCTCGACGCGGTCATAGGCCTTCACCGGCAGCAGCGGGCCGAAGATCTCGTCCTGCATCACCGTCATGTCGTCGGTGGGATCCAGGATCAGGGTCGGCGGAATCTTGCGGTGCTCCTGCTGGGCGAAGTCCTCGCCGGCCGGATTGAGCTCGACCACCCTGGCGCCCTTGGCGCGCGCGTCGTCGACATAGCCCTTCACCCGGTCGTAGTGCCGTTGGGCGACCAGGGCCGTGTAGTCGGGATTGTCCTTCAGGGTCGGGAAGCTCTTGGCGACCGCCGCCTTGGCCGCCTCGACGAAGCGATCGACGTCCTCGGCCGGAGCCAGCACATAGTCGGGGGCCAGGCAGATCTGGCCGGCGTTCAGCGTCTTGCCGGCCATCACCCGCGCCGCGGCGGTCTCCAGGTCGGCCCCGCGCGAGAGGATCACCGGGCTCTTGCCGCCCAGCTCCAGCGTCACCGGCACCAGGTTCTCGGCCGCCGCCCGCATCACGTGGCGCGCCACCGAGGTCGCGCCGGTGAACAGCAGGTGGTCGAAGGCCAGGCCCGAAAACGCCTGCCCCACCTCAGGACCGCCGGTGACGACCGCGATCTCCTCCTCGTCGAAGGCCTTGGCGAACATCGCCTTCATCAGCTCCGACGTCGCCGGCGTGAACTCCGACGGCTTGATCATCGCCCGATTGCCGGCCGACAGCACCCCGGCCAGCGGCGCGAAGGTCAGGTTGATCGGGAAGTTCCACGGGCTGATCACCCCGACCACGCCCTTGGGCTGCCAGCGCACCTCGGCCTTGGCCCCGAACACGCCCAGCAGCGCCGGCGTCGTGCGTCGCTTCTCGGTCTTCATCCATTGGCGCAGATGGTCGCGGGCGAACTTCAGCGGCCCGATCGAGCCGGCGACGTCGGTCAGGGCCGTGGCGTCCTTGGAGCGCACGCCGAAATCGTCGCTGACCGCCTTGGCGATGTCGTCCTGGTGATCGACCAGCAGGCCGATGCTGCGGTTCAGCCAGTCGATGCGCCGTCCGGCCGACGGCGCGCCGTCGCGCAGATGGGCGGCCTTCTGCTTCTGCAGCACCGTCTCCAGGCCGGCCCGGACGGCCTCCGGACCAAGGTTGGCGGGGGCGTTCATGCGGCGTCTCTCCCGAAAACGGCCTCTCGGCTCATCTTATCAGCGTTCAGGATGCGTTGAAGTTGTGACCGGCGCAAGCGCGCCCGTCCGGCCTTAACCGCTCGTTTGAACTCTTGCGCTTATGTTTGGCGCGCAAGCGATCGGCCTCGGAGAAACCGGGACCGAACGGGGGAATGAAAGATGTCGGACGTCGAGACCACGCTGCGCGGCCCTGAAGCCTACAAGATCGCCCGTCGGGCCCTGGACCTGATGGAGCGTCATCAGATCTGGCCGACCGCGCTGAACTTCGAGCTCTGGACCCACTATGTGGCCGATCCGGACGGCGCGCTGGCGCGCGAGATCACCCGCCTGATCTCGATGGGCGAGCCCATCACCGAGATGCTGAGCGAAGAGCTGGCCGCCGCCTATCTTCCCAAGGCTCGCCTCAACGAACAGATCCGCGACGCTGGCGACCTGCTCTCCAAGGAGCTGGAATCGGTCTCGAAGGCCATCCAGAACGCCCAGAAGACCAACGCCGCCTTCGGCAAGACCCTGGCCGGGGTCTCCAAGGACCTCGACGGCCCGACCGCCGTCGAAGGCATCAAGGCCGTGGTCACCAGCCTGGCCGCCGCCACCCGGCAGGTCGCCAAGGAAAACAAGGCGCTGGAAAACCGCCTGGCCGAGTCCACCGCCGAGGTCGACCGCCTGCGCGAGCACCTGGAGCAGGTGCGCCGCGACGCCACCACCGACGGCCTGACCAACCTGGCCAACCGCAAGGCTTTCGACGAAGAGCTGGAGCGCGCCTGCGCCGAGGCCGACGAGGCCGGTTCGGCCATCTGCCTGGCCGTGCTCGACATCGACCACTTCAAGGGCTTCAACGACACCTGGGGTCACCAGACCGGCGACCAGGTCATCCGCTACGTCGCCAGCGTCATCGGCCGCGTCGCCGCCCTGCCCCGCTTCGCGGCCCGCTACGGCGGCGAGGAATTCGCGATGATCTTCCCGGGCGAAGCCGCCACCGTGGTCAACGCCACGCTGGAAGAGATCCGCGTCGAGGTCTCCTCGCGCATGCTCAAGCGTCGCTCGACCAACGAGGACCTGGGCGCCATCACCCTGTCGTCCGGCTTCGCCGAGCGCCGCAAGGGCGAGACCGCCCACTCGGTCATGGAACGCGCCGACACCGCGCTCTACGCCTCCAAGCGCAGCGGCCGCAACCGCGTCACCGCCGCCGAGACCCAGCAGGAATCGGCCAACGCCGCCTGAGAACAGAACACGCGTTCTTCTCCAGAGAACCGCGTCCCGGAGCCCGTCGATCCCACCGGATCGGCGGGCTCTTTCTTTTGGCGCAAGCCCTCTTGCGTTCCCCCGGGGCAGCCGCGCCTAGCTTGCCTTCAGGCGCGAAAAGACGCCCGGAGGATGTGATGGCCTACGAGAAGATCCGGCTGGAAACCGAAGGCGGCGTGGCCGTCGTCACCCTTTCCGATCCCGCCACGCTCAACGCCGCCAGCCCCGAGGTCGCCCGCGAACTGGCCCACGCCTTCGGCGTCGTTGCGGCAGGCCAGGTCGAAGCGCGATCCGTGGTGCTGACCGGCAAAGGCCGCGGCTTCTGCTCGGGGGCCAACCTTTCGGCGGGCGCGACCGCCGGCCGGCCGATGGACGCCGACGGCAAGCCCGACGCCGGCGCGGCCCTGGAAAGCGTCTACAATCCGCTGGTGACCCTGCTGCGCGACTTCCCGCTGCCGATCGTCACCGCCGTCAACGGCCCGGCCGCCGGCATCGGCTGCTCCCTGGCCCTGCTGGGCGATATCGTGGTGGCCGCCGAAAGCGCCTATTTCCTGCAGGCCTTCCGCCGCATCGGCCTTGTGCCCGACGGCGGCTCGACCTGGCTGCTGCCGCGCTTGGTGGGTAAGGCCCGGGCGATGGAGATGATGCTGCTGGGCGACAAGATCCCCGCCGCCAAGGCCCTGGACTGGGGCCTGGTCAACCGCTGCGTCCCCGACGCCGAGCTGATGCCGACCGCCCTGGAACTGGCCCGCGCCCTGGCCGAAGGCCCGGCCTCGCTGGGCGCGATCCGGCGGCTGGTCTGGGACAGCCTGGAGACCGACTGGATCGGCCAGCTGCACGCCGAACGCCAGGCCCAGCGCGCCGCCGGCAAGACCGAAGACTTCATCGAAGGCGTCTCGGCCTTCCTGCAAAAGCGCCCGGCGGCCTTCAAGGGGCGGTGAGGCTTGGCTAAGCTTGGCGGATGAACGTGCTTTTCGTCTGCAGCCAGAACAAGCTGCGCAGCCCGACCGCCGAACAGGTCTTCTCGCACTGGCCGGGGATCGAGGTCGACTCGGCGGGTCTCAATAACGACGCCGAGAATCCGGTGACGCCCGAGAACATCGCCTGGGCCGACCTGATCTTCGTCATGGAGAAGGCCCATCGCAACAAGCTGTCGAAGCGGTACCGCCAGCACCTGCGGGCCAAGGTGATCTGCCTGGGCATTCCCGACGACTACGACTTCATGGACGAGGATCTGGTGCGGCTGCTCGAGGCCCGCGTGCCGCAGTTCCTGCCGCAGACTTAGGGCCATCACCTCGCCATCCTTCCACCGTGCATCCCCGCGAAGGCGGGGACCCAAGCTGACTCTCAGGGTATGGCGCGGCCCATGGGAAGCCCGCCGTCTCAGCTTGGATCCCCGCCTTCGCGGGGATACTCGGATTTGGGATCCAATGCAGCGGATCAGAATGGTCCCCGCCCAGGGGCGAGGACCAGTTCACGCCTAGTACTTCAGCCTGAACCCAACCGACACGCTGCGCCCGGTCGAGCCGTAGTTGGTGACCAGGTGGTTGGCGTCGTAGGCCCAGCGCTCGGTCTTCTGGTTGGTCAGGTTCAGCGCCTCGATGTTCAGCGTGATGAACTTGTTGACCGTGTAGGTCGCCGAGCCGTCGAGGTTGAACGTGGCGTTGGAGCCGCCGAAGTCGTTGACGTAGGGCGAGGAGCAGTCGCCCGGCGCGCAGGTGCCCGAGGCCAGCGGATAGGTGGTGTAGTAGGCCGCGCGATAGGCGCTCGACAGGCGGGCCGACCACTTGTCGGCGTCGTAATAGACCGTGAAGTTCACCGCATCGGGCGAGGCGCCCAGCCAGGGTCCTTCAACGATGCCATCGGCCTTGTCGGGATTGAGGATGTAGCCCAGCTTGGATTCCAGGTGGGTGTAGTTGGCCTGGACGCCCAGCTTGTCGAACGGCGCGGGCAGGAAGGTCAGGTTCTGCTGGTAGCTGAACTCGACGCCCGAGATCCGCCCGCCGGGCGCATCGACGTACTGGCGGATGGTCCAGTCGCCGTCGGCGGCGATATAGGCCAGCAGCGCGGTGTTGGTCAGAGCGTCCTTCACCGAGGCCAGGCTGTCGCTGTCGAGCAGTTGGCTTAGCGGCCCCGAACGCGTCACGTTCTGCGGGAAGCTGCTGATCTCCTTGGTGAAGATCGCCGCCGAGAACAGCGCTCCCGGCGCGAAGTACCATTCGAACGACAGGTCGTAGTTGGTGGCCCGGAACGGCTTGAGTTCCGGATTGCCCAGGGTGATCGACGGCAGCGAGCTCGACGGCAGCGAGGTGCTGAGCGACGAGATGCCCGGCGACAGGTTGGCCAGTTGGGGCCGCGCCATCACCTTGGCCGCGCCAAAGCGCAGCAGCATGTTGTCCTTCAGCTCGTAGGCCAGGTTCAGCGACGGCAAGAGGTCGTGGTACTTGTTGGTCGCCGTCAGGGCCCGGGCCGAGGTCGAGTAGCCGTTCGATTCCAGCTCGGTGAGGGCGTAGCGCACCCCGACATTGCCGCGCAGGGTGCGATCGAACAGGCCGCTGCGGAAGTCGAACTGGTTGTAGAAGCTGGTGTCGGTCTCGGTCACCGAATAGGCGTTGCCGGGGTTGGACTTCGACGACAGGCGCCAGTCGCCCCACTTGTTCACGCAGTTGCAGTCGAAGCCGAACAGGCTGCGGAACTTGTCGATGTCGGGCGCGATGAAGCTGGTCGGCGTGCCGGACGAGACGTCCAGGCCCGCGCCCCAGTTCACCAGCTTGCTCATCGCCGCGGTCGTCGTGCCGGCTTCCAGCAGCGTCGGGTTCAGGGTCTCGGTCGACAGGCGTTGGTACTGCGCCGTCGTGAACTGATAGACGCGCCGGGCGACGCCGCCGCTCCAGGTCAGGTCGTCGTCGATGTCGTACTTGAGATCGACCTTGGCGGTCTCGTAGCGGTTGTCGACATAGCGCTCGTAGTGGCGCAGGGCCGAGAAGCCCTTGACCGTGTCCCACTGGGTCGGGTCGGCCACGTTGAAGCCGAAGTTGAGGATCGGCATCGAGCCGCCGCCCCGCTCGTCATAGACGACCCCGTCGGCGTCCATGTGGTTGAACTCGACCAGCAGGCCGGTGTTCTGGGTGCGCGAGCGCGACAGGCCGTAGGTGGCGTTCAGGGTGAAGCGGTCGCTGAACTCGTGGGCGACGTTGAACGAGGCCTGCTGGAAGGTGGTGGTGTAGTAGCTCTCGTCGGCGGCCGAGCGGACGTCGACATTGTCCATCACCAGATAGTCGGCCTGGTTGGCGTCGTTGACGTGGGCTTCCAGCACCTGGGTGGCCGGGCGGCCGACCAGGGCCTGGATCGCGCCCAGCACGCCCGCCGTCCCCGTCTGCCCGTTGTAGCCGTACTTGTAATAGTAGTCGTAGGGCTCGAGGTTGTTGGGATTGTAGCTGTAGCTCGTGCCCGACACGAGCGAGGAGCCGTAGAGGTCCGTGCCGCAGTCGATGGCGTCGCGATAGGCCGTGCCCGTCTGGCTGGTGCAGTACGGCAGGATCTGGCGCTGCACGCTCGCCGGCGCGGTCGAGGCGTTGTAGGTCGAATAGGTCTTGCCGCCCGAGGTCACCGTCTTGGTGTTGTTGCGGTTCAGGCCGACGGTCTGCAGCTGGTAGTTGGTCTGGTCCTGCCACAGGCGCGAATAGACGAGATCTGTGGTCACCGTGGTCTTCGGTGTCGGCCGCCACTGGAAGGCCGCCGTGGCGCCGATCCGCTCCTGTTGCAGCTCTGCGTGGTTCAGGGTCGCAAGCGCCGGGATCACCGTCAGGTCGTTCATCTGCGCCAGGGCGTCGGCGCTGGAGCCTTCGGCCACCGTCGCGAAGCCCGTGGCCGTGGTCGTCGCGCCGGTGTGGGTGGCGTTGCGGTACAGCAGATCGCTCTGGCCAGCCTGGCGCTGGTAGCTGTCGATGGTCTGCTTGCGCGAATTGTAGGCCAGCGAGAACAGCGCCCCAAGGTCGCCGATCTTGGTCTCGTTCCAGCGGTCGGAGACCAGGCCCGCGATGCGCGGCACGTGGTTGCCGCCGTTCTCGTAGTAGGAATCCTGGATCGACAGGGCCAGGCGACGGCCCTTGAAGTCGAACGGCCGGCCGGTCTGCAGGTCGACCGTGGCGCCCAGCGAGCCCTCGTCGGTCTCGGCCGAGGCGGTCTTCTGGACCTTCAGCGAGTTGAACAGCTCCGAGGCGAAGGTGTTGAAGTCGAAGCCGCGCGAGCGGTTGGGGCTGGTGCCGGAATCGGTGGCGGCCGCCGTCGACAGCGCCTCCAGGCCGTTCAGGCGCACCCGGGTGAAGTCGCTGCCCAGGCCACGGACGGTGATGGTGCGCCCCTCCCCGTTCTCGCGGTCGATCGAGACGCCCGGCAGGCGCTGCAACGACTCGGCTAGGTTGGCGTCCGGGAAATCGGCGATGTCCTCGGCGTTGATGGCGTCGACCATCACGTTGGCGTTGCGCTTGATGCTGATGGCGCTCTGCAGGGCCGCGCGGTAGCCGGTGACCACCACCTCCTCGACGGCGGTGTTCTCGACGGACTGGCCCGAGGCCTGAGCCGCCTCTTGAGCGTGAGCCGCCCCGGCGCTCAGAGCCAGCACGGACGCGGCCGCGCACAGACGCGCCGCGGCGCGACGTTGGAATGTCGTTTGAAGCATGATGCCTCCCCCTCCCTGTCGTTTCCTTCGGAGGAGGCCCGTGTGATCCGCGCCGCCCTCCGGTCGCCGCCCAGAAGCGGTAACCGGTGTCATTATCGGCGAGGCCTCTTTGGCCACGGATTTCGTCAGATTGCCAAAGAGCGTCGTTAGGTGTCGCCGACGCAGCGAGACGCTAGGCGACGGAATGACGAAGGGCGGCCCGCTCGCGCGGACCGCCCTCGAAAGACGCCCGAAAATTCAGACGCAAGAATTTGATTTCAAAGCGCTATCAATACTGCTTGTAGCTCTTTTCCTCGAAGATCTCCGAACCGCTGAGGCTGTTGATCTGGCGCTTCACGGCGGCGCGCTTGTCGTTGTCGAGATAGACCCGACGGGCCAGCTGGATGAACTCGGGACCGAAATCCTGGGTCCGTTCGCAGGCCCGCTTGCCCTCCTCGATGTCCCAAAGCGCCGCGTTGATTTCGGTCAGTTCGGCCGTCAGGCGGTCGAGCTCGGCGCTGGGCGTCAGCTTTTCGGCGGCGATTCCCTCCAGCAGGGCCAGCTCCTTGCGGACATTGGCCTCCTTGGCGGCATCGCCGATACGCTCGGCCTTCACGCGCAGGATGGTGATCTTGTCGACGAGCTCGCCGGCGGAAATGGGGGCGAGGATGGACATCAGGAAACTCCGGCGATCAGGGTGTCGAGGGCGGCCTTCACGACATCGGTCGGGAGCGCGGCCATGCCCTCTCCGTAGTCCTCGGCGCATAGCACCTCAAGACGGCGCGCGGCAGGCCGGAACTTGACCGCCTTGCGGCGATTCAGTTGCAGCGACAGCAAGGGCGCCCCGCCGGCCGCCAGCATGTGTCCGGGGCCGGCGTCATTGGCGACCGCCGCCGCCAGCCGCCCGGCCAGGGCGATGGCCAGCAGCGGCCCCTTCACCGAGCTGAAGCCGTCACCGCGATCGGCCTCGGGAAACAGGGCCCCGGGAACCTCGGCGCGGGCGATCGCCGCGTCGGCCGCCTCGTCGGGCCCGAAAAAGAACACCGGCGTGCGCCCAGCCGCCTGCTGGTCGCGGGCGAGGTCGAGATAGCGTTCCAGCGGCCAGCGCTTTTCCTGGCCGCCGGCGCCGGGCGCCAGGCCGACATAGACGGGACCGTCCGGCAGCAGGGCCTGGGCGGCCGCAAGGGCGTCGGTCTCGGTCAGCGCCAGGGGCCGCAAAGCGCCCTGCCCGTCGCTCGCCAGGGCCAGCAGCCGCGCCAGCCGGTCGACCACGGCCGCCGGCCAGTCGCTCTTGCGGGCTTCCATCGCGGCCGAGACGAAGCGGCCTTTAGCGGCCCGGCGCGCGACCAGGCTGCGCCGCAGGTTCTCCTGGGTGTCGATAACCAGGTCGAAGGTCCGGCCGCCGAACGGCTTGACCCAAGGCAGCACGTCCAGCGCGCCCGCGCCGGTGACGCCGTCCTTGAGGATCTCGTCGATATAGCCGGCGACCACGCGCTTCAGCGGGCCGTCATAGACCGTCTCGCCCTTGGCCGCGCACCAGGTGATGCGCGCATCGGGAAAGGCCGCGCGCAGGCCGGCGATGAAGGGCAGCTTGATCAGACCGTCGCCGATCACCTCGCCCATGGAATAGATCAGAACCGTCTGGACCATGGCCGTGCATGACCGCGCCCGTCCTCCTCGTCAATCGCTGGAGCGTATGTGAGCGTTTACTTGCAATCTGTTCGATCTGATGTAACGTCGATCTCATGAGCGCCAAGCCCCGCATCGAACGCGCCGCCCTCGAGGTCTTCGCCGCCCAGGGCGTCGACGCGGCCACCACCAAGCTGATCGCCGCCCGCGCCGAGGTCTCGGAAGGCGCGATCTACCGTCACTGGAAAAGCAAGGACGAGCTGGCCCTCGGCCTGTTCATGGCCGCTCACCGGCGGCTGTCCGAGCTGATCGAGGCCGAGGCGAGCGCCGTCCACGGCGTCGAGGCCAAGGCCGGCGCCATCGTCCGCGCCTACTGCACGGCGGCCGACGAGGACTGGACCCTGTTCTCGTTCCACCTGCTGCAGCTGCACCACTTCCTACCCTACTACCAGGAAGACGGCCGCGACCCGGTCACCCTGGTCGAGACGATCATCAAGCACGCCATGCTGAAGATGGAGCTGCCGCCGGGCGACCCGCGCGTCATCGCCGCCATGGCCATCGGCGTCATCACCCAGACCGCCCAGAACCGCGCCTACGGCCGCCTGGGCGAAGACCTGCTCTCGGCCCACGCTCCTTTGATGACCGCGGCGGTCCTCGCCGTGCTGAAAGCCCGCTAGGGAATACGACAACGATGCGCAGCGCGCTGTTCAACGCCTACTACTGGGTGCTGTCGATCTTCTACGGCCTATCGGCGGCGCTCTCGGCGCTGCTGCCGGGCCGCCGGCCGGTGACCTTCGCCCTGCGGCTCTATTCGAAGCGCATGCTGTGGGCCCTGCGGGTTTTCGCCGGGGTCGAGGTCGAGCTGAAGGGCCAAGAGAATCTGCCGAAGGGCGCCTTCATCATCGCCGCCAAGCACCACAGCTGGGGCGACGGCTTCGTGATGTTCGCCAATCTCGACAATCTCAGCTTCGTCACCGGCGACCACCTGGAGAAGTTCCCGCTGCTGGGCGGCATCCTCAAGAAGTTCGGGGCCATCGTCGTCGACAGCTGCGGCGGACCGGAAGCCCGCGCCGCCCTCTCCAAGAGCGCCGCCCAGGTGGCCGCCGAGGGCCGCCGCATCCTGATCTATCCGGAGGGCCACCTGGCTGCCCCGGGCGAGCGCTTCCGCTATCGCACCGGCGTCTATCACATGAGCCAGGACTTCGGCCTGCCGGTGGTGCCGGTCGCCACCAATCTCGGCTGCTTCTGGAAGCAGCAGGAGAAGAAGAAGACCCCCGGCCGCGCCACGGTCGAGTTCCTGCCCGCCCTGCCTCAGGACCTGCAGAAGGTCGAGTTCATGAAGCTGCTGGAAAACACCGTCGAAGGCCGCACCAACGAACTGATCGCGGAGGCCACCGGCCAGCCGGTGAAGGCCTCGGTGCTGGTCGATCCGCCGCGTAAAGAGCCGGCGGCCGAAGCCGAACCGCTGTCGGCGTGACGCGATGCGGGACTTGGCGGTCATCCTGCTGCTCCAGGCCGTGGCAACCTTCGCGGCCGTCATGATCGCAAGAGCGACCGGGGCAGAGAAGAAGCGCTCGCTGCTGCTGCTCGTGCTGGCCGCGCCGATGGTGCTGGGCCTGGCGTTCGACCTCACGTTCATGGCCAGACCAGACTCGGTCTTTCCGCGCCCGGACTGGCTCCTATGGCTCGCCTTCGCCATCCCGCTTTCAATCCTGCCCGCGACGATCGTCGTCATCGCCTACGGTCGAAAGTTCCGCTTGGTGGCGGCCTTGTTCGGCCTGCTGCAGACGCCCTTCACCCTCGTCATCGGCTTCTTGTCGGCCCTTCTGGTCGGCGGGGTCATGCCATGACTCAAGCACTGATCAGAAAACCGATGGCCAAAGCCTTCGCCGCCCGCCTAGCCGTCGTCCTGGCGTTCGCCGCCCCGATCCCCGCCGCCGCCCAGATCACCAAGGCCGTGATCCCCACGGAAACAGGCTTCGAGCCGCATTGGTGGCCCGAGATCGCCGCCCCGGCGGGGTGGAGCGCGCTTGACGACGTCAGGCACGAGAACAACTGCAAGGCTCTCACGCCGGCGGGCCAGACCTTCCGGGACGCGCCGGCGGTCATCTACGCCTGCGCCACCCGACGCGACGGCGACGCCGACGACCTGGCGGGTTTCCTGGAGCAGGACCAGGCCAAGTTCCTCGCCGACGATCCGGGCCTGAAGCTGGAACGCCTGCCGGACATGGCCACCGCCGCCGGCGGCGCTCTGACGGTCTACCGCCAGACCCCGGGCAAGGGCGCCAACTGGGAGCTGGTCGCCTACGGCCAGGAAAACGACGCCGACGGCCAGACCTTCTTCCTGACCTTCGTGCTCAGCGCCCGCTCGCCGGAAGCGCTGGCCACGAGCCAGCCGGCCTACAGGGCGATGGTCGCCGCCTATCGCTGACCCAGCGACGCAGAGGAGACGGACATGCTGCCCAATCTGCTGACCGCCCTGCGCATCCTGGCCCTGCCCTTCCTGGCCTGGGCCGTTCTCGCCGACGCCGGCTGGATCGCCCTGGCCCTGTTCCTCGGCGCGGGCCTGACCGACGTGCTCGACGGCTGGGTCGCGCGGCGTTTCGGCCTGAGCTCGACGTTCGGGGCGATGTTCGACCTGCTGGCCGATCGGCTGCTGACCCTCGTCAGCCTCGCCGCCCTGATGGCGGCCGGCGCCTTTCCGGGCGCCTGGATCTCGGTTCCGCTGCTGCTGATCGCCCGCAACTTCTTCGTCGCCGGCCTGCAGCAGGCCCAGCCCGAGCGCGACTTCAACTTCCCGCCGTTGGAGCACCCGAAGATCGCGCTGAACTTCCTGGGCGTCGGCCTGCTGCTGGCCCCGCTCGGCGCCCAGACAGCCGGCCTCTGGGCCCTGGCCGCCAGCGCGGCGCTGTCGGTCGTGACGGTGGCGATCTATGCGCGCCGGGCCGCGCCCGGCTTCGTCGGCGCCTGATGGAGATCCTGCTCGCCCTTGGCTTCCAGGCGCTCCTTGTCGGCCCGGCCGTCGCCTTCGCGGCGCGCCGCGGTCTGCGGCCCAGGCACGCCATCCTGCTGCTGCCGGCGCTGCCGTTCCTGCTCAGCGCCGCGATCGGCCACTTCTTCTGGATCGAACCGGGCGCTAGGCCGAGGCTCGATCTCGACGCGCAGCCGTTCCCATGGTTGGGCCCGATGCTGCTCTATTCAGGCGCGCCCATCGGCGCCCTGACCATCTGGCTTTCGCGCGGATGGCGGATCACGGCGACCGTCCTTGCGGTGCTGGAGACGCCGTTGACCTTCCTGGCAATATTGTTCGTCACCATGCAGGTGACGGGATCGTGGATCTGATCCTCGGCGAAGCGCCGCGTCAGTCGTTCTGCTCAGGCGCCGGCTGAATGGTCACGCTCTCGCCGCAGCCGCAGGCGTCGGTCTCGTTCGGGTTATGGAACACGAACTTCGACGACAGCTTGGTGACCTCGTAGTCGATTTCGGTGCCAATCAGGAACAGCACCGCCTTCGGCTCGATCAGGATGGTGACGCCCTTGTCCTCGACGACCTCGTCGATCGGACCCTTCTCCTTGGCGTATTCGAAGACGTATTCCTGGCCCGCGCAGCCGCCGTTCTTCACGCCAACGCGCAAGCCCGCATAGGGCTGATCGGCCCTATCCATGATCTCCTTCACGCGCGCGGCCGCGGCCTCGGTCAGGGTGACGACCTTGGGGCGCGGGCGACGCGGACGGGTGGTGACGGCGGCTTCCATGGGCTCTGTCCTCAGAACATGTTCAGCTGCAACTTGGCCTCGTCGCTCATCCGCGACGGGTCCCACGGCGGGTCGAAAGTCAGGTCGACATTGCACGAGCGGATGCCGTCGATCTCCATGACCGCGTCCTTGACCCAGCCCGGCATATCGCCGGCCACCGGGCAGCCCGGCGCGGTCAGGGTCATGTCGATGGCCACGTCCTTGTCGTCGCTGACGTCGACCTTGTAGATCAGGCCAAGCTCATAGATGTCGACCGGGATTTCCGGGTCGAACACCGTCTTCAGCTTCTCGATCAGCTGGTCGGTCAGGCTGTTCAGCTCGTCTTGCGAGAGAGCCGTGGCGGCGGGGGCTTGGTCGGTCATAGGCTCAACTGAAGAAGCTGCGGGCCTTGTCCAGCGCGTCCACGAACGCGTCGGCTTCGGCAGGCGTATTATATAGGGCGAAGGAAGCCCGGGCGCTCGACGTCAGCCCGAACCTTTTCATCAGCGGCTCGGCGCAGTGCGTTCCGGCCCGCACGGCCACGCCGTAGCGGTCCAGCACCTGGGCCACGTCGTGGGCGTGGGCGCCCTCGACGACGAAGCTCATCACCGCGCCCTTGCCAGGCGCCGTGCCGAGGATCCGCACGCCATTGACGCCTTCGAGGCGCTGAGCGACCCGCTCATAGAGCGCGTGCTCGTGGGCCAGGGCGGCGTCGCGGTCGATGGCGTTCAGCCACTCGATGGCCGCGCCCAGGCCGACGGCCTCGAGGATCGCCGGCGTCCCGGCCTCGAAGCGGTGGGGCGGGTCGGCATAGGTGATCTTGTCGAGGCTGACCGAGCCGATCATCTCGCCACCGCCCTGGTAAGGCGGCAGGGCGGCCAGGCGCTCGGCCTTGCCGTAGAGCACGCCGATGCCGGTGGGGCCGTAGAGCTTGTGGCCGCTGAAGACGTAGAAATCGACGTCGAGCGCCTTCACATCCACCTTGGTGTGGACGATCCCCTGGCAGCCATCGAGCAGCACCGGCGCGCCGGCCGCATGGGCCAGACGAACGATCTCGGCCACGTCATTGACCGTGCCCAGCACGTTCGACATGTGGGTGACGGCGACCATCTTGGTCTTTTCCGACAGCAGGCCCTTGTAGGCCTCCATGTCGAGCCGGCCGTCGTCGAGCACCGGGATGAACTTCAGAACGACGCCATAGCGCTCGCGCAGGAAGTGCCAGGGCACGATGTTGGCGTGGTGCTCCATCTCCGAAGCGATGATCTCGTCGCCGGCCTTCAGCGAACGGCCGAAGGTGTCGGCCACCAGGTTCACCGCTTCGGTGGCGCTCTTGGTGTAGACGATCTCGCCCACGTCGGCGTTGATGAAGCGCGCGATGGTTTCCCGCGCCTTTTCATAGAGTTCCGTCGTTTCGTTGGCCAGGGTGTGCAGGCCGCGATGGACGTTGGCGTAGGAGGTGCGGGCCAGACCCATCATGGCGTCCAGCACCGCGTCGGGCTTCTGGGCGCTGGCGGCGCTGTCCAGATAAACGAGCGGCTTGCCGTGCACCGTGCGCGACAGGATCGGGAACTGGGCGCGGATGGCCTCGACGTCGAAGGCGGCGGTCATTCTTCACGCCCCAGCTGCTTGGCGACCCAGGCGGCGGCGATCTCGCGCGCGCCGGCGTGCTCGATGCGCTCGACCACCTCGCCGACGAAGGCCTGCGTCAGCATCGCCCGGGCTTCCAGCTCGGGAATGCCGCGCTGGCGGGCATAGAACACCGCTTCCTCGTCCAGGGCGCCGATGGTGTTGCCGTGGGCGCAGGCGACGTCGTCGGCGAAGATCAGCAGCTCGGGCTTGGCGTCGATCTCGGCCTTGTCCGACAGGATCAGGGCGTGGTGGCCCATCCGCGCGTCGGTCTGGTCGGCGCCGGGCTGGACGATGATCCGCCCTTGGAACACGCCGCGCGCCTGGTCCGCGACCATGCCCTTGGTCAGCTGGCTGGTCACGCCGTCGACGCCGTCGTGGGTGACCACGGTGGTCTGGTCGGCATGGCGCTGGCCGCTGAGCAGGTAGATCCCGTCCAGGCGCGCCTGGGCGTGGGCGCCGGGGTGAGCGACGTGGGTCTCAATCCTCTGGCGGCGCGCGCCGCTGGTCAGGACGGTCTGGGCGAAGCTCGCGCCGGCGCCGAGTTCGACGCGGGCGGTGACGACGTCGACGGCCTCGGCATCATCCTCGACCAGCACGATGCGCGTCAGGCTCGCGCCCTCGCCCACGGCGATGTCGAGCGACACGTCCGAGATGTAGCCGGCCGCGCGGCCCTCGTGGCTTTCCAGCAGGGTCAGGCTGGCGCCCGGCTCGACCACGACCGCATACGAGGCGGCCTGCGAGACCTTGTCGGTCGCCGCGACGAAGCGCAGCGCCAGGACGTCGCCCTGCCCGCTCGTGGCCACGTGGCGGCCGTTGACGAACAGGATCTCGCCGTCGGCCTGGCCCGCGAACGGACCGGCCGCGACCTCGCCGTCGAACTTCGGCGCGGGCTCGGGCAGCACGCGGATCAGGCCGCGCAGGTCGGTCCAGCGCCAGTCCTCGTCGCGGCGCGACGGCAGCGCGGTGACGTCGCCCGTCTTGAGAGCGGTCGAAAGGCTCACGCGGCGGCCCCGACGTACTTGTCGTAGCCCTCGGCTTCCAGCTGCAGGGCCAGTTCCGGGCCGCCCGAGGCGACGATGCGGCCGGCGGCCAGCACGTGCACGCGGTCGGGTTTGATGTAGTCGAGCAGGCGCTGGTAGTGGGTGATCACCAGCATGCCGCGCTCAGGGCTGCGCAGGGCGTTGACGCCTTCGGAGACGATCTTCAGGGCGTCGATGTCGAGCCCTGAGTCCGTCTCGTCGAGGATCAGGAACTTCGGCGACAGCATCGCCATCTGGAAGATTTCCATCCGCTTCTTCTCGCCGCCCGAGAAGCCGACGTTCAGGCCGCGCTTGAGCATCTCGAAGTCGATCTTCAGCGAGGCGGCCTTTTCCTTGGCCAGCTTCAGGAAGGCCGGGGCGGCGATCTCGTCCTCGCCGCGGGCGCGGCGTTGGGCGTTGACGGCGGTGCGGATGAAGGTCAGGGCCGGCACGCCGGGGATTTCCAGCGGATACTGGAACGACAGGAACACGCCCTTGGCCGCCCGTTCGTTGGGCTCCAGGCTCAGCAGGTCCTCGCCGTTCAGCGTGGCCGAGCCTTCGGTGACCTCGTAGCCGCCGCGGCCGCTCAGCACGTAGGATAGCGTCGACTTGCCGGCGCCGTTCGGACCCATGATGGCGTGCACCTCGCCTGCCGGCACCTCGAGCGTGACGCCCTTCAGGATCGGCTTGTCTTCGACGCGGGCGTGGAGGTTATGGATAGAGAGCATCAGCGCGGGTACTTTTCTTCGTTCGTCATGTGCAGGCGGAGATAGCGTTGGTCCTCGTAGCCGAGAACGACCGCTTCCGGCCTCCAGTAGAGTTCGAGTTGCGCGACGCCATCAGGACGTTCGCTGAAAAAGAGAACCGTTCCGGTCGTGCCGACCGGAACATCGTAGGCGGCCTGGGGATCGTTCTCCGGCGCAATGGCGCGCAGCAGCACGACGTCGTCGTAGGCGCGCACGGCCTTGCCGTCAGCGTCCTGGAACGCGCCATCCTGCGTCCAGTTGGCCGCCTCGACGTCGAGATCGAAGACGCCTTGCTTGATCACCCCACGCTCCCTTCGAGCGAGATCGCCACGAGCTTTTGAGCCTCCACCGCGAATTCCATCGGCAGTTGCTGCAGCACGTCGCGGACGAAGCCGTTGACCAGCAGGGCCACGGCTTCTTCCTGTGAAAGGCCGCGCTGCTGGCAGTAGAACAGCTGGTCGTCCGACAGGCGGGTGGTCGTGGCCTCGTGCTCGAACACCGACTGGCCGTTGCGGGCCTCGATATAGGGCACGGTGTGGGCCGCGCAGGTCTTGCCGATCAGCAAGCTGTCGCACTGGGTGAAGTTGCGCGCGCCCTTGGCCTTGGGGTGGGCCGAGACCAGGCCGCGATAGGTGCTGGTCGACTTGCCGGCGCTGATGCCCTTGGCGACGATCCGCGACTTCGTATTGGCGCCCAGGTGGATCATCTTGGTGCCGGTGTCGGCCTGCTGGTGACCGTTGGTCACGGCGATCGAGTAGAACTCGCCCGAAGAGCCCTCGCCGCGCAGCACGCAGGACGGATACTTCCAGGTGATGGCCGAGCCGGTCTCGACCTGGGTCCACGACACCTTGGAGCGGTCTCCGCGACAGTCGGCGCGCTTGGTGACGAAGTTGTAGATGCCGCCCTTGCCGGTCTCCGGATCGCCCGGGTACCAGTTCTGAACGGTGGAATACTTGATCTCGGCGTCGTCCAGCAGGACGAGCTCGACCACGGCCGCGTGCAGCTGGTTCTCGTCGCGCATCGGTGCCGTGCAGCCCTCCAGGTACGAAACGTAGGCGCCCTTGTCGGCGATGATCAGGGTGCGCTCGAACTGGCCGGAATCCTTGGCGTTGATCCGGAAATAGGTCGACAGCTCCATCGGGCAGCGCACGCCCGGCGGCACGTAGACGAAGCTGCCGTCGCTGAACACCGCGCTGTTGAGGCAGGCGAAATAGTTGTCCGAGGTCGGCACCACGCTGCCCAGGTACTGCTTGACCAGTTCCGGGTGCTCGCGGATCGCCTCGCTCATCGAGCAGAAGATGACGCCGGCCTGGGCCAGCTCCTTCTTGAAGGTCGTGACGACCGACACGCTGTCGAAAACCGCGTCCACGGCGTAGCGCGGCGCGCCTTCGACGCCGGCCAGCACGGCCTGCTCCTTCAGCGGGATGCCCAGCTTCTCGTAGACGGCCAGAAGCTCGGGATCGACCTCGTCCAGGCTTTTGGGCCCTTCCTTGGTCTTCGGCGCGGCGTAGTAGTAGGTGTCCTGGTAGTCGATCTTCGGATAGTTGACGTTGGCCCAGTCCGGCTCATCGAGCTCGAGCCAGCGGCGATAGGCTTCCAGGCGCCATTCCAGCATCCACGCCGGCTCGTCCTTCTTGGCCGAGATGAAGCGCACGATGTCCTCGGAGAGCCCCTTGGGGGCGAACTCCTGGTCGATATCGGTCGTAAAGCCGTGCTCGTATTTCTCGAGCGCGGCGACGGTGTCGATCGTTTCCTTGACCGCGGCCATCAAGCCACCTCCCGGCGCCGGGCGCCGATACGCTTCCAGGCGGCGAGCCAGGCGTCGCCGCACACAATCCAATCCGCTTCCGTGCTCGCCCAACCGCCGCTGACGCGCAGCGCATAGGGGGCGAGATCGGAGCGGCCCATGGCCTCGACCACGCGACTGGCCTTGACCTTGCCCGACGAGCAGGCGCTGCCGGCGCTGACCATCACCCCGGCGAGATCCAGGTTCATGACCTGGACCTGCGAGGCGAAGCCCTCGGCGGCCAAACAAAGAGTCTGGGGCAGGCGAGCAGCGCCCTCCCCGAGCACCACGCCGCCAGCGTCCTTGACCCGCTGGGCCAAGGCGTCGCGCCAAATGCCCTGATCGGCCGCCTGGGGCAAGTCCCGCAGGGCCGCCGAAGCGGCCGCGCCGAACCCCGAAATCCCGGCGACGTTCTCGGTGCCCGCCCGGCGGCCACGCTCCTGGCCGCCGCCGTGCTGGCGACGCACCACATTGGCCCGCGTGCCGGCCACCAGCGCGCCGACGCCTTGCGGGCCGCCGATCTTGTGGGCCGACAGCGCCAGGGTGTCGGCGCCCAGGGCGGAGAAGTCGATGGCGATCTTGCCGGCCGCCTGCACGGCGTCGACATGCAGCAGGCCGTCGGCCGCGCGCACGATCGCCGAAGCCTCGGCGACGGGCTGGATGACGCCCGTCTCGTTGTTGGCCAGCATCAGGCAGACCAGGGTGGGGCCCTCGCCGGCCAGCAGGTCCGAAAGCTTGGAAAGGTCGGCCACGCCGTCGGCGTCGACCGGCAGCACCGCGACCGAAACGCCGCTGGCGGCGCCCGTCTCGACCACGGCGTCGTGCTCGATGGCGCTGACCACGATGCGTTTGACGCCCGAGGCGACCGCGCTGTCGATGGCCAGGGCGTTGGCTTCGGTGCCGCCGCTGACGAAGGTGACCGAGCCGGCGACCACGCCGACCAGTTCGCCGACCTGCTTGCGGGCGGTCTCGACGACGTCGCGAGCGGCGCGGCCGGCCGCGTGCACGGAGCTCGGATTGCCGGCCAGCTCGAAGGCGCGCAGCACCGCGTCCCGCGCCTCGGGGCGGATCGGGGCGGTGGCGTTGTAGTCCAGATAGATGGCGGGCTTGCTGGTCACGCCGCGACCTTCGCCTCCGGCCGCAGGCGGCCTTCCAGAACGTCGGCGATGGTCACCGAGGCCAGGTAGGAGTGGATCTGGCGGCCCATCTCCTCCCACAGGTCGTGAGTCAGGCACTTGGCGCCGCCGGCCATGCAACCCTTGTGGCCGGTCTTGCCGACGCCGCAGCGGGTCGCGCGCAGGGGCTCGTCCACGGCCATGACGATGTCGGAGATTCGGGTCGAACGGGCGTCGGTCGCCAGGCGATAGCCGCCGCCGGGCCCTCGGGCGCTGACCACCAGCCCCTTGCGGCGCAGGCGGGCGAAAAGCTGTTCGAGATAGGAAAGAGAAATCTGCTGGCGGGCGGCGATCTCGGCCAGGGCCACCGCGCGGCCCTCCGCCTCGTCCTGCTTGCGGGCGAGGTCGGTCATGGCCATCACGGCGTAACGTCCCTTCGTGCTCAGGCGCATCAAGCGCTCTCCCTTGCAGATTCCCCGCGCAACCGCATTTGCGTATGCTACAAGCCGCGACTTCGCGCCGCGCCCTGCTGGGCGGTGCGCGCGATGCGGATTTAGGAAGACCAAGCGCGGCGGTCAAGTATTCCATGCGCCTTTCACGGCGAATGGTACAGGCCCCGACGCCCCAACTCGTGACGGGGACCTGTATGCCTGACGTGATTTTGACCGGCGCCGCGGGCCGTATCGAAGGCCGCTATTCGCCGGGCAAGACGGACAATGCGCCCATCGCGCTGATCCTGCACCCGCACCCCAAGGCCGGCGGTCACATGAACCACCCGGTGTCGGTGCAGCTGTACCACCTGTTCATGAAGCGCGGTTTCGCGACCCTGCGCTTCAACTTCCGCGGCGTCGGCCGCAGCCAGGGCGAATTCGACAGCGGCATCGGCGAGCTGGCCGACGCGGCCACGGCGCTGGACTGGCTGCAGGCCAACAACCCGGCCGCCGCCCAGACCTGGGTCGCCGGTTACAGCTTCGGCGCCTATATCGGCATGCAGCTGCTGATGCGCCGCCCGGAGACGGACGGCTTCATCTCGGTGTCGCCGCCGACCAACATGTACGACTTCAGCTTCCTGGCCCCCTGCCCGGCCTCGGGCCTGATCCTGACCGGCGGCGCCGACACCGTCGTGCCGCCCGTCGAGGTCGAGCGCGTGGTCTCCAAGCTGCGCACCCAGAAGGGCATCGTCATCGACTATGAAGTCGTCGACAAGGCCACCCACTTCTGGGCCGAGCACCTGCCCAGCGTCGAGCAGGCCGTCGGCGGCTATCTCGACAAGCGCCTGGAAGCCAACCCGATCCCGTAGGGGTTGGGAGCATTCGCGCTCTGAAAATTCAAGCCCGCCCTTGGTGACGAGGGCGGGCTTTTTCGTTGGTGATCTCCCAATCACCCCCAAACTCCGCCTTCCTCGGCCTTGTGCCCAGGGAGGCGAGTGGAAGGGGTGAGCGGAGGGCCGGAAATCCGCCGCTCGACCACCCCAACCTTCGCAACCGCGAGACAGACTCGCCGCCGCCCTCTAAAACCGTCGTTATCGCTCCCATCGCAGAACGGTCGGCCCATGCATTATGACATCGTGATCGTCGGCGGCGGGGCGGGCGGGCTGGAACTGGCCGCGCAGCTGGGCCGCAAGCTGGGACGCCGGGCCGGCAAGGAGCGGATCCTGCTGATCGACCGCTCCAGCTTCCATATCTGGAAGCCGACCCTGCACGAGGTCGCGGCCGGCACGCTCGACGTGCACCAGGAGGGGCTGTCCTATTCGATCCTGGGCCGCGCCAACCATTTCAGCTTCCTGCTGGGCGACCTGGCCGCGCTCGATCCCACCGCCAAGCGCCTGACGCTGAAGCCGATCGCCGCGCCCGACGGCGGGGTGCTGGTGCCCGAGCGCTCTATCACCTTCACCTGGGGCGTGCTGGCCATCGGCAGCGGCTCCAACCTGTTCGGCACGCCGGGCGCCGAGACCGCCCACCTGCTGGAGCGGACGGAAGACGCCGAAGCCTTCCACACCCGTCTGCTGGCCACCTTCATGAAGGCCTCGTTCGCGCCCGAGCGAACCATGGGCGTGGCCATCGTCGGCGGCGGCGCCACGGGCGTCGAACTGTCGGCCGAACTGCTGGAAGCCCATCGCGCCCTTCTGGACGCCCTCGGCGCCGAGCAGCGCTTCCGCCTCGACATCACCATCGTCGAGGCCGCGCCGCGCATCCTTGGCGGCCTGCCCGACAAGACCTCGGCCCAGGCGACCGTCGCCCTGGAGCGCAAGGGCGTGCGGGTGCGCACCGGCGCCAAGGTGCTGGCCGTCCACGCCGACCGCCTGGAGACCAGCCACGGCGACATCCCCGCCGACCTGATCGTCTGGGCCGCCGGGGTGAAGGCCGCCGAGAGCAATCTCGCGCTCGGCCTGGAGACCAACCGCCTCAACCAGTTCGTCGTCAACGAGCGCCTGGAAAGCTCCGCGCCCGACATCTGGGCCCTGGGCGACTGCGCCGCCTGCCCGTGGAAGGACGGCAAGCTCGTCCCCGCCCGCGCCCAGGCCGCCCACCAGCAGGCCAGCTACCTCGCCAAGGTCCTGCTCGCCCGTCTGCGCCAGGCGCGGGTGGAAGAACCCTATGTCTACAAGGACTTCGGCTCGCTGGTGTCGCTGGGCGAGAACAAGGGCGTCGGCGCCCTGATGGGCGGCCTCGGCGGCCCCAACTTCTTCATCGAAGGCCTGGTCGCCAAGTGGTTCTACGTCTCGCTCCACCTGGCCCACCACAAGGCCATCCTGGGCGTGACCAAGACCGCCCTGCTGGCCCTGGCGCGGTTGCTTCAGCAGCGCGTGGCTGGGCGGCTGAAGCTGCACTGACCGGAAACGGAGCGGCCCGACCTCTTCTTCCGTAAAATCCCCGCGAAAGCGGGGACCCAGGCTTTTTCTGCAACCCGCCGCGCTCGACGATAAAACACCTGGGTCCCCGCTTTCGCGGGGATTTTACGGGTTTGGGATCCGAAGGATCACGGCCGCACGATCCGCCCCCCCGTCATCGCCCGCGCCACCCCCGTCGTCCCGGGGAAGCTGATCGGCAGCCCCCGCGCCGTCCGCGCCGCGAGATACGCGAACGCCTCGGCCTCGATCGCATCGCCCCGCCAGCCGTAGTCCTCGGCCGTCTTCACCGGCACGGGACAGCGCTCGGTCAGCACCTTCATGATCTGCGGATTGTGCCGCCCGCCGCCGCAGACGATCAGGGCGCTGGGTCGGGCGCCGTGCTCGAAGGCCTTGACCACGGCCTCGGCGGTGAAGGCCACCAGGGTGGCCGCCGCGTCCTCGGCCGACAGCGGCTCCACCAGGTCGAGCGGGAAGTCGTAGCGGTCCAGCGACTTGGGCGCGGGGCCGGCGAAATAGGCGCTGGCCAGGAACCGTTCCAGGATCGCCTCGTCCACCCTGCCCGCCGCGGCCAGCCGGCCGTTCTCGTCGAACCGGCCCAGGCCCCTCTCCTGCAGCATCAGGTCGATCATGCCGTTGCCGGGGCCGGTGTCGAAGGCCAGCAGCGTGCCGTCCTCATCAACCAGGGTGATGTTGGCCACCCCGCCGATGTTCAGGGCCGCCACCGGCGCGGCCAGGCCCGAGGCCCGGGCGCGGGCGTCGTGATAGATCGGGGCCAGCGGCGCCCCCTGCCCGCCCGCGGCCACGTCGGCGGTGCGGAAGTCGAAGGCCACCGGCCGTCCGGTCAGGCGCGCCAACCGCTCGGCGTCGAGCAGTTGCACCGTCCGGCCGATCCGCTCGGGCGTCGGCCGCTCGTGCAGCACCGTCTGGCCGTGCACGCCCAAGAGATCGAAGTCGCTCCAGGACAGGCCATGCTCGGCCAGGAAGCTCTCGGCGGCGTGGAAATGCTCGTCGGCTACGACTTGCGCGGCCTCGGCGAAGATCTCGGGCTCGGGCCGCTCGCGCGGCCAGCCGCGGGCGATCTCGGTCGCCACCAGCAAAAGATCGCGCGTCGCCTCGCGCAGCTTGCGTTCGCCCGAGGGCCCGAAGGCCTGGATCGTCTCGCCGTCGGTCTCGAGCACCGCCATGTCGACCGCGTCGAGCGAGGTGCCGGTCATGAATCCCAGAATGCGCATGGGTCCGTTGACTGCCACGGCCCGCGTCGGGTAGCTAGGCCCCATGACCGCCAAGGCCCTCCGTACCCGCGCCTATTATAGCCCGCTGATCTAGCGGGCGAACGACCGGTCATGTCGACGCACCGCCACCTGGCCGGCGATGCGTCCCTCCCCTTACCGACGACGTCTCCGGCGCACAGCCTTCAAGGAGACTATCGATGAAACCCTCGCCACAGACCGCCCCGCCCGTGCTAGACGCGCGGACCAGCGATACAGAGAGTCGAGCCATGTCCGCGCCGCAGAGCTTCAAGTCCGATTTCCTCAAGACCCTGCAGGCGCGCGGCTACATCCACCAGATCACCCATCCGGAAGAGCTGGATACGGCGGCCGCCTCGGGCGTCGTCACCGCCTACATCGGCTTCGACGCGACGGCCCCCAGCCTGCACGTCGGGTCCTTGATCCAGATCATGATGCTGCGCCGCCTGCAGCAGGCCGGCCACAAGCCGATCGTCCTGATGGGCGGCGGCACGACCAAGGTCGGCGATCCGACGGGCAAGGACGAAAGCCGCAAGCTGCTGAGCGACGCCGACATCCAGGCCAACATCGCCGGCATCAAGCAGGTCTTCGCCAAGTTCCTGACCTTCGGCGACGGCCCGACCGACGCCATCATGGTCGACAATGACGAGTGGCTTTCGAAGTTCGGCTACGTGCAGTTCCTGCGCGACTACGGCGTGCACTTCACGGTCAACCGCATGCTGGCCTTCGACTCGGTGAAGCTGCGGCTCGAGCGCGAGCAGCCGATGACCTTCCTCGAGTTCAACTACATGCTGATGCAGGCCACCGACTTCCTGGAGCTGAACCGCAAGTACGGCTGCGTGCTGCAGATGGGCGGCTCGGACCAGTGGGGCAACATCCTCAACGGCGTCGAGCTGACCCGTCGCGTCGACCAGAAGGCCGCCTTCGGCCTGACGACGCCGCTGCTGGCCACGGCCTCGGGCGCCAAGATGGGCAAGACCATGTCGGGCGCCGTCTGGCTCAACGCCGAGCAGCTGAGCCCGTACGACTACTGGCAGTTCTGGCGTAACACCGAGGACGCCGACGTGGGCCGCTTCCTGAAGCTGTTCACCGACCTGCCGCTGGAGACGATCGCCGAGCTGGAGGCCCTGCCGGGCGCCCAGATCAACGACGCCAAGAAGGTGCTGGCCGACCAGGCCACCCGCATGGCCCACGGCGAGGAGGCCGCCAAGGCCGCTCGCGACGCCGCCGAGAAGGCCTTCGAGCAGGGCCAGCTGTCGGCCGACCTGCCGACGGTCGAGATCGCCGCGTCTGTTCTGGCCGAAGGCGTGCCGCTGGCGGTGCTGGCCACCGACATCGGCCTCACCGCCTCGCGCGGCGAGGCCCGTCGCCTGGCCCAGGGCGGCGGCCTGCGCCTGAACGACGCCCAGGAGAAGGACGGCGATCGCCTGGTGACCAACGCCGACCTCGTGGACGGCGTGGTCAAGCTCGGTCAGGGCAAGAAGAAGATCGTGCTGGTCAAGCCGGTCTGAGATGCTGCGTTCCCGGGGTCGGCCTCGCCGGCTCCGGGATCACTATGATGTTGGCCTCCGTGATCTTGGAGAGAGTGCGATGCTGAGCCCCGGCGACAAGGCCCCCGACTTCGACCTGCCCACCGACACCGGCCGCGTCAGCCTGGCCGGCCTGAAGGGCAAGGCCGTCGTGCTCTACTTCTATCCGAAGGACGACACGACCGGCTGCACGTCGGAAGCCCTGCAGTTCTCGGCCGAGGTCGAGGAGTTCGCCAAGGCCGGCGCGGTGATCATCGGCGTGTCGAAGGACAGCGCCGCCAGCCACGGCAAGTTCCGCAAGAAGCACGACCTGACCGTCGAGCTCGCCGCCGACACCCTGGGCGAGACCGTCGAGGCCTACGGCTCGTGGGTCGAGAAAAACATGTACGGCCGCAAGTACATGGGCATCGACCGCTCGACCTTCCTGATCGACCGCGAAGGCGTGGTCCGCGAGGTCTGGCGCAAGGTGAAGGTGCCCAACCACGTCAAGGCGGTGCTCAAGGCCGCCCAGGCGCTGAAGGCCTCCTAAGCGCGGCAGCCAAAAGTGTCAGCGGTTTTGGCGCCCGCCGCGCGACCACTAAAGTGTGGCGCCGAGGCCGCAAGGCCTCGCATTTCGGCAACGACTCCCGTGTCGCGTGTAGCCAAGCCGTTCATGCGGCGTTAATCGACGCAGACGCATGGTCGAAACTTGGCCTTCCGCGCCTTCGCAGGTGCGAAGAGTCTTGCGCCTTTCCGCTTTCTCGTTGCATATCGCCAGGACCTTGAGAACTGGGGGGTTTCCTGGGCAATGGCGATCGCGCGCTTTCAACGCCTATTCAAGACCCTCGAAAGTCTGTTTCCCGAACGACATCTGTATGTTCGCTCGGGCGGAGAGATGCGCGGCTACGTGCTGTCGACGGGTAAGCAACTGGCCTGCGCCGCCGGCGTCGGCGCCGCGGCCCTGTGGATGGGCGTGTGCACCGCAGCGATGATGGTCAACGCCCTGGCCGTCAGCCAGACCGACCAGGTCGTCCTCAAGCAGAAAGCCTATTACGAGCGCCTCAACGCCGACCGCCAGGCGCGCCTCAACAGCGCTGTCGCCCAGCTGTCGGCCACCAGCGGCTCGCTCGACGAATTGGCCGCTTCGGTCGAGAAGCGCCACGCCGCGCTCGCCTTGCTGGTCAGCGACTTCAAGGGCGCGCCCGGCGCGGCCCAGGCCCTGGCCGTGGGTAAGCCCACCCTGGCCGACGCCTCGCCGGTCGAGCGCATCCAGGCCACCCGCATCGACCAGGAACGCCTGATCGACGCCGCCGAAGGCTTCGCCAAGAGCCGGGCCGAGCGCCTGCGCCTGGCCATGCGCATGGCCGGCCTCGACGCCGGCAGCTTCACCGGTCGCGGCTCGGGCCTCGGCGGTCCGCTGATCGAGGCCAAGGACCCGCGCGCTCTGGCCGCCGTCCTCGACGTCGATGAAGAGTTCGCCAGCCGCATCCACCGCGCCGCCAGCGACATGTCGGACATGCGCTCGCTGTCCAGCGCCGCCCAGCGCCTGCCCTTCTACCGCCCGACCTCGAACCCGGCCCTGTCGAGCAGCTACGGCGTCCGCTTCGACCCGTTCACGCACCGCCCGGCCTTCCATTCGGGCCTCGACTTCCCCGGCGCCTTCTACACGCCGATCATGGCCACGGCCCCGGGCGTCATCTCGTTCACCGGCGTGCGCTCGGGCTACGGCAACACCGTCGAGATCGACCACGGCGGCGGCTTCAAGACCCGCTACGCCCACCTGCAGGCCATCGCGGTCCGGGTCGGCCAGCGCGTCTCGATCGGCCAGCGCGTCGGCGCCATGGGCTCCACCGGACGCTCCACCGGCCCGCACCTCCATTACGAGGTCTGGGTCAACGGCCGCGCGCAGAACCCCAACCGTTTCCTGAAGGCAGGCGAGTATGTTCAGCAAGCCAGCTAAGGGGTCCAAGACCCAGCCCCAGATCGAGCCGCTGCCGCTCACCCCGGCCGCGCCCGCCGTCGAGCCGGCCCGCAAGGCCCCGCCGCGCGTGGCCTCGCTGATCTCGTCGGACATCACCATCGAGGGCGGCGTCAACGGCGACGGCGAGCTGCAGATCGACGGCGTGGTGCGCGGCGACGTCCGCGTCGGCCGCCTGACCGTCGGCGAGACCGGCCATGTCGAGGGCGGCGTCTACGCCGAGGTCGTGGAAGTGCGCGGCCGGGTGGTCGGCGCCGTCACCGCCAAGCAGGTCCGCCTCTACGGCACGGCCTATGTCGACGGCGACATCACCCACGAGCAGCTGGCCATGGAAACCGGCGCCTTCTTCCAGGGCCGCAGCCTGAAGTTCCAGCGCCAGGCCCCGCCGCAGGTCACCCCGGTCTCGCCAGCGCCCGCGCCCGTCGCGGACCTTACGCTGACGGCCCGGCCGGTCGGCTGAAGCCAAGGCCCCGCGCGCCCAAAGAAAAACGCCCCGGATCACTCCGGGGCGTTCGTCGTTTCAGGCCATGCCAAAAGGCCTCAGCCCTCGGCGTCGCGCGTCGCGCCGACCCGCTGGGCCAGCGAGGCGCCCATGAAGGCGTCCAGGTCGCCGTCGAGCACGCCGGCGGTGTCGGAGGTCTCGACGTTGGTCCGCAGGTCCTTGACCATCTGGTACGGCTGCAGGACGTAGGATCGGATCTGGTGACCCCAGCCGATGTCGGTCTTCTGGTCGTGCAGCGCCTGCTGGGCGGCTTCACGCTTCTGAAGCTCGGCCTCGTACATCCGGGCGCGCAGCATCTTCCAGGCCTCGTCGCGGTTCTGGTGCTGCGAACGGCCGGCCTGGCAGGCCACCACGATCCCGGTCGGAATGTGCGTCAGACGCACGGCCGAGTCGGTCTTGTTGATGTGCTGACCGCCGGCGCCGGAGGCCCGGTAGGTGTCGGTGCGCACGTCCGACGGGTTGATGTCGATCTCGATCGTGTCGTCGATGACCGGATAGACCCAGGCCGAGGCGAACGAGGTGTGCCGCCGGGCGCTGCTGTCATAGGGGCTGATGCGCACCAGGCGGTGCACGCCGGCCTCGGTCTTCAGCCAGCCATAGGCGTTGGCGCCCTTGACCAGCAGCGTGGCCGACTTGATGCCGGCCTGATCGCCGTCGGTCTCTTCGACCAGTTCGGTGGTCATGCCGTGGGCGTTGGCCCAGCGGGTGTACATCCGCAGCAGGATGCCCGCCCAGTCGCACGACTCGGTGCCGCCGGCCCCGGAGTTGATTTCGATATAGGCGTCGTTGCCGTCGGCCTCGCCCGACAGCAGGGCCTCGAGTTCGGCGCGAGCGGCGCGTTCCTTGATGGCCTTCAGCTGGGCGCGGGCGTCGTTGAGGGTGTCCTCGTCGGACTCCATCTCGGCCAGTTCGGCATATTCGAGCGCGTCCTTGACGTCGCGTTCGATGCTCTGGACGGCCTCGACCTTGGCGGCCAGGTTGGCGCGCTCGCGCGACACGGCCTGGGCTTCGGACGGACGGTCCCACAGCGTCGGGTCTTCGACCCGCGCGTTCAGTTCATCGAGTTTTCTAAGGGCGACATCCCAGTCAAAGACGCCTCCTGAGCAGTCCAACGGACTGCTCGATGTCGGCCGCGGCGGCCTCGACATCCGGTCTCATCACGTAGCTCCGTGACACAAAGTAAGGGCGCGGGACATAGCCCGCGCCCGGAGTCGGCGCAACGCCAGATCAGTAAAGCCCGCTGATGTCAGGCTGCTTGGGCTGCTGCCTGGGCTGCGGTTCCGACGGCGAAGGCTGGCCGGTCGGCACGCCGTTGGGCCAGGCGTCGCCGTAGGAGATCGGGCCGCCGGTCGGGGTCGGCGCGACCACCTTGGGCTCGGTGCCCGGTCGGAAGGCCTCGCGCACACCGCGCACCACGGCGAACTTGGCGGTCTTGGGCGGCTTGAAGTCGGTCTTGGGCTGGTCCTTCAGGGCGACCTTCATGAAGTCGATGAACACCGGCACGGCGTCCTGCGAGCCGGTCTCGCCCTCGCCCAGCGAGCGGTTGTCGTCGAAGCCCACGAACACGCCGACGATCAGGTTGGGCGAATAGCCGATGAACCAAGCGCTGCGGTACTCGTTGGTCGTGCCGGTCTTGCCGGCCAGCGGATAGCCCAGCTGGCTGACCGAGGCGGCCGTGCCGCGCTGGACCACGCCCTGCAGCATCGAGGTGATCTGGTAGGCCGTGACCGGGTCCATCACCTGCTCGCCCGGCGCGGTGACGCGCGGGCTCTCGTCGCCGTTGAAGCCGGCGGTGCAGCGCGGGCAGTCGCGCTTGTCGGCGCGGAAGATCACCTTGCCCTCCCGGTCCTGCACCAGCTCGATCAGGTGCGGCTCGATGCGGCGGCCGCCGTTGGCGAACGGCGCATAGGCCGAGGTGATCTTGAACGGCGTGGTCTCGCCCGCGCCCAGGGCCATGGCCAGCACCGGCGACATGTCGCGCGTGACGCCGGTCTTCTTGGCCATCTCGATGATCTTCTTCATGCCCACGCCCTGGGCCAGGCGCACGGTCATGGCGTTGATCGACCGCTCCAGCCCCTTTCGCAGCGGCAGGGCGCCGTAGAACTTCTTCTCGTAGTTCTCCGGGCTCCAGTCCTGGCCGTTGGCGCCCTTGAAGGTGATGGCGCTGTCCAGGATCACGCTGGCCGGCGTGTAGCCGTTCTCCAGGGCCGTGGCGTAGACGAACGGCTTGAACGACGAGCCGGGCTGGCGCATCGCCTGGGTCGCGCGGTTGAAGTTCGACAGCGAGAACGAATAGCCGCCCACCAGGGCCACCACGCGGCCGGTATAGGGCTCGATGGCCACCAGGGCGCCGTTGACGGCCGGAACCTGCCTCAGGCGATAGGTGGACGTGCCCTCGACCTGCTCGACGAACACCAGGTCGCCGGTCTTCAGGCCCTTGCCGGCCTTGGCCCAGACGATGTCCTCGCCGGCCAGGGTCCCCTGCCCTTCGCCCTTGATCAGGCGCACGCCGCCGCCGGCCGAGGTGACCACGGCCGCGCGCCAGCCCCGGCGCTCCGCCGGCGGGCGCTTGGCCTGGGCGGCCTTCTCCCAGCCCTCGTCCAGGCTCTCGACGTGGCCCCAGGCCCCGCGCCAGCCATGGCGGCGGTCGTAGTGCTCCAGACCGTCCATCAGCGAGGCCCGCGCGGCGGTCTGCAGCTTCGGGTCCAGCGTGGTGCGCATATAGTAGCCGCCCTCGTTCAGGCGGTCGCCCAGCGTGGCCATGCCGCGCTGGCGCACTTCCTCGACGAAGTAGTCGGCGTCGCGATAGGCCGCGCGCTTGGGGGCCGGCTGCACGACCAGGTCCTCGGCCATCGCCTTTTCGGCGTCGGCCCGGCTGACCCAGCCCAGCTCGGCCATCTGGCCCAGGATCCAGTCACGGCGGGCCTTGGCCTTGGCCTTGTTGCGGATCGGGTGGTAGTTGTCCGGCCCCTTGGGCAGGGCCGCCAGGTAGGCGCTTTCGGCCAGGGACAGCTCGGGCAGCGACTTGCCGAAATAGTTGTAGGCGGCCGCGCCGACGCCGAACGAGCGATAGCCCAGCCAGATTTCGTTGAGATACAGCTCGAGGATCTGCTGCTTGTCGAGCGACTGCTCCAGGCGCCGGGCCAGGATCGCTTCCTTGAACTTGCGGCCCACGGTGGCGTCGCTGGTCAGCAGGACGTTCTTGGCCACCTGCTGGGTGATGGTCGAGCCGCCTTCCAGGCGCCGGCCGCGCATGGCGTTGCCGACGTTCTTGAGCATGGCGCGCGAGAAGCCGCCGACGTCGACGCCCCCATGCTTGAAGAAGTTGCGGTCCTCGGCGGCCATGAAGGCCTGGGCCAGCTGCGGCGGGATCTGGTCGTAGGGAACGAAGATCCGGCGTTCCTTGGAGTATTCGCCGATCAGGGTGCCGTCCCAGGCATAGACGCGCGTCGCCGTCGGCGGACGGTAGTCCTGCAGCTCGCCCGCGTCGGGCATGTCGTGGAACAGCCACGCGGCGTAGATGGCGATGGCGAACCCCGCCACCGCGATCGTCGACAGAACCGCGACGCCGGCTATGGCGATCCATCTTTCGGCGGGCTTCAAGTCCACGCGGCCTCCGTCGAGCGGCGCGGGGGTCGCGCGCTCAAATCATCTCAAGCGATGGCTGTAACCCGCATCGGGCGAGGCGCCAACGCCCCTGCCCCGTCTCGGGCTCGCCGCGAAGGCCGCGCGACATCACAGCCCCCTGATCCGAGCATCCCCGCGAAGGCGGGGACCCAAGCTGACTTTCCGCACGAAGCCCCCACGAAAGAGCATCCGCAGACTCGGCTTGGGTCCCCGCCTTCGCGGGGATTGAACGGTTGAGAAGTTGAAATTCGGCGGCCAACCAGGGACGCACCGGCAGCCTCAGCGCGCCGCCATCCGGGTCTGGGCGGTGAAATAGGTCTCGATCGAGGTGGCGACCGCGCCCATCAGGCGTTCGCGGCCCGAAGCGCTCTTCAGCAGCTTCTCGTCCTCGAGATTGGTCATGAAGCCCATTTCCAGCAGCACGGCCGGAACGTCGGGGGCCAGCAGCACGATGAAGCCGGCGTCGCGGTGGCTGCGGCGAAGCAGCACGGTCTCGTCGCCCACCTTCTCCAGCAGGGTCTCGGCGAAGGCGGCCGAACGGTTCTTGGTGGCGCGCTGCGACAGGTCCAGCAGGATCTGGCCGACCGCGCGGTCGCGGCCCGGCAGGCTGGCCTTCATCAGCCAGTCGTCCTTCTCCAGCACCCGGGCGGCGCGCTCGGCGCCCTTTTCCGACAGGGTGTAGACGCTGGCGCCGCGGGTGCCGACGTCGGGCCCCGAGTCGGCGTGCAGCGAGATGAACAGGTCCGCGTCGGCGCGGCGGGCGATCTGCACGCGCGATTCCAGCGGGATGAAGGTGTCGGTGTCGCGGGTCAGCACGACGTTGAAGCGGCCGGACTTCTCCAGCTTGGCCTTCAGCGCCTTGGCCGCGGCCAGGGTGACGTCCTTCTCGTTGGTGTTGGCGCCGGCCGAACCGGGGTCCTTGCCGCCGTGGCCGGCGTCGATGACGATCGTCTTCTTCAGCTTCAGGCCCGAGGGCTTGATCGGCGTCGAGACGGTGGTCGGGCGCATCACCGCGGCGTTGGCCGTGGCCGGATCGCTGGCGGCCAGGTCGATGACATAGCGATAGGCGGTCGCGCCGTCGGCCGGCGGCAGCAGGAAGCGCCGCTTGACCACGGCCTTGGCCGAGAGATCCAGGGAAAGGCGCGCGCCGCCGGCGGCCTCGTCGATGACCCAGCGGTCGACCAGGCCATGGCCCGCGCCCTGAAGATCACCCGAAACGGTCACGTTGGGCAGGCCGACCACGACTCGGCTGGCGGCCGCGCCGTCGCCGATCAGCTTGCCGACGGCCGCGCGGTCCAGGTCGATGACGACTCGGGTCTCGGCGCGGTCGCCGCCGAAGCGGACCTTCTGCACGCCGGCGGCCGGCGCCGGGCCCTGCACGGTCGCCACGGCCACGCCGGCGAGCGCCAGCGCGCCGACGATCAGCGCCGCCTTCGCCCAACCCGTTCTCGCAGCTCCGATGACGACCTTACGCATTACCGCCCAGCCTGCTGGCGCTTACTTGAAAACCAATGAGGGATATCCGCACGGACGGGTAGCAAAACCGTTAAGGAAACCGATCTCTTCATCAATTTCGCTGCTTGCTCCACGGCGCTTTTCATTTGCGTCGCGTTCTTGCTAGAGTAGCGCCGTACGCAGAGCGACGTCGTAAGACGCAGCGCCTTGCGTGAGCGGTTCCCAAATGTCGGACGCGCCCCATGCGTCCCCCACGCCGGAGCCGCCGGACTTTTGAGCTTGCGGGCGACGGCCGGCCTGGGACGCGATGTCTCGGAGCCCGAACCCAACAAAGGCCCCGCGTCGGGCCTTTCGCCGCTCCCGGCGACGACGCGTCATCCGAACCGCGCCACCCCGGCGCGTCAAAGGAAACAAACGAAACCCCATGGGCTGCGCCGCACCCGATCGCCTCTGGCAACCGCCCTTCGAACTTCGCTCCGGCGAAGTCGCGGTCTGCGATGCGCGCGCCCCTCATTCATATCGGCGCCCGGGCCTCGCGCCCGCCGCGCGCCGTGGAGATTCCCTGTATGTCGAAGAAGATGTTGATCGACGCCGCCCACGCCGAAGAGACGCGTGTGGTGGTCGTGGACGGTTCGCGGGTTGAAGAGTTCGATTTCGAGAGCCAGACCCGCAAACAACTTCGTGGAAATATCTATCTCGCCAAGGTGACCCGCGTTGAACCCAGCCTCCAGGCTGCGTTCATCGAATACGGCGGCAACCGCCACGGTTTCCTCGCCTTCAACGAGATCCATCCCGACTACTACCAGATCCCGGTCGCCGACCGTGAAGCGCTGATGCGCGACGACTCGCACGACGACGAGGACGACGCGCCCGTCTCGCGCCGCGCTTCGGGCGGCGACGACGAGGACGACCACGATCACGCCATCGACGACGAAGACGACGACGTCGAAGAAGAACTGGCGCGCCGCAAGCGCCGCCTGATGCGCAAGTACAAGATCCAGGAAGTGATCCGCCGCCGGCAGATCATGCTGGTTCAGGTCGTCAAGGAAGAGCGCGGCAACAAGGGCGCGGCCCTGACCACCTACCTGTCGCTGGCCGGCCGCTACGGCGTCCTGATGCCCAACACCGCCCGTGGCGGCGGCATCAGCCGCAAGATCACGGCCGTGACCGACCGCAAGCGCCTTAAGAGCGTGGTGCAGAGCCTCGACGTGCCGCAGGGCATGGGCCTGATCGTCCGCACGGCCGGCGCCAAGCGCACCAAGGCCGAGGTCAAGCGCGACTACGAATACCTGCTGCGTCTGTGGGAGAACATCCGCGACAACACGCTGCACTCGGTCGCCCCGGCGCTGATCTACGAGGAGGAAGACCTCGTAAAGCGCGCCATCCGCGACATGTACGACAAGGACCTCGACGGCATCTGGGTCGAGGGCGAAGCCGGCTACCGCGAAGCGCGCGACTTCATGCGCATGCTGATGCCCAGCCAGGCCAAGAAGGTGTTCCCGTACCGGGAAGCCGCGCCGCTGTTCGTCAAGCACAAGATCGAAGACCACCTGGCGCAGATCTACTCGCCGGTCGTGCCTCTGCGTTCGGGCGGCTACCTGGTGATCAACCAGACCGAGGCCCTGGTCGCCATCGACGTCAACTCGGGCAAGGCCACGCGCGAACGCAACATCGAGGCCACGGCCCTCAAGACCAACATCGAAGCGGCTGAAGAAGCCGCCCGCCAGCTGCGCCTGCGCGACCTGGCCGGCCTGATCGTCATCGACTTCATCGACATGGATGAGGGCAAGAACAACCGCACGGTCGAGAAGGTCCTCAAGGACGCTCTGAAGGACGACCGCGCCCGCATCCAGATGGGCAAGATCTCGGGCTTCGGCCTGATGGAGATCAGCCGCCAGCGCCGCCGCACCGGCGTGCTGGAAGGCACCACCCACGTCTGCGAGCACTGCGAAGGCACCGGCCGCGTCCGCTCGGTCGAATCGAGCGCCCTGGCCGCCCTGCGCGCCGTCGAGATCGAGGCCCTGAAGGGCAGCGGCTCGGTGGTGCTGAAGGTCAGCCGCGCCGTCGGCATCTACATCCTCAACGAAAAGCGCGCCTACCTGCTGCGCCTGCAGCAGAACCACGGCCTGTTCGTCACCGTGCTGGTCGACGACGGCCTGCGTCAGGCCGAGCACGAGATCGAGCGCACCGAGCTGGGCGAGCGCATCGTGCCGCCGCCGGTCGCCTACGAGCCCGATCCGGTGTTCGACGAGGTGTTCGACGACGAGGACGAAGACGAAGACGAAATCATCGTCGACGAGTCCGAAGAGGACGAAGACGAGGACGAGGCGCCCCGCAAGGCCCGCTCGGACGACGATCGCGGCGGTCGCCGCGGCAGCAAGCGCCGTCGTCGCGGCCGTCGTGACGAAGAAGAAACCGCCGAGGACGCGCCGGTCGAAGACGCCGAAGCCGAGTTCGACGCTGAAGGCGACGCCGACGGCGACGACGAGGAATCGCGCCGTCGCCGCCGTCGCCGGGGTCGCCGCGGCGGCCGTCGCGGCGGTCGCGAGGACGGCGATCGCGCCGCCGACGCCTATGTCTGGACCCGCCCGCGCGTCCCGTTCGGCGACAACCCGTACGTCTGGCACGATCCGGAAGCCCTGGAAGCCCGTGGCGGCGAAGGCCGTCGCGACCGTCCGGAACGCGCCGAGCGTCCTGAACGGGCTGAACGTCCCGAGCGCGCCGAGCGTCCTGAGCGCACCGAAGCCGCCGAGCGTCCCGAACGCGCTGAACGCCCCGAGCGTTCGGAGCGCCGTGACCGCCGCCGCGGCCGCGACCGCCAGCCGGCCGCCGAGACCCCGATCGCTCCGGTCGCGGTCGAGGACGTCGCCCCGCTGGTGCTCGAGCCGCCGGTGATCCTGGGTCCGCCCGCCGACGTCTGGGTCGAACTGCCCGAGGCCGCCGAAGCCGCTCCGGCCAAGAAGCCGCGCCGCTCGCGCAGCCGAGGCCGCAAAGGCGCCGCCGAAACCGAAGCGACCGAAGCCGAGGCCGTGATCGCCGAAGCCGCGGCCGAGCCTCAAGCCGAGGCCCTGGCCGAAGTCGTCGCCGAGACCGCGCCGCTCGTCGCCGCTGACGTCGAGATCGCCCCGGAGCCGGCTCCCGAGCCCGTCGCGCCGGAACCGGTGGTCGAAGCCGTCGCCGAACCGGTGGTCGAGGCGGCTCCCGTCGCCCCCGCCCCCATCGCCGCCGAACCGGAACCCGCGCCGGTCTCGGCCGAGCCGGATCCGAACGAGATCACCGCTCCCCCCGCCGCGCCCAAGCGCGGCTGGTGGCGCCGCGGCTGATCCAGCAACAAAGGACCGCGGCGGCGCCATGGCGTCGCCGCGGTTCGCGCCTATATCCCCTCCTAGACAAGCCTCGCTCTGAACAAGCCTAGCCTTTGCGATTCCCACTTGAAGCGCGCTAGTCTGCCCGACGGCGCGGGGGCGCGACCAGGAGACCATCGATGACGTCCCGCAAGAGGGCGGTCGGCAAGACCTTCGGGGCCGGCCTCTCGGCCCTGGCGCTTCTGACCGCCGTCATGGCCCCGATCAGCGCGGCCCACGCCCAGGACGGCGGCATCTCACTGATCCGCGACACCGAGATCGAAGAGATCCTGCATCGCGACGCCGACCCGATCTATGCGGCGGCGGGCCTGGATCCCAAGACCGTGCGCATCCTGCTGGTCGGCGACAAGGAACTGAACGCCTTCGCCACCCAGGGCCTGATGATGGGCCTCAACACCGGCCTGATCCTGCAGACCGAGACGCCCAACCAGCTGAAGGGCGTCATCGCCCACGAAAGCGGCCACCTCGCCGGCGCCCACCCGCTACGCTCCGACGAGATGATGAAGGCCGGCCTCAAGCCGATGATCCTGACGATGGGTCTGGGCGTCCTGGCCGCCCTGGCCGGCGCGCCCGACGCCGGCGCGGTGCTGTTCGGCAACGCCAGCTATTTCGGCACCCTGGGCGCCCTGGGCTACAGCCGCGAGCAGGAATCCCGCGCCGACCAGGCCGGCGCCAACTTCCTGGAAGCCACCGGCCAGTCGGGCCGCGGCCTCGTCGAGTTCTTCGACAACTTCCGCTACCAGGAGGTCTTCGACCAATCGCGGCGCTTTGCGTATTTCCGCAGCCACCCGCTGTCGTCCGACCGCATCGAGGCCCTGCGGGCCAAGGTCGAGCGCCTGCCGCACTACGACGCCGTCGACAGCCCCGACGAGCTGGCCGAGCACGAGATCATGAAGGCCAAGCTGGAGGGTTTCATCAACCCGCAGACGGCCCTCATCAAGTACCGCGAAAGCGACCGCGGCTTCCCCGCCCGCTACGCCCGCGCCATCGCCTACTACCAAATGAAGGAGCCCGACCGGGCCCTGCGCATCCTCGACGACCTGATCGGCGAGAACGAGAAGAACCCCTATCTCTGGGAGCTCAAGGGCCAGATCCTGTTCGAGTTCAACCGCGTGGCCCTGGCCGAGGAGCCGCAGCGCCGCTCGGTGGCGCTGAAGCCCGACGCGGCCCTGCTGCGCATCAATCTGGGCCAGACCCTGATCGGTCTCGACGATCCCAAGAAGGTCGAGGAAGGCGTCGGCGAGCTTAAGCGCGCCCTGGTCAACGAAAGCGACAACGCCGTGGCCTGGCGCCTGCTGGCCCAGGCCTACGACAAGCAGGGCAAGGACGGCGACGCCCGCCTGGCCACCGCCGAGCAGTACTTCAACCTGGGCGCCGTCCGCGAGGCCCGGGTGTTCGCCATGCGCGCCCGCGAACTGCTCAAGAAGGACACCCCCGAGTGGCGGCGCGCCACCGACATCGTGCTGGCCTCCAAGCCCAGCGACCAGGACCTCAAGGCGCTCGCCAAAGAGGGCCTGTTCGGCCGCTGATCGTCACAACACTTCCGCATCAAGACTTCCGCATAGAGACCTGAATGCCCCTTCGCCGTCCCCTCGCCTTCGCCGCCGCCGGCCTCGTCCTGTCGATCGGCATGGCCGCCTGCAGCCAGCCCCAGACCGCCGGCAAGGCCGACACGCCCAAGGTCGACGAGGCCTTCGGCAAGAAGGTCCGCGCCTATCTGCTGGAGCACCCGGAGATCCTGCTGGAAGTCAGCGCCAGGCTGCAGGAGAAGCAGCTGGCCGAAGCCTCGGCCAAGTCGCAGGGCGCCATCGCCAAGCACCGCCAGGCCATCGAGCGCGACCCGCGCGACTTCGTGGCCAACCCGAACGGGACGATCACCGTCACCGAGTTCTTCGACTACAAGTGCGGCTACTGCAAGCTGGCCGCCCCGCAGATCCTCGAGATCATCGAGAAGAACCCCGACGTCCGCTTCGTCTTCAAGGAGTTCGTGATCTTCGGCCACACCTCCGAGGTCGCCGCCCGCATGGCGATCGGCGCCCAGGACCAGGGCAAGACCCTGGCGGTCTACAAGGCGATGATGGAGGAAAAGAGCCTCGACGACGCCGCCGTCGATCGCCTGGCCAAGGCCGCAGGCGTCGATGTCGCCAAGGCCCGCGCCGCCGGCCAGAGCGCGGCCGTCACCCAGCAGCTGCAGGACATCCAGGGCCTGGCCCAGACCCTGGCCATCGAAGGCACCCCGGCCTTCATCGTCGGCGACAAGATGATCCCGGGCGCCGACATGAACGCCCTGAAACTGGCCATCGAGGAAGCCCGCCTCGCGGCCAAGAAGAAGGGCTGACGCCAGGCGCGCACCGGGCGGCAGGAGTCGCCCGACGGTCGAAACGGCGCGGCAAGCTTTGCCGCTCCGGCCGGGCCTAGGCGCGACACGTCGCCGCAACCTTTTGAAATCTTTGGTAACCGCCGTGCGAGCCCCGCTTGCACGGCGTTTGCTTTGCATCTCCCGCCAGATCCTCGGCGGGAGTTCCCATGCTTGTTTCAGGTTCCAGTTCCTGGTCGATCCTGTCGACCGCGGCCGCCGATCGCGTCAACGGCGCGACCGCCCAGTTCGCCTCCGCCACGTCGGGCCTCGGCGGAAGCTCGGCCAAGCAGGAGCTCTACGACTACGCGTCCAAATCGCCGGCCGAGAAGATGCGCGCGGCCATCCTCGGCAAGCTTGGCCTCACCGAGGAGCAGGTGGCCGCGATGGACCCCAAGGAGCGCCAGAAGGTCGAGGACCAGATCAAGCAGATGATCAAGGACGAGGTCACCCAGCAGGCCGAGGAGAAGAAGGGCGTGCTGGTCGACTTCAAGGCCTGAAGCCCAAGATCCTCCCCCTCTGGGGGAGGTGGCCGCGAAGCGGACGGAGGGGGGCGTTTTCAGCTAGTGCTGAACCAGCCAATTTCCCGGTCACTCCCCTCTCCGTCGCCTTCGGCGACACCTCTCCCACAGGGAGAGGGCCTTTGTTCCCTAGATCAACCCCGCCAGCGGCGAGCTCGGATCGGCGTAGAGCCGCTTCTGCATCCGCCCGGCCAGATAGGCTTCCCGCCCGGCGATCACCGCGTGCTTCATGGCCTTGGCCATGCGGATCGGGTCCTTGGCCTCGGCGATGGCGGTGTTCATCAGGATGGCGTCGCAGCCCAGCTCCATGCCGATCGCGGCGTCCGAAGCCGTGCCGACGCCGGCGTCGACCAGCACCGGCACCTTGGCGTTCTCGATGATGATCCGCAGGTTGACGCGGTTCTGGATGCCCAGGCCCGAGCCGATCGGCGCGCCCAGCGGCATGATCGCCACCGCGCCGGCCTCTTCCAGCTTCCGGGCGTAAACGGGATCATCCGAGCAGTAGACCATCACCTGGAAGCCGTCGGCGACCAGCAGCTTCAGCGAGCGCAGGGTCTCTTCCATGTCCGGAAACAGGGTCTTGGGGTCGGAAAGGACCTCCAGCTTCACGAGATCCCAACCGCCGGCCTCGCGGGCCAGGCGCAGGGTGCGCACGGCGTCCTCGCCGGTGAAGCAGCCCGCCGTGTTCGGAAGATAGGTGAACTCGGTCGGCTTGACGTAGTCGACCAGCAGCGGCTGGTTCGGATCGGTCAGGTTCACGCGGCGCACGGCCACGGTAACGATCTCGGCCCCGGCCGCGCGGGCGGCGGCGGCGTTGGTCGCATAGTCCTTGTACTTGCCGGTGCCCACGATCAGGCGCGAGCGGAAGGTGCGGCCGGCGACGGTCCAGGTCTCGTCGGCGTCGACGGTCTGGACGGCGGATTCGGGGGAAACGTGCGCGTTCATCCGGCCGGTTTACGCCTGGGCAGCCTGGGATTCAAATCCGTAGAGACGCGGGGGTGATCAGCTGCGGGGATTGCCTGGCCTCCACCGGCCTTGGCCGCCCCCTCCCGTAAAATCCCCGCGTAAGCGGGGACCCAGGCTTTTTCTGAAACGCGTGGCTTCAAAGCCCTTCCCCCTTGATGGGGGAAGGGTTGGGATGGGGGTGACACGGCATGTCCGCCTGCACGGCCTCATCGAGCCTGACCGCCGCAACCACCCCCAACCCCGGCCCTTCCCCCATCAAGGGGGAAGGGAGAAGAAAGGCCGACGGGGATAGACGAAGCTGGATCCCCGTCGAGCACGGACCAAAACCCAACCAATCCAGCTGCTTACGACTTTCTCACCGCCCTGGATCAGACGCGCTCAAACCACCCGCATAATAACCCCGTCTCGCCGCACCGAAGGGGCGCGCGGCCAGCGACCATGCGGCGGCGGGATGCGATCGAGCGGGACTGGG